>MAAC01011144.1_pt1 | contig 89404 bp, 74 predicted proteins | sample 1115981 | NCBI WGS metagenome assembly MAAC01 (sample SAMN04961126, study PRJNA320927) | seawater metagenome | isolation source: sample BD02T64 sea water enriched with oil for 64 days | place: USA:Gulf of Mexico | collected 2013-07-27 | reverse complement strand
GCAGTGTTATTATGTGACAAAGCCTGAATCCTTATAGCTATAACGTTTGTTCGCACTCACATTATATCTATTTAGATTCAGGCTTTCTTATTTAGTCACTCACTGTGGGACAGCAGTGCGTTTAAGGCCTTTTTTATTGCATTGTTAAAATTGATAAACGATAGAGATTTTCTGTTCTTTATCTGTTTCTTCTATCTCCAAACCATCATCTTCCGGTGGTTTACTATCATGTCTAAGGCTGTACGATAATTTGAGCTTTAGGCTGTCGTTCATCTTGATAATGGCATTGGCGTTGAAGAGTACTTGAGTATCGGCAGCGTCCTGGATTCTTGGCTGATAATAACCCGTTGCGACGAATAATACCTGAGGGTTCACTGCATGAGTGTAGCTAAGGTACGTATTGGCGCGCCAGTATTTATCTGAACTGTTGTAGGTATTTAATTCATACTTTTCTTTGACGTGGAACCCACCAATTCCAACGGCGAGTTTAAGCTCATTGTTAGAATACGGTAAGTTGAATCGTCCCCCTCCGCCAAGTAATACTCTCGATGTGAGGCGAGTAAAGTCATCATCTTGGTATTGAGTGAATAATTCTGCTGATAAGACAGGGGTTAGGTCATATGACCAGCGCAGGTGTGCGAACTGATTGTCTTTACTTTTAACTTCATTGCTCTTGCCGTACTCTTTGGCAATGATGAAAAGCCACTGTTGAGGCGACTGTTTGTAAGTGACCTTACCCCCGTAGCTGGAGTCCTCCGTATCAGAGTTACCGGATTTGTTTTCTATCGCTGCCTCCAGCTGCCCCGATAGTCCCTCTGGCGTGGGCTCTAGGCGTTCGCTTTCAATGTTGCTGATTGCGAGCGCAGCAGTGGGTAATGTTAACAGGGCAGTTAAGAGAAAGTTTACGGTCAAAATACTACTATATCGGCTCATCCAAAGGTCCATCGGTAGGAGTAGAAAAGGCGTGAGTATAGTGATTGAGTTTGTTGTCACAAGAGACTCCGCCGCTTTTTGCGATAAATTCAGATTGTTTTTCGATATATCTGTCTTATTTTGAACAAAAATCAACGTTTGAGCTGTGGAAACCTGATATTTTTTAGGAAGTTGGCATACAATGATTAGATATAACTCTAACAATGACTCTCGGATTCGTTCTGGAGAAAATAACATCAAAGCAATCGTAGGATGGCAATGAAAGTTCGAAGTTACATCGCATTAGGGATAATCTCCTTCGTGGTATTTGTAGTTGCACTATTTCCTGCCAATATTGTATGGAAATCCATCGAGTCTTCTGTATCTGCTGCCATTCCTGGTAAGGTGCAGGTTGTCGGTGGCACTTTATGGAATGGTTTTGTGGTGCTAGACCTACGGGCAGGCCCTGTGACAGGCTTACATGTTGCCCAATGGGATTTGCATCCACTCAATTTCCTGCTAGGAGAGGTCGCAGTTGACCTTATGGCTGAAAGTGAGAGCCTTATTGTTTCTGGTGGCGCCTATATAGGCTTATTCGGTAAGGGCGTTGATGATCTAAATGGTAATGTATCTGCCACAATGATTGAGCCGTTGCTAAAAGAGTTTGGCGCTAGCGCCGAAGGTGCTCTACATGTAGAAAATCTTTCGGTAAAGGTGTCTGGAGACAGTGTTTCGGATGCTTCAGGCGTAATCCGTTGGGACGGGGGCAAGGTGCAGTATAGATCAGGCCGCTCATCACAAAGTATTGACTTCCCTGGAGTTCAGGGAACGTTAACGGAAAATGAAGGTGCCCTTACATTGGCTGTGATTGAAACCAAGGGGAATCAGTCTCTAGGAGAAGCAATGTTGAGGGCTGATGGGATTGGTGGTGTTAAAGTACTTCAGAGAGTGATGTCGTTGGCTGGCTTATCTTCAGCCCCTGGCGACGATGACAAGGTCTTGGTTAACCTTCAGCGACCACTATTTTGAAGTATGTAATAAGCATGCAGGTTTTTTACAAAATAAAACAGACCCTGGAGAATTGAACAGGGATACTTAGCGCTGAGCCAAACCAAAATTTGGGCTAGCGTCATCGGAATTAAAAGTAGGAGTTAATTGTGGCCGCAGAAGCTGCTCCCACTAATGTATTGTTGGATCGACTGTCCGCAGGGGTATGTGCTGGATTGGTCGTTGCTATCAGTTATGTATTGGTAAATGGGATATTTGCCATGGTTGATCCTCAGATCTCCATGGTCGCTCCAAAAGTATATGGAGGTCAAGGTGTTACTGATGCGTCACCGGTTGCGAACCCCACTGTCAGGTCTACGGTTGACCCTAGTGCTATTCCGTTGTGGAATCTGTTCGGCAAGGAAGGGGCGGCCAAAGTTGCTGCTGCTAATACCGAAGTTGTGGCCCCGACTACTCGATTACAGCTTGTGTTGATGGGCGTCTTTGCGCATAAGGAAGAAGAGCGCTCAACCGCCATTATTTCTGAGAAACGTAAGCCAGGTAAATTGTTCCATGTTGGGGATAAAGTTCCTGGCAATGCCACGCTGGCGGCAGTATATGAAGACCGGGTGTTACTGAATACTCGGGGTAAACTAGAAGCCCTATATTTCTCGAAAACCAGTAAGTCGAGCAAATCAAGTAAGAAGAGCTCGAAACGGTCGTCTGCAAGCTCACGCTCAAAGCGCTCAACGAGAGCCTCAAGGTCTTCTGGTCAGTCAGGTATATCAAAGATGATGCGCGGTGGTGCAACGTCGCCAGGAAAGATTGCTTCTGTGATCGAAGAAGAGCTAGGACAGAATGCGGTGAATGCGCTTAAAGAGTTAGGGCTAGCGCAAAATAACGGGAATGGTTATAAGATCTCCAATGGCAATAATCCATTATTTTCGGCGATAGGTGCGAAAAAAGGCGACATAATTATGTCGGTGAATGGCTTATCGATAGGTAACCCAGAAGTAGACGTAAAAGCGATACCTGAAGCACTGGAAGGTACCGGCGGTAATTGCACAGTAGAAATTCAAAAATCGGATGGTCGTCAATTCAGTCAGACTTTCCCATGTGGCGGCTTATAGCGGACGATTAGAACTGATGAATATGGTAAATGCTCTAGATAGTGGAAGCGAAGTAATGAAAAGAACAGTAACGATGTGGAGTCTGCTGGCGATGTTTTGCCTCTGTATGGCACTGACAGTGCCAGTCGTAGGCTATGCGGAAGAAGAGCAGGATACTTGGAAAATAAACATGAAAGAGGCGGATATCCGTAATTTCATTGAGCAAATTTCCGATATCACGGGTTATAGTTTTGTTGTAGATATGAGAGTTAAGGGGAAAGTGACTGTTGTATCCCACGCTGATATGACTGCAGCAGATATTTTTTCGATGTTCCAATCGGTGCTACGGGTCCACGGATATGCCTCTATTAAGTCGGGTTCTATTTATAAGATTGTGCCGACCCAGGGCGCTAAGCAAGATAATTTGCCGTTAGCGGGTGGGGGTGATCGATCAGAGAGAATGATCACTCGTGTTATTCCTGTTGAAAATACAAACGCAGTGGAACTGGTGCCTATTTTGCGTCCTATGGTGCCGCAATACGGCCACCTAGCAGCGGTAACATCTGCCAATGCGCTTATCATTAGCGATCATGCATCAAATATTAATCGCATCATGAATATTGTGAAACGTATTGATAGCGCAGAAAGTGAAGAGATCGAAGTCGTTCAGCTGACCCACGCTTGGGTGACGGATGTTGTTAAGCTATTGGAAGAGTTGACGCCTGTTCAAACCGGTTCGAGCAAGAAAAAAGGCGGGAGCCGCGCAGCATCGCGAGTTCGGGTCGTTGCTGAAGAACGCGCTAATCGTCTTATATTACGCGGGGAAAAATCGGCTCGAGCACGAGTCAAAGGTCTTATCCGTGAATTGGATCAACCCGTTGAAAGCCAAGGGGCGACGCAAGTTATTTATCTGAAGCATGCAAATGCGCTAAAAATATCTGAAATTCTGCGCGGTATTATTTCGGGTAAGTCAACAAGCAAAAGTAGCGCAAAGCCAAGTACTAGCAGGGGGCGAACGTCAACAAGCACTCGTTCATCTAGCAGTTCTTCTGTGAACTCAAACGGTGTAACGATTCAGCCGGATGAAACATTGAATGCGCTTGTCGTTAGGGCTGCCCCCTCGGATATGGCTGAGATTCGCAATATTATCGATCAGCTAGATGTGCGACGTGCACAGGTGTTGATAGAAGCTGCGGTTGTTGAGATTACCGGAACCGTCGGCAAAGGTGTGGGTATTCAATGGGGTGCAGCAGATGATTCGAGACTTGTGGGTGGTGTGAATTTCACCAATGTTGGGAATAGTTTGAGTTCGCTCATTAGCGCGGCTTCAGGGGACGCGACTGATGCAGCCTTGGCTAGCGGAATAACACTTGGTGGAGGGAAGGTGAATGACGAGGGTGAGATTGAGTTTGCGATGATCTTACAAGCCATCAGTAGTGCAACAAATACCAACCTTTTATCTACGCCAAGTATTATGACGTTAGATAATGAAGAAGCGTCAATCATTGTTGGCTCAAATGTGCCGTTTGTAACCGGCAGCCAGCTTAGCTCAAGCGGTGATAACCCTTTTCAAACGGTCGAACGTAAAGACGTAGGTCTAACACTGAAGGTGACGCCACAAGTCAATGCGGGAAATACTATACGCTTGAAAGTAGAACAAGAAACCTCAAATGTCACCTCTACCGCAACGGCAATTCAGGCTACCGATGTTGTGACTGATAAGCGTGAAATCAAAACTACGGTATTGGCTAACGATGGTCAGATTATCGTTTTGGGTGGGTTAATGAAGGATGATATTGAGACTAGCGAAAGTAAGGTACCTTTGTTAGGGGACATTCCTTTGCTGGGTGCGCTATTTCGAAGTACTCAGAAAAGTCACGTAAAAAGAAACTTGGTTGTATTACTTCACCCAACGATTATTCGTACCGCCGAGAAAGCCGATGAAATAACGCTTCGACAATATGCGAGAGTGAAGTCCATTCAGTTGGAGTTAGATGATGTAGGTGATCTGCGAGTAAGTGGAGAAGCAATTTATCCGGATGAAGTGAAGACCCTTATTCAGCAAGGGCTGAAGAAGAAGGCTAAAAGCTTACACGAAGAGTAAAGTTAACCAGTAATAAAAAAGGAGCCAATTGGCTCCTTTTTTATTACTGGTTAACTGGGTATTCTTGGTATAAAAGGGCAAGTTTCTGATAAATGCGACAACGACAATCTTCTTGAAGGTATGTGCATGGAGCACGTCCCCCCTTCTTCATCTGTAAATATCGTACATGATACCGGTGTATCAAGCCTCCTAATTTAGTATGAGCGCTTGTTTATAGGTGCCAGGTCGATTCGTTTTTGCGTAAAAAAACCTTGAAAACGCAATAGAGGTATATCAGTATCGAGATAGAGAAGCCTATAGGGAGAAGGCTTTGTGGCAATATAAAATGAAATAGGGTAACCGCTTATTCTGTTGTTTTGATGGCACCCGAGAGATAAAAGTATCAATAGGTGCTTGGAGGGCAGCGTGTGACAAAGGTATTGATAGTAGGTGCTGGTGCGGTAGGCCAGGTGTATGGCCATTACCTGCAAAGAGGGGGCGCAGAGGTCTCCTTTTTTGTGAAAGAGAAATATAAAGAAGAATGTGAAAAGGGATTCTCGCTGTATCGCAGTCGTCGCGTGGGGCTGTCGGCCCCTGAGACATTTAAGGCAGAACTGATAGTGACAGACTACGCTGATGTTGCGGCGCAGCAATGGGATCAGGTGTGGATTGCTGTTGCGTCAACAGATCTACGAGGTGATTGGCTAGGTTTGCTCAAAGATGCTATTGGAGAAGCAACGCTGGTTATGCTACAACCAGACTTGGATGATAAAGATTATATTTTGGGTTTTTTCCCCGCGAAGCAGGTAGTGTACGGTTTAGTTAATTTTTTGAGCTACCAGACGCCGCTTCCCGATATGCCCAGTCATCACCCCGATTTCGATAAAAAAGGTGTTGCCTATTTACTATTGCCAATGATGCCGGCTGAATTTTCGGGTGACCCAGATCAATTGCCCGGCGTACTTGATGCGTTGGCCGATGGCCGGTTCCCAGTTAAAATTCAACAAAATGTGCCTAGAATCTATGCTGATCGTTCCGCAATGATGATTCCTCTTATTGCTCTGTTAGAAGTGAATACCTGGTCGATCGAACGGTTACGAAATAGCGATATGTTGGATACCAGTGTTGATGCTGTACGAGAGGCTTTAGACGTGGTGGCTGCAAAGTTCCACCGGCCGCTTAATCTTACCGAGAAATATTTTAGTGCCTGGTGGCTAAAGATAGGGTTGCCGTTTATTCGTTGGTTATCACCCATGGACGTTGAGTCGTACTTGAAGTACCAGTTCCAAAAAACTGCAGGTCAGACGCGTTTTATGCTGCAGCATTTCATTCTGGAAGGCGAAAAGGAAGGGCGAAATGTACAGTCTTTACAGGCGTTACTCGACCGACTACCAATGGTTGCTGGGTCTGATATGGGTCAAGATGGCGCGCCTGTTGTATAAGAGGCGTTAGTAAACTGTCAGCGGTGGGAGATCCAGTGCATTGTGCTGGTCTTCCAATTCCCCAAGAAATTGTTGCCAGTAGTTGTCGGTATTAAACCAGGGAAAGTTTAAGGGAAAAGCAGGGTCGGACCATCGCTTTGCTAACCAGCCAGCATAATGAATGATACGTAAGCTACGCAGTGGTTCTATCAGTTGTAATTCCGCCAAATTAAATTCGTGGAATTCTCTGTAGCCTTCAAGAATTTCGCTTATTTGCTGGCTTTGATTTGCCCTCTCTCCAGACAATAGCATCCATAAATCTTGTATCGCTGGCGCCGTACGGCAATCATCAAAATCGACAAACCAAGGCCCAGTATCTCTATTCCAAAGAATGTTGCCAATGTGGCAATCGCCGTGACTGCGAATTAATGTAAGGCCGCTAGTGTGTTGAAAGGCGGCTTCACATTTTGTGCATATCTGCTCTATTACGCGTTCAAATTGTTTGCTTAAGGAGTTTGGGACAAAACCGTTTTCAAGTAAAAGTGACGCAGGTTGTATACCGTAACTGTCAATGGATATGTTGGGCCTGTGCTGAAAAGCTTCTGCAGAGCCGGCTTTGTGGATTCGTCCCAGTAGCATGCCAAGCCTATAAATCTGATCAAAATCATCGGGCTCTGGAGCTTGGCCACCTTGTCTCGCAAACAGCGAAAATCGGTATCCCGCATACTGATGTAAGGTGTGGCCATTCTCATCACGCAGAGGAGGGATGACGGGAAGGTCAATATCTGCGAGAAGTTGAGTAAAGTTATGCTCCTCAATTATTTGAGCATCGGTCCAACGTAGGGGGCGGTAGAATTTGGCAATGACTGGGCTTTTTTCATCGATGCCTACTTGGTAAACCCTATTCTCATAGCTGTTTAGGGCAAACACTCTAGCATCGGAGAGGTAACCTATAGATTCAATCGCTTGTATGACGATATCAGGAGTAAGGTTGTCGTAATCTGTCTCAAGCATATGCGTAGCGTAATCCTTAATTGAGTGGAAGAGTAGCTGCGAGATCATACCATAATAGTTACGGTGTTCTTGCAATGGCCCATACAATTACTTCCCTTACGCCGGCGCCTAACAAGAGTGATGCCATTGCGTTTGCTGTTGAGCCTGTGGTCATGACATCGTCAATAATTGCGACACGATAGAATTTATGTAGTTGCTCTAAACCCTGAGCGGATAGGGTAAAAGCTTGTTGGAGATTCAATTTACGCTGGGGGGCAGGCAGTGATTTTTGATTTTTTGGGCTTTTTTTCTGTTTGAGAATCCAGTGTTCAGCGACCGGTATCGATAGTCCTTTACCGATTTTTTGGGCCACTACCTCGGCGGGGTTATAACCCCGTTTATGAACACTGGATTTGTGAGATGGCACCGGAATCAGTATTTCTGGGGGTAGCTCGAGCAAGCTGTCGTCAAGCAATAATTGGTGTACTAAACACTGAGATAGTAATGTTCCGGCAAGGGTGTTTTGCTGCTCTTTGAATGCTCCTATAAGTTGCTTGATTGGGAATTGATAATGAAAGGCTGTGCGCGAATAGCTGAATAATGGGGAGCTTTGCAGGCAATCGCTGCAGATATCAGAGGTGTTCTCCAGTAAATCCATAGGCAATGCACATTGGTTACAATATACCGTGTTCCATGGCAGATCCTTTGTGCAATCCACACAAGCCATTGAATTGTAAGAATTATTTGTGTCGCATAGAATGCAGTTTGCGGGTGTCAATAATGCATTTTTGGATGAATTAAGTACAGTAGTAAACCTGGGTTCTCTCATTGAGTTGACTCTTGCTTGTCATGCCGTATGATGACCCAAACGCCTCTTGTGACTCAGTGTTCACGAGAGTTTGAGTGCTTATAAAGACCTAATTCAGTTAAAAAATATCTAATAATCTACAGACTATTGCCAGGAGTCACTATGAATCAGCCATTGGCTATCAATCCAGCAGCGGAAATCCGCCATGATTGGACCGTGAAAGAACTAGAAGCCTTATTTGAGCTGCCATTTAGTGATTTGATGTATCGAGCGCAAACTGCCCATCGCCAGTATCATGACCCTAATGCCGTTCAGATCAGCACCTTACTCAGCATTAAAACGGGTGCATGCCCAGAAGACTGTAAGTACTGTTCGCAGAGCGGACACCACAATACTGGTCTTGAAAAAGAAAAATTGATGCAAATCGAAAAGGTTGTTCAGGAAGCTAAGGCCGCTCAAGAAAAAGGGGCGTCGCGGTTTTGTATGGGAGCAGCTTGGCGCTCACCTCGCGAAAAAGACATGATGTACGTAGTTGAGATGGTGAAGCAAGTTAAATCTTTGGGATTGGAAACATGCATGACCTTGGGCATGTTAGATAAGTCTCAAGCTGAAGAATTATCTGATGCGGGATTGGATTATTACAACCATAACCTCGATACATCCCCTGAGCACTATAACGCAATTATAACCACCCGTAGTTACCAAGATCGGCTGGATACTCTGTCGAATGTTCGTGATGCTGGTATGAAAGTGTGCTGCGGCGGAATCCTGGGATTAGGTGAGAGCCGAAAAGATCGTGCAGGTCTTCTAAAGCAACTCTCTAATCTACCTGAGCACCCCGAGAGTGTGCCAATTAATATGCTGGTTAAAGTTGAAGGCACGCCACTTGAGAATGCAGATGACGTGGATGAGTTTGAGTTTATTCGTACCATTGCTATTGCCCGTATCATCATGCCGAAGTCTTATGTACGTTTATCTGCCGGACGCGAAAGTATGAATGATCAAATGCAATCGTTGTGTTATCTGGCCGGTGCGAATTCAATTTTTTATGGTGAAAAATTGCTGACGGCAGAGAATAGTAAAGCGACCAAAGATATGGAGCTTTTTGATCGTTTAGGCATTCACCCATTAAAGATAGGTGGTTCGGTTTCTGATGAGACCCATGAAGCAGTTATTCGGGCTGCAATAAAAGATGAGTCGACGAAGCACCTGTATACGGACGCTGCATCAGCAACAACTGCCTAGCTTAGAGGCAGAGATAGTGCCGAATTCTTTTGCTCTATTTCTTGAGGTGAGGAAAAGAAATCCACATGAAAACGTCATTTTCTGATTACGTGAACGAGCGTAAGCGACAGGGTTTGTATCGATCAAGAAGATTGCTGGATGGAGCGCAAAAACCTTTAGTCACGATCGATGGTGAGAGGTTCTTGGCGTTTTGCAGTAATGATTATTTAGGATTAGCGAATCACCCGAAAATAGTTGCCGCATTTAAGCAGGCTGCCGATATCTATGGTGTTGGCAGTGGCGCATCACATTTAGTTATTGGTCATAGCCGTGTTCATCATGAACTAGAAGAAGCGTTAGCGGAACGGGTGGGCCGAGACCGTGCGCTATTGTTCTCTTCTGGTTATATGGCGAACATGGGGGTGATTAATGCGTTGGCGGGGCGCGGTGATCATGTCTTAGAAGATAAGTTAAATCATGCCTCTTTGCTGGATGGCGCTTTGTTGTCCAACGCAAAATTACAGCGCTATTTTCATAGTGATCCATCGAACCTGGAAAAACGCTTGCAGCAGTTAAATGCTGACGGCGAGCGTCTTGTGGTCACTGATACGGTATTTAGTATGGATGGTGACGTTGCGCCTTTAGCGAGCATTAGTAGTGTATGCCAGCAACACGGTGCGGTGTTGATGGTTGATGATGCCCACGGTTTTGGTGTGATGGGAGGAGGGGGGGCTGGTGCAGTAAATGCGGCAGGGTTAAGTCAACAAGACGTACCGGTGTTGATGGCAACCTTAGGTAAAGCTATGGGGACAGCTGGAGCGTTTATTGCGGGCAGCGAAGACCTTATCGACTATTTGGTTCAGAAGGCACGGACCTATATTTATACGACGGCGTTGCCGCCGGCGGTGGCAGCAGCAACACTGGAAAGTTTGCGTATTGTTAGTGATGAATCGTGGCGTCAAGAGAAGTTGCAGCACTTGATTAAACGTTTTCGTTTGGGAGCCCATGATTTGGGTTTGGCGTTGATGGAATCCAAGACCGCGATTCAACCTGTACTTGTAGGAACGTCGGAGATGGCCACAGGTATGAGTGATGCATTGCAAAAGCAGGGCGTGTTGGTGACAGCCATTCGCCCACCAACGGTACCTAAAGGAAGTGCGCGTTTACGCGTAACGCTGAGTGCTGCGCATTCCGAGGAGGATGTCGATATCCTCTTAAGTGCTTTTGAAAATGTTTTGAAGTGACAAAATATTAATTTATTGCCGTGAGTCTACGTTAGCGTAGCGAACAAAGAAATAATTAGGGTTAATAGCATGACGTTAGCACTTTATCACGATGTATATCGATGTACGGATATAAAAGACGCAGAGGATGCACCGGAGTTAATTGTAATCCATGGCTGGGGGTTACATAGCGTAGTGTGGGACAACGTGATGCCGGTATTGTTGTCACATTTTCAAGTGACTGTTGTGGATTTGCCTGGTTTAGGTCGGAGCCCAATTCCTAGTGGTGATTATGACCTTGAATATCTTACCGAGCAGGTGTTGGCGATTGCTCCTGCTGAGGCCGTGTGGATGGGGTGGTCTTTGGGCGGCATGATTGCGATGAATGCTGCTGCAAAATATCCCGAGCGCGTGAGCGGGCTAATCACCGTAGCCTCGACACCACAATTTGTCGCAGATAAGCATTGGCCGCTGGCGTTAAATGCAGAGGTGCTGTCTCAGTTTCAGACGCTTCTTGCAGAAGACTGGGAAGGTACGTTGGTGCGTTTTCTAGCGTTGCAATGTAAAGACTCGAGTACAATCAAAGAGGATATTCGTTTTCTTAAAGAGATCGTGTTTTTTCATGGTCACCCTTCAACAAAAGCGTTGCGGTGTGGTTTAGAGGTGCTTGCTGGTGTCCATTTAGTTGATAAGCTAGTGCAAATCAAAGCGCCGACATTACACATTTTAGGTGAAATGGATAATCTTATTCCAGTAGGGATAAGTCGTTCCCTAAAAGAGAGTCAGCCTGATGCACAGATTGCGGTAATAAAGGGCGCAAGTCATGTCCCCTTTATTTCTGATCCGTCGACTTTTTTGTCGGCCGTGACCGACTTCGTTACGGAGCAAAACCTTGCATAAGCTCAATGACGACATTGCACATGACAAGCATGCAATTGCTAAGTCATTTGGTGATGCGGCATCGACCTATAATGTCGCGGCTGAACTGCAGCAGCGGATAGGTGACAAATTATTGTGTTTATTGAATCGTCACTTTTCTGGTGATGTGTTTAATGGGAGTTCTCCTGCCAGGGTTCTCGATATTGGGTGTGGGACAGGGTATATATTAAATCACTTGGCAGAGCAGACGACTGTTGCATATGGTTTGGATATAGCAGAAGGCATGCTTGGTTTTGCAAAGCGTGTGAGCGGACATTCACATATACATTATGTGTGTGCAGATGCTGAAGCAATTCCGTTGGCAGATAACTCGCTAGATATTGTGGTAAGTAATTTTGCCATTCAATGGTGTCCAAACAAAACGGCGCTTTTTAATGAAATTTCCCGTGTGCTATCACCTGGTGGTTTATGTGTTTTTTCTATGCCTGGCGCCGACACTCTGTGTGAATTAAAAAGCAGCTGGAATGTCGCTGACCCGGATCACTCCCATGTTAATCAATTTTGTTCAGTGGAAAAAATTGCTAACGATATTGAGTGTTCAGCACTTACTGCAGTCTCATTGGAAACGGAAATAGAAATGACCCGTTATACAAAGCTGCAGGAGCTAACCCAAGAGCTTAAGGCCATTGGTGCTCATAACGTAACAGACGGAAGAGCGAGGCAGCTCACAGGTAAAGGTACTTTGAAGCGATTAGTGAGTGCCTATGAAACCTATCGCCAAGAGGATGGTTTGTTGCCTGCGACCTGGAATGTCATCTTTGGCGTATTGGTAAGCAGCAAAACGTAAGGAATTAGATGATGTCAGTGAGAAAGAAGAAGTACTTCGTGACGGGAACCTGTACCGATGTGGGTAAAACCTTTGTGTCCGTTGCTTTGCTCTCCGCGCTTAAAAAGTTCGGGGCATCAACATTGGCGCTGAAACCTATTGCAGCAGGGTGTGAAGATACCCCTGAAGGTTTGCGGAACGATGATGCTATGCAGTTGCGCGAAGCAATGACGGCGACCTTAAGTTATGAGCAAGTTAACCCCGTGGCTTTGGCGCAGGCGGCAGCTCCACACTTGGTAGCTGCGAGTGAAGGGCGTCGAGTGACGGTGTCTCGTTTAGAGGGGATTTGTCGAGGGGCGCTAATGAACCCGGTCGATGTTGCATTGATTGAGGGGGCAGGAGGTTGGCGAGTTCCCCTAAACGAAAGGGAAACCCTGGCAGACCTTGCCGTCGTGTTAGATTTTCCGGTGATTTTGGTTGTAGGGATGCGGCTTGGGTGCATTAACCACGCATTGTTGACCCAGGAAGCGATTCGCCGAGATGGCCTGACGATTGCCGGCTGGGTTGCTAATCACGTTGAGGCTGATATGGATTTTGCTGATGAAAACGTCGCAAGCCTTGTTGCTAGATTAGATGCGCCTTTGATAGGCCGAATACCTTTTGTGGAAGGGCAATCCCCACAGAGCTGTGCAGATCATTTAGATATATCAATGTTGCTGTAGCCTTCAATCCTGTTAGGACTAATGTCATTACGATGTAGTTCTTTACCCCCTAATAGCGTATTCATCTGAGTACTATATATACATCTGTTCTCGACTATTTATACTGGTAATAACGGTATAACTGTCGCGCCTAAGTGCGGCTGATTGTACAACTCTAGTATTACGAGAGGTCTTGCTATGGCTATTGGTTCCATAACTGGCTCAGGGTTAGAGGGTATTAGCAAAGGGTATGGTATTGCGGGTGCTGCCGCAGACAATATTGCAAAACTAAGTGACTCTGATCATGTTGGTGAAGATTTAGCGACGTCAGCAGTGGACTTGCAGCGTGGCAAGATACAGGTTCAGGCGTCCGCGAAAGTGATTGAGACAGAAAACCAGATAATTGGCAGCCTCATTGATATTAAGGTGTAGAGGGGGGAATTGTGCACATTAGTCATGGGATTCAGGTGTATTCTGCTATTGATGCATCAAAATTTCATTCCGCTGATAGGGGGGAGGATGTACCGCGTACAGAATTGCCCCCAGTAAATGAAGCCGATGAATCTCCCGCCTCGCAGAGCAATTCTTATTCCCCAGGCGATCCACCCGTATTGCCGACCGATAACAAAAGTAGTGATCCAAGCGGTGCTAGTGGTGGTGCGGGGCCCACAGCAGCACCGTCTAGCGGTCGCGCTTCACAGGAAACCGAGCAAGCATCAAGTGGGGCTGACGATCAAGCCGAGCAGAGGGCTCAAGAAAGAGCGGATGCCGTTGTTATTAGTCAGTTGAAAGCACGAGATCAGGAAGTGAGAGTTCACGAGGCTGCTCATGCCGCAGTGGGCGGGAAGTATGCGGGTAGCCCGAGCCTTCAATTTACTCGTGGGCCTGATGGCGTGAATTACGCGACAAGTGGAGAGGTCAGAATTAGTACCGGTAAAGTGGCAGGTGACCCACAAGCCACGATTGAAAAGGCGAGGGTTATCCGCTCTGCTGCACTCGCTCCCGCATCACCTTCTGTCCAAGATCGTCGAGTTGCTGCTCAAGCGTCGCAACTCGAAGCGGATGCTCGTGTAGAGCTTCGGGAGGTTAAAGCAGAAGAAACCAAACAAAAAGAAGCGGAGGCAGTGGAAGAGGAGGGCCCTGTGGCTGAGGTGTTGGAAGGGGCCAAACAGGCTGCTGAAATAGATACAAAGGATGAGGCAGAAGAGTCGGAAAAGCTAAGTGATTCCCCTTCAGAGCCTGAGGGACGAAGTGATCAGCCAAATGTTACAGCCAAAGAGACGTTTGAGGAAATCTTTGTGACGACTCAACCTGATGCTGAAGAGAATGAGGGTGTTTCCTCGTCCAACGACGGCGCTCCGTTTTACCAAATTGCATAAGTATTGAGTGCTTTCTTTCCCGCCGTATAGGTCTACACTTTTCGATTATACGTCATGTTAACTAATGTTACTGTTTGTGGTTGTTTTGTGTGTCCGTCTTGCATGTTTCAAACGTTTGTTTGAAACTGGGTTGGTGCTACGGTTCTCGCATATCCCATTCTTATGGTAGGTGTTTTTGATCTATGTGAAGGGGTTTGTGGCAATGTAATTACCAGAACTTGGTGGTCACACAAAATTCTAACAGTCGTTTGAAACATCATGTAGTATTTGATGCACCTAAGGTAGGGGTCTTTTTTTGTTGACAGTGAGCGTATGTTTCTGCTCATACCAGTGAGATCTCTTAAGGCAGGTGCCGGTTAATGGTACTTGTAAAAACGTATTAAACCTCCCATATTTTTGGGCTGAGAGGGTACAAGTTATGCCAGAGTATAAAGCTCCCATTCGTGATATTCAGTTTCTATTGCATGAAGTATTAAGTTCTGAAGACAGATATAAAGCACTTCGTGGTGACGAAGATGTTAACCGTGAATTGATCGATGCCATTCTTGAAGAAGGCGCTAAATTTTGTGAGAACGAATTAGCACCGATAAATCGTAGTGGTGACGAAGAAGGGTGTGGGTTTGACGACGGTGTTGTAACCACGCCAGCAGGCTTTAAAGAAGCGTATCAGAAATATGTTGAAGGCGGTTGGCCTTCTCTTTCATCTCCTGAAGAAGTGGGTGGTCAAGGCCTACCGTATTCTATGGGCATCGTCATGAGCGAGATGATGGGTACTGCGAACTGGTCATGGGGGATGTACCCAGGTCTAAGCCACGGAGCGATCAACACTGTTGAAGCTCATGGTACTCCAGAGCAGAAAGAAGTTTATCTTACCAAGATGATTGAAGGTGCCTGGACAGGTACTATGTGTTTGACTGAGGCACATTGCGGAACGGATCTTGGTTTGTTGCGCTCTAAAGCTGAGCCAAATGCTGATGGTTCTTACAGTATCTCAGGTACCAAGATCTTTATTTCTGCTGGTGATCATGACATGGCAGAAAATATCGTGCATATCGTACTAGCACGCCTCCCGGATGCGCCTAAAGGCACTAAGGGTATTTCTCTATTTATCGTCCCTAAGTTTAATGTTAAGGGCGACGGCTCTGTGGGCGACGCGAACGGCGTAACTTGTGGCTCTATCGAGCACAAGATGGGCATCAAAGCATCAGCGACCTGTGTGATGAACTTTGATAACGCTAAGGGTTTCTTGATTGGCGCACCTAACCGCGGTCTTAACTGCATGTTTACCTTTATGAACACTGCACGTATCGGTACTGCACTTCAAGGTGTTGCTGCTGCGGAAGGTTCTTTTCAGGGTGCATTGACCTACGCCAAGGACCGTCTCGCGATGCGTTCTTTGAGTGGCCCTAAGTGCCCTGAAAAAGATGCTGATCCAATTATCGTGCATCCTGATGTTCGACGCATGTTGCTTACGCAAAAATCATTTGCTGAAGGTGGTCGAGCGTTGACTTACTTCTTGGCTGCTCAAGCGGATATCGCATTCATGAGCAAAAATGAAGAAGAAGCGAAAGAAGCTGACGACTTAATGGCATTCCTTACGCCTATCGCCAAAGCATTCTGTACCGAGATGGGTCTAGAGTCTGCTAACCATGGTGTTCAGGTATTTGGCGGTCACGGATTTATTCGTGAGTGGGGGATGGAGCAGATTGTTCGTGATACCCGTATAGCAACTCTTTATGAAGGTACTACTGGCATCCAGGCATTGGATCTATTGGGTCGTAAGGTCATGCTTACCCAGGGTCAGTTGCTTAAGAACTTCACAAAAATTATCCACAAATTCTGTAAAGATAATGTTGATAATGAAGCTATCGCACAATTTGTAGCACCTTTAACCAAGCTAAACAAAGAGTGGGGCGATATAACCACTCAAATTGGTATGCGAGCTATGCAGAACCAAGACGAAATTGGTGCTGCGTCGGTTGATTATGCGATGTACTCAGGTTATGTGACGTTTGCTTATCTATGGGCTCAAATGGCTAAAGTTGCTTCTGACAAATTGGCTGAAGGCACTTCTGAAGAAGCGTTCTACAAGGCTAAGCTTCAGACCGCTAACTTCTATTTCAAGCGTATCCTGCCTAGAACACGTACTTGTGTTGAAACCATGAGTGGTGGATTGGATACTCTAATGGATATGGAAGAAGATAACTTCGGTTTCTATTGATCGATTGCTAGATCAACAGTTCCCTCTGTAGTCTTTGGCCCGCGATATCATCGCGGGCTTTTTTTTGCCCCAAGATTGACATAATATACAGACCGGTCTATAAAGGTAGTTATGGCAACAACAACCAAGAAAGGCGAAGAAACCAAATCTCGCATTATTCAGGCAGCCGCGGAGCTATTTGAGCGGCGTGGGTATTATGGGACTGGGATGAATGAGATTCTGTCTCGAGCGTCGGCACCGAAAGGTTCTGCATATTTTCACTTTCCTGGCGGTAAGGATGACGTGGCTATTCACGCCATTCAGTTTGCCGGTAAGCAGATAGGTGACCTGTTAAAGGCTGGTCTTGCTGTTGAGCAAAACCCTCATAAGATCATGGGGGTGCTGGTGGGCTTTTTTAAAATGCGCCTTGTCCAGGAGGATTTCCGATGTGGATGTCCGGTTGGGACGGTGGGGCTTGAATTGTCAGGTACAGACTCCCCAGTGTTGGATGCGTGTAAGAGCACCTATCTACAATGGAGCCAAATATTGGCAGACTATTTGTCTGTACATATTGATGAGGCTAAGGCAGGTGAGGTGGCGGATGCCGCATTTAGTATGATTCAAGGTGGTTTGATGGTTTCGAGGATTAATTCTGACCTGAGTCATCTGGATATTGTAGAGAAGTATTGTACAGCATTGGTGGTGGACACTATTAGCGGTACATAATTGACGTAGCGGGCCTAATTATCAGTTAGGCCATTTTTTTCAAACTTTAATATATAGACTGGTCTATATAGGAGTGAGGTAATGTTTAAAGCGGATACGGTAGTTACGGGAGCGACAGGTCTTATTGGCCGCTGGCTGGTGCCTGAATTGACCCGGTTGGAGCGCAATGTATTGGTATTGATAAGGAATGCGGAGGCGCGTGAGAGTGGGTATCGTCAGTGGGTCCAGGATCAAGGTGGGGATCCTGAGCGTATTCAGGTGCAAGAATTAGATCTATTCGTAGATGATCTGGGTGTCTCTGAACTTGATATTTCACAGATAAAAGATGTTTACCATTTGGCCGCACGTTATGAATTTGGTCTGGCGCATTCTGATGCACGACAGACCAACGTGGTAGGTAGTCTGCGGGTACTAAAGTGGAGTAGCGCAATGCCTTTGCTGCGCCGCTTTGTGTTTGTCACAGGTTACCTTGGGGCGGTGCATGCCAATGAAATTACAAGTGTTCCGGCCTCACAGCAGCAGGAATTGATCGATAAGCACTATAAATTGCATGGAGGTTACGAAGCGTCGAAGGTTGAGGAGAATATTCTCTTGCAGCGCGAGGCAAGTCTGCTTGGTGTGCCTGTAACTGTGATCAACCCTTCTGCAGTTATCGGAGACTCTGTCACGGGTGAAACGACACAGTATTTGGGGCCAAGTGACTTAGTTCGGGATCTTTATTTCGGAAAGTTACCTGCATTGGTGGGTGGTGACGATCTCTTTCTACCCATGGTGGCAGTGGATTATGTTGCGCAATTTATCGCTAGGGTGACGGAATATTCTGAAGCGGAGAATTGTTCATATTGGTTGCTGGACCAGGAGACGCCTAAATTGCATCGTTTGATTGCTGACATGGCCCTGCATCTGGGCGTGACTGCACCCACAATAAAGTTGCCAAAAGCGTTGGTCGCTACACTTCCAAAAATGGTAACTGGAGTTGAGCCTGAAACATTAAGTTTTTTAGTATCGCTGGATTATGATACCGCGAGTGCTGATGCGCTGTCGCGAAAGATGCAATTAACGATGCCAGACCATAAACGGACGCTTCGATTATGGATCAATTTTTTGGTCTCAAAACAATTTGGCGCCGCTTTAGCATTGCCAGATGGTGGTTTTGTGAGAGCAGCGGGCATACAAACCTATGTAGTAGGAGACTTGGATGAGGCTGAGGTAGTCATGCTACACGGCTTGCCATTGGATTCGGAGAGTTGGCTGGAGGTAGAAAAAGAGCTGTCGGTGCCTAGTGTTAGGGTTGATTTACCAGGGCATGGGAGAAATGGTCGGGGGATGTCTAATCCAGAGCAGTGGATGGATGCTCTCTTGGGCAGGAATGATAAAAAACCAATTATCGTGGCGCACTCTTTAGGTTGTGAGTACGCCCTGCGATATGCGCAGGCTAACCCCGAGAAGGTAGGAGGTTTGGTGCTGGTAGCCCCCTTCTTTTTGCAATCAAAAGCGTCGTGGTGGTTGCGTCAGCCTATGTTGTTATCTGCAATTACACGGCTGCTAGGTACTAGTCGTTTTATCTCCAGTGCTGTTGGTTTTGAGTCTACAGGCGATCTAGCGCTAAATAGTACAATGACTAGTTTTGGGCGGCCAGGCAAAGGGCTTCAGTTTGCCACAGCACTGGCGAAGGGGTCTGCCGATAGATTGCGAAATGAGTTGGCCTTGATGTTGTCAGCATTGGATGCAGAGCAAGGCGGAAAGGTGCCAGTCAAGATTATAGTAGGAGAGGCTGATCCGTTGGTGGAGCCACATACTACAGATCAATTAAGTGTTGTGAGGGGGACGGGCCATTACCCCCAGCTAACTCATAGTGCTGATGTGGCGCAAATTATCATGGAGTATATTAAGGGGGAGGTGGCAGGCGTTAGTTGATGATGTCGACCCAAGACTTCTTTGGTGCAGCTTCTTGATCTTGGTCAAACTCATCGAATTCATCAATGTCTTCTTCCTCTACCACAGGGGAGGGGGGAGGTGTTGAGTCTTGTTGGGTGTTTGTAGGTTGCGATTGTGTTTCAGATACCACTAGTTCGTCGGTAGCTTTCTGTACCTCTTCAATTACTACTTCTTTTTCTGGCTTGGCAATTATCGCTTCAGGTTCAATGGATACCGTTTGATTAGGAATGGGCTTTGTGGCTTTTAGAGTAGCGGTAAATATAGATAGGCAAGAGGATGTATTCTTAAGGTTTTGCTTTAGGCTCTTGCTTTGAGGCCAGCCCTTATGAAGTTGACTGATTTTTAGCAGAGATTCATTGCTAGAAATAGTGTCTCGCACATCTGAGGTTGCGTGGTAAATGCCTCTTAACCCATCCAACGCCGCAATGGTGAGTGGCTTTCTTAGCTCGTGCTGGGCGCTCTTGCATTCTTTCAAGGCTGCAGCTAAAGATTTGCTCGCTTTTGACAAGTCTTTCTCGTAACTGCGTTTTACCTTGGTTGCACGGCGAATTGCCGTGGAAACAACGTTTTCGCAATTCCGGGATGATTTTATCAGTGAGGTTAGAGTAGCGGCACTTTCACTGTTGGGGGATTCGTCGGCGAGTTCAAATGCCTTTTCATTTTTGCGCGCGCCCTTTTTACTCTTGCGGGCATTATTAAGTAGTTTGTTGGCTTTTAGCAGTTGATTTATGTCAAAGGTTGGCGAACTGACGTATTGCTTAGCGATATCACATTGGGTGTTAAACGTTTGATAAGCAGCGATCGCTTTTTTCATTTCGTCTTCGGCTTGAGACGCTGCACTTTCAGCTTTCGCAAGTTTTTCTTCTACCCGAGTGCAGGTTCGAATCTTGCTTGCGAGTGCAAAGACTTCCATGAGGTCTGAGGCAATGTCTAATGACTCCTCTTTGAGTTGACGGTATTGATTAAGCTCTTCATTGGCTAGCGTTAAGTTACCGCTACTCAGTGCAGATTTGGCTGACTTGCAGTACTCAATGCCTTGCTCAAGAATGGGAGTGGCTTCTGCCCGCTGCAGATTGGATTCAACGCGTTTACAGTATTTTATGTTTGTCGCCATTTCTCTTGATGTGGTATGAAGCACCGCATCATCGATAGAGATGGCTTTACTGAGTTGCTGTGAATAATAGTGGAAGTTAGCTTTTGCCTGGGCTAAGTCGGACGTTCGCAAATTATTCGCTTCGTTACACGCGCGAAAGCCTTTGATGTACTCGCTGATAGCAAGATCAAGGGTGGTTTCATCCGCCATGGCGCGCTGGGCCGAAAAGCTACACGTTAATATGGCAAAAATAATGTATGTAAAGTATTTCTCAAGCCTCATAGGATACCTGTTGATATGTGCTTGTTATTCTTTTGTTGTGTTATTTTCTGGCTTCTAAATTCACGTCTAGAAACGAAACCTATTGTTACTCGTGTCATGTCCGAAAACTAAAGTAGTTTTGTAGTGATCTTGTAACAAAGGAAGACGGAAATAGATAAACACTTTGTTGCCTTTGGTTCTATGATAAAGGAATTTGTCTATTTTAGTCACAATTAAGCGACACTTTTTAATCTTTAGTCTGTGTTTTTTTCGTTTTAGTTCATTTTGTCCTGAATGCCTGTAATTGAGGTATGAGTTTTGTAACTTTTCGTTTAGAGAGGTTATTTGTCTACTGTCAAGGGTGTTTATATATTGCTCAGGTGTGGCATAATGGGCGCCTATAAGGGGGTAGCTAAAGTGTTTAGGTGTCCGTTATTTTATCGTGTTACTGAAATTGTGTAGTTATGTTGTCGTTTCTCCCTGGGCCAATAAAAGCGGTGTTAACATTTGGGCTGATATTACTGAATACAGTCCTGCTATGTGTGCCGTTGTTTTCGTTATCGCTGTTTAAAGTGCTGGTACCAATCAAGTTTGTTCAACGTCTGTTGGCGAAATGTTTGGTGTTAATTGCCGAGAGCTGGGTTGGGATTAATGGTCTTATACTTGGGCTAATGCAGCGGCTTAACATAGATATAAAGCTACCGGAATCACTAGGGAACAGTGGATGGTACTTGGTGACCTGCAATCACCAATCTTGGGTAGATATTCTGATATTGCAGAAGATATTTTGGAAAGAAATTCCCTTTCTAAAATTCTTTTTGAAACAAGAACTTATCTGGGTACCTTTTTTGGGGGTTGCTTGGTGGGCTTTGGATTTTCCTTTTATGAAGCGCTTTAGTCGCGAATATTTGGAAAAACACCCTGAAATGAAGGGAAAGGATCTGGAAACGACGAAGCAGGCCTGTAGGAAATTTAGAGAGCTACCGGTGTCGGTAATGAATTTTGTTGAAGGCACGCGTTTTGATGAAACTAAAAGGGTTAAGCATAAGTCCAACTATGCAAACTTGCTAAACCCTAAGTCAGGTGGCGTTGCTTTTGTTTTGTCGGCAATGGGCGGGCAGTTACAGTCAATGGTGGATGTCACTATTGTGTACCACGATAAGAATTTTGAATTTTGGGATTTAATGTTTGGGCGGGTAAGCGATATATCTGTCCGGATTGTAGAAAGGCCGATCCCAGAAAATATGGCCTTAGGTGATTATGAGGGTGATCCTGAATTCCGCGAACAGTTGCAAGGCTGGCTCGGGGGGATTTGGCAGGAAAAGGATGATTTGATCACTCAAATAAAAAGCGAAGGGAATTAATAGAGAGAAGATGAGTGGGTGTGAAAACCCTGTATTCCATTAAATAGTGTAGCAGTGTAGTAATTATGACAGTTCCAATTAATACTAATTTAGCGCAGTTATTTATGCGTGCATTTTACTGGGCCGAAGAAGGTCTACAAAATACCTTGAAAGAACGGGGGTGGGCTCAGATTACTAAGGCGCAATCTCAAGTGTTCATTAGTATTGGGGAAGGCGTTACACGCCCTTCTGAAATTGCAGCACGCATGAGCGTTACGCGTCAGGCGATCCATCAGACTATTAATGAATTGGTAGATTTGGGGTATGTGAGTTTGGAGCCCGATCCAACCGATCGACGTGCGAAAATCGTTACATATACCGATAAAGGTCATGAGATTGGTCAAAACACCGTACTGGGATTATCTGAAATTGAAGCGCAATTGATTTCGCGTATTGGTGTGGATAATGTTCAGGCTCTGCGTGAAGCGTTAAGCCAGAATTGGGGTGAGCCATACATCCCGGTGGAAATGTAATTTCTACCCAATTAAAAAAAGGGCTCATCGTTATTGCGATGAGCCCTTTTTTTTAATTAACTTCTTTCAGCATCCATTCTTCCGGTTGCAAGCAGGTGAGTTTTTCTTCTAGTAGTTCTTCAATGGCAGGGATCTGAAAAGCATCTTCTTCACAAGCAAAACTAATTGATATACCTGTGTTCCCAGCTCTGCCGGTTCGGCCTATGCGGTGTACATAATCTTCTGGATCTTCTGGTAGTGTGTAATTGACTACGTGGCTTATACCGTCGATGTGTATCCCTCTGCCTGCGACGTCTGTTGCGACTAATACACGTAGGTTGCCACTACGAAAATCTTCCAATGTTTTCATGCGTTTATGTTGAGGGATTTCTCCTGACAAAACCGCAGAGCGAATACGTTTTCGCTTAAGGCGCTCCATGAGCGATCGAGTCTCATCCCTTCTGTTACAAAACACGATAACCCGTTCAAGCTCTTTTTGGGTGATGATGTTGTAGAGCAGAGTGAACTTTTCTTCTGTTGTTGTTATATAAATATTCTTTTCGACATTGGCATTTGCGAGCTTTTCAGCGGCGATTTCCACGTGTGTCGGGTGGAAAGTCCAGCTCTCTGATAAGTTGATAATATCTGGATTGAAGGTTGCGCTGAACAGTAACGTTTGTCGGTATTCAGTTCGAGGCGCTTGGCGAATGAGGCGCTTAACATCAGGAATGAATCCCATGTCGAGCATTCTGTCGGCTTCGTCAATGACGAGAAACTCAATTTCAGACAAAAACAGTTTTTTGTTATTTAGAAAGTCAATCAGTCGACCTGGCGTACCTACGACAATATCGATAATTTCATCTTCGAGGCGGCGCTGTTGCTTTTTATAGTCCATGCCACCGACGATGCTCATTAGCGTGATTGGCGTATGCTTAATAAGAGCGAGTGCATCTTTTTCTATTTGCATTGCAAGCTCGCGCGTAGGAGCCAGTATCAATGCTCGAGGCTCACCGTTGTAGCGTTCGTTTTGCTCGGTGCGTTTTAGCAGAGTATTGATAACAGTGATTAGAAACGCCGCTGTTTTCCCCGTGCCAGTTTGCGCCTTACCAATAAGGTCATGGCCTAAGAGGCTATGGGGAAGCGATTCTGCTTGAATGGGGCTGCAATGGGTGAATCCTATATCTGCGATGGCTTGTTGTAGGCGAGGGTCTAGGTCTAGGTCGCTAAAGGGAGTTTTAGGGGCGTCAACTACAGCATTGTCAGTTTCTGTCGAAGGGTTTGTTTCTTGGATTTCGGCGTCCGGCGTGTCGTGCTGCATTAGCGCTCTTATGCTCGTGTCAGTTAGGGGCCTCTATTTAAGTCAGAAGGCAGGTCAATGTCTAGTAAAATACCATAATCTTCGACTTCTATGAGAGAAAGCGTGGATTTATTACGAGAAACAATTGATATTGCCCCCTGGTCTCCGGTCAATGCGAGCAATTGATCTCGGTAATGTGAATCAAACCCGACAGGGTGGCCGATTTGCTGGGTTGGACTATATATCGGGCGGGTAATGGCTGAATGTGAGAGGGCGTTGATAGTTTGGGTATAGGTACCTGCTTGAATCCATGGCATGTCAGCGAGGCAGATTACCCAGCCATTCCAGTGGCGAGTATGCTCTATACCATGGGCAAGGCTGTACCCTAACCCATGAAGGGTGTCGCACTGGGGGCGGTAGGGTATGTTCATGACGGGGGCGTTAGATAGCAGGTTTTGCGCCAATATATCGTTAGCATTGGATACGACCGCAATGGGGTGTTTTGTTTCTAACAGGGTATCAAGGCAATGCTGGATGACGGGTTTGTCGTCTAAATTGGTGAGTAGTTTATTGCTGCCAAATCGCCTGGCACTGCCCGCGGCGAGGACTAGGAAGCCGGGGCGGTTATCGGTGCTACTTAGGTCCCTCAAAGCAAGGAAAGGGGAAGGGAGCGTTGTCGTTTTCCCGTCGCGGCAAATATCGCATTTGCAAGGGCCGGGGCAACTAATGGTACGGCTGGCTCACCAACACCGGTTGGTGCTGCACGGCTATCAATGATATGAATATCCATCTCGGGTACTTCATTTATCCGGATTAGTTCGTAGTCATGAAAATTACTTTGTTGTACTGCCCCATTGCGAATGGTGATTTTTCCTTTTAATGCCTGTGTTAGACCAAAAATAATGCCACTTTCCATTTGTGCTTTAACGATGTCGGGATTAATTGTTTGGCCGCAATCCACGGCGCAGACAATTTTATTGATGCGGATGCGGTCGTTGTTATTATTCTCAATCGAAATTTCAGCAAGCATGGCAACAGAGGTATTGAACGAGTGGTGGACAGCGATGCCCTGAAATACAGAGGGCGCTTTTGTTTTATCCCATTGGGCATGTTGCGCGACTGACTTAAGCACCGCTGTCATGCGGGGGTGTTCGCTAAGAAGTGAAAGTCGCATAGAGTAGGGGTCTTGTTTGCTTTCATGGGCTATCTCATCGACAAAACTTTCCATAAAGAAAGCATTGAACGAATGGCCCACTGAGCGCCAGTAACCAACGCGTAGCCCTGGGTCATGTTGTACATGTCGTGCGTGAAAATGATCGAATTGATAGCAGGAATCGGCAATACCCTCAACGCTAGTGGCATCTAATAGTACGTCACCATAAATGGTTGGGCCTAACGATGCGATGGATTTAACCATGCCATCGGGCAACCAAGCCGGCAACACAGCCCCAGCGGCTTCTTTGAAGGTGTACGGCATAATGTTCGGGCTTGCGCCCTTGTGTGATAGGCAGCTCACATTGCCTGTTTTATCAATGCCTGCTTTGAATCGGACTAACGCAGAGGGGCGATAAAAGTCGTTTTGGATGTCATCTTCTCGTGACCAAATTAACTGGATAGGCAGTCCAGAGTGTTTTGCGATAAGCACCGCTTCTTCGACAAAATCTTGGTTTAAGCGCCGGCCAAATCCACCCCCCATTAACGTTGTATGGACGGTCACCTGATTTCTGCGCAAGCCAGAGGCATGTTCTGCAGCAACTGCCGCAATATCAGGGCCTTGGGTTGGTGCCCAAATTTCACAGTAGTTGTCAGTTAGAATGACACTGCAATTCATCGGCTCCATGGTGGCATGGGCCAAGTAAGGTACATAATATTCGGCTTCTATGACCTGTTCTGCATCGTCTAGTGCTTGTTCTATATCCCCGTCATCTCGAGCAACTTTCCCTGAATTATTGGCGAGCGCGTCGCGAAACCCGCTGAGAATTGTGTCGTCAGAAAGCGCTGAAAATGGAGGCATATTCCAGTCGACGGTAATCGCTTTAGCGGCCTCTTTGGCTTGCCACCAGCTTGCCGCAATGACCGCTATGCCGTTGTGAATCTCAACGATTTTTTTGACGCCAGGCATATCTTGGGCACCATTGGTCTTCCATGACTTTGCCGTACCGCCGATGACGGGGCAGCGAACCAGGGTGGCTTTTAAGCAGGATGCTGGTGCTGCGTCGATACCAAAGGTCGCGGTGCCTTTGGATTTCATCGGTGCGTCTAGACGAATGCCAGGTTTGCCTATTTTACTATATTGCTCAGGGGTTTTAAGTGACACTGTAGGAATAGAAAGGTGTTTAGCGATGTCGATAAAATCACCGTAGGGCAAGCTAATGTCTTTAAAGTGTGCTTTTCCATCGGCGATTTGTACGTTGTCGATAGTGGTATTCCAGCGCTGGGCGGCTGCTCGGCGAATCATCTCTCTTGCGGTTGCCGCTGCGGTGCGAAGAGGAATCCAGCTGCTCGATGTGCTGCTACTCCCACCGGTAATTTGAAGTCCATAATCAGGATGAACGTAGTTTGCGTGCACGCTGCTGGTCTTGACGTTAATGAATTCAGGTGAAACTTCCAGCTCTTCAGCGATCAGGGTCGTAAGCCCCGTCATCGTGCCTTGGCCCATTTCCGTGCGGTGCAAATAGAACGATACCGTATTGTCAGCGGTAATTTCTAGCCAAGCATTGGCTTGCCAGGCGTGCGCAGTATCTGCTCTGGATAGGTTGGCACATCCGCCAATTGAAAGCGAGAATGCGAGCCCTGTGCCCGTGAGTCCTGATGTTTGTAAAAATTGTCTGCGATTTATTGTTGTACTCATATGTTTCTCTCGCGCACTATTCACTAGTGAGATCAGATTGAAAGTGCTCGGTATCTATATTCGGCGTGAGTGTTTTTGCCGCATCATGAATAGCTTGCCGAATGCGAGGGTAAGTACCGCAGCGACAGATATTACCGGACATTGCGCGGGTGATTTCCTCGTCCGTTGGCGCCGCGTTGGTGGCAAGTAACGCGCTTGCAGACATGATTTGACCGGATTGGCAGTACCCACATTGCGGCACATTATTCTTAATCCAGGCTTGTTGTACGGGGTGGTCGTGGGATGGGGTCGTGTTATCGCTCGAACTACTCAGGCCTTCAATGGTTGTGATATGTCGACCTTCTATTGCATTCAACGGTGTAATACAGGATCGAATGGCTGCGCCATCAAGGTGAACTGTGCAGGCTCCACAGAGACCCTGCCCACAGCCAAATTTGGTCCCTTGTAATTGCGCGAGGTCGCGAATCACCCATAGCAGGGGCATGAAGGGGTCAGCATCTGCGCTAAACTCTTTTCCATTCAGTGAAAAGGTAATCATAGCGTTCTCCATGTCGCTTAGGAATGGTTAATAATTGTCAGGTGATTGTGGTATAGAAAGCGGGGGATTACAAACGAGAGCAGGCAAAATAAAGCGTTGTTGCTGAGATAGAATGTTGCAAAAGAGAGTGAGGTGTTATCTATGCTGTTGAATCAATTCTGGTCGAACCAGAACTCTATGACGCTGCAATCCGACAGGTAATGCAATGTATGTTCGATATTGGCGGGAACGTTGTACCACTCTCCGGCATGAATCAGTTGATGCTTACCGTTCAGCGTGAGGCATATTGAGCCTGAAATCAGTCGGTTCTTGGCATTAGTGATATTGATAAGCGTACCGGTATGGGTGTCTTTTTCATAACTCGTGAACATAACGCTACAGCCATGGGGGCCGAGATGAAATACATCGGCCTGGTTGGCGTTTTCATGCAATGTTTCTATTGGTTGAAATAAACTCATAACACGCTGTCTTTGAGTGAAAAACGTTCATGTAGAGTAAGTTTAGCTCAGTTTGAGGATACGTCTAGGTTTGTCAGCGTATACCTATGTTGCTTAGTTTTCTGTGGTGAGATTAGCGATGCAACGTGCCCTCTGGGTGGCAGCCTCCAGCTACATCGTTGGCGTGATCGATGAGCTCTTTCAACCACGTTGCGTAGGGCTGTTTTGCCCGTTTAACAAATTCCGCGAGGTCGGCATCTTCCCGCGTGTTGTTTGTCATCCAGTCTGCATTCAGGTCAATAAGGCCGTTAGTGTTACCTAAGCCAGGCACTCTATTTGCCAGTCGCTGAACGCCTTCACCTTCAGCCCAATAATCCTCCGCAGCCATAGGTATCCAATCTGGATGATCAGTCCAGGCCTCAATAAAGGTGATTTCTCCTTGATCATTAAAAGTGAATTCCTCGTAAATAGGACACAGCTCCCCGCCATAATCAAACACCACGTGGCAACGCCCAAACGGCTGGGTATCGAATGCACGGCAATCCAATGCTGCATAGGTGGTCGGATTTAGTTTCAGTGCAATATCGGTCCATATCATATTGAACCGCCCATAACCTGTCAGAAGTAGCCAGGGCGGCCATTCCCATCGTGCTACCTGCTGGGAATAATTCGGTATGACAAATGGGTTTACTGAGGACTCCATAGTTCGAAAGTACTTAATGCTTTGATCTATATAATATTCCTTTGTTTGGGTCGGGGTCAGGCAGCGGGCTTTCGCCGCGTCCGTATCACACGCCAAATCCACTTTTGCATCGATTTTCTTAAAGCGCGCTATTACGGTTCCTGGTGAGGAAGCAGTGCAACTACTCGTGGTTGTATCATTGCTAGTGGCTATGTCGTTGCACAGCCCCATCCATCCCATAAAAGCAGAGCCAGTTACTGCTTTAGCGGTAAGCCGATAAGAATCTTCAGTCATGGTGATATCGCACAGGGATTCACTATTGCCGCAATAGATACCTGCCGGTAAAGAGGTGACGAGTCCAGCGCCATCCCCTTGGACTTCTACATGTATCTTGCACCCTGTTAATAACAGCAATGTTGAAATTGCAATGAAATGGCGAACCGGATTGTCAGAAAGCAATGCCATGGCATCCTAGGTTAAATGTTGGGCTTGTTTGGGATAGGTTGATTATTGCTCTGGGATGTTATCAAAGGGCCTCAAACTGTACCACTGTGGATCTAGGCAACAAACCTAAGCATTTGAATGGAGTAGATAAACACAATGGGAAGTGGAATAGGGTTTGAAGCCAGTTAAGGTGCTGGCAAGAACCCCCTCATCGACTAACCTTATTGATGTACTGAGGTAAGTGGGTCACCTTGTGTCTGCATATAAATTCGAAAGGTTATAACGAATGGTTAGGATCTGGATGAGTATCCTGCTTTGGCTCGTCGCGAGTTGTGTTTGGGCTGATACCAAAACAGTGGGGATATCCACATGGAATGAGTACCCGACTAGTGTAGAAGGGTTTATTAAAGGGCTTGCGCTAGGCGGTTTTATTGAAGGGAAAAATATTACGTTGATTCGCCGGTCCTCTGGGGCAGACAAAGATAAGCAGCATCGAATCGCTGAGGAATTCAAGAACCTAAAAGTAGATCTCGTTTATTCATTGACAACACCAGGTACTGTCATCATTAAGAACGACTTACCGCCTTCGATACCGATCGTATTTTCCATTGTAACGTATCCCGCAGATTCCGGGTTGATCGAATCTTATGATTATTCAGGTAATAACCTGGTGGGCACAAGTAATTTTGTACCACAGCATAACTTCGTTAAGTTATTAAGAACGTTGTTGCCGAATGCGAAGCGAGCCAGTGTTTTTCATCGCTCTGGAGAGCCTAACTCGAAATTACAGGCGGTAAACCTAAAGCGATTACTTGGCCGGGATGGCATTGACGTTATTGATGTTGAAGTTTCGACGTTAGATGAGGTGGAGCGTGTGGCGTTATCACATAAAGGAAAAACGGATGTGTTTATTACGACCACCGATACGTTAATGCAGGGAGGTGGAGAGCGACGATTAATTAAGGTGGGGAATAAACTCAATATGCCCATAATGAGTTCTAATAAGAAAGGTATCGAGCTGGGGTCTAGTTTTGGGCCAGTTGCTGATTTTAGAGTTTTGGGGGAAATTTCGGGGAGGCTGGCCGCGTCAATTCTTAGTGGTAAGGCCCGGCCGTCAGATCTTGCCTCCAGTGTGATGGAAACGCCGCTGATATTGGTGAATCGAAAATCAATTGAGGCACTTAATATATCTATTCCTAATGATATGGCGAATGTGAGTTATGTGGACTAATCCTATTGTAAGGTTGGGTCCCAAGCTATTAACCGCGAGTTGTGTTGGGCTACTTATTTTGGTCGGTGTGGCTGGTGGGCTGGCGGACTATTCGTTGCGTAACGTGCTGTTCGCACAGATTGATAGTGCGCTGCGAAGTAATTTGTTCGCTACCCAAGATGCAATTGACCGGGAGAACTTCCATATTCAAAATGCTGCTCGAGTAATTGCTAGTGATCCAGCAATTCGTAAAGCACTGGATAGAAGCGATAGCCTAGGGATTAATAGTCAGCTCAATCGTATCGCGGCAACCTATCCTGATCTAAATTATTTAATGCTTATTGATCCCGATCAGCGAATTTTTGCGATTAATACAATCAATGGCGAGCGCAAAAAAATACACTCAGAGTCATTGTTAGCTGAATCCATAAAGTCCCACTCGTTATTTAGTCCGTTGCCATTGCAATCTACATTCTCTGGGGCTCCCGGTGAAGACGGCTACCTTCCTGCGCTGGAATTAGACGTTACTACGAGTCAATGGATCGTTGCTCCTGTGATTGCAAGGGGAAGAGCGAAAGGATGGGTGGTGCTGTCTTATCAGTGGGAAGCCGTCGTTGGTCGGCTATTGAAGCAAAAAACGGAACAATTGTTGGGGCAGGGATTTGATATTGTCGGTGCTGGCGTTATCTCGTCGCAGGATTTTTTAATGGCGGGAGAGTATCAGCGTAGAGATAATGTTTTTGAGAAAAAAGAGACGATATTGTTAGGTGAGCACCGTTTCGATTTGGTTATGCAGTACAGCAAGTCCCAGCAGGAAATGGTGTTGCAGGATTTGCGCTTTAAGCTGATCGTCGCAATAGTGCCCGTGTTGATAGTCCTGTTATTTATCGGTGGGTGGTTGTTACGTCGTAGCGTGCTTGAGCCTATCGCTACTCTTGAAAAGGGCGCGAAACGTTTACAAGGTGGAGATCTGTATTATCGATTGCCTGTTGTTGGCAAGGACGAGTTCTCAAGCTTAATGTGCACTTTTAATTCTATGGGGGATGAAATTGCCGAGGCAAATAAGACGCTCGAGCATAACGTTGACATTAGGACGATAGAAATCACCCAGATCAACAAACAATTAACGTTAGCGCTAAAATCCTTGAAGCAGCAGTCGTTTGCATTTGATCAACATGCCATTGTTTTTACTACGGATACCCAAGGTTCGATCACTATGGTAAATGATCGATTCTGTAGGCTGTCAGGATATTCGACAGTTGAACTGCTACATGAAAATTGTAACCTATTCGATTCTGAATATCATAGCGAATATTTTTGGGAAGACATGTATTCCCAAATATCTAACGGAAATGTTTGGAATGCTGAAATAAAAAATCGTAGAAAAGACGGTGGTATATTTTGGGTTGACACAACGATTGTTCCTTTTGTCGGGGATGATGGCGTACCAATAAATTACGTTGCCATTAGTAGTGACATAACTGAACGGAAAAAAGCTGAATTTGCTTTAATAAAAGCGAAGGAGGGAGCGGAAGCTGCGACATTGGCTAAAGGCGAATTTTTGGCCAGTATGAGTCATGAAATTAGGACGCCGATGAATGGCGTGCTTGGTATGCTAGGCCTTCTACTTAACTCTGCGTTAGATAAGGATCAACATCACAAAGCAACGGTCGCCCAAACTAGTGCTCGTGCGTTACTTACAGTAATTAATGATATATTGGACTTCTCCAAGGTGGATGCAGGAAAATTAGAGCTGGAGGAATTGGATTTCGATTTGCGTACATTGTTAGATGAGTTCGCAGAATCAATGGCGTTAAGGGTTGAAGAAAAAGGTGTAGAATTAATACTGGACGTGACAAACGTCGAATTGTCAAAGGTGCGAGGTGATCCAGGTAGGATTAGGCAAATTCTTGTAAATCTAGTCGGGAATTCGATTAAGTTCACCCAGAGTGGTGAAATCATGGTGCGTGCAAATGTGCGTGAAGTGGGTGGGGGTGAGTTGGTTTTTAGTTGTACCGTACGTGATACCGGTATTGGTATTCCCGAACATAAACGAGTACATCTGTTTGATGCGTTTACTCAGGTTGATGCGTCAACAACGCGCAAGTATGGTGGCACTGGACTTGGTTTATCTATTGTTAAGCAGTTATGCGAATTGATGGGAGGATGTGTTAGCGTCGCATCTGAAATTGGAGAAGGATCTTGCTTCGAGTTTATCTTACTACTAAAGAAAAGTGATCAATCGAAAAAAATACTGCCAATTGTAGATACGAAAAATTTACAATTATTGATTGTTGATGATAATGAGACCAATCGTGTCGTAATGCGAGGGCAATTGGAACACTGGGGAGCTTCTGTTGAGGACGTTTCTGGCGGAGAATCAGCGTTGACCTTGCTACGGGAGAGAGCGAGGGATCTCGGGTCCAGTGGTTCAGCATTCGATGTGGCTTTTCTGGATATGCAAATGCCCAATATGAATGGGGCGGAATTAGGACGGGCCATAAAGTCAGACCCGTCATTAAAGGACTTAAAGTTAGTTATGATGACGTCAATGGGGCATCGAGGTGATGCTAAGTATTTCTCTGATTTGGGGTTTAGCGGTTACTTCTCTAAACCTGTAACTACCAGTGATCTATTTGATACGCTTGTGGTTGTTGCTGATGGAGGGGCGGTGTTAGACCATGCGACACCGCTGGTAACCCACCACTATTTGCAGACCTTGGATCAAGAGCGGAAAGATATTTCTTGGCCTGAGGGTATTCGTTTATTGTTGGTTGAGGATAACCCCATTAATCAAGAAGTAGTGCTGGGTATGTTGGAGGATGTTGATCTTACTGCTGATGTCGCTAATGATGGAAAAGAAGCGCTGGGTTATTTGGGAGAAGCATCGGAGGAGAATCCTTATGATCTTGTGATGATGGATTGTCAGATGCCTGAAATGGATGGTTACGAAGCGACAAAATTAATACGAGCAGGAAAGGCTGGCTATTGTAATCAGAATATTATCATCATTGCGATGACAGGCAATGCCATGGTCGGTGATAAACAAAAATGCCTGGATGCTGGCATGAATGATTACTTAAGCAAACCATTGGAGCCTAATGATCTTGAAGCGATGTTGTTGAAGTGGGTTGGCGAAGATGCGGAGCAAAAAATAGAACGTGTTGGTGTAGAGGATAAGATCGATGTGGTTGCTACGAAAGATAGCTCCGCCGCGTGGAATCAAGATGCAGCACTTAAGCGTTTGGGTGGGCGCGAGTCGATGATGGATAAGTTGATTTCTCTCTATGTGAATGATATGCCTAATCAGTTGGCAGAGATCAATATATGTTATCAACGCAATGACCTTGAAGGCGTATGTATGGTTGCACACACGATTAAAGGTGTGTCAGCGAATCTAAGCGGCGTGGATGTTCAGCAGTGTGCAGGAGAGATAGAAAGTGCGGCAAAGTTTGCTGATAGTGCGCTGATTGATGCTCTGCTACCAAAATTAGAAAGTGCCTATGATGTGCTTAGTGAATTGCTTGTTCGATATACCGAAAGGCATGGAGAGAGTGTGGGAGATGAATCAGGGGCAGAATTTTCGGGAGGAGATCTGATCGCTATTTTAAACGACTTGTTGGTTCGCATTGAATTAGGTGATTTTATTGATGAAGAAAGTTTGGTGCCGCTCAAACAATTGTCCTTGAGGTCGACAGTGGAAGTTGCCGTGGCTGAATTGCTGGAACAACTTGATCAGTTTGAATTGGATCGCGCAGCGCAATCTGTCAGGGACCTTGTGGCGATTGTGGAAGAAACTTCTCGTTTGACGCAGAATGAAGGTCGTGAGAATGTGTCAAATGCGGGATGATCCTGTCGTATTAATTGTTGATGATGCACCTGCAAATATTCAAGTCCTTGCAGCGTGTTTAAAAGATATTGGCCATCTTAAAGTGGCGACCGATGGAGAGCGATGCCTTGAATTGGCGAAAACGCATGTAGGTATTGATTTAATATTGTTGGATATCGTTATGCCAGGAATGGATGGTTATGAGGTCTGTCGTAAACTAAAAGCGGATATACTAACGCAGGATATTCCTGTTATTTTTGTGACTGCAATGGATGATGATGATGATGAAGAGAAAGGGCTCGCATTGGGGGCTGTTGATTATATTACGAAGCCTATTCGTCCTGCTATTGTTGCTGCCCGCGTCAAAACACACCTAACATTAAAACAACAAAGTGACCAGTTAAAGGATCTTGCTTTGCGTGATCAATTGACGGGTTTATACAATCGACATTACCTTCTTGATGCTGCTCACAGCAAAGTGGCAAGGGCATTACGGCATAAGTATGCCATTAGTTTGTTGATGCTCGATGTGGATCATTTTAAACGTATAAATGATCAGCACGGTCACGTAAAAGGCGATAATGTCCTCAGTGCTATTGCCACTGTATTAGGTCAGGATTCCCGCGTTGAAGATATTGTGTCGCGTTTTGGTGGCGAAGAATTTGTCATATTTTTCGATCATTGTGATTTGATGTCAGCGGCGAATAAAGCTCAACGATTGGTGGATGCTATTGCTGCGTTGCGGCCATCAGAAATAGACGTGACGGTGAGTATTGGTGTCGCTCAGCTTCAATTGTCGGGTGAATCCTTTACGGAGTTATTAAGCCGAGCTGATGCTGCGGTATACCGAGCGAAGAAATCAGGAAGGAATCGCGTGGAAGTGGATTCCTAGCCATATGACTTTTATTTTCCAAGCAAATGCCGAGCCGTTAGACTTGGGCTAATGGCGCAGTATTTTTTTCGATTTTTTCTAGTGGCCGCTCCGTGTTGGTATTAGCTGAAAAGCAGAGACAGTCGACGGGTTTTGCTCTTCATGAAATTGTTGTCGTGCTTGCCAGGCTTTTTTGTATCGATAAAACGGAATTGTAGGGTACAAGTGATGAACCAGGTGAAAATTTTGATACATCATAAGTGGCGTTAATAACCACTCCCAACCTTTTCTGATGAGTGTCGCTTGATAAGGGTTTTCTTTATGGGTTGTTGTGTGGGGCATGTGTGGGAGGTACATGAATACTAGGCAAATTAACCAGATCATTATACGGGAAGGAATAAACCACAGCAGCAATACTTCTATCGGCAGAAAATAGGCGACAATCCCCATGAGTGAGAAACCACAAACAACCTCTAGAAATAACCGTACGAGACTGTAGTTTGTGTAACTTTTGTGGTTTTTCAAGTATACAGATATATAGCGAAAGTCCCAAAAAAACCACAGAAAGAAAATGTTAGCAGGGTTGGCAACGAGTTGGTGGTCAGGGTCTAGTGTGTCGTTGGTAAACCGGTGGTGTTGCATATGCATTAGACCTAAAAATTTTCCGGTACTTCCAGGAACAACGGTTTGCATGAGTATAAATAAACTGGCGCTGTTAACCCAATTCTTAGATGATATTGAATTATGCATGGCTTCGTGAGCTGGAGTGAAAAGCACATAATACGCGAGCACATTAACAAGGCACCCTAGCCATATTGATAGGTCCCCTGATAGACATAAAATCCAGGTGCCAATTATTGTTGCTTGTGCGGAAAACTGTAGCAATACGGTTGGCCAAGCGATAAGCGGTTTCTTTTTGAGGGCCTTAAACTGGCTCGCGTCATTTATTAATAAGTGCTTTGCGTTCTCTGACATTATTTTTTCCTTGATTAAAAACCCGCAAGAAGACGGAAGGAGCATTTAGAATGGCAGAACTTGCTTAATGATGTGAGGTGATATTGTGACCGGAGGGGGACATTTTTCGCCAGAGTGAATGTACTGCAAAGAATAGGTTGTTACTGAGTGCGTTTATATTCTGATGGAGGGGTGCCAAACCAGCGTTTAAAGGCACGACGAAAGCTTGATGGGTCGTGATAACCCATTGATTCTGAGATTAATTCCAAAGTGATGTTCGGTTGGTTGAGGTAATGTAATGCGAGTTTTTTTTGTTCAGCATCATGTAAGGCTTGGTATCCCACACCTTCTTCTTTGAGCCGGCGCAGTAGTGTTCGAGAGGACATATTAAGTAATTGAGCCATCTGGGCTTGGGTCAGCTGGCGGCCGGGTAGTTGACGAAGAAGTTCAATGACATGTTCCGAAACTGTTGTGGTCGGTTCAAATTGTTGTTCCAGTGTTTGGCATTGTTGTTCTGCTAACTCCTTGTTGGTTTTATTACGAGTTGCGACAGGTAAGCTTAAGTATTCAATGGGTAGAATGAATTCTATTTCTGGCTGCTCGTAATAGACCGGGCACTTCAGAATGTCTTCCATTAGCTCGTTATAGGACGGCTTCGGAAAATTCACCAGTACTTTTGCGTTGTTGATGGGGCGGCCCACAAGAAAATCTATGGATAATTTTGCGGATATAAGTAATGCCTCTATGAGGAACTGGCCGACACTATCATGTTCTACCAGTAACTCATGGGTGAGGATGAAATTACCGTCCTTTTGGGTACTCGATAGCTGTGTGAATTGGGCGCGAACACGTGAGTATCGCATAAACATCGCGAGTGCTTCTTTAAGATTCGGCGCTGACATAGCGGCACTGCCCATCGCACCATGGCTGGCCAGTGGATAGAATTGGCCTGCAACAACCCCAAGACCTTCTTGGTTAAAGATAGACAGCGCGTTCTTTATTATGCGGTGTTGATCGTGCCAATCAATATACCCTTCGTGTACTTTGAATTTAGCAGGAGAAATAGAAGTGCCGGCCAATAATGCCGGTAACTCACTGTCCGTGATGCCGATAACATTGGCAAGTACGCGGGAGTATTCGATGGACACGGCGAGTACTGGAGGCATAGGCGCTATACGAAGGTTGCTTTAAGTCATAAAACTACAACAGGAAATCAAACGCAAGGCAAGTGACAGCGCAAGTTAACGTCTCGCCAGAAGGATGTGTTTTTGATACACGGGCCAAAAGTTATTCAGGTAGATGGCCTGATAACGTTGGGTGCTACTGTGGTAGAAGGCCACTGCTTTAGCCATGCTACCATGGCGTCGGATGAGCTTTTTTAAGTACCGTGCAGCATAGTCAATATTGGTGGCTGGCTCATAGAGGTGAGTAAGGCTGTCAAAATGCCTGCCATGAAAAAGCCAGTTTATTTGCATGTAGCCGATATCAGTACTACGAGTATCGAGTTTTCGTATACTCGTATTTTGGGGCGCAGTGAACCCCCATTGTTTGGCATCTTGTTTGATATCGTTTAATGCTTGGGTTGCATGTCTTTTGCTTTTATAAAATATCCGGGTAGCGGGCCCTTTACCAAAATAGACTTTTAAGAGCCAGGGGCGCGATTGAATGTTTTCTATTTGTGTGACGGCTTGGCGTAAGTTTTCTGGTTGGAACCCTTCGCCATTCACGTTAAATGCCCAGGGGTTATGCTGCGATTCGATTTCACAAATACTACGTAAGACCGTTTCGCTAACGCCATGGTTGAGGGCGGCAGCTTTGAATAGATGATCGTGCTCACCAGCAAAGGCCTGCTTGATTGGCGAGATGGCAAGCAGCAATAGCGTGAGCAGGGTTAACGTTCTGGTACGTTTGGTCTGTTGTGAAAATGGAGTCATGTTTTGTGGTCAAATATTAGTCAGGCAACTGAACGCAATTGTACTGTGTTCGAGTGAAATATCGGTGAATATTTGTAGGACTTTTGTAAAAGACAGGATTGACGCAAAGAAAATGTAGGGTTTTTAGGCTTTCGACGGTTCGATAGCCTAAATATGTTTGTTTAACTCCCTTCTCTGAGAAATATGTCCTTGTAGCTTGTATATATTGATGCAAAAAGCACGGGGATTAGGATGAGGTACCCCAGAAATGCAGGAATAGCGGCCAGAATCAGCAGTGGAATCGCAGCAAGGGCATAGAAAAGAAAAGGAATCATATTGTACAGGCAGGCATTAAAGCTTAGCTTCATGGCTTCTAATGCAGGCACTTTGTGAAAAATAATGAGCAGTGGCGAAAACCACATCGCCATGGCGAGTGGTGTCATGATGGTGACGGCTACCAATAGCAGGGTCAGCAGGGTTAAAATTGCGCCTTCAGCGGCACCACCGGCAATGGCTTCTTTGGACATCTCGGCCATCGATAATACAGAGCTTAACCCCATTAGGAATGCTGCAATAATAATGACCAGCGAAGCACTGACACTAATAGCACCAACTAATACAAGAGAGCCTGTTTGTTGTTTAAATCCGACGAATAGATCTTCCATGCTGAAATGATGGGCGGTGTCTAAGCGTAGACACGCCGTGGCAATACCCGCAAGTAACAAGGGTTGTACTAAGTTATTGGCTAAAGGGATCATCCAGGACATCCCCATCAGGACTAACCATATGATGGTGAGCCCCAGCCAGGCTAACGGTGACTTTCGATATAAAGTGTAGCCTTCTCCCAACCACGAGATGCCGCGTCCTGCTCCTACAGTTCTTGGGGGGTATAGCGTTGAGCTGCTAGGGGTTTGTAGGGCGTCATAAGATTCGGGGGTTTTATAGGGATTTTCGTCAGTTTGCACGGTATCTTCCTTTTGATTTTTCAAAATCCTACCGTGTAGTGCCTCGGATGTCATCCTGCACCCTAAGTTAAATAGAGAGTTTTTTTCTGCTGCGTGGATTTGTAGTTTGTGAATCGGGTACCATACAGTCAATAAAATATTCACTGAGCAGAATGGAGGCTGAATCAGAGAGTGTAAAAATGAGCAGGTTTGGAAGTGCAGTCGTGTTGCGGCTGGATCGGGGTATGGGGATGTTTGAAAGGTGGAGGTTGGCTAGGCGAGTTGTTCTGGCGGTGATCTTTTGTTGGTTTTGCGTGTGTTCGTTGGGTACTGCTGGTGCGTTAGAGCCCGACCAATTTAAGCAACAAGAAGCATACGAAGGCATGGAATTAGAAGATCTAATGGCTTTGTCTATTTCTTCGTTGTCGAAACACCAAGAGTCCGTTTCTGAAGCGGCTGCAGCGGTCTATGTACTTACCGCACAAGACATTCAGCGTGCGCCGGTAACAACGCTGGTCGAAGTGCTGCGCTTAATCCCTGGCCTCAATGTTCAGCGAATCAATAATACTCAGTTTAATGTGTCCATTCGGGGGTTTAATGGCTCTTTCCCTCGGCACCTACTTGTGATGATCGATGGGCGTTCCATTTATAACCCTCTTTATGCCGGTGTGTACTGGGAGCAGCGGGATATTCCGCTATCGATTATTGATAGAATCGAAGTGGTGCGTGGACCGGGAGGTGCTGTTTGGGGCTCTAATGCGTTAAATGGCGTGATTAATATTATTACCAAGTCGAGTGCAATACAGCAGGGAGCTGAATTGGTATTGCAGGGTAGCCATCGTGAGCAACAGGGTACTTTAGTTACCGGTAGTGGCGTTAAATCAACGGATAAGGGGGCGACTTGGCGGTTGTTTGCAGACGAGCATGTATATTCTGAGTCTAGTCAGTCGGATGAATATGATGATAGTGGCCGGACCCGTCGTGTGGGGTTTCGATATGACCACGTGTTGGCTGGTCAATTAGAGTGGATGGTTGATCTTGATTATTATCGTACCGACACCTATCGGCAGGAAAACATCTTTGAAGGACTTAGTTATCGCCCTCAGGATACAACGATGGAGGTGGACGGTTATGTCATTAACTCGCGCATTGAACAGGATCTTGGCGATGCGTCTCAATGGGGTGTTCAGGTATTTGCGGAGTATTACGACCGTGATGTTGAACGCTTCTTGCGGGAGCGTCAAAGCGAGCTTGATGTAAGTGGGCAATATCGGTTTGTGGTTAATGACCACCATCTAACCTTGGGGGCTAATTATCGCGGTTACCTTGATAATTATTCTGGGTCCGATACCGCGTATGCGACACCAGAGAGCGAATATGACTATCTGCTCAGCGGGTTTGCTCAGGATCAATGGGCTTTTGCAGAAAGGTGGATGCTAACGTTGGGGGCAAAGTACGAATGGCATCGGTATCAGCCGGCTTTTATTCAACCTACTGCTAGGTTGGCCTGGTCTGGTGATGATATGACTGTATGGCTTGCCTATTCCCGAGCGATGCAAGCACAGACAAGGGATTCTAGGGGGATTAGTTGGCGTTTAGGCTGCACTTGTGGTGAAACCCTATATGATGTGGCTTTATATTTGCGGGATGATCAGCGGGTAGGGATAACTCCTGAGATTGAGGCTTACGTGTGGGCTCATTTGACCGATACGGTGCCAGTTATTTCTGTTGTAGAAGGTGAGACCGATAATCATTTTCAGACTGAACTTACCGCTTGGGAATGGGGGGTACGCTCCCGTTTAGGAGGCGGATGGGCTGTCGATTTGTCTGCATATTATCACCGTTATAAGAATATTGTTGCGACCTCTACTGCGGCATACCGGCTTTATGAAGGTGGTGCAGGATTAGAGGATGATTATATCGAGCGGATTCTACATTACGAAGAATATTCAGATGCCTACAGTAGTGGCGCTGACCTTGTCCTAAGTTGGCGCTGGTCTCAGGATGTTGATTGGCGTTTTTCCTATTCGTATTTTGATTTAAATGTCGTCCCGAAGAATGGTGAATTGTTGTTTTTTGAATTCCAGGAAGATGTTGATGACCCTCAACAGATTGCCTTGCAGAATCATTGGAGAGTTACCCCGCAATGGCAGTGGAGCACTTTTATCCGTCATGTGACAACTGCACCGTATTTCTATGACGTTGCACCAGTTGAGGAGTATACCACCGTGGATAGCAAGCTCAGTTATGCAATGTCACCCGACATGCAGGTGTATCTGATTGGTAAAAATATTTTCGACCCAGGGCATTATGAGGGGAGGGTTCCGGGAGATCAGCCGGAAGCTGAGACGGAGATTGAGCGTTCGTTGACGTTAGGGATTAAGGCCGAATTTTAACGACGTTACCAGCGTGAGAGTAGTTTTGGGATACTGTTTGTCACTTTTGGCCCTTGTGCCGAGAGGCAAAAGTTTATATTTTGAGACAATTAACAGGGGGCGCGCGAGAGCAATTTGCACTGAAAATTTCAGTAATTTTGTGATTTGTTATACAATCCACCGTCATTTTTACGTTTCACCGATATTTTTACGTGTTACGTACCAACGAAAACGTTTGATTTAATATCCCGATGAGGGGTAAGTGTATGAAATTTATGGATCTATCTTCGATGGGCAGTAAGTCGATGCCCGATATTGCGAGTGTTTCACAACCCAAAGCAGCTGGTGTGCTGGATTGGGTTGGTATGAGCGAAATCGAAGTGCCTTTGCAGATTGCCACCCGAAATGGTGGTATCGCACATGCAGTGGCAAAAGCTCAAGCCTATGTGAATTTGATTAATCCCGATGCCAAAGGCATACATATGTCTCGTCTGTACTTGCTATTGGACGAGCTATGCCACCAACCACTTACAGTGGCTTCTCTTAAAGAAGTATTGGGGCGTTTTCTTGAGTCACACAAGGGCTTAAGCGATCAGGCATTCTTGGATTTTCGATTTGAATTCCTTGCTCGCAGGCCGGCGTTAAAGAGTGAGTTTAGCGGTTGGAAGGCATACCCTTCCCGTATAATTGCGACTCAGCGCGGTGACGAGATAGAGTTGGAGTTACGCTGTGAAATTCCTTATTCGTCAACTTGTCCGTGCTCGGCAGCCTTGGCTCGTCAGCTGATCCAGCAGCAATTCAAGTCGGACTTCGGAGACGGTCAAGTAGCCGCAGAAGATGTTTATGGTTGGCTGGGTACGGAACAAGGTATCGTGGCGACGCCTCACAGTCAGCGCAGTGTGGCGGAGGTGCGTGTTAAGCTAAACAGCTCTGTGAATAGCTTTGCCCTTGAAGAAATTATTAATACTGTTGAAGGCACGTTGAAGACGCCTGTGCAGACAGCGGTAAAGCGTGAAGATGAGCAGGAGTTTGCTCGTTTAAACGGTCAGAACCTGATGTTCTGTGAAGATGCAGCGCGTAAAATCCAAAAGGCACTGAATGATGAGCCGTATCCTGATTTCTGGATTCGAATCAACCATTTGGAGAGTCTGCATGCCCATAATGCGGTAAGTATCGTGACCAAAGGGATTAAGGGCGGTTATCTACCGCAACCCTAAGTACTTACTCGGATTCGTAAGCATCCACAAAAAAGGGCGATATCATTATCGCCCTTTTTTGTGGATGTCGAAATGTTGCTGGCTAGGCGTTATCCGCGAGTCCAGCGAGTGCCGTCTTTAGAGTCCTCTAAGATAATGCCTTGCTCTTTGAGTTCGTCACGGATTTCGTCAGAGCGAGCGAAGTTCTTATCTGTTCTTGCCTGTAGCCGTTCTTCAATCAGAGCGTCTATGTCTCCATCTGACAGCCCTTCGTTATTGCTGCTGTCGGCCTGCCATTTGAACCAGTCGTCGGAATTTGAAGAAAGTAACCCTAAGTGATCGCCTGCCTGGCGTAAGGCAAGTTGCAGTTGCGCTTTTTCTTCCCCGTCGCTCTTATTGATGTCGCCGGCAAGGGCATGCAAGACAGACAATGCTTGTGGTGTGGCAAGGTCGTCTTTGAGGTGCACTTCAACCTGGTCGATCTTTGGGTGTGAAATGTCAGTAGTTGAGGGTGGGGCATTCCTTAGGGCGCCGTATAATCTATCGAGGCTAGCTTTGGCTTGGATGAGCGTATCTTCGGACCAATCCAGCGGCGACCGGTAATGGGCGGTGAGTAATGCAAAGCGCAGGACTTCACCAGGAAACTTCTCCAATAGTTCACGGACGGTAAAGAAGTTACCTACAGACTTGGCCATTTTTTCGCCGTCCATAGTGATATAACCATTGTGCATCCAATAGTTAACAAATTTCTCACTGCCCTGATCATGGCAGCAGGTGCCCTGGGCGATTTCATTTTCATGGTGAGGGAAAATAAGATCCTGGCCACCACAGTGAATATCGATAGTTTTACCTAGGTGCTTGTTGATCATTGCAGAGCACTCAATGTGCCAGCCAGGGCGACCTCGTCCCCAGGGGCTATCCCACCCAGGCAAATCGTCAGTAGATGGTTTCCATAACACAAAGTCGCCGGGTGCACGTTTGTAGGGTTCAACTTCGACACGTTTACCTGCGATCATATCGTCCAGGTTGCGGTTTGAAAGCTGGCCATAGTTAGGGTCGGTCGATACCTGAAAGAGTACATGCTCTTCTGCTTCATAGGCGTGACCTTTTTCGATCAATGCCTGAATGGTCTCGATCATGGCGTCGATATTGTCAGTGGCTCTGGGTTCAAGGTCCGGCGTGAGGGTGTGCAGTTGCGCCATGTCTTCGTGGAAGGCGTCAGCAAAGCGCGAGCTGAGTTGCTTTATGCTCTCGTTATTTTCGGCGGCGGCTTTATTAATTTTGTCGTCAACATCGGTAATATTGCGCGCATAAGTCACTTTGGGGAAGTGGCGACTCAATAACCGATATAACACATCAAAAATGACTACCGGGCGGGCGTTACCGATATGGACGAAGTTGTAAACCGTGGGGCCGCAGACATACATAGTGATATGGTCAGGGTTGATCGGAACAAAGACGTCTTTTTGTTGTGTGAGAGTGTTGTGCAGTTTAATGGTCATTGGAGGTTGCAGTCGCTCAGTGAAATAGGGAGGTTGATTAATAGTATGCCCCCCTGAGCGTAGCAAAAGCCAAACCCAAAGGAGGTATAGCATTGAAAAAGGCCGTTAAATAACGACCTTTTTCAATGGTTATGCCGATGTTGTGATTAAATCGGCATGGTTGTATCAGCAACAAGTTGCGCGATAGCTTCTGCTGCATCGGTAACAGTATTGGCTTTACTGCCAAGCTTACGGATAGCTACTTGCTTCTCTTCCGCTTCGTTTTTCCCAACAACCCAGATTTGAGGGATCTTGGAGTTACTGTGTTCGCGAACCTTGCGTCCAATCTTCTCGTTTCTAAGGTCGAGCTCCGCTCTAATGCCCGCAGCTTGAAGTTGTTTCTGTACGTCTTCTGCCCAAGGGTTGGCTTCTTCGGTTATGGTCGCGATAACCACAGGAATCGGGGTTAGCCATAGCGGTAAGTGGCCTGCGGTGCTTTCAATCAACATGCCAAGGAAGCGTTCAAGAGACCCCATCACAGCCCGGTGCAGCATTACTGGGCGATGGCGATCACCGTCGGCTCCTACGTACTCGGCATCTAAGCGTTCTGGGAGAACAAAATCTACTTGAAGTGTACCGCATTGCCAATCCCGACCAATAGCGTCGCGCAACGTGAATTCTAATTTGGGCCCATAAAAAGCACCTTCCCCAGGGTTCATTTCATATTCAAGGCCAGCTAAAGAAACAGCCTCTTTGAGCGCTGATTCTGCTTTGTCCCAGGTTTCATCGCTACCTGCGCGATTGTCAGGGCGGTCAGAGAATTTAACCAGGATGTCTTCAAACCCGAAGTCCTTGTACACTTCCACAAGGAAATCGATAAAGTCTTTTGTCTCTTTGTTGATTTGCTCTTCGGTGCAAAAAATGTGGGCATCGTCCTGACCAAAGGAGCGCGCGCGCATCAGTCCGTGCAGCGCGCCATGAGCTTCATTGCGGTGCAGTGTGCTGAACTCCGCTAAGCGCAAAGGTAGGTCGCGGTAGCTCTTAAGGCCCTGCTTAAATATCTGTACATGGCCAGGGCAATTCATCGGTTTGATAGCCATATCGCCATGATCACCGCAGCAGGTGAACATGTCGTCGGCGTACTTTTCCCAGTGCCCAGAAGCTTCCCACAATTTGCGGTCCATCATTTGTGGAGTGCAAACTTCTTGGTATCCTACGCGTTCCATTTTCTCGCCAATATAATGCTGCAGATTCTTACGCAGTTTCCAGCCCTTTGGGTGCCAGAACATACTACCTACCGCTTCGGCTTGCATATGGAAAAGTTCCATTTCTTTTCCAAGCTTTCTGTGGTCACGCTTTTCTGCTTCTTCTAGCTGGTGCAAGTAAGCCTTTAGCTCTTTCTTGTCGCGCCACGCAGTGCCGTAAATTCGTTGCAATTGTGGATTGTTTGCATCACCACGCCAGTAAGCGCCAGCAAGTTTCATGACTTTGAAGAATTTACCGAGTTTGCTGGTGTTTGGAAGGTGAGGTCCGCGGCAAAGATCGATAAAGTCGCCTTGTCGATACAGCGAAATGGTTTCGTCTTCTGGTAGGTCGCTAATAAGTTCTGCCTTAAACTTTTCACCTTTCTCCTCGAAGAATGCAATGGCCTCATTGCGATCCCATACTTCACGTACGATGTCATCTGCACGCTCAACGATTTGTTGCATGCGCTTTTCGATTTTTTCAAGATCGTCTGGGGTAAAGGACTCTTCGCGGAAAAAATCATAGTAGAACCCATTTTCAATTGCGGGCCCAATGGTGACTTGCGTTTCAGGGTAAAGCTCTTGTACTGCCTGCGCCATTACGTGGGCAGCATCATGCCGGATTAGCTCAAGGGCTTCTGGCTGATTGCGAGTAATAATTTTGACAGCGGTGTTTTTGTCCAATGTGGTGCTTAGATCCAGCATTTCGTCGTCAATGGCGATTGCAACGGCCTGCTTAGCAAGGCCGGGGCCAATATCGGCCGCCAATTCCAAGCCGGTAATGGGGTTTTCAAAGCTTCTAACGCTGCCGTCCGGCAGGGTGATTTCAATGGACATGGTGGTTCCTGAATTGATGTCAAACCAAAGTTAAAGGGTGCTAAAGGGTGCTGCCTACTTTGTGGGCGCGCGAACGCGAAATGATATAACGGATCGGCAGTTAGCTAAAGCGATATCTCAATAATTACGGTTGATAGCGCTGTCATGTTGACTAGAGATTTAGCACAATATGGGTAAGTTAATGGTGGGCTCGAGCCGAAAGAGTGTAGGTTTAGGCCTTTGCCATGGCCCCTTTGAGCACTCCTTCATAGGCACACACATTTATTTGGTGCCCTGGATGACGTTTTTGGGTCTCTTTAGCAATGTGGTCTGCTAAATATTCGACCGTAGAATCGGTACTGATGAGGTAGCACCGGTCCCTTGGGAGCGTCAGTTCAAAATAGCCCTGTGGGGCTTGGTAAGCGAAGGTGATCTGATCATCGTCAGATTGGGTACTTATGACGTCTTCTTTGGTACCGATGTAAATATCTTGCCATTGGTTGGCCCAGAAGGCTTCTGCGTCAGGGCTGTGTTGGCCATCAAACTGAATGTCGATACGCGATCGATGGCCGTGGGCGATACGCTGACAGTTGCCGTCGTGCTTCTTCAGGCCATGGCTGTAGTGATAAAAGGCACCGTCGATAGCTTCTGGTCGCAGAGTGATGGCGATGTCGGTGACATTACTGGGTAATAGTTGTTTAAGCCTGGTTTCCATTAGCGGCGCGATAGAGGTAACGGTGATTTCCTTGCAGGGCATGAGTTCCGCGGCAGACGGCGGAGACAGGTGCCTGTATGCTTTGCCTTGATTGTCTTGCCAGCTTATTGTTAAGCCTCCATCGTCGATCGATGACCTAAGTTTTGACAACCCTTTGGGCACTAATAAGCGGTGATCATAGGATTCATCGATAGCATGCTTAATTTGTTTTTTGACGTGCCCAAAATCGAATACCATACCTTGGTGGTCCAGTTCGCCGTGTAGCACAACATCGACAATCCAGCTTTCTCCTAAAATACCTCGGCTGGGATCGACGTATGAAAAATCCATGACAGTAAGGTGTTTAACAAAGAGCGCTGGCATAACGTAACCTGTGGGTAATCGAATTGAATATAGGAATCTGGAAGGCTGTAACACATAGAGTGTATTCTGGAGCGTATAGTACCGTGGACAAGGGATAGCCGTAAAGCGAGTAAAATAATTGCCCCTTAACATGGCGGTTTGGTCTGTTAGCGCGATACTGTGGTAATACACTCATGCATTATCGGAAATTGACAATTGACCTGAGGGATTACGCGACTATCATACGCGACATATTGCTGGAGGACTTATAGCAAATGATTTTAGGTATGGGCAGCAAGCCCAGAGTGTGTGTGGTGGGTGCGGGTTTTGCGGGGTTAAATGCCGCTCAACAACTGAAGTCTTCAAAGTATGACGTAACGGTCATTGACCCTGCTCTCTATATTGAGTGGTTGCCCAACTTGCATGAGATTATCTCGGGGCGAAAGACAGGGGAGGATCTTAAGCTAAGCCGTCAACGCATTATTGAACGTATGGGCCATCGCTTTTGTCAGCAAAAGGTCGTTGATGTGGGTGGCTCTTCGTTGCAATTAGATTGCGGTGAGATGCTGGCTTTTGATGCTTGTGTTATCGCAACGGGTGTCGGGAGTGCATATCCGACGGTCACTGGTGTAGGCGAGTTTGCCCATACCGTAAATACGGTGGCGGGTTGTCAGCAGATTGCGAATAAGATGCGCAGGGCAACGCTGGGGCATCGGACCCTAAAGGTTTCTGTGGTAGGTGGTGGAACAGAAGGTGTCGAAGTGCTAGGTGAGGCATTAAGGGCTTATCGGCATCGCCCACAGTTGGAGTTTCAGATGGTGGATGCTAGTGATAGCGTCTTGCCGCAATGCGCGGGTAACCTTGATAAGGCAGTGCGAAGCCTAGTATCGAACTTTAACGTGGATTTTCGGATGGGCAGTGGTGTTGCCTCTGTAGAGAAAGAAGGGCTCTATTTACACAACGGTCAGGCATTGGAAAGCGATTTGACGATTTGGGCAGGTGCGGGATCAACTACGTCGTTATTAGGCTTCCCTGGCTCAAGTAGTCAAGAACAGCAGCCATGGGGGCAAGTGGCCCAGACCTTCCAGAGTCAACATTTTGAATCTGTATTTGTTGTCGGTGATGCTGGCGATATTTCCAGCGTAATGAATAAGCAGACCTATCATGCGATTGATATGGGGCGTTTCGTTGCCGCCAATGTTGAGCGGTTGTTGTCAGGTAGGGCATTAAAACGCTTCGATCCGGCATCAAAACCTCAGGTGGTTAGTTTTGGTGATCTCGATACATTTATGGTATTTAATGGTTTTTCTGTGTCGTCCTCTATGTTGGGAGCCGCTAAAGAAATGTTTTATACCCTGGGTTTGTTGCAGTTGAGTCCGCCTACTAATGCGAAGGATTTTGTAAAAACGCTGGATGTGTTTCAGCGCAGTATGCGCCGGGTCTATTTGCCAACGCTGAACCCATTAAGTCTTGTTGGTAAGTTGTCACGGGCGAAACTTTTTACTTAAGGAGAGTGTGATGTCAGCAGAAATTGCTGAAATAGGTAATGCTATTTTACGTCGGCACGCAGAGCCGGTGTGTGATTTTACGGCTATGTCCTTGACGGAGGCTATCGACAATATGACGCTGCTGATGAATCAGCGGCAAGGTGTTGGGATAGCGGCACCACAAATATCCGTTTCACAGCAAATATTGATAATTGCGTCAAAACCCAACAAACGTTACCCCGATGCGCCGCTGCTAGGCCCTCTTGTCATGCTAAATCCAGAGATAGTGATACAATCAGAAGAGACTGATGTTGGTTGGGAGGGATGTTTGAGTGTGCCGAATATCAGAGGCTTGGTGACAAGGTCGGTGTCGGTGGATGTGGTGTATTATGATAGGCAGGGGGAGCGCCAACAGATATCATTAGAGGGTTTTCCTGCGCGGATTTTTTTACACGAATATGATCATTTAATTGGTCTGACATTTTTGGATCGAGTTGCCAGTACAAAAGATATTATATCCGAAAAAGAATTTTTCCTGCTGCAGAGTTAGTTTGTAAACGAGCGTTATAGTTTACTAAGAAACTCAGTGCGTTCTTTGGCATTAGGGATATTGTCGGCAGCCCGTTGATGGAAGTCATCCAGAGACACTGAATTCTTAGCATCTTTTTTAGCTAAACGCTTTGCTAGAGGCCCTACATAAAACACCAGAGCATCGGCGACTTTCTTTATCTCATCGGCCGAGATGGTTTTGATGATGGTTGACTGGGTTGCGGTATTAATTGAGGTGGAATCGTTAGGACCAAAAATGCGCGATACGGATGATGAATTGGCAGTGTTGGAGGTTTGGTTTGCGTTTCCTTTCTTGTAAATCCCTGATGATGTAAGGTTTTGGATGAATTCTTGGCGTTCGGTTTCGTTAGGGATATGTTGCGCAAGAATTTGGGATAACCCCTCCATTGTCTGGCTTTTTTTACTGGATTTTTTCACTAAGTAGTGAGCCATTGGGCCAACATATTTTGCTAATGTTTGTTCGAGAGACTCCAGCACTTCCGAGCTTAATGTGTTAGCCATTATGTCAGGCTTAGATGATGCAATAAGTGTTTTTGCATCAGGGGAAATATAGAAGCCCGTTTTCGCTTCACTTAGTTCCATGTCATCAATAGCTTCAAGCTTACTGATAAAGTCTCTCGCTGTTTGAAACCTAGCTTCAACATTGGGTTGCAGTGCGCGGCGCAAGATGGGTTTTATCGAATTAATATTTTGTACGGATAGGTGACCTAGGACGTCCAAGGATTCAATAGTTTCATCGAGACTGAGGCCTCGAACGGGTCGCCGTTGCGTGAGCAATTCATAAAATAGAACCCCCACACTGTAAAGGTCTGTACGCTTGTCGACTGTTAGGCCTTGCAAGCCTTCTGGCGACATGTAGTTCGGTGTGCCTACCATAAACCCTGTACTGGTAAGGTCGGAGGTGTCGAGTCTGGCGACACCAAAGTCGGAGACTTTCACATCGCCATTTTCTAGCAGAATTATATTCGCAGGCTTGATATCTCTGTGTACGACGCCTTTGGCGTGAGCGTGCTCTAGGGCTTGCAGGATCTGGATGGTAATGTCTGCCGCGACAGCTAGAGAATATTGAGAGTCACTTTGCAATTGTGCTTTGAGCTCGATGCCTTCGACATATTCCATGGCGATGTAGGGGCGGCTTTCATGAAAGCCGAAATCGAAAACGCTGACAATATTAGGGTGTAGGCAGCGCGCAGCAGCTTTGGCTTCTTGTTGAAAGCGTACCGTGAGGTCATCGCCAAGGTCACCCTCTATCAGGTGAGTGTGAAGTACCTTGACGGCGACTTTGCGTTCGATTTGCGCATCTAGGCCTTGGTATACGATTCCCATCGCGCCCTTGCCAAGTACTCGATTGATTTCATATTTGGCGATGCGCGATGGAATTGACTTCTGGTTACTCATTACGTTTGATTATTCGTCATCCATAGTTTCGTCGAGCAGCTTGACTGCATTGTCTAGGCTGCGGTGCATGCGGTTAAAAGAACGGCCCAAAGATGATATTTCGTCATTACCTTTGATCGCGAGCTCTTCAACTGTGAGGTTGCCCATGCTGACTTCATCCGCTTTTTTGGACATTGCCGACACAGGTTTTACCACAATAAAGTGAAGCATGATGTTGAGTAGAATAATAAGTAAAGCAAACACCCCTAGCAAGGCAATCATAAAGGTAATAAATGTGCTATTTGCACGTTCTAGTGGTAAAGCCATTGGTACTGATACCACTTGTGCACCAACGACTTCGTCAAGTTTCCAGCCGAATCCGTTATTGTCACCATAGGTATTGATAAGTGTCTCGGGTGCATTGGCAGGGGTGCTGTGGCACGCTAAGCACGCGGGATTGGTGATCTTGATTGGGCGACTTAGGTACAGTTGAGGTCCTGTTGGCGTGGTACGTTCACCGATCAGTTCTTTCTCTCCGTCATGATTGCGGAAATATGAGATGATATCTGTTTCCCATTCAGCTGCGCGGTTGGCCGGGTTCGTTGGGTTGAGAGTCGCTTCTTTATAGCTGTATTCCGGGTGCTTCTTTTGTAGGCGTTTTATATATTGTGAGGCCGCATAGGCTGGCACGGTTTGGGAGATAAATTGACGCCGTTGCTGTACTGCCAATAGCGGTTTTACTTCTTTTACTGTGTATCCACGCACAGCAATGGCACTTTCCATCATGATGCGTGCAGACTGTAGGACTTCTTCGCGAGCGTTTTCTTTCAAAAGTTGATTGCTAAACGCTCCAGCGATAGTTAAACCAGCGGCAATTGCGATAAACAATACCAGGTTAAACTTCATTCTTAAGCCCATACTATTCTCTCTTATTGTTAAGTAAATGAAATATACATGCCTCTCTCTGGGGGCACGTTACCAAACTGAAAGGCAAAAATAAATGTTAACTTCGTCTACATTCACAGGATGTTGTTGCACGTTGCTAGGGCGGTTAGTGCTTGTGGTAGATTCGTGGTCATTAATGTTGTGCTGTAGGTTTGTGTTATCGGCCAAGAAGGCCAAAACCCTAGCCTAAATTCAATATTAGCATTGTTCTTGAGAGTGTTAATTAAAGAAGGGTATTGTGCGGAGAACGTGACAGAGGTTGGGGTGTAAAGGTCACCCAAAGAGGCCTGCTTTTTTTGGTCAATAAATAGCCCGGAGTCTGGATAGCTCAGATCAATATTGGATTTAGTGAACAATATGGCGTCATTTCGGGTGATTTCGAGATAAATCGGAGTGACGCCCTGGCCGTCGGGCATGGCGTTTTTTTGGCTGACTAAGCTACACTGCTGGGCGCTTTGTGAGCTTCTGTCTAGTGTCCAGGCACCAATGTTCATAGGTAAACTGTCAAGTGTGACTTCCATTTGTAGTGCTGGGGAAGGGCTGATATTCGTTTCTTTGCCAATGCTGTTGGCCGGCTCTGTTGGGGCGGCAACTTTAGGCAGTGGCTTGATGGGAGTAGGGGCTGTTTTTTGAACGGTTTCTTTGGGGGCTTTGATACTCGGTTTTACTGGTTTTGGAATTGATTGTGCTGCCCGTTTGGTTGTTAACGGCTTGGTGGTGACCTTTTTAGGCTTCGCGACTTTTTTTGGCGTAGGCACCTTTTGAGATGTTGCCACCTTGACTGTGCTCGTGGTGGTTGTTTTTTTAGTTGGCGCAGGGGCAGGCTTTGCTGAGACGACGGGTTGTTTTGTTTGCGTTACGGTTTTCTTAGGCGTTGGCTTGGCACTTGATTTGACGCTGGATTTGACGATGTTTGTTTTGGTTTGGCTGGGTGGCTTAGGAGGTGTAACAGGAGCGGGGGCAGTACTGCATGCCGCTAGAGTGAATGAAGAGGCAAGCAGCAGGGTAGTTAGCGTGGGGCGATTCATGGAGGCTCCGAAGATGTTATTCCGATATCTATTAGGCCATTCTTGCAGGTTTTGGTAGATTTACAACTTGTCATTTACGGAAGTTTTTTGTCCATGGACCCTCTTGCCACGGGGTTATAAGGCGATATACTGCCAATAACTCTATTAATAAAAAGTATAAAGGTTTTTGGATGACCTCTGAGCCTGCTGGAAAGCACAGCGCTATCGTTTCTGTAATTAATTATTTTACCTATCTGGCAATACCTTGCGCGGCCTTGTTGTTGGTTATCTATACACAATTTACTCGCTCCACTGAAGCCTTGGTGGTGTCGCAGCATGAATCTCATCAAGCGATGGCGATCAAGCTACAAGCTTTGGCGTCTGTGCAGGCATCCCTGCGATTGTATGCGTTGGCCCTTCAAAAGGATGAGGCACCATTGATGGAGGGTGCGCTGATGGAGGTGGAGTTAGCACTCGTGACACTGGATGGTCTGCCTGATGAACGTAGCGATACTGATTCTCGGCACTTGCTTATGTCAGTTGAGCGATACCGTGAATTGCTTGATCGTGCTGCTGAGCGAATGGCTAAAGGCTTGTTTCAGGAAGAAAGTACTAACCTAGTCGCTAAGCGGTTGGCTGAAGGTTTGCGAAGTAGCCTGCAGTTGTCGGCGTTTTCTGATCAGCGAGATGCCGACGTGTTGTACGCAAGTCTAACGGAGAAAATATCCCTCTATTATCAAGCATTTGTTTTTGTTTCTTGGTCCTTGGTGACGTTGTTATTGCTTATGTGGTGGCGCCAGCGTGTTCAGTTGCGTACAGAGGCGCGTTTGCGGGGGGTCGCGCTGGAAGCTAATGCTGCAGTGAAGTCTCGTAGTGAGTTTATGGCAGTAATGAGCCATGAAATACGCACGCCCTTAAACGGGGTGTTGGGAATGGCTGATTTGTTGTTGCAGACAAATTTGTCCGCAGCCCAAAAAACGTATACCGATACCATTGTTACCAGCGGTGATAGCTTGCTGACAGTAATCAATGACATCTTGGATCTGTCTAAAATTGAGGCAGGCAAGGTCGAGCTGGATAGTGTGCCGTTTGCGTTAGGCGCGTGCATCAAAAATAACATCCAGTTGGTGGGTGTGAGTAAGTCCGATGATGTTTCATTGTCTTTTGTTATTGACGCTAACGTGCCTGAGTTGGTATGTGCTGATAAAAATAGATTGTCACAGATTATCGTCAATTTGTTGGGCAATGCGCTGAAGTTTACCCCCGCTGGCTATGTGAAATTACAGGTGTACATGGATGAAGATCAGGGTGGCGTACTGTGTTTTCGCGTATGGGATAGCGGCATTGGAATTCGGCAAGAAGTATTGCCGCACATATTTGATTCTTTTACTCAGGCAGACTCCACTATTACCCGTGACTTTGGTGGAACAGGGCTAGGGTTGTCCATTACCCGCCTGTTAGTAACGTTAATGGGGGGAGAAATATCGGTACGTAGTGAGGTAGGCCGTGGAAGCTGTTTTGAGTTTTCGATTCGTGTCGAGCAGGTGGATCAGTATGTGGAGAGCTCGGACATAGTCGAGCAGCAAATAGTGACCGTTGCTAAAAGAGAGAATATCAATATTTTAGTTGCAGAAGATAACGTCGTTAATCAAAAAGTCGTCTCCAAAATGTTGAAGAACCTTAATTATAAGCACGAGGTTGTGGCAAATGGTGTCGAGGCCGTGTCTAAATCGGATCGGGTTGAATTCGATCTGATATTAATGGATTTACAGATGCCTGAACTCAGTGGCTTGGAAGCAGCAGAGCGTATTTTGTCGGCGTCGCTTAAGGACGGTGACAATAAGGCTGGGCCCATTATCGTGGCGTTAACCGCAAATGTATTGGAAGAGGATAGAGTTAAGTGTGAGAGCGTTGGTATGTCGGGTTTTTTGACCAAGCCGATTAAGCAGCGGGAGTTGGAAGCTTGTTTAAACCGGTTGTTGGGAGGAGTAGCAGTTGGCGGCGAAGCTAGTGTCCTGCCAGCGATAAGCCGGCAGGACCAAGTGGATGTAGGCTAGTGGTCCCGATTAACTGCAAGGTCCGCCAGCCCGATTAGCGCATCTTTATATTTAGAGGAGGGAACTTTCGAGAGTGCTTCTTTCGCTAGTCTTGATTGGTTTAGGGCGGATTCCAGAGTGTAATCAAGGGCGCCGCTGTTATGTACGGCTGCGGTGATTGCTTCTAGGTGATCTAGGCCGCCATTTTTGATGGCGCTCTTGATTAGCGCGGACTCTTCCGGTGTGCCGCGTTTGATGGCTTCGATAAGCGGTAGTGTTGGTTTTCCCTCTGCGAGGTCGTCCCCAACGTTTTTGCCCATCTCATCCGCATTGCCTGTGTAATCCAATGCATCATCTATTAGTTGAAATGCACGCCCGAGATGATCTGCGTAGACTGCGAAGCAGCTTTCTAGGCCGTTCTCGGGTTTTGCTAATACGGCTCCTGCCTCTGCGGCGGCTTCGAACATCTTAGCGGTCTTGTAGTGGATGACTTCCATATACCGCTCTTCTGTTGTCTCGGGGTCTCGACAGTTGATCAATTGAAGCACTTCGCCTTCAGCAATTAGGTTGGTCGCATCGGAAATAATGCCTAGCACCCTAAGGTTCCCCATAGACACAACCATCTGAAAAGCTCTGGAAATCAGAAAGTCACCGACGAGTACGCTGGGGGCGTTACCCCAGACGCTGTTCACTGTTGCTCGTCCCCTGCGAAGGTCCGATTTGTCAACGACATCGTCATGCAATAAGGTTGCGGTGTGTAGGAATTCAACAACAGCAGCAATATTGATGTGCTGCTGGCCTTCGTAGCCTGCAGCGCGAGCACTAAGCAAAGAAATAAGTGGGCGAAGTCGTTTCCCGCCGCTTTGGATGATATAATTGCCAACTTCTTGTACAAGCGGTACGCGGGTGTGGAGTTGTTGATTGATGAGTTGATCTACGGCTTGAAAATCCTCTTCAACCGCTGCAGATATTTCTTTGAAATTCATAGAGATGGCTAACCGACCGATTTAGATCCATTTGGTTCGCTCTGTAGTGAGCGATGTGTGCAGCAATGCTATTGGGCCGATTAGAGGGTGTCAAGCAAACTAAAGGTGTGAGGTTAATTAACCTGATAAACATGCCTTTCTACTAGGGTAGCCCCGGTGTTTTTCTTTTGTCATCCGTTATATTTTGATCTGGTGTTAAAAAGGCTTGCGGGGGGGTATGCATTGCCGTAGAATTCGGCCCCCTGTAGCCCTGTATCGTTTAAGTTTTAACGGCATGGCTAAGAATTGATAATGTGAGGTTGAGATACCTTACTTGAATAAATAAAGACATATATTGGAGTCAGCTAACATGTACGCGGTAATTAAGAGCGGCGGTAAGCAGCATCGTGTTGTTGAAGGTGAAGTATTAAAGCTAGAATTGATTGATGCAGAACCTGGCAGCGCTATAGAATTTGATGAAGTGTTACTGGTAGCTGACGGTGGCGACGTAAAAGTCGGTGCACCTCTGGTTGAAGGTAGCAAGGTTACTGCTGAGGTGGTAACGCACGGTCGTGGCGAGAAAGTTAAAATTATTAAGTTCCGTCGTCGTAAGCACCATATGAAGCGTATGGGCCATCGTCAGTGGTATACAGAAGTTAAAATTACGGGCATTAGCGCCTAATAAGGAGACAGTACAATGGCTCATAAGAAAGCTGGTGGTAGTACCCGTAACGGTCGCGATTCCGAGTCGAAACGCTTAGGTGTTAAGCTTTTCGGCGGACAACAAGCGATCGCTGGAAATATTCTTGTTCGTCAGCGCGGAACTAAGTTCCATGCTGGAAGCAATGTTGGTATTGGTAAAGATCACACATTGTTTGCAACTGCAGACGGTGAAGTGAAGTTTGAGATAAAAGGACCTAAAAGTCGTCAGTACGTGACAATCGTACCTGCGGCATAGGTTTACTTTTACGCTCGATACTCCGCATTGCGGAATATTAGAAAAAGCCCTTCCGGTTAGGTGGGGCTTTTTTGCGTTTAGACGGTGTGGCTTGTTATAGGCTTTGTGTCGTCTGGTTTGTTGTTTGGTTTGTTATACTGTGTGGCTACTGGCTGCGAAAATTGGAGGTTGACCATGAAATTTGTTGATGAGGCGAGCATTCGGGTGCTTGCGGGTGATGGAGGTAATGGTTGCCTAAGTTTCCGTCGTGAGAAGTATGTGGAGTTTGGCGGGCCAGATGGTGGTAACGGTGGTAATGGTGGTAGCGTTATTATTGCAGCGGACGGCGGCTTTAATACTCTCGTGGATTATCGCTTCGAGAGAACTCACCAGGCTAAGCGCGGTGAGAATGGTACTCGGCGCAATTGTACGGGGGCCGGCGGAGAAGATATTGTATTGAAGGTGCCGGTGGGTACGACAATTATTGATGAAGAAACGGATGAAGTGCTAGGTGACCTTGTCAAGGAAGGAGAGTCTTTGGTCGTGGTTAGCGGTGGTGCGGGTGGTTTAGGGAATACCTGTTTTAAGTCCAGTACGAATCGAGCTCCGAGAAAGATAACGCCTGGTAAGGCGGGGGAGCAGCGTTATTTGCGCCTAGAGCTTAAGGTTTTGGCGGATGTAGGGCTTCTGGGGATGCCTAATGTGGGTAAGTCTACCTTGATTCGGTCGGTGTCGGCCGCAAAGCCGAAAGTGGCAAATTATCCGTTCACTACATTGGTGCCGAACCTTGGTGTGGTGAATGTGGGGCGCTATCGAAGTTTTGTGATGGCGGATATCCCGGGATTGATCGAGGGTGCTGCAGATGGCGCAGGGTTGGGGGTGCGCTTTTTGAAGCATTTGGCGCGAACTCGGTTGTTGTTGCATGTCGTAGATGTGGCGCCTTGGGACGAGAGTGATCCAGTGGAAGCTGTCGACGCTATTGTGGGTGAGTTGCACCTGTTCAGTCAGACGTTGGCGTCGCGCGATCGTTGGTTGGTTCTTAATAAGTTGGACTTGATGACAGAGGAAGACGCGGAGCGGCGTTGTCAGCAAATTATTGAGGACTTGGATTGGCAAGGGCCGGTCTTTAAAGTTTCTGCGGTGAATGGGAATGGAACGCAGGACTTGGTGTTTGAAATAATGAATTATCTAGAAGAGCTTAATCTTCGAATGGAAGAAGATGAAGAGTTTGCTCAGCAAGAGCGCGATGCGCAGTCATCGTTGGAAGAGGAGGCTCGTCTCAAGATGAAAGAGCTTGTGGAACGCAGGTTGCGGCAGAAGCAGGGCTTGGAGGAAGGCGATGTCGATGATGACGACGATGATCATGATATGGATGTGGTTACAGCGCCTTATTAAGGCGTTTGGTAAGGATAGGTTGTATGAATAAGAGTCAGTCCCTTGTTGCACGTAGTCAGATCCCTGCTACCCGTCGCTGGGTGGTTAAGGTGGGTAGCGCACTGCTAACCGCTGATGGGAAGGGTGTTGATCGGGAGGCTATTGCTGGTTGGGTTAGTCAGATTGCTAAATTGAGGTCTCATGGGGTAGAGGTGGTGTTGGTTTCCTCTGGGGCTGTGGCTGAAGGTATGAGCCGCTTGGGATGGGCTCAGCGCCCATCTACAATACATGAATTGCAGGCAGCAGCGGCCGTTGGGCAGATGGGGTTGGTGCAAACCTGGGAGACCTGCTTTCAGGGTCATGGTCTTCATACTGCGCAGATATTGCTGACCCATGATGACTTGTCGGATCGAAAAAGGTACCTCAATAGCCGCAGCGCGCTCTTATCGTTGCTTGGTTTGGGTGTTGTACCTGTCGTGAATGAAAATGATACGGTTGTCACGGACGAAATTCGGTTTGGTGATAATGACACGCTAGGAGCGTTAGTCACCAATTTGGTTGAGGCTGAGCTGCTGGTGATTTTGACTGATCAAAAGGGTATGTTTGATAGCGACCCTCGTGGCAACCCCGATGCTTCATTGATTTCCCAGTCGCGGGCGTTTGACGAGTCTTTGGCGGGAATGGCAACGGACACCGCTGGAGGTTTGGGGCGCGGCGGGATGACCACAAAAGTTCGGGCGGCTCAGTTGGCGGCGCGTTCAGGGGCGGCTACTGTAATCATTGGGGGTAGGGAGCCTGCTGCGTTAGAGAATATCTTCGCGGGTAATGATGTCGGTACGCTGCTAACAGCAGATAGTGCGCCCTTTGCGGCGCGAAAGCAGTGGCTTGCGGGGCATTTACAGATGAAGGGGGAGGTTACCCTGGATGAAGGTGCCGTTAAGGCGCTTAAGCGGGGCGGTGTGAGCCTGCTTCCGGTGGGTGTGCGTAAAGTGGTAGGTGAGTTTTCAAGAGGTGAGATGGTGCTGTGTGTTGGGCCTGATGGCGCCAAAGTGGCCTGTGGCTTGGTTAACTATAGCTCCGAGGAGTCTGCTCGGGTGGTTGGGGTAGCGAGTTCGGGTATTGAATCTGTGCTGGGCTATGTGGATGAGCCGGAGTTGATTCACCTCGACAATATGGTTGTTTATTGATCTTTTCTAAATGATAGACATAAAAAAAGCCGTTTATAAAACGGCTTTTTTTATGTCTTGACGCGGCAGTTTAAGCGAGAGCTTTAACTTTAGCGTTCAAGCGGCTCTTGCTGCGAGCAGCCTTGTTCTTGTGCATAATGCCTTTGTTTACCATGCTGTCGATGACAGGTACGGTAGCGGTGAAAGCCGCTTGTGCTTTTTCTTTGTCGCCAGCTTCGATGGCGCTAAGAGTTGCTTTGATATACGTGCGCACCATGGAGCGCAAGCTTACGTTATGCTTGCGGTTCTTCTCGGCTTGGCGAGCACGTTTTTTTGCTTGGGGTGAGTTAGCCAAGGTCTTACTCCTAAATAGCTTATTTAAACGTTCGGAATCATTGTTGCTGCAGGCAAAAGCGCCTTCGCTTTAATGAAACCAAATTCAAGGACGCGGAATTATTCCCGCCAAGGGTTATAAAGTCAACCTTTATAGTCATTTTGTGGCGAATTTGTTGCCAGCGAGGGAGATTGTATATGGAATCCAGGCGCGAAAGTATCAAAAGTATTATATGATCCCGCTGTTCTATTGACTAAGGAAGATGGCAAAGGTGTCTACGACGAGCAAAAAATCAGAAAAGCCAACGGTAAACAAGGCCGCAAAAGGTGGCAGTGGGCTGCTGAGGTCAACAGGTATCGTCAGTGTTATGACGATGCTTTCAAGGGTGCTTGGGTTGGCGAGGGACGTAACATTTGCTAATTTATTTGGTGCGGGGTCGGGGGCAGATGCTTTTTTTGTTGCCTTCAAAATCCCGAACTTCTTTAGGCGCCTATTTGCGGAAGGTGCCTTCAATCAAGCGTTTGTACCAATATTAACAGAGTATAAGAGTAAGCAAGATCATTTGGCCGTCCAGTTGCTGGTGTCGCACACGGCAGGGGCGCTGCTTGGGGTGCTTTCCATCGTTACTACGCTGGTGGTATTTAGCTCATCGTACGTCGTCTACGTATTTGCTCCTGGTTTTGCTGATCTGCCGGGCAAGATGTTGCTTGCAGGAGATATGCTGCAGATAACGTTCTCGTACCTTCTGTTGGTATCTCTTACTGCATTTGCTGGTAGCATTCTGAATAGTTATGGGCGCTTTGCAGTGCCGGCATTTACTCCTGTTATCCTCAATGTCGTATTGATTGCCTGCGCATTCTTTTTGTCACCGATGTTTGAGCAGCCAGTGATGGCACTGGCTTGGGGGGTATTGTTGGCGGGTGGCGTTCAATTGGCTTTTCAGCTGCCATTTTTGAAGCAAATCGAATTGTTACAGCGCCCTCGCTGGGATTGGAATCATGAGGGCGTGGTGAAAATTCGCCGTTTAATGATTCCTGCATTATTTGGGGTTTCGGTGGGGCAGATCAACTTACTGTTGGATACTATTTTGGCCTCCTTCCTCCAGAGCGGCAGTGTCTCTTGGTTGTATTACTCCGATCGGTTGATGGAGTTGCCACTTGGGGTATTTGGTATTGCAATAGCGACGGTGATTTTGCCCAGTCTATCAACCAAGCATGCGGAGAAATCGACGCAGGAGTTCTCTGCAACGTTGGATTGGGCAGTCAGGATGGTGTTGTTGGTTGGGGTGCCCTCTGCGGTTGCTTTGGTTGTTTTGGCAGAACCTTTGCTCATCACCCTATTTCAGTACGGTGAATTTAGCAGCGGGGATGTAGAAAAGTCAGCATTGAGTTTGCGTGCGTATGCCACGGGGTTATTGGGCTTTATGTTGATTAAAGTCCTCGCGCCTGGATACTTTGCTCGCCAAGATACAAGAACGCCAGTAAAGATCGGCATAATTGCGATGGTCTCCAATATGGTGTTGAACCTGTTATTGATCGGCCCCTTGGCTCACGCAGGGTTGGCGCTTGCAACGTCACTGTCTGCCTTTCTTAATGCTGGGCTATTATTGGCAGGGCTGATCCAGCAGGGAGTGTTTAAAAGTCAACCTGGATGGCCTCGCTTTGCCGTTCAGCTGGTTGCCGCGAATATTGTGCTGGTAGGGGTGCTGCTTGGAATAATGGCCCCTGAGGCGAGTTGGCTGGGTTGGGGCTGGGAAGTCCGAGTTGGCTGGATTACGCTAATTGTCTTTTCGGGAGTTGGGGCTTACTTTTTGGTGCTGATAGCCTGCGGTATGCGATCAAAACATCTAAAAGTACACTAAATTGTTGTTATTATGGGGCCATTGGTTAACGGGGCAGTAAGTTTCTTATATAATGCGGGGTTTCGAGTAGCAGAGCAGGCGTGATGGAGCTTATCCGCGGGGCATATAATTTACGTACACATCATCAAGGGTGTGTAGCGACTATTGGCAATTTTGATGGCGTTCATTTGGGGCACCAGGCAATCATTGAGCAGTTGTTGGCGAAAGGTGAGTCATTATCTTTGCCCTCTGTGGTGATACTGTTCGAGCCTCAGCCGCGAGAATACTTCTCTGACGGGGTTATTCCTTCAAGGCTGATGACCGTGCGAGATAAGTTCAATATGCTCGCGAGCCTTGGAATTGATAGAGTATTGTGCCTTCGATTTGATGAGGCTTTTTGCTCTCTAAGTGCCGCTGAGTTTTGCAAGAGCATCCTTGTGGATGGGCTTGGTATAAAGCATTTAGTGGTTGGCGATGACTTCCGCTTTGGTAATGATCGCTGCGGTGATTTTAGCTTCCTACAAAATGCAGGGGCAAGCAACGGCTTCTCCGTTGAACACACATGTACTTATGAAGTTGAAGGGGGGCGAGTGAGCAGCACTCGTATTCGCAACGCTTTGGCTGACGGTAATATTGAGATAGTAAAAGATCTATTAGGTGAACACTTTAGCATTTCTGGCCGGGTAGTTCACGGCGATAAAATTGGTCGAACCATTGGGGTGCCGACGGCAAATGTTTTGTTGAATAGAGATATTTCGCCCGTTAATGGTGTGTTTGCAGTGACCGTAACAATGCCGGAGCATGTCGACGTGCTGGGTAAGGTTCGTACTGAGCGCTCGGCGCTTGGTGTTGCCAACGTTGGGTTGCGACCTACTGTTTCAGGAACCCAGATGCGGCTAGAAACCCATTTGTTTGATTTTGATGAAGATATTTATGGTCGGCGGGTATCTGTTTCCTTTCGACATAAGATTAGAGATGAACAAAAGTTCTCGGGCTTAGATGCCCTTAAAGCACAAATTGCAGAAGACATACTTTCCGCAAAATCTTACTTTACCCAATCCAATTAACTGACGATTAGCACTATTCCATGACTGATTATAAATCGACACTGAATCTGCCCAAGACGGCTTTTCCAATGAAAGCTAACCTTGCTCAACGTGAACCTGAAACCCTAAAGAAATGGCAGAGTGCCAATTTGTATCAGCAAATTCAGGATGCCTCGGAAGGCCGAGACCCATTTATCCTTCATGATGGACCTCCCTATGCCAATGGGGACATTCATATAGGGCATTCAGTTAACAAGATTTTGAAGGACATTATTCTCAAATCCAAACGCTTAAGTGGGTATGCTGCGCCTTATGTGCCTGGTTGGGATTGTCATGGCTTGCCGATTGAACACAATGTAGAGAAGAAAATAGGTAAGGCAGGCAGTAAAGTTCCCTATGAAAAATTTCGGGCAAAATGCCGTGAATACGCGCAAAAACAAGTCAATGGACAGCGCGAAGATTTTATTCGGCTAGGTGTGTTTGGGGATTGGGAAAACCCTTATTTGACCATGAACTATGAATTTGAAGCTGACATTATTCGTTCATTGGGACGTATCACAGAAAATGGCCACTTAGTGAAGGGGTTTAAACCTGTTTACTGGAGTGTTGTGGGTGGTTCTGCGTTGGCTGAGGCGGAAGTGGAATACCAGGATAAGACATCAACGCAAATTGATGTGCGCTTTGATGTGGTTGACCGGGATAAGTTCTTAGGCGCTTTTTCTGCAGATATTGGAGAGCTTCCATTGTCTGTTGTTATTTGGACAACAACTCCATGGACATTGCCAGCAAACCAAGCCGTAGCGCTAAATGTTGACCTGCCTTATAGTTTGGTGAAGTTTGCTGGAGGTAAGCAAGGAGAGGAAGTTATTCTGCTTGCGACAGCGCTGATTGAATCCGTGATGAGTCGGTATGGTGTTGAAGGTTACGAGGTTCTGGCCGAAACGGCGGGGGCTTCTTTAGAGGGGGCTGCACTTCAGCACCCTTTCTATAGCGAACGCCAAGTTAATATCACGATGGGGGATCATGTTACTACCGATGCGGGTACGGGTGCTGTTCATATTGCTCCCGACCATGGCATGGACGATTTTATCGTTGGTCAAAAATATGGTATTCAGACGTTAAATTATGTACAGGCCGACGGGACTTATAGCAGTGAGGCTCCGCTGGTTGCGGGTCAGCATGTGTATAAAGTTGAAGAGAGCATCTTGGCGTTGTTGGAAGAAAATCACCGATTATTGGCTCAAGACAAATTACAGCATAGCTTCCCGCACTGTTGGCGCACAAAAACGCCACTAATTTTTCGCGCGACCCCTCAGTGGTTTATTAGTATGCAGGAAAACGGACTGCTGGACGCCTGTAAAGAAGCAGTCAAAGACGTTCAGTGGTTGCCTGAGTGGGGCCAAAACCGAATAGAAGGTATGCTGGAACAAAGCCCTGACTGGTGTATTTCTCGTCAGCGTACTTGGGGGGTGCCGGTTGCATTATTTATCCATAAAGAAACACAGGCCTTACACCCAGAAACTTCGCGGTTGATTGAGGAAGTTGCGTTAAGGGTTGAAGATAAAGGTATGGACGCTTGGTTTGAACTGGATGCTGCTGGAATGCTGGGGGATGACGCAGATCTTTATGAGAAAGTGACGGATACACTCGATGTGTGGTTTGATTCCGGTGTTACTCATTCTGCTGTGTTAGAGAGAGGTGGTGTAGATGTACCTGCCGATCTCTACCTTGAAGGATCTGATCAGCATCGTGGTTGGTTTCAGTCTTCATTGAAAACAAGCATTGCAATCAGGGGTAAGGCGCCCTACAAGTCAGTATTGACCCATGGTTTTGTCGTCGATAAAGATGGCAAGAAAATGTCAAAGTCTATCGGCAATGTTATGTCGCCGCAGAAAGTGATGAAGACGCTTGGTGCCGATATCATCCGCTTATGGGTTGCTGCGACAGATTACCGTGGTGAAATGACGGTTTCCGATGAAATCTTAAAGCGCACAGCGGATTCCTATCGTCGTATTCGTAATACGGCTCGTTTTTTGTTGGCGAATTTGGAAGGTTTTGATCCTGCGACGGATATGCTGCCTGCGAGTGAAATGGTTGCGCTGGACCGTTGGGCTGTGGGCCAATCGGCCAAGCTGCAAGAAGAGATCCAGGGTTTATATGACACATATCAGTTTCACGGAATCTATCAAAAAATTCATAATTTCTGCGCCCTAGAGTTGGGCGGATTCTATTTAGATGTCATCAAGGATCGGCAGTATACGGCTAAGGCAGATGGTCAGGCACGACGCTCAGCACAAACGGCGCTGTTCCACATAGTGGAAGCGCTGGCTCGCTGGATTGCACCTATTTTGAGTTATACCGCAGAGGAGTTGTGGCAACACATTCCTGGCAGCCGAGAAGACAGTGTCTTTTTAGCGTCATGGTATGACGAGCTGACGGTTCTCTCTTCCGATACGGAAATGAATGATGATTATTGGGCAACAGTATTAGCTGTGAAAACTGCGGTTAATAAACAGTTGGAAGTCGCTCGTAAAGACGGTGTTGTGGGCGGCAGTCTTGAGGCTGAGGTTGTGCTGTATTGCTCAACGGATCTAAAGTCTGTGTTGGATCAGCTGCAAGATGAATTACGTTTTGTTCTTATCACATCGAAGGTATCAGTGCTTGATGGGGCCTCGGCACCTGATAACGCTGATGAGACAGATGTGGAAGGCTTGCGGATGTTGGTGGCAAAGTCTGACAATAGCAAGTGTGAACGGTGTTGGCACCATACGGAAGATGTGGGTTCTCATGAGGATCATGACACGCTGTGTGGTCGCTGTGTTGATAATGTTGAAGGTGACGGCGAACGCCGTCTCTTCGCTTAGTTGTAGATGGATCAATTATGACAGATCGAGTGGAAACAACCGAAGAAACAGGGATGCTGAAGTGGGTGTGGTTATCAGTGTTTGTTGTGGTGTTAGATCAAGCCACAAAACTTCTGATTAGCAATTTGTTTGTTAAATATGAGCAATTGGAAATTACGCCTTTTTTTAATTTAACTTTGGCACATAACCCTGGAGCGGCTTTTAGCTTTCTTGCTGACGAAGGTGGTTGGCAGCGATGGTTTTTCACCATTATTGCGGTTGTTATTAGTGGGGTATTAACGGTGTGGTTGCATAGACTGCCTAAATCCGATAGATGGATGGGAGTGTGCTTGGCGCTGGTGCTTGGCGGTGCGGTAGGTAACCTTATTGATCGCGTTGCTTACGGTTATGTGGTTGATTTCTTGTCGTTTCATTGGAATGGAAGTTACTTTCCGGCTTTTAATGTTGCGGACTCGGGAATTACCGTAGGCGCAATTATGATGGCAATTGATGTTATTAAAAACCCGACTAAGTGAGAGCGCTGCTGGCACGCAATGGTAGCGCCAAAATGAAAGACTTCAATAGAGTGAAGCAGAGAGAGAATAGATGTCCTCAATAGATAGTATGCCTGTACTCATAGGTAAAAATAAACGCGTTACACTACATTTTTCAGTGGTGTTGCTGGATGGAACGTTACTCGATACGACAAAGGAAAAAGATCCAGCAACCTTTGTTGTGGGTGACGGTAATTTGCTACCCGGCTTCGAAGAGTCTATCTATGGGCTTAAAGCAGGAGATAAGCGCTCGGTAGTGCTTGAGGCAGAACAAGCGTTCGGTCCTTATAATGACGATAATTTACAGCGAATGCATCGCTCTCGCTTTAAGCAAGGGCTGGTATTAGAGCCGGGTACAGTGATTTCATTTGCAGATAAAAGTAAAGCTGAAATTCCGGGCGTGATTAAAAGTGTTGAAGGCGATGATGTGGTTATCGACTTTAATCATCCGTTGGCGGGGCGCGACCTTACCTTTGAAGTAGAGATCATTAATGTCGTTGATGCGGACAGTCAAGCTGTCCAAATCATGTCATAACTATTGGGCAAGAGGTTTATGATGAATTTAAAAATGGCAAATCCTCGGGGTTTTTGTGCAGGCGTTGATAGAGCGATCGCAATCGTAAATCGAGCGCTCGATGTGTTTGGTAAACCAATCTACGTTCGTCATGAAGTTGTGCATAATAAATTTGTCGTAGATGGCTTACGTGATCGCGGAGCTGTGTTTGTTGAAGAGTTGCACCAAGTTCCAGATGACTCTATCGTGATCTTTAGTGCTCATGGTGTTTCGCAAGAGGTTCAGCAAGAGGCCAAACGCCGTGGACTTAAAGTATTTGACGCCACTTGCCCTCTAGTAACAAAAGTACATATGGAAGTGGCAAAGTATTCCAGGGATCATCGTGAATGTGTGTTGATTGGTCATGAAGGGCACCCTGAAGTTGAAGGTACGATGGGGCAGTATGATAGCGATAAGGGGGCCATTTATTTGGTCGAAAATGTATCTGACGTGTCACGTCTAGATGTTCGGGATCCTCAGCACTTTGCCTACGTTACACAAACGACACTCTCTGTTGATGATACTTCCGATATCATTGACGCGTTGAGGGTGCGATTCCCGGCGATAGAGGGGCCTCGAAAAGACGATATCTGTTATGCGACCCAAAATCGACAAGACGCGGTCAAAACACTCGCGCTAGAAAGTGATGTAGTGTTTGTGATCGGTTCTCCTAATAGTTCTAATTCTAATAGACTAAGAGAGCTGGCTGAACGCTGTGGAGCAACTGCGTATTTAGTTGATAATGCTGAGGAATTACAGCAGCAATGGATCAAAGATACTAAAACAGTCGGTGTTACAGCAGGGGCCTCTGCGCCTGAACTTTTGGTGCAGCAGGTGGTGGCTAGACTTCAGGAGTGGGGGTGTAATGTGCCGGCGGAGTTGGAAGGTACATTGGAAAATATTGTTTTTTCTATGCCAAAAGAACTTAAAATAGTTTCCGTTTAATTTGTCAATTTAGACAGATTGTTTATTTTCGACTTGTCTCTATTAACTAAGGAAGTATATTGAATTGACGGAGGCCTCGGGGTGAGGCCGTGATTTTGAGGCTAGGGAGAGGCTGATGGGTAAGCGTAAGGGATTTACGTTAGTAGAGATGTTAGTGACCGTTGCCATTGTCGGGGTACTACTTACAATATCGGTTCCATCCTTTGTATCTCACATTCAGAAAGCGAGCCGTGCCGAAGCTGCTGCAAAAATTTTAGAGCTCGCCGCCGCCCTCACTAAAGTTAAAGTCACAACGATGAGCTATCGCTTGGCTGAGGGGGAAGATAATGATTCAAAAGACTATCAGATTAGAGTCAGTCTGGATGATGATAGCGGATATATCATCAAGGCGACTCCCATTGGAAGTCAATCTAATGATCAATGCGGTGAAATGCTATATTACGCTGGTGGGCTGTGGGAATTCGAGAACGGGTTTAGTTACGACGACTGCGTTGGTTAGTTCTTATGAAACGTCATGGGGGCTGGGCCTTTATTGAAGTGCTGATTGCTATACTTGTTCTTGGTGTTGGTAGTGCCGGATTGGTTGCGATACAAATACAAACATTGTCCGTGGCCAACGATGCTTACTATCGAAGTCAGGCGCTCGGTATTGCTCAGGATATTATCGAACGTATTAAAGCCAACCCTCGTGGTTGGCCTTCTTTATACGATGGCCAAGAATGGAAGGGGGAGGATAAGGTAAGTAAACCTCCGTGCTATCAGCGAACTCTACCTAAAGCAAAAATGTCAGGCTGCACAAGTGCAAAGGAAATTTCAAATTTTGATCATTTTGAAATAAGTCAACTGTTGTCCGTGTCGTTACCCGATGCAACAGTGTTTATTCGCCTAGGCTGCGACGGGGCAAAAATGATTTCCTGCGTCGTCATCTCTTGGGGGGGAATGCGCGTGTCGAGTTGTGATGTGAGTCCGTCAAGCATGGCTCAAGTGAAAGAGCATCGCTGTATGTCCATGAGATTCGTTGGTTTTAGTCAATAAACATATCTTGCCAAGGAAGGTGGAGTTGTGTGGGATTACCGGAAGCAATCGGGCGTTACGCTGGTTGAACTAATTGTTGCTTTAGGACTTGGGGTCGTTGTTTCTTGCATCGCAATACAGCTCTATCTGGTTCACAGTGGCGTCTTACATATATCAAAATCATTGTCTCAAATACAGGAGCAAGGTCGTTACGCTCAGCAGCTATTGAGTGCCCAATTAAAAATGTCGGGGTATGGCAATGCAGCAAGTTCTCTCGCGCCTTTTTATTTTTCGAAACGATCTGATGGTGTCAACAATGACGTGTTAGGCATTCAGATGTTGAAAGATGGTAGTGATTGCATGGGAGGGATCTTGGATGATAGGGCTGGAGTCTTATGGAAGCAGTTCTATGTTAAAGATCAGACCTTACTTTGCAAAGATAGTGACGGTATTAGCGCGCCAGTTATCCAAAACGTGGAAGCATTTCAAATTGTATATGGTGTGGATTTAGACGATTCTATCGCCACGGATGATGGGTTTGGTAGTGCTGATGTGTACGTCGACGGAAGTGCTCTTTTGGGTGATGCCTCTGTAAATGTCGTCAGTGTTCGTGTTTCTTTAACACTCAAAAGCGATAGTAAGGTAGCGTTTAGAACGGACGAGCAGCCTCAGGAACGCGTATGGGTCTTAACCCAGTACATCCCTAACCGTTTTTCTGTAAGTACGGATGGATATCTGAGGCGGTTGTTTATAGGGACAACAAGCTTACGAAATCAACATCATCGCTTCAGTATCGAATGATATTTTCTTAATTTAACGGTGGAAGGGATATGGGCAATCGATTTAATACCAAAGGTTCTGTAATGCTTGTCGTTGTTGTGTTGTTAGCGTCCCTTAACTGGTTGGCGATTTCATCACTAAATGGTGGGGTGTATCATTTGAAAATGATAGGTAATTCCACTCTGGATAGTTTTGCGCTGCAAGCCGCAGAGTCATCTATCAATAGTGTGTTGAATGAGGCGAGTGGTGTGGCAGCTAAGAGAAGTTTTCTCTCGACTGCGATGACCGGCGGTATACAGGTAAATTGTTTACAGGCAGGAGGCTTATCGATAGAGGAAGGTTATTGTACTGCGGAGGATTTCTTTGTTAGACCACAAAACGAAAGTGGAGGTGATTTTGAGCTACAGTCTTTCGCTATTACAGTCAAAAAAGGCGTGTTGCCAGTACCTGGGTATGATGTGGGTGTAGTCTCCTTTCACGTATTTGAGACCATTGGTATTGCTGCCTCACATGACGGAAGGCATGCTTATGGATACGCTAATTCGCAACGCTGGAAACGATTGGGTGCGGCGGGAATTTTTGAGGGTGAGCATTAATGGAACGACTTTTGTGTAGGGTTTTGAGTAATGGACTGCTGTTTTTAATCGCAGCGTACAGTCTTATCGGATTTTCTTACGCTGATGATAGTGAGGTCTATTATAGTCAAAATAATGATATGCCTGTTGAAGTGTTAATTGTGATGGGTCGGATGAAGGAGCCAGAATCAAGTAAGGTGTTAGCAGGCCTGATTGATGCGCTTGGTAATGACGATGTTTTTCCTGACCATGTTTTAGTGGGTTTGGCTAAGTTCAATAAGCAAGGCATAGCCGTAATTAGAAAGCCCAAGGAGTTATCGTATTTGTATTCACGGCCTGATGAGATAAGTGACTTGGGGATGCAAAGAGTGACTCAGCGTAACTTGTTGCGTGAAGAACTTCGGGATATGCGATGGCAGTACGCCGATACGATCTTGTATGGCCTGTTAGAAATATTTCAATGGGTGTCTTCAGGTGAGCTTCTGTTTTCAGATAGAAAATTGTTGGAATCAGATAGGGTAGTTACTCAGAGTTTACTAAAGGCAGGGAGTTCACAAGTGCACCGGAGTAAAGAGTGCTTAAAAAAAATAGTAGAAAATGGTATTAGTGGTAATTATCACTCTTCTTGTTTATCTGAAAGGATTATGTCCTTGGGTAAAGGTTCAGTTAGCTATGATGGTCGTGCTAACAACGATGGCGTTGAGTGTGAACGTTCTGAAGTGCAGAGGCATATTATATTTATTTCTGCTGGAGGTCAGGAGATCCAATCGGCAAAGCTTCGTATCAAAGGAGGGAGTGTGGGCGAGAGGGTTAATGATTCAATTGCAGCCACGTTCGGTAATAGCGGTGTTTGCCAATCTACGGCGGAAATCAACGACGGATCTGTTGCAGATAGATCAGCATTCGATATGTCGCAGGAGAGTGAGTTTTGGCAATGTGGGGAATCTTTAGTCGCCACGCTGCAACACAACTATTCAACGTTGACCCATGTGCTCTTGTTCGGGGCTGTAAACGAAGTGCCTCTGAATCGTATTGCCGAACAAGGGGGGGGAGTGTTTGTTCAACATGACCCCGACGCAACAAGTGCCTCAGTTTTTATTAGGGAAAAATTATCTGAAATCATGCGGAGCCAAAATGTTGCTACGCAATCTTTGATGTCTTCGGTAGCCGTACCGCTCGATTATTTGGATCCGTTTGTCCATCAAAACAGTATCTATTATTCACTAATTCAACCGTCTCAAAGTTCATTCTGGTACGGCAACCTGAAACGTTACGAGTTGAGCTTGGGTGACGGTGATACGTTAAAACAGTTGAGCTATTCTTCAAAAGGGCAATCTAAACTTGCGGTTATCGATTGTGGCGTTTTAAACGATATTGGGGTGGGCTCTTGTTTGGCCCATGGTCGAAGTAATTATCTGCGAGCGCGCAGTTGGTGGAATGAAGCTGGTCTTGCCGATGGAAATATCGTCACAAAGGGAGGTGCTGCGGTACAACAAGCGGCGCTAGGTCAGCGGAACGTGTTTGTGCAAACGTCTCTTAATGATGCACAGTCTCTGCGGGGAATTCATCCTGATTTTCTTGACTTAGACAGTACAAAGGTTAATAGCGCTCTCTATATACTGCGAGAGAAGCTGCTAGAAACTATGCTCGGTGAATCACCCCGAGAGAATCGTTGGTTGACGTTATCTAAAAAGGTTAAGGATCAGGTTCGTTCGCAAATAGCGTGGTTGTTGGGGCACGATGTTTCTGGGCGAGAAGGGGCGCTGGTAGGTAAGGAATATGATCAGCTAGCGAAGCATCCGGGAGAAAGTTGGGCTCCAGAATTACCAAAGAATAAAGCCTTTTCACGTCAATATTATGGAGCCTCACTGCACTCTCGCCCACTTATCGTCAATTACGATCATCGGTCCAGTGCCCAAATGCAGGAAGTTGTGTTTGTGACTACTAGTGATGGCTTTATGCGTGCGGTTGATACGGCGACGGGGGAAGAGCTATCGTCTTTTTTTCCGATGAGCCTACTTAAGAATATCGATCAGTATGTGCAACGGCCGGTTGGCAAATTGGCGCAAGGTATTGATGGTATTTGGACAGTTTGGCGGCATGATGGAGATAATGATGGTGTGATTAGCGCGGGTTCCACCGTTGATTTTGTCTATCTTTACGGTGGTATGCGTCGAGGTGGACGGGATGTGTTAGCAATTGATGTGACTGACCCTCGGAATCCACAGCTACTTTTTAATCTTAAACCGGGGCAGAGCAAACCGCTGGAGAGCATCGGGCAGATTTGGTCGGAGCCTACTTTAGCCAGAGTGCGACTACCGAATGTAGGGCAGCCCGTTACGGTGCTTCTGTTGGGCGGCGGTTATGATCAGCGCTATGATGATCCAAAAAAAATAGAACGTAGAGATGATACGGGTCAGCGTTGTAACCGCGAGTCAGTACAATGTGGAAACCAAATATATATGGTTCTTGCCCAGAAGAAAGCGGGGCCACATCGTGCTGGTGACGTGTTGTGGTGGAGTTCAAATACCCCCCTGAGTAATTTCGTCAATATGGATATGAGGGATAGTATCGTTGGCAAAATACGTAGCCTCGATCGGGATGGTGATGGTCTGTTGGATGCGTTCTATGCAGTTGATATACGAGGCAGAATATTCGAATATTCCTTTGACGGAGGTAGCGGAGCGTCATCGAATGCGAGCGTTAAGATTGAAAGTCGCTTGGTCGCGGTTCTGGGTGGCGAAAGTCGCCTAAGCTCCGGCAAACTGAATCGTTTTTTTTATGACGGCCCTAGCCTTAGTATTGGTCAAGATGATTTCGGGGAATATACTCTTATCAGTGTCGGTTCTGGTTGGCGTGCAAGCCCTAGCGATACAAGCATGCACGATGGACTATTTGTAGTAAAAGATCGGCACGAAGAAGGGCGTGACAAACCTATCTTAGCGGAGAGTTTAGCGGTCAGAAATAATCTACAGTTGTCACAAAAAAAGCTGTTGCAGGGTTTTCGATTGCTTCTTGATGGGCGGGGAGAAAAAGTGTTTGGTTCGCCTGTTGTGCTTGATGGGAAGGTCTTTTTTTCGAGTTATACGCCTAATACCGGAGTATCCTCCGTCTGTGATGGGCGAGCCAAGGTTGCTTTGTACGGTGTTGATATTGATACGGGGTTCGGGGTGTTTGATTCACAGGGAAGCATCGTTGCCCCGAGCATCGACGCGTCGCCAGTAGTGCATGATTTACCATTATCAGGGTTAGGGGCGATCCGTAGTGCTATTGTGGGCAACTCCCTACATTTGTTCGCGGGGTCGCTACGTGTGGGCGAAATAGCAATGCCGCCGAATCTTGTGCACAAAATTTCATGGCGCCAGGTCGACCGCGGTCGACATGTTTATGAGGCGTATGCAAAGGAAGGTATGTAGATCTGCATTAATAGGTAAAGTTACTCTTACAGGGAGCGGTTGGGTCAAATGGTGTTGATTGCGCTCGGACTCTACCCATCTGGCTGATGAGTAGGCGAATAGATGAGGTGCTTTGCGAATTGTTGGGACAGGCAATGACGCTGCCCATTCGGCCTTTTAGTGTGCCTAAAGGGCTGTAAGTAAAGTAAGGTTGATTACTGTGTAAAGTTGCATAGGATGTGCTTGGTTGAAAAGCTAATATCTCTTCGTCTAGGGATATTTTTCTATTATGATCATTGTCAACAAATGCCATGATACCGTTTTGCCATGTTGATTCGCATTTTGTTCCGTTGGTGCTGGGACAAATTGTGATATATCGCCCCCTATCTATTGCGACACTTCGTGCTAGCTGGAATAGATCGAATGTGGTGTCGGCTTTGCTATCAACCTGAGATCGTGCAATCAGGCTACCGAATGATGGGGCCGCAAAGGAAAAAATGGCAGACATAATGCAGAGTACCGCTAGAATCTCCAGGAGGGAGAATCCATTGGTTGGTGTGTTCGGTTTCATCATACATCCTTGTTGATGGTTTGGTGTCGAATATATTGGGGTGAGCGAGCTAATGCTTCATAAATAGCTGTTGTATAAAGACACGATGAAAGTAAAGGTTGTTCAATTTATTCATCCTTGTCCAACCCTAATTTCTTCAATCTATATCGTAATGATCGAAATGTCATCCCTAGCTTTTTCGCAGCAGCGGTTCTGTTCCAACGGGTTTCGTCAAGGGCTTTGAGGATTGCGTGTTTCTCGATGTCTGTTAAATACTCTTCTAATGAATCGCCGATAGAGACATCTAAAAGCTCGCTGTCGTTGAGCGATAGCGCTTCGGTTGGTGTTGCCTGAGTATCTTGAGGCAATTGTAGATTCTCAGGTGTAATTGTATCGTCGTCGCATAGTGTTGTGGCTCGCTCAAGAATGTTTTCGAGTTCGCGAATATTTCCAGGGAAGTTGTATTCTGAGAGTGCAGCCATCGCATGTTCAGTGAGTTCTATGCGGTCTATTTTCCATTCCTTAGCAAGGTCTTCTAAGATATGATTGGTTAACAGTGGAACATCCTCTTTTCTGTTCCTTAAGGGCGGCACATTTATTTGTATGACATTGATGCGATAAAATAAATCTTGCCTAAAGCTGCCGTCTTCAACTAGCTTTTCTAAATTCTTATGAGTGGCACACAGAATGCGGATGTCTGTTGCAATTTCCTTTTGGGTTCCAACCGGTCTTACCGCTTTTTCTTGAATTGCTCGTAGTAGTTTTACTTGCATGTGTATTGGGAGGTCAGCGACTTCATCTAAAAATAGCGTGCCGCCCTTGGCTGCTTGAAATAACCCATTTTTATCTTCGAAAGCACCCGTGAAGCTGCCTTTCTTATGCCCGAAAAATTCACTTTCCATGAGTTCGTCTGGAATTGCCCCACAATTGACGGGAACGAAAGGCCCGTTGGCCCTAGCACCAAGCTCGTGGATTTGACGAGCTACAAGTTCTTTGCCACTACCCGATTCACCACAAATATAAACCGGTGCCTGGCTTCTGGCGAGTTTGGATATTTGCTGGTGTAGCTTGCGTACCGCACTGGATTCTCCTCGTATAGGGGAGGTATGGCTGCTAGGTTTTTCCAGGTTGTTACATTTGCTCTTCAATTTTATAGCGGTCGCTATTAAGTCGCGCAGCCGTTGTAAGTCGACAGGTTTTGACACAAAGTCGAAAGCACCAGCCTTTAATGCAGAAACGGCTGTTTCCATACTTCCGTAGGCGGTTAATACAGCGACAGGCATGTTGGGGCGGTGTTGTTGAACATATTTTACTAACTCAATGCCGTTCCCATCGGGCAGATTCATGTCGGTAATGCATAAATCGAACTCGCCTGATTGTATTAGCTCGTGGGCTTGTTTTAAGTCAGCAGCCAGGGATGCCTTGATGTCCATACGCGACAAAGTGAGGTTAAGTAGTTCTCTTATATCGGGTTCGTCGTCAATAATAAGTGCGTGATGTGTTGTCATGGTTATAACGCCGTTTGTCTTCCTGGGTGTGAAAAAGTAATTCGAAAGCAACTACCTGTGGTGATGGGGATGTAATCCAGTCGTGCTTGGTTTGCTTCGCACAACTCTTTTGAGATATATAACCCTAATCCTGTACCTGTTTTATCTGTGGTGTAAAAAGGTTCAAATATTTTTGACGCGGTGTCTTCGGGAATGCCGGGCCCTTTATCAATAATTTCGACGTAGGGTTGCTCTGTCTGTAATGATATATCAGCGACGACCCAAAGCTCTCTTTTACCTGTTTGTTTCTCGTTATAGCGAAGACCATTGATAAACAGGTTGCTAAGCACTTGTTGGATTTGGCTGGGGTCGGCTCTGCACTCTGTCGCAGTTCGGGTACTTTGGAAATGAATGTCTGCTGGGGATGAAAGAGTGTGAGCGAATTCATCAATAAACTCAGAGAGCCATTGATGTAGGTTTATTATCTGCGGTTGCGCTGGATTGCGTCTAGAAAGCTGCAGTACGTTCTCAATGACTTTGTTCATGCGTTGAGAGTGTTGTTGGATAATCTCTGTCAGTCTAACGTCTTCGCTGGCAAGCTCGGGCGACTCATGAAGAAGTTGGGCTGCATGACTTATTGCTCCTAAAGGGTTGCGTATTTCGTGTGCAATACTTGCAGTAAGTCCACCTAGGGATGCTAATTTAAGTTGTTGGGCTTGCTGTGCCATACGGGTGTTATCGTCAACAAAAATAAGTACCTCTGAGTCCGCTCCGGATTTTAGGAGAGTGAAATTGGTCTGTACTTCTGGTCCGCTTATTGACGCTTTAAAAGGAGGGCTTCGATAGTGGTTGCTTTCCTTCCACTGCAAAAGGTGCTCGGACAGTTCCGGTGATAGATTTTCGATATGAGTGTGAGACTGGATTTCTGGCATCCCCAGTAGCCTCCAACACGCATCGTTAATCATTAATACTTGGTAGTTACTGTCAACCACAACAATACCTGTGCGCATACGCTGAATGATATGTTTGTTGAGCTCTTCCAGATTGGCAACTTCTATTGCTCGGCTGCTGGCTAAGGCTTCACTTTCTCTCAGCCGATTGGCTAATTGCTGCGCTATTATGGCAGTGAGGAAGCATGCGATACCTAAAAAACCACTTTGTAGAAAATCTTCACTATTAAGGTGTTGAGTGGTGATGGCTTGTTCGATATTCCTGAAGAAAATCGCCCACGTCGCCATCGCCGCAAATAGTAGTGATAGGCGACCAACCACCAATATACTTCCTGCAGCAACAGTGACGATCAGCAGTATCGATAGATTGCTACCCTCCGGGCTATTAATGAACTCTAGTAAAGCGACACAAACTACGTCAACGGCCACAATAAGGAAGACTTGAAGCTTGCCTATTTCTGCGACCTTTCGGGTCGCAATACATTGGTAACAGCATAATACGATATAGCCAATGGTTGTACCGAGGACGAACCATTGACTTTCTGAGGGTAGGTGCTGTGTAGATGGCGATAGTAGGTAGAGTGTAAGCAAGGAAATGGAAAGGATTAGCCTATAAAAAAGATAGATCCTTAGGGTTTTCCATTCTCGCTCTAATGGTGACATCGTATTGGTTGTGTGGGTGGTGTTCAACGGTATGCGCCTGTTTGATTCTAGTCTACATAAGCATAGCAACGTATCGCAATCATACGGGCTTGTCAGTGATCTTGATCTTCGAGGTAAGATCTTTTGTGCTCATTACAACAAAAATGCAGCGTTTGATAGGTTTGAGCCTCAGCAACAGGTAGGTGAACACCACATTGCGCGCATCTTTTCATCGATTCATCGACAACAGCCGGTGGTGTGCTTTTATCCGCAACGCTGTTTTTGTTCTTGCCGCGCTTAACTAATGTCACAACAACCAGAATCAACACGATAAGTGTTATTAGTTTTATAAACATAGAAAGTCCAAAATATAGTTAAAAATCCTTGGGTTAGTCTAATTCTAACCTAAGCTTCAAAACTTGTAGAGGAATCTGCACGCAATTTTGCTTTGCTTATCTTTGCCTTCTTCAGGTATTTCGACCAAAATACGCCATCGTTTTAGGCAGATCGCCTTTTGGTAAAAAATAAGAGTCAAATATCCATGAAAAACAAGGGTTTGCAAATTGTTGCAGCACAGCTGAATTTTCTTGTGGGAGATATTCAGGGAAATACACAGAAAATTATCGATGCGGCTAGTGAAGCAGCAGATAACTATGCGGCGGATGCCATCGTTTTTCCTGAATTGACGTTAACGGGCTATCCCCCTGAGGACCTCTTGCTCAGGCCTAGCATAAAAAATAGAGTAGAAGACGCATTGGAGCGGTTATTGAAGGAGCTTCCTTCGGCATTAACCGTTGTAATAGGCTATCCAAAATTGGTTGATGGCACGTTATATAACGCTGCTGGTGCTATTGTGGGTGGGGAGATTGTTGCCGAGTATTTTAAGCAGGAACTACCAAATTATCAGGTCTTTGATGAAAAGCGCTACTTTACTTCAGGTACAGAGCCTTGCTGTTTAATGATTGGTGATGTGAAAGCAGCAATCACTATTTGCGAGGACATCTGGCATCCTGGCCCGATGGCTCAAGCACAATCTGAAGGCGCTCAGATAATGCTTAACCTTAACGCCTCTCCATTTCATGGCAATAAACCCCAAGAAAGACGAAAGTTACTGGCAGAGAGATCGCTATCGGCCAAAATGCCCATCGTCTATGTGAACTTAGTGGGTGGTCAGGATGAACTTGTATTTGATGGTGGGTCAATGGTGGTCGATAGTTTGGGGCAGTGCGTGATGAAGGCCGACACGTATAAGGAGGGCTTATACTCTTTTGATTTTCAGGTAGAAGAGGGCATCCCTGTACCGATCCGACAGGCAATATCGAAAGATGCTGACATCGAAGCGAGTGTGTATGACGCGTTGGTTCTCGGGGTGAAAGACTATGTTAATAAGAATGGCTTTAAAGGGGCTGTACTCGGTTTGTCTGGCGGCATTGATTCAGCGTTAACGCTTGCGGTAGCGGTGGATGCATTGGGCGCAGACAGAGTAGAGGCTATCATGATGCCATTCCGATATACCTCGCAGATGAGTTTAGAAGACGCGGAAAAGGAAGCTCGAATCTTAGGAGTGGAATACCAGATCAAGCCCATCGAACCTATGTACGACGCTTTCATTGATGCGCTGAAGGTTGACTTCGAGGGCACAACAAGGGATGCCACAGAAGAGAATCTCCAGGCTCGCTGTCGAGGTGTGCTATTGATGGCTGTTTCTAACAAACGTGGTTTTATTGTGCTAACGACGGGTAACAAGAGTGAGATGGCTGTTGGCTATTCTACGTTGTACGGAGATATGGCTGGTGGCTTTGACGTGCTAAAAGACGTACCAAAAACGTTAGTATTTCGTTTATGCGAATACAGGAACCAACTGACACCTGATAACCCGCCAATCCCCCAGCGCGTCATTGATCGACCGCCATCTGCAGAGTTGTCTCCAGATCAGAAAGACGAAGATTCATTGCCTCCGTACCCTGTATTGGATGAAATTTTGCGTTTATATGTCGAGAACGACTGTAGCCTTGCCGCTATTGTAGCTGAAGGCTTTGATAAAGAAATAGTGAAGCATGTGATTCGCTTAGTGGATCTTAATGAATACAAACGCCGACAAGCGCCAATTGGCGTAAGAATAACGGCAAGGGGATTTGGTCGAGATCGACGTTACCCCATCACTTGCCGCTGGCCGGCTGGAAATTAGTCCAGCAAGCCAAATGTGATGACGTTTAATAACGTGGTTTTTTGTCTTTTTTGCGGCGAGTAATCTAATTTACCCGCGTCATTAAGCCCATCATATTGGGGGAAGTTGTAAGCGAGGGTTTGTTCTGCCGTGTTGGCTAGCTCCGGTAACCCAAGCTCACGATAGGTTTTGGTCATGATTGCCAACGCCTCAGGTAAAGAAGGGGTTCGATCGTAGTTCTGAACGATGAACGTTGCTCGTTTTACTGCAGCGATGTAGGCACCCCGTGAAATATAAAACTTAGCGGCTTTAAGCTCGTAGGCCGCAAGTAGGTTTCGCAAATAAATCATGCGCTGGCGTGCATCTTCTGCGTATTCACTGCTAGGGAATCGGTTGATAAGGCGATTAAAGTCGTCAAAGGATTCGCGAGCAGGCCCCATGTCTCGTTCTGAGAAGTCGGTGGGGATAAAACGTTCAACCAGGCCTCTATCAACACTATATGACGCTAACCCCTTCATATAATAGGCATAATCTAGATCGGGGTGGTCAGGATGGAGTCGAATAAAGCGCTCTGCGGTAATTGCAGATGATTCAAAATCAATGGTGCGATAGTAACAATAGACCAATTCCAGTTGAGCCTGATCAGCATAGCGGCCAAACGGGTAGCGGGATTCTAACGATTGTAGTTTTTCGATTGCTAGTAAGAAGCGGTTGTTGGCCATTGCGGCTTGGGCGTCTTCGTAGTACTGCTTTTCAGTGAGCTGTTCTTTTTTTTCCGGAGTGGAAGAGCAAGCTGCAAGAGAAAGGGCTAGCAATAGGGTGATAACCCCACGTTTAGTAATGAGAATGACTTGGTTCATTGGGTATCCACAACGCGGTTTATAGGTTTTTTTCCGATTACGGTAAAATGTACAGTGCTAATACGTAAAGAAATTAACAATCAGGACCTTCGACAGCGCTAATTCCTATCAGTTCAGAGGATAAGCAATCTACACTAGAACGTATCTGAGGTAAAATAGAACCGTAATATAGACCTGCTGCGCGTGGTAGGGTATGAACATAAGCGTTATTGGATAGAAAATGTATGACCGAAAAAATAGAATTGACGGAAATGGTGCCGGACGAAATGGACGGCAAGCGATTTGACCAAATAGCAGCGAAATTGTTTACCGATTTTTCTCGAGCTCGTCTGCAGGAATGGATTAAATCTGGCAACCTAACGGTTGGTGGGCGTGAGCGAAAAACCAAAGACAAATTGATGGGGGGCGAGTTGCTAACTCTCCAAGCAGAGTTGGTGGGTGATGAGAGCTACGAACCACAAGATATTCCGCTAGATATTGTTTACGAAGACGACACCCTGATGGTGATTAACAAACCAGCAGGGCTTGTTGTGCACCCAGCTGCGGGTAACCGAGATAGGACGCTATTGAACGGTTTGCTTTATCATGACGAAAACTTAGCGGCTTTGCCTAGAGCAGGTATTGTCCATCGTATCGATAAAGATACGACAGGTTTGTTGGTGATCGCCAAAACCTTAAAGGCGCACCATAGTTTAGTTAAGCAATTACAGAAAAAAACCGTATTTCGTGAATATGAAGCTATTGCTGCGGGTGTTCTAACGGGGGGGGCTACAGTGGAAGAGCCGATTGGCCGTCACCCTACGCAGAGAGTCAAAATGGCAGTGGTTGAAGGTGGGAAAGATGCCGTTACTCATTTTCGGGTCATTGAACGTTTTCGTTCTCATACTCATATTCGTGTGCAATTAGAAACAGGAAGGACTCACCAAATCCGAGTACATTTGGCTCATCTGCGTAACCCGCTATTAGGTGATCAATTGTATGGTCGAATGCGACTACCCAAAGGAGCCGACGAAACGTTATTGGAAGCGATACACGGTTTTCCTCGGCAAGCACTGCATGCTAGAACGCTTGGGCTTGTTCACCCTGAAACCGGGGAAGACATGGAATGGACGACGGACTTGCCGGAGGATCTTGCAGCAATGTTAGCGTTGCTTCGTGAGGATGCCGAACAACACAGATGATCTCTCCGAATCAGCCGCCACTTAAGCAATTACTCTCTCACTGGGTTGCGCCTGAGTGGCCTGCTGCCCCTCATGTTAGAGCCTATGTATCCACACGTGCGGGTGATGTTAACAGCCCGCCTTTTGATGGGTTTAATACCGCTGATCACGTTGGGGATAATATTGCACAGGTTGAGGCTAATCGAGAACAGTTACAAACGTATTTCCAGTGGCGAGCCCCTGTTCGGTGGATTAATCAAACTCACAGTGTAGTGGTAGAGGATTTATCCCAGCCGATGTTGGCTGAGTCGGATGCGGTAACTTCAGATCAGGTTGGCGCCGTTTGTCTCGTTCATACAGCCGATTGTTTACCAGTATTTTTTACCGATAAAGACGGTGTTAGGGTTGCGCTTGCACATGCTGGTTGGCGCGGATTACTGAATGGAGTGTTAGAAAATACGCTCGCCTGTTTTTTACCTGACGACGAAGTGTATGCGTGGCTTGGCCCCGCCATTGGTCCACATCATTTCGAAGTAGGAGAGGAAGTACGTGAGTTGTTTGTTGCCCATGATGCTAGGGCAGCTCTAGCTTTTGGTCCGAGTAATGAAGGCAAGTATCTTTGCGACCTCTATTTTATTGCACGATTGCGTTTATCAATTAATCCACGTTGTAGGGTCTTTGGCGGTGAGCTATGCAGTTATGGTGATGATCGGTTTTTCTCCTACAGGCAGCAACCACAAACAGGACGGATGTTATCGATGATATGGCTCGATAATCGCTAAATATCACGCCCTATCTTTGATGCAGCTCCTTGAATTCGCCGCTTTTGCACCAATAATTATACTGTTCATATCCAGGTTTTCCTGTTTATCAGCGTTGGTTTTATCCGTGGAAGGTAGGTAGAAGTCACAGGAGTTGTTGATGCGAATAGATCGATTGACCAGTAAATTACAGATCGCCCTTTCTGATGCTCAATCGGTTGCGATTGGCAAAGATCATAATGTGATCGAGCCAGCACATCTGCTTATTGCCATGCTAGATGACGCATCTTCTGGAGTGAAACCTTTACTTATACAGGCTGGAGTAGATGTTGGGAGGTTACGTGAGGAGCTCTCTATTGCTTTGGATAGCCTGCCTCAAATAGCCAACCCTGACGGTAATATTCAACTATCCAATGAAATGGTTAGGGTTCTTAATGTTGCTGATAAAAATGCCCAATTGAAGGGGGACCAGTTTATATCCTCTGAAATGGTGATTTTGGCATTTGCGGAAGAAAAAGCAGCGGTGGGGGTAACCTTCAAAAAACTAGGTGTTTCGAAGAAGGATCTTGAGGTCGCTATCGAATCGATTCGGGGTGGAGAATCAGTGAAGGATCAAAACGCAGAAGATTGCCGGCAAGCATTAGATAAATATACTGTGGACTTAACCGCACTTGCTAGCGCGGGTAAATTGGACCCAGTCATCGGTCGAGATGACGAGATACGGCGTACTATTCAAGTGTTGCAGCGGCGTACGAAGAATAACCCTGTATTAATAGGGGAGCCTGGGGTTGGTAAAACAGCCATTGTTGAGGGGCTGGCCCAGCGCATCATTAATGGAGAGGTACCAGAAGGCCTCAAACACAAACTTGTATTATCGCTGGACATGGGGTCACTACTGGCTGGTGCAAAGTACCGTGGTGAGTTCGAGGAGCGGTTAAAAACAGTATTGAGTGAATTATCGAAACAGGAAGGTAGCATCATATTATTTATTGATGAATTGCATACCATGGTTGGCGCAGGCAAGAGCGACGGGGCGCTGGATGCCGGTAACATGTTAAAGCCGGCCCTCGCCAGGGGAGAGCTGCATTGTGTGGGAGCTACAACGTTGGATGAGTATCGTCAGTACGTTGAAAAAGACGCGGCATTAGAGCGTCGCTTTCAGAAAGTTCAGGTTGATCAACCTAGCGTTGAAGATACCATCGCCATTTTGCGTGGCCTTAAAGAGCGCTATGAGTTACACCATGGCGTAGATATCACAGATCCGGCCATTGTGGAGGCTGCAAAGCTATCTCATCGTTACATCTCCGACAGGCAGTTACCTGATAAAGCCATTGATTTGGTTGATGAGGCTGCGAGTCGAATTCGTATGGAAATGGATTCCAAGCCAGAAGCAATGGACAAGTTAGAGCGACGTCTCATTCAATTAAAAATAGAGCAAGAGGCACTCAAAAAAGAAAGTGACCAGGCCTCAAAAAAGCGTCTGCAGAAACTCAGCGGTGAAGTGGCAATTCTAGAACGGGAATTTGCCGATTTGGATGAAGTCTGGGCCTCTGAGAAGGCTGCATTACATGGCAGCCAAAAAATAAAAGAAGAATTGGAAAAAGCGCGTTTGGATATGGATACCGCGCGGCGAGCAGGGGACCTGACAAAAATGTCAGAACTTCAATATGGCAGAATCCCTGATTTAGAAAAACAACTAGATCGAGCCGCTCAAGCTGAAATGATGGAAATGCGCCTATTGCGAAATAAGGTTACCACAGAAGAAATAGCGGAGGTGGTGTCAAAATGGACAGGCATTCCCGTTAGCAAAATGTTAGAAGGAGAAAAAGACAAATTGTTGCGGATGGAGTCATCGCTTCATGAGCGAGTGATCGGCCAACAAGAAGCAGTCGCGGCGGTATCAAATGCCGTGCGGCGATCAAGGGCCGGTTTGTCTGATCCTAAAAGGCCCAACGGATCGTTTCTCTTTTTGGGGCCAACTGGGGTAGGAAAAACCGAGTTATGCAAAGCATTAGCATCATTTTTATTTGATACAGAAGACGCGACAATACGAGTCGATATGTCGGAGTTTATGGAAAAGCATTCTGTGGCGCGGTTGATTGGTGCGCCACCGGGCTATGTCGGTTATGAAGATGGTGGGTATTTAACTGAGCTGGTTCGTCGCAAACCGTATTCCGTCATTTTACTGGACGAAGTCGAAAAGGCTCACCCTGATGTATTCAATATATTACTGCAAGTATTGGAAGATGGTCGCCTAACCGATGGTCAAGGTAGAACCGTTGATTTCAGAAATTGTGTATTGGTGATGACCTCCAATTTAGGCTCTGACGTGATTCAAACAATGGCTTCAGAGGAGGAATATGAGAAGATGAGAGGTGCGGTTATGGGGGCGGTGGGAATGCACTTTCGACCGGAGTTTATTAATCGTATAGATGAGTTAGTGGTATTCCACCCCTTGAGTTCTGATCACCTTAAGGGCGTTGCGAAGATACAGCTGCAGCAACTTGAAGCTCGATTGATGGAGCGTGATTTACGCTTGTCGTTGACTGATGATGCTCTGAATTATTTGACCGAAGTGGGCTTTGATCCCGTATATGGCGCTAGGCCACTTAGAAGGGCGATCCAAAAGAACATTGAAGATCCACTTGCTCAGCAGATTCTCGGGGGCAAGTATTTACCTGGTGCCGTAATAAAAGGCGTACTTAAAAAGGGAGAGATCTGTTTTGATAGCTGATGATGTCGTAGATGACTGCGACTTCATCAGCTATCACAAGCTTACTTGCAGTATTCCGCGATGTAACTTTCGGCTGCTTGCATTTTTGTCTTTTTGGCTTCTGCAGATAGAATGATCACTTCACCTTCAGCGTTTTTTCCCCGTATGCGATTGTTCTGTGTCATTAGCAGTAGATTTTTCTTATAAATGGCACAATTTTCGAGATTAGCCTCATTCTGCTTTTTCTCGGCCTCTTCTTTTGCTGTATTGGAAGACTCTGTTTTGTTCTCAAGTTGCTCTGTGCGAGCGTTTATCTTCGATTGAGCTACGTCTGCACCACTGGGGGTTGAGGCATCCACGCGGACTCTAATGGCATTGTTGATAAATTGCTTTGGTGGCTGGGAGCCATAATGCGTCACACCTCGGTCATCGGTCCATTTGTAATAATCCTGAGCTTGAATTTGTCCGGTAAATAATAAACCGGTAAGAAGCAGGGCGAGGGCCAAGATCATCGTAGTTTTTTGATCTTTCACAGTAAGGGTCCTTAGATAAGAAGCGGAATGTAATACAAGTGTAGAATATAACGCCATACAGTGCGAAAACGTAGCTTTCACCGCTCATAGTGTGACATATGCTGACAAAGCATCGCCAACCCGCAGAATTACTTGCGCAACCCCAGTGGATATAGTAGGCGGAAGAGGTTTTCGGTTGACATAATATGAGTTTCTGGCAACATACACGGCTCACCGTGGTGGGTGCTGTGATTTCTTCAGACAACCTAATGGAATCCAGCGCTAGAGTGGGAATAAGCAGACCTTTGGAGGTAAAGCCTCCATATCATTATTCCTTCTTGATCAATCATGTGCCCAAAGCACGTGAGGTGGAAATTGCCCCAAACCTCGCTTTTTCCGCCACTGCTAGCTCTAAACCCACAAACTGGGCGTGCTGTGCCCTAAAAACATGCTAGCAATGCGTTTGTGTCTATCTTACAGCATGCAGACGTGAATTTATTGGTTTGAATTGTTAAACGCCAACCCGTAATGCTGAGCGCTACGGGTTGCTCTGGTTTAACTGAGGCGTAGAAAAGTGGAATTATTATCAGGTGCAGAAATGCTTATTCGTTCTTTAAAGGACGAAGGAGTAGATACCATATTCGGCTACCCAGGTGGAGCCGTACTTCATATATACGATGCATTGTTTCAACAAAGTGATATCACTCACGTGCTTGTTCGACATGAGCAGGCTGCATCCCATATGGCCGACGGGTACTCTCGGTCCACAGGCCGCCCCGGTGTCTGTTTGGCAACGTCTGGGCCTGGAGCGACAAACACTGTTACGGGAATTGCAACCGCATATATGGATTCGATTCCATTGGTTGTTATTACTGGGCAGGTTCAATCGGACTGGATTGGGGATGACGCATTCCAAGAGACCGATATACTTGGTGTGACTCGCCCTATCGTAAAGCATAGCTTCATGGTGACACGTCCGGAAGATATTCCGGAAATCGTCAAAAAGGCGTTTTATATCGCAACAACGGGGCGACCTGGTCCGGTTCTTATCGATGTGCCTAAGGATTTGACGTCGCCGACTGAGAGCTTTGAGTATCACTACCCAGCCAAAGTTAAAATGCGCTCATATAGCGTTGTTACTCGTGGCCACACTGGGCAGATTAAAAAGGCTGTTGAACTGCTCGTGAGTGCAAAGCGCCCTGTCATATATGCGGGTGGTGGTGTTGTTCAGGGTAATGGTGCGGAGCTGTTAACACAGGTCGTACGTGAGCTGGGTGCGCCTTGTACAAATACCCTGATGGGCTTGGGTGGTTTCCCTGGCACAGATAAGCAGTATGTGGGCATGCTGGGTATGCATGGTACTTATGAAGCTAACATGGTCATGCATCATGCAGATGTAGTGTTGGCGGTAGGGGCTCGTTTTGATGATCGAGTAACCAATCATGTAGAGAAATTCTGTAGCGGGGCAAAAATAATACATATTGATGTGGATCCCGCGTCCATTTCTAAGAATATTGCTGTTGACGTTCCAATTGTTGGTGCCGTTGATCTTGTGCTTAAGGAAATGCTTGAGCAGGTACGAAAGACCGACCTTGTTGCCGATAAAGATGCGCGCAACGAGTGGTGGAAACAGATTGATGCTTGGAGAGGTTTTCATGGTTTACGCTACGAAACCAACGACAACGGCCTGCTTAAGCCTCAACAAGTTATTGAAAGCCTGTACAAAGCGACTGGGGGGGATGCCATCGTTTGTTCTGATGTTGGTCAACATCAGATGTTTGCCGCGCAATATTATGCCTTTGATAAACCGCGTCGCTGGATAAATTCCGGTGGACTTGGGACCATGGGGTTTGGTTTGCCTGCGGCAATGGGGTGTCTAGTCGGCCAGCCTGATCAAACCGTTGTCACTGTGACGGGCGAGGGTAGCATCCAAATGTGTATCCAGGAGCTGTCAACCTGCTTGCAGTACAACTTACCGGTTAAGATCATATGCTTAAATAACCAGGCTCTCGGGATGGTTAAGCAGTGGCAAGATATGGTTTATCAGGGGCGTCATTCAAGTTCGACATATGAAGAGTCTCTCCCTGACTTCGTTAAATTAACGGAAGCATACGGCCATGTCGGTATGAAGGTTGAGAAAGCGGCTGATTTAGATGCCGCAATGGAAGAGTGTTTTAGCCTTAAAGATCGCTTGGTCTTTATGGATATTACGGTTGATCCGTTGGAGCACGTATACCCAATGCAGATTAAAGAAGGGTCTATGCGTGATATGTGGTTAAGTAAAACGGAGCGTACCTAAATGCGAAGAATCATTTCAATGTTGCTAGAAAACGAACCTGGGGCATTGTCTCGGGTGGTAGGGTTGTTTTCACAGCGCGGGTATAACATCGAAACCTTAACCGTGGCGCCAACAAATGACCGCACGTTGTCTCGTCTTACGCTGACAACTAGTGGCAGCGATCGGGTTATTGAGCAAATTACTAAACAGCTCAATAAGCTTATCGAAGTAGTAAAGCTGGTCGATCTAACAGAGGGTGCTCACGTCGAACGTGAACTGCTGCTTGTTAAGCTAAAAGCGACGGGTGCTCAGCGAGCAGAGATAAAGCGAACTGCAGATATTTTTCGTGGCCAGATTGTTGATGTGACTAGCGCTGTGTACACAGTCCAGCTCACGGGAACAAGTGATAAATTAGATGCTTTCATTGAATCAGTGGGCGATGCCTCGATTCTGGAAGTTGTAAGAACAGGTGTTTCTGGTATGGCGCGCGGTGACAAAATCCTAGCGCTGTAACTGGTAACACACAAATAGTTGAAGGGCGCGAGTGAAACCTGCTCGCTCCCTCAAGCTGCATTCAAAAATTATAGGGGAATATAATGCAAGCGTATTACGATAAAGATTGTGACCTTTCCATCATCCAAAGCAAAAAAGTAGCCATCATTGGTTACGGCTCACAAGGTCACGCACACGCATGTAACCTTAAGGATTCTGGCGTTGATGTCACCGTTGGGTTGCGCGCGAACTCTTCATCGGTTGCCAAGGCCGAAGCTCATGGGCTTAAGGTAAGCACTGTACCTGAAGCTGTTGCTGGTGCTGACATTGTTATGATTCTTACTCCAGATGAGTTTCAATCACAATTGTATCGTGACGAAATAGAGCCAAACTTAAAGCAGGGTTCAACCCTTGCTTTTGCTCACGGTTTTGCCATTCATTACAACCAAGTTGTGCCTCGTGCTGACTTAGACGTAATCATGATTGCGCCTAAAGCACCTGGACATACTGTTCGTTCTGAGTTCGTTAAGGGCGGTGGTATTCCTGATCTGATTGCTATCCATCAAGATGCATCTGGTAAAGCAAAAGAGCTAGCGCTTTCTTATGCGAGCGGTGTTGGTGGCGGGCGTACCGGAATTATCGAAACTACGTTCAAAGATGAGACTGAGACTGATCTATTTGGTGAGCAAGCGGTATTGTGTGGTGGTGCCGTAGAGCTTGTTAAAATGGGCTTTGAGGTACTAACTGAAGCGGGTTATGCTCCTGAAATGGCATACTTCGAGTGTCTACATGAGCTTAAGCTTATTGTTGACCTTATGTATGAAGGCGGCATCGCCAACATGAACTACTCTATCTCTAACAATGCAGAGTACGGTGAGTATGTGACAGGACCTGAGGTTATCAACGCAGAGTCTCGTGAAGCGATGCGTAATGCGCTGAAGCGCATTCAAAATGGTGAGTACGCTAAGATGTTTATCTCTGAAGGGGCGACTAACTACCCATCAATGACTGCATATCGTCGTAACAATGCTGCGCACCCAATCGAAGTTGTTGGTGCACAGTTACGTGGAATGATGCCTTGGATTCAAGACAACAAGATCATCGACAAAGAGAAAAACTAAGGTTTAGATCTTTGGATAGGAAAAAACGCGGCATTTGCCGCGTTTTTTTTGGTATATTGTCTGCTGAATGGAAACTTGCTCAGTCAGTAAATAGGTAAACAAAAAATGAGTGATAGTGAAAAGAAAGAAAGTGAGTTGCCGGAAGGCGAAGCGCATGAGGGGATTGATGACAATGGAGAAGGGGTCACCTTTGAAGTTGTTGAGGAGGTGGCGAAAGGGAAGCCTAAAAAAGGCGTCTACTTACTTCCTAACTTGTTTACCACGGCAGCCCTGTTTTCCGGGTTTTATGCAATTGTCGCAGCAATGAATGGTTTGTTTGAACAGGCGGCGGTTGCTATCTTTATTTCCATGATCTTTGATGGGTTGGATGGCCGGGTTGCCCGCATGACCAATACTCAAAGCGCGTTTGGCGCTGAGTATGATAGCTTGGCGGATTGTTTGTCGTTTGGTGCTGCGCCAGCGCTAGTATCATACTCTTGGTCTTTATCGCATTTGGGCAAGGTTGGGTGGATGATTGGTTTTATCTATATGGCCTGTGCGGCGCTTCGTTTGGCGCGCTTTAATGTGCAAATGGATACCGCAGACAAGCGGTACTTTATCGGGTTGCCGAGCCCAGCTGCGGCTGCGGTAGTAGCTGGTATGGTATGGGCAGCAAACGACCTGGGCATAAAAGGTGAGGATGTTTCTATTATCGCAGGAATTGTGACTGCGTTTGCTGCAATTATGATGGTGAGCAACGTGAAATTTAATAGCTTCAAGGAGCTAGACCTGAAGGGACGGGTACCTTTTGTGGTTATTCTAGTGGTGGTGTTAGTCTTTGCTGTTATCGCGACGTACCCCTCGGGCGTGCTACTTGCGGTGTTTTTGCTCTACGCGTTATCTGGGCCGTTGCTGGCGTTCAAAAGGCGCTAAGTATACCCTTTAAAAAAGGCCAACATTCGTTGGCCTTTTTTTTGGTTTTAAGTTTGCGTGCGGTGAGATTCTGTCCTATAAATTAAGACCCGGCTCAGCAGTTTTGCTGCGTTGGCGGCTTTGGTTTAGCGGACTTGTCAGTTTGCTTCATTTGATTGTAACCAATTGAAAGAAAAGCAAAATAAGCCATTGACGGGGCGCGTTGAATCTCTATAATGCGCCTCCTCTTCAACGCAAACACAGCGTCTTTAAGACCTGATAGTTAGCGGCGAAGAGGGCTTTATAAAGGTTTGAAATAT
>MAAC01018414.1_pt1 | contig 89531 bp, 95 predicted proteins | sample 1115981 | NCBI WGS metagenome assembly MAAC01 (sample SAMN04961126, study PRJNA320927) | seawater metagenome | isolation source: sample BD02T64 sea water enriched with oil for 64 days | place: USA:Gulf of Mexico | collected 2013-07-27 | reverse complement strand
TGACCATCTCAGCCGCACTCTGCCCCACAGCCTGCACAGCGTAGCCATCCTTCACTGCATCAGGTACCTCCTGCCATGGCCGCTCAGCCACCTGCTGCAACTGATCAATCGAGGCCTCCAGCATCCGCCGCGCCTCAACCCGGAAGTCCTCCCAGTCGCTGGGATCCAAATCACCCGCACTCACGCCGATTTCAGTCACACCAATCTCCCCATGCTGCATCTTACAATGATGTCCAACTCTGCCGCCGTCACCTGTACAGCCAAATTCCACTTCCGATAAGACCAATGCCCACAGCATCACCAAGCGCCCAACTTTTCCACAACCCCTCGTCGCCCCCTTCCCCCGCACCGCTACACCTGCCATACTGTCCCGCAACCACCACCACCAAAGAGCAGCCCCCCAATATGGCCAATGACCTCCTTTCCGAAACCGAAACGGAAACCTATGACGCGTCCTCGATCGAGGTTCTGGAGGGGCTTGAACCCGTTCGTCAGCGTCCGGGTATGTATATCGGCGGCACGGACGAGCGGGCCCTGCACCATCTGGTGGCGGAAATCCTCGACAACTCGATGGACGAAGCCGTCGCAGGCCACGCCACCCGGATCGAGGTCACACTAAAGGCCGACTTCTCGGTCACCATCACCGACAACGGTCGCGGCATCCCAATCGACCCGCACCCCAAATTCCCCGACAAATCCGCGCTCGAAGTGATCCTCTGCACCCTGCACTCGGGCGGCAAGTTCTCGGGCAAGGCCTATCAGACCTCGGGTGGTCTGCACGGGGTTGGCTCCTCGGTGGTGAACGCGCTGTCGGATCTGCTGGTGGTGCAGGTGGCCAAGAACAAAGAGCTGTATGAACAGCGCTTCTCGCGCGGTATCCCGCAGGGCCCGGTTGCGAAAATCGGCGCCGCCCCCAACCGCCGTGGCACCTCCGTCACCTTCCACGCGGATGAACAGATCTTTGGCCACCACCGTTTCAAACCCAAACGCCTGTTCACCCTGGTACGCTCCAAGGCCTATCTGTTCTCCGGTGTCGAAATCCGCTGGAAAAGTGAGATCGACGACGGCGAGACCGCAACCAGCGCCACGTTCCACTTCCCCGGCGGCCTCAAGGACTATCTGACCGAAGTTCTTGGCAAATCCTCCGTGTATGCCGACGAGCCCTTTGCCGGCAAAGTGCTGTTCCGCGAGAAATTCGACCAGGCTGGCTATGTCGAGTGGGCGATCAACTGGACACCGTCGCGCGACGGTTTCACCCAGTCCTACTGTAACACCGTGCCCACCCCCGAGGGCGGCACCCACGTGGCCGGTTTCTGGTCCGCCATCCTCAAGGGCATCAAGGCCTACGGCGAATTGGTCGGCAACAAAAAGGCCGCCTCGATCAACCGCGACGACCTGATGGCCGGTGGCTGCGCGCTGGTCTCCTGCTTCATCGCTGACCCCGCCTTTGTTGGCCAGACCAAGGATCGTCTGTCCTCGGAAAACGCCAGCAAAATGGTAGAAAATTCGGTTCGCGACCACTTCGACAACTGGCTCGCCGCTGACACCAAATCAGCCGGCGCTATTCTCGACTTTCTGGTGCTGCGGGCCGAAGAACGCCTGCGCCGCCGTCAAGAAAAAGAGACCCAGCGTAAAACTGCGACCAAGAAACTGCGACTGCCCGGCAAGCTGACCGACTGTACGGCCAAAAACCGCGCCGGTACCGAATTGTTCATCGTGGAGGGTGACTCGGCTGGCGGGTCCGGCAAGGGTGCGCGCAACCGGGTCAATCAAGCCCTGCTGCCGCTGAAGGGCAAGATCCTCAACGTGCTGGGCGCCGCCTCGGGCAAGATCAGCACCAACGCCGAAATCCGCGACCTGTGCGAGGCGCTGGGGGTGGGTATGGGCACCAAGTTCAACCTCGACGATCTGCGCTATGACAAGATCATCATCATGACCGATGCGGATGTCGACGGCGCCCATATTGCCTCGCTGTTGATGACGCTGTTCTTCACCCAGATGCGGCCGCTGATCGATGGTGGTCATTTGTATCTGGCCTGCCCACCGCTGTTCCGCCTAACCCAAGGCGCGCGCCGCGTCTATTGTCTGGACGAGGAAGAGCGGGATGAATGGCTGGCCAAAGGTCTGGGCGGCAAGGGTAAAATCGACATCTCCCGCTTCAAGGGTCTTGGCGAGATGGACGCCAAGGATCTGAAAGAGACCACAATGGATCCCAAAACCCGCAAGCTGATCCGCATCACGATTGACGAGGATGAGCCGGGCGAGACCGAGGATCTGGTCGAGCGTCTGATGGGTAAGAAGCCGGAGTTGCGGTTTGAGTATATCCAAGAGAACGCGCGGTTTGTGGAGGAGTTGGATGTTTGAGGGCCACTAAGTGGATTTCGATTAGAGGAGCATTCCCATGGTGTGGGCAGTTTACGAGCCATCTACGTTTGGCATTTGTTTTCCTCAAGGTGAATACGTAGGTTACGAAGAACAATTGCAGACGTATTATGACACAGAAATGAGCGACGCCGACAAGCAGGCGTTGGGGATGCAGGATCGCCTTAACTCATATGAATTGGGCAGAAAATTCACCAAGGTTCTTGGCCCGTTGAAAGAAATGGAATGCCCCAAAGTTTTCAAACTGAAAAAAACACCTAAAAAGCTTGGTGCGATGATTGGCCCAAGCCTGCCTTTGGTGAGTGAAACCCTGAAACACATCATTGAAACGCTTGAACCGGGCGTGCATCAATTCTGGCCGATCGCAATCGAGCTGCCACGCAACAAGACCTGGCCTGAACAATATTACGGGCTGCGCATCGCAACTTTTCTGGACAGTTTCCGCCGGGAGCAAAGTAAGGAAGGGGCATGGCAGCCGCTAGGAAAACTGTTCTACAGTTCTGACACACGGGCAAATGCAAAAGGACTTGCCTTTGCAAAGGATGTGATTGCCGGAAAGCATCTGTGGCGGGAGGTTGCGTTGGTGCAGCCACAAATTTGCATGTCAGATGAGCTACAACAGGCAGTGGCGGACCAAGAGCTGTATCTGCCTAAACACTACCCAGCGACAGAGGTTTAGGCTCAGGACTCATAGCCAGAAAATGACGGTTGCACCGAGAGCGATGTCGGACAGGAATACTTTTGGGCATCTGTCGTAGCGGGTAGCCACGCGCCGCCAACTCTAAAAGGCCATTTCCTGACCTTGGGGAGGTGCGTATGCGCCTTCCCGGGGGGAAGGTCAGGCGCGGGCCGTGCGGCTACGCCTTACGCCCAAAGAATATCCTGCCAGCGTCGCTCTTTAATGTGAACTGTTGGGTGCGCAGGGCTCCGCCCGTTCGAACCTCAAACTGCGCCCCACGCTGTTTGCCGCTACGCGGACCGGTCCGAACTCCACAGATGTAAGGTCACGCGCGGGCCGAGCCACGTCGTGACACGCCCCGAAAAAGTAGCCACCCTACAGCTTCGCAAACGCCACCCCACGCCAGACCCAACCCTGACCCGTCACCGCATCTTGCAACGGTGCCTTCATCTCTTTGGACACAAACCGGTAGTTATAGATCTCCCCCAGCTTCAGCTCCTCGGTGAACCCATAAGCCTTGCCAAAGGACACCTCCTTTTTCTGCCCACGAAACGCCGAGGCCGAAAACGACAGTTCTGGCAGTCCGGCCCGCCAGCTGACGGTATAATCCTCGTCCACCGCGCGGACCTCGTGCTTGTCCATATCCAGCCGCATCTTGACCCGCGCCGCGCGCTCCAGCCCGGCCTTGGCAAAAATCTCCACCCATTTGACGTGAACGATCTTCCACTCGGCGACAAAATCGCAACTGCCATCGCTGCATCTGCGCACGCTATAAGGCGCAGTCTCGCGGTTCACTTCCAAAATGGCGGCCTCCACCTGTTGCGGTGACGCCGACGCAACACCCGCCTCTGGCTTTTTCGTTCCCGACAACCAATCAAATAGTCCCATAATTTCACCCCTTAAAAACACACAGCCATCAAAGCAGGTTGTCATTGCCATGGCCAAGGGGACAAAATGTTGCCTATTCACCGTGCGCCCTGCTTTGGTGATCTTAACCCGTGCCTGCGATACCCATCCCGTCGCGACACTCCGGCCGGATCTGGCACCCCGGCCACATGCACTTGGGCTCCCGTAAAACCGGAGCGTTTTGGACAGCTTTCCTGGCGCGGGTGGAACTCCCGTCCGTCTCCGCATTTGGCGACGTCGCCTTTTTATCCTGTCTCTGCAAACCATCCCTATAGGGCGCATATCTGGTCGGCCTCGTCGCTCAACCGGCAACAGCTGCGCGCATTTGGCTAGAACTCCGCTTGTCCCATCGCTACGCTGCCCAAAATTGGGGGCCTTTCATGCGCACATTTGACGAGATCTACGCCATTTCCGCCACCCGCCACGGCGGCGCACAGGCCTTGGAGGCCATGCTGGTGAAGCCAACCCCCGACATCACCAGCCTGCCCGAGGATCGCTGGCTCTCGATCCTCACCAAATGCGTGTTCCAGGCCGGTTTCAACTGGAAGGTCATCGAGTCCAAATGGGACGGGTTTGAAACCGCCTTTGATGGTTTCGACATTGGCCGCTGCGCGTTTATGGACGACGAAAAATTCGACGCCCTGCTGGGTGACAAAACAATCGTGCGCAATGGCACCAAGATCGCCACCGTGCGCGACAACGCCGCCCTTTTGCTAGAGCTGCGCAATGAGGGCGGCGTTGGTCAGGTCTTGGGTGGCTGGCCGTCTGATGACTACATCGGCTTACTGGAGATGCTAAAGAAACGCGGCCGCCGCCTGGGCGCGATGACCGGTCAATATGCCATGCGGTTTGCCGGACGTGATGCCTTTATCCTGTCGCGCGACGTCACCGCTCGCCTGATCGCCGAAGGCGTGATTGACAAGCCTGCCACCTCAAAAACCGCCATGCGATCGGTTCAGGCCGCGTTCAACACCTGGATGGACCAATCCGGGCGGGGCCTGAGCGAAATCAGCCGCGTGCTGGGATATAGCTGCTGATCACGGGGGCAAGATTTATGAAATCCGGTCGCGTAATTTGCTGTCCCAACTGCCACACCCCGGCTAACCTTACCCCATGATCCTGCGCGTTTTTCTGATCCTGCTGCTCGTTGCTTCTTGTGGCCGCCCCTTGACCGAGGGCGAGCGCGCCTTTGCTACTAAAATCCAAGGCGATGCGCTGAACCTTAACCAAGTACGGCTGGTGCGCGGTGCGCCGGTTGGCTCGGTCACTTTCCGCCGCTTGCCGCGCCCGCGCCTGTCCTGCCGCGAACGCATCCTACCGCCGGTCAAAGACGAAATCGTCACCGCATCACCCGCCGCCGTGGCGCTGTTCAACCAGATCTTTTTCACCCGCGATTGGTACACCCAGGACTATCTTCCCGCCTATCCCGACCGGCTCTATCTGGTCGAGGCGATGCTGCTATCGCATGAGTTGACCCATGTCTGGCAGTGGCAAAACCGCAAAACCACGGGCTATCACCCCCTGCGCGCCGCCGCCGAACATGGCACCCGCACCGATCCCTATCTGTTTAAACTGACCGCCGAGCGTGACTTTCTCAGCTATGGCTATGAACAGCAGGGCTCAATCGTCGAGGAATATGTCTGCTGCCGCGCCCTGGCCCCAAAGGCCCGGCGCACTCAGCGTCTGCACGACATGATCAGCGGTGCAATGCCAGTGTCCGAGTTGCCGTCAAGCCGCGAGGCTGACGTCTATCTCCCATGGAAGGACGTTCAGGTTCGGGGCATCTGCGACTAAGCCTCGACACGGGCGCCCAATTGGAACGCACCGTCAGACCTTGCCCATGCAGAGGTATTCCCGCAGAGATCCAGACAAGACTAACGTGGAGAGCCCTAATGACCAATTACGCCCTGATCATGCTGGCAGCGGGCCTTGGCGTCCCGGTTCTGGCAGCTTTGAACGCCGCGTTGGGGCAATATGTCGGCTCACCGATGGCTGCAGGCGTCGTGCTGTTTGCCGTCGCTTTTTCCGCCGCGTTGGTTGTTTACATCCTGATCGGACCGCAAACATTATCCCAAGTGACCAGCGCCCCCAAACATCTGCTGCTGGCAGGTCTGTTGGTGGCCTTTTATGTGCTGTCGATCACTCATGTTGCACCGCATTTCGGAGTAGGAAACGCCGTGTTCTTTGTGCTGCTGGGCCAATTGTTCAGCGCCGCCGCCATTGATCACTTTGGCCTGTTTGGCGCTCAAGTCAGCCCGCTGACCCTGACGCGTGCTGCAGGCGTTTCAGTGATGGCGCTGGGGGTCTGGATTACCCAGATGGCCTAACGGTTTCATGCCGGAGATTACGAAGAGCCCATCCAAGTTTCAGGCGCGTCAGAAGGGGCGCTGGTCGCTTTGGCAAAACAACACCATAATCCGCATAGCTTTTGTTGCTAGTCTCAAGAGTAGTGGCTAGACTGATCTTTATGAAACATGTCCCAAAAGAAACCACCGATGATGCCCTTATTCAGGAGTTCCTGAACAAAGGCGGCAAAGTCAGCGTCGGCAAAACCAAACCTCTGCCAAGCGAGCTGGGCCTGAGCAACAATGCCTGGAACAACAAGCTGACCAAACATGAGAAGTCAGCGCGCGACAAAAAGTGATCTGACATCGCAAAGCCCTGGTTGAATTCGGGGCCGTGAGCAAAGCAGTCCCCAAACCTCAACACTCGTCCTTTCAAACCGAACCTTTACTGATATTCAGTTCAGGAGGTTGGCTGGTGACAACATCAATTGTATGATCCAACGTGTTGACTTGGTAGTGAACAAGCTTTCCAGGATAGTCAGAACTGGCCCAGGTTGACCACGCCACAAAGTCCAAGAAAAATGACTTGGAGTAAACTCGTATCCAACCGCCCTCACATTCTTCGTCGCTGTGATTCTGAGCATAAGTTTCAGATGTCACCGCGTAGGAAACGAAGTTGGAGAAACGAAAATTTACAATTTCACTCTTGGAGGTGATTTCAATTGGCCACCCATCCCCCAATGGACCGTCACTGGTAAACTTTTTTCCAATGACACCAGTTGCAACACTCACGCTGAGCAATTCACTAACCGTTTTTTCAATCTGCCTTGTCAGTAGATGTTGGCTGGCATTCAGCCGTTGAATATGTGGATTAGAAAGTTCAAATAGACCACTCATGCGAAATTTTGCCCTTGCTCACCTTAATGCGATGCTACGGTTCAAGCAGTTTCGTTTTCTACCTCAAACCGTCACCAACACCCCATCTTCCAGCTTCACCACCCGGTCCATCCGCGCTGCCAGCTCCAGGTTATGGGTGGCAATCAGCGCAGACATGCCGGTGCCCGCGACCAACTCCATCAATGCCCCAAACACCTGATCCGAGGTCCCAGGATCAAGGTTGCCCGTCGGCTCATCCGCCAGCAGAACGCCTGGTTGATTGGCCATAGCTCGGCAGAATGCCACCCGTTGCTGCTCGCCTCCTGACAAGGCCGCAGGGCGATGGGTCCCACGGTCACGAAGACCTACACGCGCCAACAAATCCAACGCCCGCGTCTCGGCATCACTTTGCGATACGCCGTTGGCCAGCTGCGGAAGAATGATGTTTTCTGCCGCTGTGAATTCCGGCAACAGGTGGTGGAACTGATAGATAAAGCCAATATCCTGACGCCGGGTCACGGTGCGGCGACGGTCGCTCTTGCCGGTCAACTCAGCCCCCGCAACCTGCACGGTGCCCTCGTTTGGCGTGTCCAGCAGACCGGCGATATGCAGCAGCGTCGATTTACCAGCCCCCGAAGGCGCCACCAGCGCCACCACCTCACCCGATTGCAACTGCAGATCCGCGCCGCGCAGCACATCCACCTGCCCCGGCTTGCCTCGGTTATAGGACTTCACAATTCCTGTCAGTTCCAACATCAGATCACTCATAGCGCAACGCCTCGATCGGGTTCATCCGCGCAGCGCGACGGGCAGGAAAGAAAGTGATAAACCAGCTCAGCGCCAGGCTAAGGCCCGCTGCCGCGGTGACATCGCCGATGGTCACCACAGCTGACGGGAAGAAAAACCCGTTGGCCTCCAAGTCGCGCACACCGCTGCCAGTGATCCAGTCCACCAGCCCATAGATGCTGTCAATATTCGCCGCAAAGATCACGCCAAGAAGCACTCCGAACAGCGTACCCACGGTCCCAACCGAGGCACCGCACAGAAAGAACACTCGCAGGATTGATCCCTGGCTCAACCCCATGGTGCGCAAAATGCCAATGTCGCGGCCCTTGTTTTTCACCAGCATGATCAGCCCCGAAACGATGTTCAGTGACGCAATCAGCACCAGAATCGACAACACAATAAAGATCGCATTGTCCTGCATCTTCAGCGCCTGGATCATGCTACCAGCCCGGTCCTGCCAAGTGGTCACATAGGCGCGATCTCCGCTGGTTCGCATTAGCGGGAGCACCATTTGGCCAACCTGTTCGGGACTGGTAAGCCGCAGGTCAATCTGATCAACCGCGCCTTCACGATTAAAAAAGCTCTGTGCCTCACCCAGCGGCAAGTACAACCGGCTTTGATCCACAAACCCCTGACCGGACGAGAAAATAAAGACCACCTCGTAAGCAGAGACACGCGGCGAGGTTCCCATCGGCGTCTTGACCCCATCAGGGGAGATCAGCTTGATCCGGTCACCAACCGTAACCCCCAGTTGCCGCGCCATCATCGCACCAATTGCAACGCCACTGTCAAAGTTACCCAAGTCTCCGATTGCCTCGTCCGAGGCGGCAATCTTGGGGTAGTTCTGCAAATCATCGGCCGAGATGCCAAACACGTCCACCGGAAGATTGCGGCCACGATAGCTGCCCATCACCTGCCCCCGCACCAGAGGCGAGGCAAGGGTGACTTCGGGCAGCTCCACGATCCGGTCAACCAACTCGCTATAATCGCGGATCAGATGGTCCACCGGGATCTCGGCACTGAAATCACGCCGATAGTGGATCTCGGCATGGGCATTGGTGCCCAACATGGTCTGGATGATGTCCGAGCGCAGACCCTCGCGCACCGCCAATGTGGCAACCAGCGCAAACACCGCCAGCGAGATGCCGATCAAGCTGATCCAGGTCATCACACTGACGCCCCCATCCGCCTTGCGCGCACGCAGGTATCGCCAGGCGATCATCCATTCAAATCGTGCAAACGGTGGTGGTGTACTGGCCATTTTGGCTCCTGCCCCGGATTTTTCTGCCAAAATGGTCGCTTAGCGGACGAGGGTCAAGCCACCGACTTGTCCTGCGCGGTATTCCCCCAACCCAGAGGGCAGGCCTGCGTCAGGCGTTCGGCCACCATAGTGCGCAACTGCTGCATGGTGGCGATGCGGGCGTCGATCTCGTCCAGCTTGCTTTGCAACAGATCGGCCACCTGCTCACCACTCATCGCACCCTGCATATCCCGCATCAGCGCACCGATTTCAGCCAATGAGAACCCCATGCTCTGACCCTGACGGATCAGGTTCACCACATCCTCGGTGCCCTCGGGGAAATCACGATAGCCATTGGGCCAACGGTCGGCACGGATAAGCCCCCGCTTTTCATACATACGCAGAGTATCGCAGCTGACCTTACAGCGTTTTGCCAAATCCCCGATACGCATGACATTCCTCCTTGACCCTAGACTGTGGTCCAAGGTTTACAAGCATCAGCATTCACTGATCAACAAGGAATAACTGAATGCTGACCCATGCCCAATTTCACCGTCTCTATCGAATTTCTGCCTGGTACGACCTGCTGATAACCTGGCCCTATACAACACCACTGACACTGGCGATGATGTGGCAAATGATCGGTGGCTTGCATGCAACCGCCGGTCTTGCACCCCTGCCCGAGCTCGGCCCCTATGCCATTTTGTTTGGCAACTTTTTTGGCACCATTGTGGTCTTGTGGTCGGTGCTGCGACTGAAACTAAATGACCCACAACTGGCCCGCTGGGATGCGGTTGGGCGCTGGATGTTTTCGGCCTGGATGATCAACGCCCTGCTGAGCGGAGCCAGCCCGCTACTCTGGGGCTTTCTGGTGATCGAGCTGTGTTTTGCAGTGCTGCAATCGCTGCCGGTACAGCGTCAAGCGCTTGCCTGATCCAGGTTATGTATCTCGCCGTCTGCCGTTTCAAGTTGGGCAGACGGCACTGATCACGGCCTTACACCTGCACCATGATCCTTCGGTGGTTTTCCTTCCATCGACCCGCGTCTTAGACTACTCAACAGGGTAAATTAGTCTGACTGGAGTATTTGATGATGCAAGAACAAACGAGGCTTACTCGGAGCACCATTGAAAACCGTCTTTCAAAAAATGAGAATGAGTTCAAAGGGTTCGACATAGTCGGACAGGATCTCTCAGGCCTGGATTTCTCTGAATGTTCCTTTGAAAACTGTAATTTCATAGAGTGCGGCCTTAAAAGTATCTTATGCGAGGGCACCCGTTTCAAATCATGCCGGGCTTTGAGCGCCGATTTCAGTTTCGGTGACTTCACCGAGGCTCGGTTTGTCAATTGCAACTTATCTCTGACCAACTGGAGAGGGTCCTATGTGTCGGGCGCGCGGTTTGAAGACTGCAAACTGACCGGGGCCAATTTTGACGAGACCAGATCCCTGGGCATCCGGTTTTCCAAATCCATTCTGGCCAACGCTTTCCTTAGAAAAATGAACTTTCGAAAGTCTGAGCTGGAGGAGATTGACTTCACTGGGGCTGATTTGGCCGGTTGTGATTTTCGCGATGCAGTGCTGGATCGGTGCCGTATGAGCGATGCGCACCTATCAACCTCACGCTTTGCCGGAGCGGACCTGAGAGCCGCAGACCTTGGCGAGTTGAGCTTTTCAACTGTTGCAAATTTTAAGGGCGCGATCATTTCTAAGGACCAAGCCACCGAATTGCTAAAGGGACTTGGCCTGCGCGTAGTCTAGCGCGCTTAATCACAGACAAAGCGGCTTACAAAAAAGGGCAGGTCCTGCGACCTGCCCTTCCCCTATTCTATGAAGTCAAACCTCAGAACCCGCGGCTGGTCATGTGGGGTGCATAGATCTCTGCTACCTTTTTCACCGCCTCTTCCGGGCTCAGCTCGACGCTTTCACCAGTGCGGCGCGAGGTCAGCTCGACCACGCCATTCTTGAGGCCCCGTGGACCAACGGTGAGACGCCAAGGCAGACCAATCAGATCCATGGTGGCGAATTTCCCGCCAGCCCGTTCCTTGCGGTCGTCATATAGCGGCTCAAGTCCGGCAGCGGTCAATGCAGCGTACAATTGGTTGCAAGCCGCATCGGCTTCATCGTCGCCCTGTTTCAGGTTGACGATACCACAATGGAACGGAGTCACGCCTTCCGGCCAAATGATGCCCTTGTCGTCGTGGCTGGCCTCAATGATGGCGCCCAGCAGACGCGACACGCCAATCCCGTGTGACCCCATGTGAACCGGAACCGGCTTGCCGTCCTGGTTCTGAACCTTGGCGCCCAGCGCTTCGGAGTATTTGGTGCCAAAGTAGAAGATCTGGCCAACCTCGATGCCACGCGCGGTGCGGCGACGCTCTTCGGGGACAGCATTGAATAGCTCTTCGTCGTGGGTTTCATCGGTGCGGGCGTATTTGGTAGTAAACTCTTCCAGCACACTCTGGCACTGCTCGACGCTGTCATAGTCGATCTCACGATCCCCAAAGCTCAGGTCGGTGACGTCGCTGTCATAGAACACTTCGGACTCACCCGTGTCAGCCAGCACCAGGAACTCGTGAGTATAGTCGCCACCGATTGGGCCACCATCAGCGCGCATCGGGATCGCCTGCAGACCCATGCGTTCATAGCTGCGCAGGTAGCTGACCAGATGCCGGTTATAGGCGTGCAGCGCATCCTCTTTGGTGAGGTCAAAGTTATAGCCATCCTTCATATAGAATTCGCGGCCGCGCATGACGCCGAAACGCGGGCGCACTTCGTCGCGGAACTTCCACTGGATGTGGTACAGGGTCAGCGGCAGATCTTTGTAGCTGTTGACGTGGCTGCGGAAGATATCGGTGATTAGTTCTTCGTTGGTGGGACCATAGAGCATGTCACGCCCGTGGCGGTCACTGATGCGCAGCATTTCCTTGCCATAGTCGTCATAGCGACCGGACTCTTTCCACAAATCGGCAGATTGTATTGTCGGCATCAGCATCGGGATGTGCCCAGCACGCATTTGCTCGTCATGCACAATGCTTTCGATCTTCTTCAGAACCTTGAACCCCATCGGCAACCAGGAATAAATCCCAGCCGAGGATTGCTTGATCATCCCGGCACGCAGCATCAGCCGGTGGCTGACAATCTGGGCCTCGGATGGGTTTTCTTTCAGAACAGGCAGAAAATAACGGGTCAGGCGCATGACGGTCTCGATCTAAGAATGGGTTCCAAAGCGGTCTAAGCTATCACCGCGCCGCAAGCAATCGGGCTTTGTCCGTTACCGCAATGACGGTTTTGCCGCTCAACGTCGCGAATTTTCTTGAATGGCCATTCAAGTTTCATATGGTGGCCGAAATTTGAGGTGGAGCAGCAACCGATGACATCAACCATTACCGAACCCGCTCGCGAGATCCCGGTCATTCATGAAACCGAGGTGCTGGTCATTGGATCCGGCCCCGGCGGGCTGGCGGCGGCATTGGCGGCGGCACGGGCCGGTGTGCAGGTGGCCTTGCTGGACCGCTTTGGCTGTTTCGGTGGCAATATCACCTCTGTCGGTGTCGAAGGCTTTGCCTGGTACCGTCATGAACAAACGGTCGAGGCCGGCGGTATTGGTTGGGAGTTCGAAGAGCGCGCCAAGGCAATGGGGGCTGCGGTGCCTGAAAGCCAGTCACTCAGCTATGAGCTGGACAGCGAAGGTTTCAAGCTGGTGGCCGATAAGCTGGTGGAAGAGGCCGGAATCCATCCGATGCTGCACCGCCAGTTTGTCGCTCCGATCCGCGAGGGTGATACAGTCACCGGGGTGATCGTTGAATCCAAGGCAGGGCGCGAGGCCATTCTGGCCAAACGAGTGATTGATGCCACTGGCGATGCCGACATTGCCCATATGATGGGCGCACCAACCATCAAGACTCCACTTGAAGAAATGCAGGCGGCCTCGGTGATGTTCCACATTGCCGGTGTCGACAAGCAGGCGTTCATGGACGGCGTCAAGGCCGACCCCCAAACCTATGCCGATTGGTCCACCGGCGAATGGCAGGTGGAAACCAGCGGCAAAGAGGACGCGATGTATTCGCCCTTCCTCGCCAAACCCTTTGGTCAGGCGATCCGCGACGGGGTGATCCCGGCACATCTGAACACCATCGGCGGCACTTGGGGCGCGGTGCATGACAGTGGTGAAATGACCTATATGAATCTGGTGCATCTGGCCGGGATCGATGGAACCGACCCAGACAGCATGACACAGGGTGAGATTGAGGGCCGCAAACAAGCGATGCTGGCGATTGAGGCGCTGAAAGCCTACACTCCGGGCTGCGAGGCGGCGCGGTTGCGCAATTTTGGCATGACCATCGGCATCCGTGACACCCGCAAGATCGATGCTGTGCACAATATCACCGAAGACGAGACCCGCCATCAGGGCCGGTTTGACGATACTATCGGCATCTACCCCGAATTCATCGATGGCTACGGCATCCTGATCCTACCCACCACCGGCCGCTACATGCAGATCCCCTACCGCTGTATGCTGCCCAAGGGTGTGAAGAGCCTGCTGGTGACCGGTCGCGCCATTGGTGGCGACAAGGTGGCCCATGCCGCCACCCGCAACATGGCCTGTTGCGCCGTTGCTGGTCAAGGGGCTGGCATTGCCGCTGCGCAGTCAATCCGTAGCAACACACCGTTGGATCAGGTCGACATCGTCGCGGTGCAGGCCGAGCTGAAACGGCAGGGTGTACGCATCGACTAAGGCACCTGCATTCACCTCAGTCCTTTCTATCCACAGCAAAACTGCAGCAATCCCCGGCTTACCCACCGGCGATTGCTCCCTGCCCCTTGCCAGCGCGCCATCCTTGGGTAAAAACTGCGTCCAAGGCGATTGGCGCAGACCAGAGTGGGCAGAAAAATCATGACACTACCTGTAAAAAAGCAGATGAGTTACTGGGGCCTTGCCGCTCTGGTCTTTGTGGTGGTGCTCTGGGCTTTGGGCGATGTGCTGCTGCCTTTTGTGCTGGGCGGTGCAGTGGCCTATCTGATTGATCCGATTGCGGATCGGCTAGAGCGTTTGGGATTAAGCCGGTCCAACGCAACGGCAGTGATCACCGTGGGGGCTGTGCTGGTGTTTCTGCTGCTACTAATCGTGGTGGTGCCGACGCTGATTTATCAAATGGTCGAGCTGGTGCAGGTCCTGCCTGAATTGTTCCGCGATGCCCGCACCTTTGCTTTCGAGCGTTTCCCATCGTTGTTCGACGAGGGCAGCCAGATGCATCAAACGCTGGCCTCGCTGGCGGAGACATTGAAGGGCCGCTCGATCGACGTGCTGGAATCCATACTTGGATCTGCGGTCTCCCTGCTCAGCGTGGTGGTGCTGATTGTAATCGTGCCAGTGGTGTCGATTTACCTGCTGCTGGACTGGGACCGGATGACCAACCGCATTGGCGAGTTGCTGCCGCGCGACCACGCCCCGGTTATCCGGCGGCTGGCGGCTGAGATTGATGCAGTGCTGGCCTCGTTCATTCGTGGCATGGGCACTGTCTGCCTGATCCTGGGCACCTATTACGCCGTGTCGCTGATGCTGGTAGGGCTGAACTTTGGTCTTGCGGTGGGTTTCATCGCCGGTCTGGTGACCTTCATCCCCTATCTTGGCGCACTGATCGGCGGCGCGCTGGCCATTGGACTGGCATTGTTTCAGTTCTGGGGCGACTGGTACTCGATTGGCGCGGTCGCCGTGATCTTTGCCATCGGCCAAGTGGTCGAGGGCAACTACCTGACCCCGAAACTGGTCGGCAACTCGGTCGGGCTGCACCCGGTTTGGTTGCTGCTGGCGCTGTCGGTGTTTGGCTCACTGTTTGGTTTTGTCGGCATGCTGGTAGCGGTGCCGATGGCCGCCGCACTAGGCGTCGTCGCCCGCTTTGCAGTCGAGCAATATCTGGACAGCCGCCTGTATCGGGGCGAATCCCATCAGGACGCCGAGTAACATGTCCAAACAGCTTAGCTTTGATCTCCCCGCCAAACCGGCGCTGGGACGCGATGACTTCTTTGTTGCACCATCGAACGCAATGGCGGTTGCCATGCTGGACAGCGCCTTCACCTGGCCCAGCGGCAAGCTGGTGCTCAGCGGCCCACGTGGCGCAGGAAAAACCCATCTGGTGCACGTTTGGGCCAGCCAGTCCGGCGCACACATCATCGCCGCAACCGACCTGACCGAAGACATGGTGCCCGAACTGGCCCAAGGCCCCATCGCGATCGAGGATGTGCCCGAGATCGCCCGCAACGCGCAAGCCCAGAATGCCCTGTTCCACCTGCACAACATGGTGCTGGCCAATGGCCATGCGCTGATGTTGACCGGCCAGGCCGCGCCAAATCTGTGGGCCCTGTCGCTGGCGGATCTGCAAAGCCGGGTCCAGGCAGCGACTCATGTGGCGCTAGAGGCCCCGGATGATGCCCTGCTGGCAGTGGTGCTGGCGAAACTGTTCGATGACCGCCAGATCATGCCAAAGCCGGATGTGATCCCCTATCTGGTGGCCCATATGGACCGCTCGTTCGAGGCCGCAGCCAAAGTCGTTGAACAGATGGACGAAATCTCGCTGTCGGAGGGGCGCACCCTGTCGCGGCCCCTGGCGGTGCGACTATTAGCGCAGAACCAATACGAAATGTCGCTCGAATCTGACCCAAAGGATGATTGACCAGCGCCCGCTGATTTCGCATCCTGCACTTACGACGACCTGGGGAATACTATGAACGTGAAACCGGATCCTGCTGCTGAGTGGGGGCCCTTTGAGCGGCCGCTGTTTGAAGACCCTGGCGCCCGTGCGCTGGCGCGGGTTGGGGTCGTCGATGTCGGCTCGAACTCGGTCCGATTGGTGGTGTTTGACGGCGCGGCCCGCAGCCCTGCCTATTTCTACAACGAAAAAATCATGTGCGCATTAGGCGCTGGCCTGTCCGAATCTGGCGTCTTGAACCCTAAGGGCCGCAAGCGCGCCCTGTCGGCGTTGCGCCGTTTCCAACATCTGGCCAAGGGTATGGGGCTGCCTCCGCTGAGCGTGGTGGCCACAGCTGCAGTGCGCGACGCCAGTGACGGACCTGATTTCTGCGCCGAAGTAAAACGCGAAACCGGATTGAAGATCTGGGTCATCGATGGCCGCGAAGAGGCCCGTCTGTCGGCACAGGGCGTTTTGCTGGGTTGGCCGGGGTCATACGGTCTGGTTTGCGACATCGGGGGCTCGTCGATGGAGCTGGCCGAATTGCAAGACGGACGCGTTGGGAAGCGAGTGACCTCATCCCTTGGTCCACTAAAGCTGCGGGATTTGCCGGGCGGTCGCCGGGGCCGCAAAGATCATATAAAGCAGGTGATCACCGAGCTGAGCGACAAGATGGGTCGACAGCCTGACCGCCTGTTCCTGGTTGGCGGTAGCTGGCGCGCCATTGCCCGTATCGACATGGAACGGCGCGGCTATCCGCTGAAGGTTCTGCATGAATACCGGATGACGACACAAAGCGTGCGCGACACGCTGAAATACATTGAAAACAACGACATCGAAAAGATCCGCAATGCCTGTGGTCTGTCCATCGCGCGGATGTCTCTGGTGCCTTACGCGGTGGACGTGCTGGCGCGTCTGGTGCGCACCTTCAAACCCCGCGACATTGCTATCTCCAGCTATGGCATCCGCGAGGGACTGTTGTACGAACAGATGCCGCAGCGGCTGAGAAACCGTGATCCGCTGGTGGAATCCTGTCGCTTTGCCGAGGCAAAGGACGCCCGTATGCCGGGGTTTGGAAAAACGCTGTACAACTTTGTGCATCCCCTGTTCAAATCCAGCCCCGACACCACCAAACGATTGCTCAAGGCCGCGTGTCTGCTGCATGATGTCAGCTGGCGCGCCCACCCGGATTACCGGGCCGAGGTTTGTTTCGACAATGCTACCCGCGCCAATCTGGGCGGCCTGAAACATTCAGAGCGGATCTTTCTGGGCCTGTCCCTGCTGCATCGCTATCGCAACAAACGACAGGGCACGCAGTATGAAGAGCTGTTTGATCTGCTGGATGAAAAGGGCCAGAAACAGGCCGAGATTCTGGGCAAGGCCATGCGGTTTGGGGCCATGCTAATGGTCTCTAAGGATGGTGACATCGGCAGCCTGAAATGGCACCCTCGCAAAAAGCAGCTAACTCTGATCCTGCCACAAGACATCAAGGCACTATACGGCGAGGTCGCCGAATCCCGCCTAAAAGCACTGGCTCAATTGATGGGTGCGACGCTGACCGTGAACATCAAGAAATAGTCAGATATCCGTCTGCCCACCGGACTCGGGTTGCTCTGACTCGTCCTGAACGGGTTTTTTGCGGATGATAATATCGCCGTTGGGCAGGATCTCGGGCATCTCATAGGTGCTCCAGTCCTCGACCTGACTGGCGATGTCGGCAAGGGCCGGTCCCATTTCTTGCAGGAACCCCTGCATTGCAGGACCGAACTCTTCCGCCAACAGACGCAGATCATCCAGCGCCGGGGACATTTCATCGCGCAGACCTTCAAAGAACAGCTCCAGCCCCTGTTCCATCAGGCTTGGATCTTGCTCTTGATCCTGAGCATGACCGGGCGCGCCAATCAGCGCGGCGAAGAGGAGAGGCAATGCGATTTGTTTCATGTCTTCCATATAGTCCGTCTGGGTTGAAATTTTAAGTCAGCTCGATGTCCAAGCTTACCGGAAAATGATCCGAGGCTGCCAATAGCGCTTCCCGCAACGTCTCATCCGCATAACACTCGGCGTCCTCAAACGGATGCCAGATCCGCCATTGCAGCGCCGAATCCATCAAGCCCGGCGACACCATGACATAGTCTAGCAAGGCGCGAAAATACCGCTTGGTGCTGGCATTGTAAAACCGAGAGGAACTGGGTTGGTCCGCCGCGCGCGGCTGCAACAGGTGACGGGCATGCGGGTCCTGCATCTCGTCGCCCATCACAATCTCGACCGAGGACCTGCCAAACAGCCGCTCATATTCGTCCAACCCCGGACCGTCATTCAGATCGCCCATGACAATCAGATCCTGGCCGCTCTGCACGTGAGATTCAATGCGGCGGCGCAGCCAGATCGCCTGCGCCAATTGCTTGCGCCGATTTGCAATAGAGCGCCGGATCACCGCGTCCCGATTACGTGCACCATGCGGGGCCTTGGACTTCAGATGCGCCCCAATCAGGTGCAGTTGCCGCCCGCCTGCCGTGGTCACTGCCAGTTCCAGTGGCGGTTTCGAGAACCGCACGTGATCCAACTTGGTATCTATATCCAAGTCGATCTTGAGCACATCATCAAAGCGCGGCGCTTGCTCGTCCTGTTGCGGATCATGCCGCGCCAACAGCACGTCCGGGTCATACATCAGGGCAATTTCTTGCTGGGTGTCATTGGCGAACCCCATCACCACCTTGCGCGTCCTGATCCCGGCCCATTTGGAAAAACCCTCCAGAGCTTTGACGGTGCTTTGCTCTTTTCCAGTATTTGGCGCCTCGACGACCATAATCGCATCCGCGTCCATGGCCTGAAACACCTGCACCAGTGCACGGCCCTGTGTATAGCGATCAACTCCATGCCGCCCCGAGGGCTCTTGATCCAGCATGAGTTGGTCGCGGTCATCAAACAGCGAGGCAAACCATTCGACGTTATAGCTGACGAGCCGCATATTTTGCGCATCCGTTGATCTCGTCCCAAGCGCGATTGATGTCGATCATCCGCTTTTCGGCCAGCCGCACCGCCTCTTCGGGCACCCCGCGTGCCATCATGACGTCCGGGTGGGTTTCGCGCACCAATTGGCGCCAATGTTTGCGGATCTCATCTCGGGTCATATCCGAGCTCACGCCCAGAATGGTAAACGGATCGGTCGGGGCATCCGGCACAAATCGCGCCCGTATCGCCCGGAACTGGATATTGTCCATGCCAAAGATCTGCGACACATCCCGCAGGAACTCATTCTCGCTGGGGTGATAGAACCCATCCGCCATGGCAATGTGGAACAGGCCCTCCATCAGATCGCTCAGCGTGGCCGGGTCATCAGCAAACATGGCTTGAATCCGCTGCGCATATTCCCGGTATCCCGCCACATCGGTGCGTGCCATGTTGAACACTCGCGCCGCCCCGGCCTCGTCCGCATGCGCAATCTGGAACACCTCGCGAAAGGCCGTCACCTCGTCCTTGGTGACCTGACCATCTGCCTTGGCCATCTTGGCCCCCAGCGCAATCACCGCAATGGCAAAGCCCACTGACTTTTCCGGTGCCCCACGCAAATGCTCAAAGACCTGAGACAGGCCTTCGCCCTTGGTCAGGGCGGCAAGGGCTTCGGATATGCGGGTCCAGAGTGACATGGGTTTAGTTTAGCCGCCTTTGCTAGCGTTGTCAGGGTGTGGTTTTCCCGCCCTTGGCAGAATTTTTTGCATCAGCACGGTGTCCAGCCATTGTCCGTTCTTATAGCCAACTTCGGGAAGGCAGCCGACCTCGACAAAACCTATCGCTGCGTGAAAATCCATGCCATCGGGATTGGCGCTGCTGATGCCTGCCACCATCACATGTTTGCCACCCAGCACGGCCCGCTGTTCCAGCGCCGACATCAGTGCGCGCCCGATTCCACGCCCATTCACCGCCGGGGACAAATGAACTGTGTGCTCGACCGAATAACGATAGCCGGGGCCTGCGCGAAAATCGCCGTAATAGGCATGGCCCACTACCTGCCCGTCCAGCTCGGCCACCAAATAATCCTCGCCTTTTTCGGCGATCACCGCGCGCAATTGCTCGGGGGTCTTTTCCTCGGTGGTAAAGGTGATCAACGTGTCGCGGATCACCCAGTTGGCAATCTCGCAAATGGCTTCGGCGTCTTGCGCGGTGGCAGCACGTATGATCATCGCAACACCCGCCGACCATGCGGCGTTGAAAAACTAGCCTCAAACCCAGCCGCACCAGTCTCGAACTCCACCCGGGTATCTTTCAGGGATAATGCATCCCTCAGGGCTGCGGCCTCGGGATGCGCAACAACCAACCGCTCTAGCGCGCACCCTTGCTGCGTCAATCGCGGCGCGGGATGGGCGCTGTGCCATTCGATCAGCGCTGGGAACATGTTATCAAACGGCAAGATACCATCTGCAGGCACCGCCATATCCCAGCGCAGATCATCACGCGTCAAAGCAACCGGAGTGCCGACCCCACCCGGCAACAGCGCCAGAACATCTGACATTTCATTGCAGCGACAGATCCAGTTGCTGATCCGCGACGCTCCGGAAAAGTTATCCAGATCAAACCAGCGTGGGCTGCGCTGTGGCTGGACATTGGGATCAATCGCAATCGCCTCGAGGTACAGCCCATCGGCCAGCCCCAAAAGATAGTTATGCGTGCCAAACATCTGATGCTGACCACCCGGTTGTAGTGGAACCCCAAGGGCCTCTTCTACATGGGCGAGTGCCGCCTCCAGGCTTTCGCCTGCCACTGCCAGATGATCCAGTTCCATAACGTGCTCCTGCTTTGGTCACACCCTAACCGGCGGCCACACAAGCACAATGCGAAATGATTATCGCAGGATCACCATCTTCATCTGGCTCAAAAAAACCCTCAAGGTGAATGCGCGGTGCACAAGTATTGAGCAGAGTGGGCAGATAAGACCTTCGATCACACCAGCCAAACTGCCAGCGACCAGATCGCTGCCAACACTGTGGGATAAAACGTCCCGGCAAAACCCAGCCCCCGCAACGGCGGCGACACAAGATAACCAACCCAGAACAAAATCCGCATAAAGGCAAACCCCAGCCCAAGGCAGATCACAACCGCGCCGCCCAGGCTGACCGCAACCAAGGGCCAGATCGCCAGCGCCAGAACCAGTTGCTCAACCGTGTTGCTGAGCACCCGCTGAGCAATCTCGGCGCGCGAGCCCGGCGCAAAAGCTGCGCCGTCGATGGTCGCATCGTCAAAGAACCGCCGCTGGGCCAGAAATCCGATGACCGCGATCAGGAACAGCCCCGGTGCCACAAAGGCAGCAGGCAAGGCGATCGGCGCCGGGATGTAGGACAGGCCAAGCCATTGCGGCCCGCCCACCATCAACAGCGCCCAGAGACCACCGCCAGCCATGCCCAATGCGATCTCACCGCGCTTTCGCATCAGGTACGCGCATCGCGGATCAATTGCAGGATGTTCTGCGCCGCTTCGGGGATATTTGTGCCGGGACCAAAGATCGCTTTGACGCCCGCGTCATAGAGGAACTGATAATCCTGCTGCGGAATGACGCCGCCACAGATCACCAGAATGTCCTCGGCGCCCTGATCTTTCAACGCCTGTACCAGTTGCGGCGCCAGAGTTTTGTGGCCAGCCGCCTGCGACGAGATGCCGATCACATGCACGTCGTTGTCGATGGCATCCTGCGCCGCCTCGTCTGGCGTCTGAAACAACGGGCCCACATCGACGTCAAATCCAATATCCGCAAATGCAGTGGCAATCACCTTGGCACCCCGGTCGTGACCGTCCTGGCCCATCTTGACCACCAGAATACGCGGACGACGGCCCTCTTCTTCGGCGAAATTCCCGATACTTTTCTGAATGGCGGCAAAGCCTTCGTCGCCTTCATAAGCGGCACCGTAAACACCAGCCAGAGTTTTCACCTCGGCGCGGTGACGTCCGAATTCATTCTCCATCGCCATGCTGATCTCCCCCACTGTGGCTCGTGCACGGGCGGCCTCGACAGCAGCGGCCAATAGATTGCCGCCGTCCTTGGCGCAGCTGGTCAATGCATCGAGTGCAGCCTGACAGGCAGTTTCGTCGCGAGTTGCGCGGATTTGTTCCAGACGTGCCACCTGGCTTTCACGCACCGCCACGTTGTCGACATCCAGAATGTCGATCGGGTCCTGCTTGTCCAACCGGTATTTGTTGACGCCAACAACCACTTCTTCGCCGCGATCCACCATGGCCTGACGCTTGGCCGCGCTTTCTTCAATGCGCAGTTTTGGCATGCCACTGGCCACAGCCTTGGTCATGCCGCCCATTTCCTCGACTTCTTCGATCAGGGCCCAGGCTTTGTCTGCCAGCTCAGCAGTCAGACTTTCGACGTAGTAAGAGCCGGCCAACGGGTCCACCACATTGGTGATGCCGGTTTCTTCCTGCAGGATCAGTTGAGTGTTGCGAGCGATACGAGCCGAGAAATCGGTTGGCAGGGCAATCGCCTCGTCCAGAGCGTTGGTGTGCAGGGACTGAGTGCCACCCAAAGCCGCCGCCATCGCCTCGTATGCGGTGCGCACCACGTTGTTATAGGGGTCTTGTTCCTGCAGCGACACGCCGGATGTCTGGCAGTGGGTGCGCAGCATTTTGGAGCGTTCGAATTTGGCGCCAAATTCCGTCATGATGCGATGCCACAGCAGACGGGCGGCGCGCAGTTTGGCGGCCTCCATGAAGAAATTCATGCCGATGGCAAAGAAGAAAGACAGGCGGCCGGCGAATTTGTCGACATCCATGCCTGCGTCAATCGCGGCGCGGACGTACTCGCGTCCATCCGCCAGGGTATAGGCGAGTTCCTGCACCAGATTGGCGCCGGCCTCTTGCATGTGGTAGCCGGAGATCGAGATTGAGTTGAACTTTGGCATCTCGTTGGTGGTGTATTCGATGATATCCGAGATGATTTTCATCGAGGGCTCGGGCGGATAGATATAGGTGTTGCGAACCATGAATTCCTTCAGAATGTCGTTCTGAATGGTGCCCGCTAGCAGGGATTTGTCATGGCCCTGCTCTTCGCCTGCAACGATGAAACTGGCCAGAATAGGCACCACTGCCCCGTTCATGGTCATCGACACCGAGACCTTGTCCAGCGGGATGCCGTCGAACAGGATTTTCATGTCTTCGACACTGTCGATGGCCACGCCGGCCTTGCCCACATCGCCAACCACGCGGGGGTGGTCGCTGTCATATCCACGGTGGGTGGCTAAATCAAAGGCTACCGAAACGCCCTGCTGGCCGGCGGCCAGATTGCGGCGATAGAAGGCGTTGCTTTCTTCGGCGGTCGAGAACCCGGCATATTGCCGGATGGTCCAGGGGCGGCCTGCATACATGGTCGCCTTGACGCCACGGGTAAACGGGCCAACGCCGGGGACCGAGCCCATGTGCGGCAGATCGGCGGTGTCGTCTTCGGTGTAAAGCGGCTTGACCTCGATGCCTTCGAGGGTTTGCCAGTTCAGATCTTCAACAGCGCGCCCGCGCAGCTCTTTTTCAGCCAGCGCCCGCCACTCGTTCTGTTTGGTCGTCATGGGGTCTTCCTCTTGTCAGGTCTGTACGGGCCGGGTTCATGCCCTGCCCTGTTTTGTCTGGATCTTGTTTCAGCTGCACCAGCCCGTCACCGCCGGCGGTCAGCCACATCAGGTCATCAGCGTAAGTCTCGCGCAGGGCCGCGATCTGCGCCGCGTCAAAGGGTTGCCAGCGTCCCTGCCCCTCGGGCAGTTGATCGGCAACTGCGCTTTGCAACTGGCCGCGCAACTCAGGCAAATGCGGGGTCACGTTCAGCCGAAGACGGGCATTACTGCGCGGCATAGGCTGACCAATCATTGCAGCCAATTGTGCCTCGGGGCGGCCGCCATAAGTTTCAAACGGCAGCGCCCAGATGCGTGCACCGGGCATGGCGCAGGCGACATCACTCAACACGTCGCGCCAACTGCGCCTGTTGTCGACCAGCTGATTCAGCCTCGGCATATTTGGCACCCGGTGGCCACGCGCCACCCCATAAGTCAGCGCCGAGGCCCAGTAGCTTTCCAGGCTGCGTATATTGACCACCACATCAGTGACCTGCCCATCAAAAGCCTGAGCAAACCGGGCCATCCGTTCGCCGACACCGCAATACAGCGCTCCCAGACGCAGGTTCTCGCGGACTGTTCCCATCAAATTCTCATCACTGATCACCAGGTGATCCAACCCCAGCGCCCTACTACGCGCCAAATGCATCTGCACCCGGCCTTCGGCGCGGCGTTGCAGGTCACGGCCAGTGGCGGCGCCGGGTCCGGGCAGGATACCATTGAACAGCCCGTTGCGGGTCCTGCGCGGGCCCCAAAAACCAATATTGCGCTCATCCAGCGCCTCGGCGTTCTGGCGCAGATATTCCTGAAAACTGGTGGTAGCGCAGCGGTGCGCCCCAATATGTAAAAACACGTTCATCGCCTTGCCGGTCCTTTGGCCAGGGGCCACACGCGGCAGCCGGTTTGAAGGAAACTGCAAGATCATACCCTGCAGCCTCTGTCAGACCGATTAACGATGATTGGTTTTTTGGTGCTGGAGGTCATTTCCCCCATCGCATTCCGCGCAAAGGTGCATATATTCAAAGCGACAGGAGATATTATGAAACTATTCCTAGCCTTTGTTCTGGCAGCATTTCTTCCAGCACCTCTGATCGCACAAGACGCCGCCGAAACGGTGACCCCAGCGCTGATCCAGCCGGGGAATGAAAGCGATTTGAGTGAATTTTTATGGAAAAACCGCCCCGTAGTGGTGTTTGCCGACAGCCCGGATGATCCGCGTTTCCATGAACAGATCGAGCGTTTGTCACAGGGGGCCGAGGCATTGTTTGACCGCGATGTGGTGGTTCTGGTGGATACTGATCCTGCCGCCAACTCGGTGTTGCGGCAGAAATTGCGGCCACGTGGGTTCATGTTGGTGCTGGTCGGCAAGGATGGCGGCGTCAAGCTGCGCAAGCCATCGCCCTGGACGGTGCGTGAGCTGAGCCGCACCATTGACAAGTTCCCATCCCGCATGCGCGAAGTCGAGGAACGTCGCGGCAGCTGAGCCATCAGACATTCCCTCGCGAAAAGAACAACCGCGCGTTGGTTCTGTCGACGACGGCCATGAATTTTTCGGTGGGCTCAAAGATCAGTACAGCATTTGGGTCCAGCAAGGCACGCAGATAGGATCGCTTGGTCCCGTCATCCATGCAGTCCTTGCCCGCCACCCCCGAAGACAGAACTCCTAGCCCCTTAGGCAAATCGGCGGTCATCACCTGCTCTGATACCAAAGTCGGTGATAAGCCACTGATCATAAAGGCGACTGGTTTGCCTTCGGCCATCGCATCCATCCCACCTCTGACGGATCGCGCATGAGTCACAAGTGAGGAAATTCGGGTGGTTTCCAGTTTGAACACGCCAGCAGTACAGTTCATGCCGGATTTGAAAAAGGCGGTCTCGTCCAGAGTGACCCAGTCACCAACGAGGGCTCGTACTTCTTGCTCAGAGTCCATGGCGCAACTTGCCAGCCCGGTGAGGGCCAGCACCGCCAGTGCCGCATAAACGGCCCGGCGATATGGTTGCGCCATGGGCATATCTTATTCGAACTCCATGATCACATCGTCCACCGCCAAGCTGTCGCCCGCGGCGGCATTGACTTTGGACACGGTGCCCTTTTTCTCGGCCTTCAGGATGTTTTCCATCTTCATTGCCTCGACGGTGCACAGGGCCTGGCCCTCTTGGACTTCATCCCCCACCTGCACCGCGACATTTACGATCAGGCCCGGCATTGGGCACAGCAGCAGTTTCGAGGTATCGGGCGCGACTTTCTCCGGCATCAGCTTGGCCAGTTCAGCCTGACGTGGGGTGCGCACGTGGACCTTCATGTCGGCCCCGCGTGAGCGGATGCGAAAGCCACCGGGGATTTTTCCAACCTTGAGAACCAGCTTTTCGCCGTCCACTTCAAGATCAGCCAGTTGATCGCCGGGCGTCCAGCTGCTGGTGACACGTTTCTGGGTGTCGTCGGCAAATACAATGGTTGATCCGTCACGGTCTGCGTCGATTGTCATCGCATAATCTTCGCCCTGCAGTGACACCACCCATTCGACACCAACCCGTCGTTCGTGGTTGTCCATGCGGCCCGACACGCGGGTTCGACGAATTTCGGCAACCCGGTGCATGGCGGCGCAGGCGGCAGCAATGCGGCGCAGAGCGCCTGTAGACAGTTCAACGCCTTCGAACCCGTCGGGATATTGTTCTTCGATGAAAGCAGTGGTCATTTCACCCGCCATAAAGATCGGGTGATCCATCACTGCAGACAGGAATGGCAGGTTGTGACCAATGCCTTCGACCTCAAATCCATCCAATGCGTTGCGCATTGCCTCGATCGCCTGATCACGGGTTGGTGCCCAAGTGCACAGCTTGGCAATCATCGGATCATAATACATCGAGATCTCGCCGCCCTCAAAGACGCCGGTATCGTTGCGCACCACATGGCTCTCTTCGACCACCTCGAATGGGGGACGATAGCGGGTCAGACGGCCGATCGACGGCAGAAATCCGCGATAGGGATCTTCGGCATAGAGACGGTTTTCGATGGCCCAGCCGTTCAGTTTCACATCGTCCTGCGTGATGCTTAGCGGCTCGCCGTTGGCAACGCGGATCATCTGTTCGACCAGATCAACACCCGTGATAAGCTCGGTCACTGGGTGCTCTACCTGCAAGCGGGTGTTCATTTCCAGGAAGTAGAAGTTTTTGTCGCCATCAACGATGAATTCAACGGTGCCGGCGGATGCGTAATCCACCGCGTGGGCCAGCATGACCGCCTGTTCACCCATCGCCTTACGGGTGGTCTCGTCCAGGAACGGGCTTGGCGCCTCTTCCACAACTTTCTGCTGACGACGCTGGATCGAGCATTCGCGCTCGCCCAGATAGATGCCGTTGCCGTGGCTGTCGCAAAGCACCTGAATTTCGATGTGACGCGGTTGGGTGATGAATTTCTCAATAAAGATCCGGTCATCGCCAAAGGCATTGGCGGCTTCGTTTTTCGACGACTGAAAGCCTTCGCGGGCCTCTTCATCATTCCAGGCAATCCGCATGCCTTTGCCGCCGCCGCCAGCGCTGGCCTTGAGCATCACCGGATAGCCAATCTCGTTCGAAATTTTCACCGCTTCATCGGCGTCGGCGATCAGACCCATGTGGCCCGGAACCGTAGACACTCCGGCTTCTTGGGCGATTTTCTTCGAGGTGATCTTGTCGCCCATCTTCTCAATCGCGCCCACTGGCGGACCAACAAAGGCAACACCTTCGGCGGCCAGTGCCGTGGCGAATTTGGCGTTTTCCGACAGGAAGCCATAGCCGGGATGCACGGCTTGGGCACCGCTTTGGCGAATGGCCTCCATCACCTTGTCGATGACAATATAGGACTGGTTGGCAGGCGGCGGGCCGATGTGCACCGCCTCGTCCGCCATTTTCACATGCAGCGCGTTGCGGTCGGCATCTGAATAGATTGCAACGGTCTGGATACCCATTTTGCGCGCGGTTTTGATGACGCGGCAGGCGATCTCGCCCCGATTGGCGATCAGGATCTTGTTAAACATGGGCAGTCCTTTGTCTTCTGGATGTCGAAACAGCACAGTTCAACGCAAGACGCGCTGCTGGGCGTGATGTTGGAATAGCGGTGCCGGGCGCGATGGCCCCGGCGGATGGGGCTGTTGGCCAGCCTAGGTGGCAATATGGCGAAACACGCAGCCCCATGCCCGATTACTCCCCAAACACGTCCGGAAAGGCCAGCTGACAGATGCGCAGGTCGAGCACCAATAGGGCATCGTAGCTTTCCGGATCAAAGGGGTCTTCGGCGGCGATCACTTCACGTTCAAACAACCAGCTTATGCGGCCGGCATCCAAGTTGCCGCGCTCAAAGGGCTGGTCGCCAAACTGAATCCATAGTGCCTTGATAAAGCCGGCATCGGCGCGCCGGTCAGCCGGGCGGCGATCATGAAAGCGTTCGCGTCGCGATATCGCAGTGACCCCTTTGGGGTTGGGGCGACGGATGGTGAATTGGAAATCTGTGCCTGGCAGTCGGCCAGGAAATCCGCGGTGTTTTAGCATGGTAGCGCCTTTCGACCGGCGCTGCGCGGATGATTGGGGACCGACCGCAGGGCCGGGCCCCAATTTTTATTATTTGTATTTGCCGGTATAGGCTGGTTCGACCGAGATGGGCTCGGGATCGATGACGACAAATTCTTCTTCCTGTTGACCGCATGCGGCAACGGCGGCCAGCAGGCCAACCATGGCAAGCAGTTTGATGCTCTTGGACATTTCTGTCTCCTGTTTGAACAATTGAAACCAGCGCGACGTTGTGCCGTTACCGGTTTCGACCTCATTTGACAGGTCGCGAAATTGCGGCCCGCGTCAATGATAGCCGGAATGTCAGCCAGATTACATCCAAATCGGGGCGTTACCGGGGCATGTGGCCGCAAAGCCGCAACAATTCGCCGAGAATAGCCTTGAGGCGCAAGATGTTGATGCCCCATCAGAACTCCTCCCAAATGCAGCGCGCGCCTTGGGGGCGGTAGGTCTCAAAAAACTGGGTGGCGGCGGGGTCTTGGGCGCCAAAGGTGACGGGACGATCCATCAGCGAGATCACCACCCGCGCCGGGGTGATGGCATGAGACGCCAGATACGGCAGCGCCAGCGCATCACAGAGATGATCCATATCCGGTCCGGCCAAATCGTAGCTCACGCTGCCAGTTTCGCGGGTGATTGCCGGGGCCACAAAGCGGAACCGCGCCCACAACTCGCCCGGGGCTTCGTCCAGCAAAACTTCGGTCAGAGTGACATTCTGGCCTGACGGGACCGGAAAAGGGTCGTCAGCAAGTAAAGGTGTAGCCAGTATCAGCATAGCAGCCAGATATCCGCAGCCCCGACCCCCAAATAATTGAGCTCCTCCGGTCAGGGCTGCTCGCGCTACGCCATTGGCGCGCGCTGTTCTATCTTGGCTGAAGCGGATCATGGTCTAGGTTTGTGTCTCATGTCAAATATTTAGGAGATTGTCCCGCCAAAAACTTTTCTTACCTTCGGCGGGAGTGCTTTCACAAAGAGGAATCCTTGGTCACAGTGGAATATTGTCGTGCTTCTTCCATGGGTTCTTTAGCGATTTGCCGCGCAGCGAGGCAAAGGCGCGTGACACCCGGCGGCGGGTGCTGCGGGGCTGGATCACTTCGTCGATGAAACCACGCTCAGCGGCGACAAAGGGATTGGCAAAGCGATCCTCATAATCGGCCACATGTTCCGCGATCTTGTCAGCGTCGCCCAGATCGGCACGGTGGATAATCTCAGTCGCGCCTTTGGCGCCCATCACTGCGATCTCGGCAGTGGGCCAAGCGTAGTTGAAATCACCGCGCAGGTGTTTGGAGGCCATCACGTCGTAAGCACCACCATAAGCCTTGCGGGTGATCAAAGTGACCTTGGGCACGGTAGCCTCGCCATAGGCAAACAACAGCTTGGCGCCGTGCTTGATGACGCCGCCGTATTCCTGAGACGTGCCGGGCAGAAAGCCGGGCACATCGACCAGTGTCAGGATCGGGATTTCAAAACAGTCACAGAAACGTACAAAACGCGCTGCCTTGCGCGAGCTGTCGATGTCCAAGCAGCCCGCCAGCACCATCGGCTGGTTTGCAACGACGCCAACGGTCTGACCTTCGAGACGGATGAAGCCGGTCAGGATGTTCTTGGCAAAATCTTCCTGGATCTCGTAGAAATCACCTTCATCCGCCAGCTTGTGGATCAGTTCTTTCATGTCGTAAGGCGTATTGGGGTTGTCTGGGATCAGAGTGTCCAGACTCGCCTCGATCCGGCCTGGTTCATCAAAGAACGGCCGCACGGGTGGTTTCTCACGGTTATTTAGCGGCAGGAAGTCGACCAGGCGGCGAACCTCAGCCAGGGCCTCGACATCATTTTCAAATGCGCCATCGGCAACCGATGATTTCTTGGTGTGGGTCGATGCACCGCCCAATTCTTCGGCGGTGACCGTTTCGTTGGTCACGGTCTTCACCACATCGGGGCCAGTGACGAACATATAAGAGGTATCTTTGACCATGAAGATGAAGTCGGTCATCGCAGGTGAGTAGACCGCGCCGCCAGCACAGGGGCCCATGATAACGGAAATCTGCGGCACCACGCCCGAGGCCATGATGTTGCGTTGGAACACCTCGGCGTAGCCAGCCAGCGAGGCGACGCCTTCCTGAATGCGGGCTCCGCCAGAATCGTTCAGGCCAATAATCGGCGCACCATTCTGCATCGCCATGTCCTGGATTTTGCAAATCTTCTGCGCGTGGGTTTCGGACAGCGAGCCGCCAAAGACGGTAAAGTCCTGACTATAGACATAGACCATGCGGCCATTGATGGTGCCCCAGCCGGTGACAACGCCGTCGCCTGCGGGTCGCTGGTTCTCCATGCCAAAATCAGTGCATCGGTGGGCGACGAACATGTCGAATTCTTCAAAGCTATCTTCGTCCAGCAGCAGCTCGATGCGCTCGCGGGCAGTCAGTTTACCACGCGCGTGCTGTGCGTCGATGCGGCGCTGACCGCCACCCAGCCGCGCTTCGGTGCGGCGGTTTTCCAGCTCGGAAAGAATGTCTTTCATGGCCCAAGTCCCCTAATGATTTGTCGCGACCATATCTTGCGTCACAAGCAGACCCAAGGCAATAATCGCAAATTTGCAAAGCCACTACAGACAGGCCGCCGCAAACTGCAAATATGCTAATATGCGCACTTAGGAAATGACGCGCCGTTTGCATAGACAAGCCCGCGTCAGTGACCTAATGCGGAAGTATGCAGACATCAAAAACACGCTACCTGAGCCGCCACTCACCACCGCATATTTCCACGCTGATTTTGCTGGCGGGGCTGTCAGCGCTGGGGATGAATGTCTTTTTGCCTTCACTTCCCGGTATGGCGGTCTATTTCCAGGCCGACTATCGTCTGATGCAGCTGTCGGTGGCGCTGTATCTAGCAATGAATGCGGTAATCCAGATTCTGGTCGGGCCTATTTCCGACAAAATGGGGCGCCGGCCAGTCATCCTGACCGGGATTGTGCTGTTTCTGCTGGCGACACTTGGCTGTATCTGGTCCCCCACCGCCGAGATCTTTTTGGCGTTCCGCATGGCCCAGGCAGCGATTGCAGTGGCCATGGTACTGAGCCGCGCTGCGGTGCGTGATCTGTATGACCAAGACAAGGCCGCCAGCATGATCGGCTATGTCACTATGGGCATGGCGGTGGTGCCGATGATCGGGCCGGCCATTGGTGGCGCGCTGGATCAAGCCTTTGGCTGGACAGCAAATTTCTGGCTGCTGTTCGGGCTCGGCGCGCTCATTCTGGTGATCTGCTACCTCGATTTTGGCGAGACCGCGCACAAGAGCGGCAAGACTTTGATCGCCCAGTTCCGGGAATACCCTGAGTTGCTGCGCTCGCCCCGGTTCTGGGGCTATTCTCTGGCCTCTGGCCTCGCCTCGGGGGCGTTCTTTGCCTATCTTGGCGGTGCACCCTTTGTCGGCACCGAGATCTATATGCTGAGCACCGCCCAGTTGGGATTGTATTTCTCGGCCCCTGCAGTGGGGTATTTTTTCGGCAATTTCCTGTCGGGCCGGTATTCGATGCGGATCGGTATCAACCGAATGGTGCTATGGGGCTGCTGGATCAACGGCATCGGCATCACGCTATCCCTGATCGTAGCCAGTGCCGGATTGGATTCTGTCTATAGCTTCTTTGGCTTCATGACCTTTGTTGGCCTTGGCAATGGGTTGGCAATCCCAAATTCAACCTCGGGCGCACTGTCCGTCCGCCCACATCTGGCCGGCACCGCTGCCGGGCTGAGTGGCGCGCTGATGTTGGGCGTCGGTGCGGGCTTAAGCGCGCTGGCAGGCTGGTTGCTGGTACCGGGTTCGACCGCAGTGCCGCTGCTGTTGATCATGCTGGCTACCGCTGTTCTGGGCCTGTTGTCGATCCAGTTGGTCATCTGGCGGGAACGGCGTCTGGGATTGTAACCCCTTGCGGCTGGAACTTTGCAATTCTACAATTCGCCAAACCTGGATTTGCAAAGGTATGACCACATGGCCACCCAAAAACTCTATGCTGGCGCCAAGCTGCGCGAGATGCGTACGCGGCTCACCCTGACGCAAAAGAACTTTGCCGCCAAACTGGGGATATCGCTGCCCTATCTGAACCAGATGGAGAACAATAACCGACCCGTCAGCACCACCGTTGTGCTGGCTCTGGCGCAAGAATTTGGTCTGGATGTAACCGAACTGAGTTCGGGTGATAGCGAACGGCTGGTCAGCGACATGCGCGAGGCGCTGGCCGATCCTGTGTTTACCGATGATGCTCCAGCGCTGGCCGACCTGCGGCTGACGGCATCAAACGCCCCGGCGCTGGCGCGGGCCTTTCTCGAGCTGCACCGCGCTTATCGGTTAACGCACGAGCGGCTGGCCTCGCTGGATGAGGCACTGGGACGCGAGGATTCACGTATCCAAGCCAGCCCTTGGGAAGAGGTGCGCGATTTCTTTCACTATTGCGACAACTACATCGACGCAGTGGATCGCGCAGCCGAGCGCTTCACCAGCGATGGCGACAGTCGACGGGCCGCAGTTGCAACGCTTAAAAACCTGGGCATCACGGTGGTGAACAGCGAAATGGACGGGTTGCGCCGCTACGACAGAGCCAGCCGCACCCTGCACCTGTCGAACCGATCCGCCCCGCAAACCCAGGTGTTTCAACTGCTGCTACAGGTGGCACTGCTGCGCCAAAATGACTTACTTGAGGCAACGCTGGACTTTGCCCGCTTTAACAGCGACGAGGCGCGGTCCATCGCCAAGATCGGGCTGGCCAATTACTTTGCCGGAGCTGCGTTGATGCCCTACGGCAGGTTTCAGGCTGCAGCCCAAGAATGTCGCCACGATCTGGAGCTTCTGGCCACCCGGTTTGGCGCCTCGATCGAGCAAGTCGCACACAGGTTGTCGACCCTGCAGCGCCCCGGTGCCAAAGGCATTCCATTCTTCTTTGTGCGGGTGGATCAGGCCGGCACCATCACCAAACGCCACTCGGCCACCCGGCTGCAATTTGCCCGTTTTGGTGGCGCCTGCCCCCTGTGGAACGTGCACCGCGCCTTTGAAACACCTGGCCGTTTTCTGCGCCAACTGGCCGAAACCCCGGACGGGATCCGCTATATTTCATTAGCATTGGATGTATCCAAGCCCGGAGGCTCGTTTGGCTCCCCCGTGCAGCGTTACGCCATTGCGCTGGGGTGCGAAGTGCGCCACGCCGACTCGATTGTCTATGCCGACAACATGGGTGTCGACAACGACAGCGCTTATGAACCGATTGGCATCTCCTGTCGCATTTGCGAGCGGCAGCAGTGTCACCAACGCTCGGTGCCGCCATTAGAGCGCCGGTTGACCATCAACACCGACAAACGCGGTGTGCTGCCTTACGAGGTGAGTTAACGGGGGCAGCAGTAGCCGGAAAATTCGAATTTTCCGACCCATTTTCTGTGCAGAAAATGATACTACCGCAGCCGTTAGCTCAGGCTTTGGACAAGATACCCCAGATCTCATCTTTCAGTGCCGCACGTTTTTTGCGCAGATTGGCCTCGGCCAGATCACTGACGGGTTTGACCTTGGTTTCGGCCCGGTGCACCTCGCGGTTTAGGCTATGATATTCATTCGCCAAGCGGGCAAAATGCGCATCCGATTGTTTCAAGGCACTGATCTCGGCACATTTGTCCGGGAATTCCTCGGCCAGTTCGTGAGGGGTATTGGCCATCCATTCGCTCCTTGTCTTCTAGGGTCGATGTCAGGCTAGCCCACTCACGGGCTGAGCACTTTGACAGGGATCAAGTCAGCGCTGTGTTCCCTGCCAATCCGGATGATACCATGGCTGCGCATTTGACGGTGGCAGGCTGCGCCCGAGGATATGATCAGCCGCTTTCTCACCACTCATGATCGAGGGCCCATTCAGGTTGCCATTGGTGATGCGCGGAAAGATCGAGCTGTCCGCGACCCGCAGCCCGTCGACACCAATCACCCGGCATTCGGGGTCCACCACCGAAGTCACGTCGTTCGCCGCCCCCATGCGGCAGGTGCCGCAGGGATGAAAGGCGCTCTCAACGTGTTCGCGGATAAAGCTGTCCAGTTCATCGTCACTTTGCATATCAACACCGGGCTGGATCTCGTGTTTGACAAAAGGCTTGAACGCGTCCTGACCAAAGATCTCGCGTGTCAGACGAATGCACTTGCGGAAATCCACCCAGTCCTGCTCGGTGGACATGTAGTTGAACAAAATGTTGGGCGCGTCCTTGGGGTCAGCACTGGCTAGGGTCACCGCCCCGCGTGAGGAAGAGCGCATCGGGCCGACATGCGCCTGAAATCCGTGGCCTTCGGCGGCGGCCTGTCCATCGTAACGCACCGCCATCGGCAGGAAGTGATACTGGATGTCCGGGTAATCCACGCCCGCCTGAGAGCGGATAAAGGCGGCTGATTCAAACTGATTCGAGGCTCCCAGACCCGTTTTGGTGAACAACCACTGCGCCCCGATCATCGCCTTGCTGAACAGGTTCCAGTGTTTGAACAGGGTGATTGGCTGCGAGCAGGCCATTTGCAGGTACAGTTCCAGGTGATCCTGCAGGTTCTGCCCGACGCCCGGGCGGTCGGCCACCAGATCAATACCATGTTCGGCCAGATGCTGCGCCGGGCCGATGCCTGACAGCATCAACAGCTTAGGAGAATTCAGCGAGCTGGCCGACAGGATCACCTCGCGGTTTGCCCGGATCACTTCGATCTTGCCACCACGCTCGACCTCGACGCCAGTGGCGCAGCCGTCCTCGATCACCACGCGACGCACAAAGGCGCGCGTCAGGGTGCAATTAGGCCGCTGCAACGCCGGGCGAAGATAGGCATTGGCGGCTGACCAGCGGCGGCCCTTGTAAACCGTCTGCTCCATCGGGCCAAAGCCCTCTTGCTGCTGGCCGTTGTAGTCGTCGGTGATCGGATAGCCCGCCTGACGGCCGGCCTCGACAAAGGCATCGTGAAGCGGATTGTTGCGGGGACCGCGCGAGATATGCAGCGGGCCGTCATTGCCGCGCCAATCCGCATCGCCACCATGGCCGCCGTGGTGCCAGGTTTCCATGCGTTTAAAATAGGGCAGCACATCGGCGTAGCTCCAGCCCTGCGCGCCGCTTTCGGCCCAGTGGTCATAATCCCCGGCATGACCACGCACATAGACCATACCGTTGATCGAGGAAGACCCGCCAATCACCTTGCCACGCGGGGTCACCAGCTCGCGCCCACCCAGATGTGGTTCGGGTTGCGATTTATAGCCCCAATCATACAGGCTCATGTTCATAGGATAGCTCAGCGCGGCGGGCATCTGGATCAGCGGACCGGCATCGCTGCCGCCGTGTTCAATCACTTGAACTTGGTGGCCTGCTTCGCTGAGGCGATAAGCCAACGCACAGCCTGCTGACCCTGCCCCTACGATTACATAATCCGCATTCATCTGTTGTCTCCGGCCGCATTGCTGTGTTTCAAAACCGGCTGGCGCCAGCCGCGCTCAGCGCTTCTTAATGCTAGAAACAATTTTTTGAATGACTATTCAAGTTTTTCCTGCACCAACAACAGGAGTTGCAACCAGAGGCGGGTCGGGCAAATATGCAGCATGAGCAGAAAACGCATCCGTGACATTCGCAATGAAGAGCTGATCGAAGCCACCATCGTGGCCGTGCACAGGCATGGCTATGGTGCTGTAACAATGGCAGACATTGCCCGCGAGGCTGGGGCCTCGGCTGCCTCGATCAACTATTATTTCGGCTCCAAAGAAGGCCTGATGGAGGCCACCATGCGCCATCTGCTGCGCAAACTTCGTGCCGCCATGATCACCGGGTACAGCGCGGCGAATTCCCCAACCGAGCGGCTCTATGCGGTGATGAATGCCAATTTCTCGGATCAGTTGTTTACGGTGGAACAATGCAGCATCTGGATGCAGTTCTGGGCCAGTGCACCGTATTCACCGCATCTTGCGCGTCTGCACCACCTGAACCGCGCCCGGGTGCGCAGTCATTTTCGCGCCGAATTGCGCCGCCTTTTGCCTGCCGAGGGCGTCGAGACCGCTCGCCAAGCCCTACAGAACTACATGGATGGAGCTTGGTTGCAGGCGGCGCTTTCGGACCAATCCGTGGATCCTGCCGCAGCCCGCGCTGCAGCCCGTCGGGTGGTGGACCTAGCACTGTCCTGATGCCTCTGACACCAGACTGTTAAACCTTGGTGGCCACCTCAGGTGGGGTAATGGCGCGGCGTTTCAGCACCGCTTCGCGCCAGGTGATGAAGCTCACCGCTGCCAGAATCACCCCACCACCTGAAACAACCCAAATATCCACCGGCTCGGCAAACACCAGCGCGCCCAAGGCGGTGGCCCAGACCAACTGCAAAAAGGTCACCGGTTGCGTCACTGTCAGCGGTGCAGCGGCAAAGGCCAGTGTCATTGAATAATGCCCGGCCGTGGCAAAGCAGGCCACCCCAAACAGCATGCCGATCTCGCCCCAGGTGGGTGTCACCCAGACCGCCAGTGCAAAAGGTGCCAGACCCAGCGTCACCCAAATCGACAGCATCGCCACCACAACCGTGGGATTGGTGCCATCCACGGTGAATTTCGCCAGCAGATACGAAGCACCAAAGGCCAAGGCGGTGAACAACATGGCGATATGGCCGGGAGAGATCTCGCGAAAACCGGGGCGCAGAATGATCAAGGCGCCGATCAACGCCGCACCAACCGCCGCTACGCGTCGCACGGCCAAACGCTCGCCCAGAAACAATGCCGCACCCAGTGTGACATAGACTGGTGACAGGTAGTTCATCGCGGTAACCTCAGCCAATGGGATCTGGGTCATCGCATAGAACCAGAGTATCACCCCTGCCGAATGCACCATGCCACGAGTGGCGAACAGCCCCCACATCCGCGCACTCACCCGTGCCCGGCGCACCGCGCCCAGCATCGGCAGCAGGAAGACCAGGCCAAGAAGATAGCGCAAAAAGGCCATCTCGGCCGGTGGGAGACGGCCGCTGCCCATGGTTTTCACCAGCGCCGTTACCGCAACGAAACACAGGCCGGTGAGCAACATGCAAATTGCCCCTTTCAGGGGCTGGCTTTGTGGAGGCTGGCTCATGTGATGGACACAACACCCAAACCGAAGCGGGCACAACCCTTCACATGACAATTAAGTCGCCCCCGCCATCCCGCCGCTTTGCAGGGCGGGACAGGGGTGGGCGGGTGGGCTGGCCTGCCCTGCAAAGCGGTTAAGGCAGTGGTATAAATTCCTGGTCGTCCCCGGGTGGCAACTGAAACCGGCCCTGCTGCCAATCGCCCGCTGCCCAGGCGGCTTTGGCCTCTTCGATCCGCTCTTTGGACGAGGCAACAAAATTCCACCAGATGTGACGCGGCCCATTCATCGTCTCGCCGCCCAGCGCCATCAACCGTGCACCCTGCCCCCCCGCCGTCACTGTGATCGCATCGCCTGGGCGAAACACCATCATCCGGCCCGCGTCAAAAACGTCACCGGCAATCTCGACCGAGCCTTGGGAGATATAGAGCCCACGATCCTCGTGGTCATCCGGCAGCGGCAGCTTGGCACCCGGCTGTAGGATAACATCCGCATAGAACGTCTCGGAATGCATCGTCACTGGGGCCTTTTCTCCCCAGGCAGTACCAAGAATTAGACGGACCTGCTTGCCCTCGCCTTCCAGCAGCGGCAAAGCCTCTTTGCCGTGATGTTCAAAACTGGGGGCGGTATCTTCGTGGCTTTCTGGCAGCGCAATCCAGGTCTGGATACCAAACAGGCTGCTCTGCCCCTTACGCGTTGCTTCGGAGGTGCGTTCCGAGTGGGTCACCCCCTGCCCGGCCACCATCCAGTTCACTTCGCCGGGATAAATCATTTGATGGGTGCCCAGACTGTCGCGGTGCTCAAACTCGCCCTCATACAGATAAGTCACGGTGCCAAGCCCGATATGCGGATGTGGGCGCACGTCGATGCCCTGCCCGGTCAAAAACTCAGCCGGTCCCGCCTGATCAAAGAAGATAAAAGGACCGACCATCTGACGCCGCGGCGCAGGTAAGGCGCGGCGGACCTCAAACCCGCCCAAATCGCGGGCGCGCGGGATGATCACGGTTTCAATAGCGTCCAGATCGCCAGCATCGGGGCACTGTGGTTCTAGGCTTGGATTCCAACTCATGTACTGGTCCTCCTAAGGGTATGAACCCACAGCTAGGCAGCAAAAGCAAATCAACCAACCGGCAGGACCGCACAGAAATTGTGCGCTACGTTAGCAAAAGCTTGACCGCGATGGCCCACATGGTCAGGCCGACCAGCACATCCAGTATCTGCCAGGCCCGTGGGCGGGCAAACAATGGGGCCAGCGCTGCGGCGCCATAACCCAGTGAAAAGAAGAAGGTAAAACTGGCAATTGCTGCACCCAGACCAAAGACCAGTGGCTGGGGATATTGCGCCGAGATGGCGCCCAGCAGAACCACCGTATCCAGATAGACATGCGGGTTAAGCCAGGTCAGCGCCAAGACTGTGGCAAGGACGGGCAGCAGCGCCGCGCCCACTCCTGTGTTGCTATCGGCATCCAAAGCTTCGGCCCCATGCCAGGCCGCCAGCAGGCTGCGCGCACCGTACCAGAGCAGGAAGGCCGCGCCGCCCCATCGCATGGCCTGTTCGAACCAGGGCCAGAGCAACGCCAGTGAACCAAACCCCATCACTCCGGCGGTGATCAGCAGAGCGTCCGAGGTGGCGCAGGTCAGGCAGATCCAGAACACATGCTGGCGGCGTAGCCCCTGGCGCAGCACAAAGGCGTTTTGCGAGCCAATAGCCATGATCAGGCTGAAACCAAGGGCAAATCCGGCGAATAGGCTGGGGGGCATGGGTCTTCCTTTTGTCTGTCTGGATTTGACTACACCGCCGCAAAGGCGTAATCCAATTAAAGATGGTAATCCAGATTAAGTTTTCCTAATGCAATTCAATCCACATCACCTGGCCGCCCTATCGCAGGTTCTGCGGCTCGGCAGCTTTGAAGCGGCGGCGGCTGAGCTCTCTGTCACACCATCAGCTATGTCGCAACGTATCAAAGCGCTGGAGGATCAAACTGGCACGGTACTGGTACAGCGTGGCCCGCCCTGCACTGGCACCGAGGCTGGGTTGAGAATTGCCAAACATGCCGAGGATATCGGCCTGCTGGAAGCGCAGCTGACCCGCGAGTTGGCACTGGATCGTGATCCTATGGCCGCGCGCCTAAAAGTGGCGGTCAATGCTGACAGTCTGGCCACCTGGTTTGTCGAGGCCATGGCCGCGTCCGATGGTGTGTTGTTTGATCTGGTGATCGACGATCAGGATCACAGTGCTGACTGGTTAAAACGGGGGGAGGTCTCGGCTGCGGTCACCGCGCATGGCAAGGTGGTCACCGGCTGTGACGCCCATGCACTGGGCGCGTTTCGCTATGTTGCCTGCGCCAGTCCCGTCTATATGCAACGCTGGTTTGCGGATGGGATCACGCCCAAAGCCACCAGCCGTGCGCCCTGTATGGTGTTCAATGCCAAAGACGCGCTGCAGCGCCGCTGGATGGAGGTGAATGTTGCTCCACAACTGTTCCCTCCGACGCATTTTCTGCCCTCCACACAGGCCTTTGTCGATGCGGCTGTGGCCGGTTTGGGTTGGGGCATGAACCCACTGGAATTTGTGCGCCCCCTGATGGACGAGGGTAAACTGGTGCCTCTGCTGCCGCAGACCGAGCTGATGGTGCCACTGACCTGGCAAGTTAGCCGGGTGATGGCCCCGGCACTCGCGCAGGTGACCCGTGCAGTGCTGAGCTCGGGGCGGCGTCATCTGTCACAAGAGTAAATCGAGGCTACCAAGCTTGATCCGCCGAGGGTTATCGTCAAAGCTGGCGCTATGACGGATCAAACCACCCTGCCCCTGTCCCATAGCTTTTGGTTGCATCTGGTGTTGCCGCGCGCCGCTGTATTGTTGGTGCTGATCGCCCTTGGCAGCCTGTTGGTGGCTCCGGTGCCGCTACTCTATGCTCTGCTGGCCGCGGACGGAGCCTTTTTCGTCTGGCAATTCCTACAGTTTCAGGCCTGCGCCGACGACCATCTGCGCGGCATGGGCAGCATGACTCCAATCTGGGGTGGCTATCTGGCGTTACTGTTTGCCGGGTTTGCATCTGCGTCATTGTGGTGGGGGGCGTTTTTGTTTGCCGCCCCACCAGAAACCACCGAATTGTTCACTGACCGGATGGATCGACTGCACGCGGCTGAATATGAGCTGCTCTTGTCCGAAGACAGGATGTCTCTGACTTTCAGCGGCACCGTTACCCACGGCCTGAGCAAGCGCGCCCGCGTTTTGCTGCAAGAAAATCCGCAAATGAGAACTGTCACGCTGAATAGCCCCGGCGGCCACATCTACGAGGCGCGCGGTTTTGCCTACCAGATCCGTGATCACGGTTTGGATACATACGTCATGAACGAATGCAGCTCGGCCTGCACATTGCTGTTTGTGGCGGGCGTTCAGCGCAGTCTGGCCCCTGATGCGCGACTGGGGTTTCACAGCTATGCGCTGGAATATGGCAGTGCACTCCCCAACGTCGATCTGCAGAAGGAACAAGAGAAAGACCGTTTGTTTTTTCGGGATCAGGGACTTAGCGAAGTCTTTTTGAAGCGGATGTTCGACGAGCCCAGCACCGACCTGTGGTATCCCGGCCGAACCGAGGCACGACAGGCCGGGCTGATACGTCCCTAGACGGATAATACACTGCAACAACTCACCTCAACACATTAAAATACAACGCTTATTTTAGAACTATCGAGGGGAATTCCGAAACCAAATATTCGTATTTCTCAGGCAAACACATGTCCGGTGAGACGTGGGGTCAGAACACTATGCTTGATGGAATACACGACGAGGAAACCGCTTTGCGACGGCGGTTGCTGTTTAGATTGTTGCGGGGGTTTAGCTTTGACAAACCCGTGTTTCAGAGCGAGGCGATTTCGGAAGCAGTTCCGAGGTCGTTGATTACGCCCGAGTATCAAAGGTTTGGCAGCCAGCCTGGCGCCGCAATCTAAAGTCCGTGACCGGAAACGGGCACTGACCTAAGGTATGGAACCGTGAACGCCAAGCCCGTCTGGCACTGGCGAATTGCTTTGCTCATTGCCAAACAAAAAAGGCCTGCCAAAACGGCAGGCCTTTTGCAATTTGCAGAGAAACAGTCTTACAGCTGCTCCATCACCTCGTCCGAGGCCTCAAAATTGGTGGTGACGCGCTGAATGTCATCGTCATCTTCCAGTGCATCCACCAGCTTCATCAGCTTTTGCATGGCAACCAGATCCATCTCGGTGGTGGTGGTGGGTTTCCATACCAGCTTGGTGCTTACAGAATCGCCCAACGCCGCTTCCAGTGCGCTGGATACGTCGTTCAGATCGCTATCTTCGCAATAGATGGTGTGACCCTCGTCCGAGCTTTCAACGTCCTCGGCACCGGCCTCGATGGCGGCCTCAAAAACGGCATCCGCATCACCCACGGCAGCGCCATAAGTCACTTCACCTTTACGGTCGAACATGAAGCCAACCGAACCAGTTTCGCCCAAATTGCCACCATTCTTGGAGAACGTGGAGCGCACGGTCGATGCTGTGCGGTTGCGGTTGTCGGTCATTGCCTCGACGATGACAGCGACGCCATTGGGGCCATAGCCCTCATAGCGGATTTCTTCGTAGTCGTCGCCTTCACCGGCGGCCGATTTCTTGATGGCGCGGTCAATCACATCCTTGGGCACGGATTGCGACTTGGCTTCTTTGACAGCCATACGCAAACGCGGGTTTTTCTCTGGATCCGGGTCGCCCATTTTTGCGGCGACGGTGATTTCCTTGGAGAGCTTGGAGAACAGTTTCGAGCGAACGGCGTCCTGGCGACCTTTGCGGTGCTGGATGTTTGCCCATTTTGAGTGGCCTGCCATGGTCCATCCCTATGTTAATTACACGTTTGGCGCACATATAGCCTTGTCTGGTGGGGGCTTTCAAGCACTGGCGGTCGATCCGTGCTTGTTCCACCCACCTCAGCGGCTAGAGTAGCCGCATGACATTGGATCAAATTATTCTGTTTTCGCTATTCACTGCCGTCTTTGCCATGCTGGTTTGGGGGCGGTATCGCTATGACCTTGTGGCGTTTTCTGCGCTGATGGTCGGCGTGGTGCTTGGCGTTGTTCCCACCAAAGATGCCTTTGCCGGCTTTGGCCACCCGGCAACGCTGGTGGTGGCGCTGGTGCTGATTGTCTCGGCCGGGTTGGTTCGATCTGGCGCTGTGTTTCTGATCACCCGTACGCTGGTAGACGCCTCACGGGGCTTAGGCAGTCATATCGCACTGATGGGCGGCATTGGCGCTGTCTTGTCGGCCTTCATGAACAACGTGGCGGCGCTGGCACTGCTGATGCCAGTGGATATCCAGACTGCCCGCAAGGCAGGTCGCGCGCCGGGATTGAGCCTGATGCCGCTGTCCTTTGCCACCATTCTGGGCGGCATGGTGACGCTGATTGGCACGCCTCCGAATATCATCATAGCCTCGATCCGCGCCGAAACCCTGGGCGAGCCGTTTCACATGTTTGACTTTGCCCCAGTGGGAGGCGTGGCCGCCATTACCGGGTTAGCCTTTGTGGCACTGGTTGGCTGGCGGTTGATCCCCACCCGCGATGACGCCGGATCATCGGAATCGCAACTGGCGCAATATATCGCCGAGCTGACGGTGCCCGAAGGCTCGCCGCATATCGGCAAGCGGTTGCGAGACTTAAACGATGAAGCCGAGAAAGCCGATGTCGCTATTTTGGGCCTGATCCGCGACGGCCGCCGCCGTTATGGTCTGGCTGCTGGGTCTGTGCTGCAATCGGGTGACGCGATACTGCTGGAAGCCACCCCCGAGGCGCTGGACGAGTTTCGCACAACGCTATCGCTGGATTTTTCCGATCAAGCGCGGCAAGAGAAGCTGACCGCCGAGGGTGACGGGCTGGAAGTGGTCGAAGTGGTGGTGCCGGAAACCGCCCGCATCGCCGGACGGTCCGCGCAATCCATGGGGTTGGCATGGCGCCAAAGCACCGTGTTGATGGGGCTGTCCCGTCAGGGCCGTCAGTTGACCAAGCATATCCGGCAGACCGAAATCGAAGCCGGAGACATCCTGCTGCTGCTCTGCCCGCGTGATCGGGCGGTTGATGTCACCGAATGGCTGGGCTGTTTGCCGCTGGCAACCCGCGGGCTGGCCGTCACTGCCAATGACAAGACTTGGCTGGCGATTGCGATGTTTGGCGCGGCGGTGCTGGCGGCCTCGGTTGGGTTATTGTACCTGCCGGTGGCGCTGGGGCTGGTGGTGGTGGGCTATGTGCTCACCAAGATACTGCCGGTGGCCGAGATCTATGATCATATTGAGTGGCCTGTGGTGGTGCTGCTGGGATCGATGATCCCGCTGGGCGCGGCGCTGGAGACCTCAGGCGGGACCACGCTGATAGCTGATGCGTTAATTGGGCTGACGCAAGGGCTGCCCGCCTGGGCCATCCTGACAGTGCTGATGGTGGTGACGATGACACTGTCAGATGTGCTGAACAACACAGCCACCACCATTGTGGCGGCACCGGTGGGCATTCAGATGGCCAATACGTTACAGGTCTCGGCTGATCCGTTTCTGATGGCAGTGGCGGTGGCGGCCTCGGCTGCGTTTCTCACCCCGATTGGACACAAGAATAACACGCTGATCCTGGGGCCCGGCGGCTATCAGTTTGGCGATTATTGGCGTATTGGCCTGCCGCTAGAAGTGCTGATCGTCGCCACCTCGATCCCGGCGATACTGGTGTTCTGGCCGATGTAAGACCAGCGCCCCTGCGCTGACCGCTCTCCTGTGGATAACCTCGCGGCAATCAAGCGTATTGCGCTTGGCACAGGCGACGACGCGCCGCTAACCTGCCTGGAACCACCTGGGGAGGCGCGTTTTGCACAGTCTGATCACACTCTTTCTACCGCTATCATTGGCGATCATCATGCTGTCTTTGGGCATTGGCCTGGAGCTGACCGATTTCCATCGTGTCGCCCGCCGCCCATTGGCCTTTACCATCGGTGCGATCAGTCAGGTTGTTATCCTGCCTTTGATCGCATTTGCAGTCCTGGCCCTGTTTGATCTACCGGCAGAATTTGCGGTCGGGGTGATGTTGCTGTCGTTCTGTCCTGGGGGTGTGACCAGCAATATTCTGGCCAAACTCTCTGGCGGCGATGTTGCCCTTTCGGTCTCATTGACCGCGGTGATCAGCCTGCTCAGCATTCTGACAGTGCCATTCTTTGCAGCCTGGTCGGTCACCTATTTCATGGGGTCCACGGCCCCTGAGGTCAGCATCACAGGGCTGGCCATTGCGTTGTTCCTGATCGGCACCTTGCCGGTTCTCGTCGGCATTACCATCCGCCACTATGCGCGCAGCTTTGCCCTGCGCATTGAACAGGGATTGTCGCGGGTCTCGGTTGGACTGCTGGTCCTGATCGTCACCATTGTCCTGACCGCGAACTGGTCAACGTTCGTCGAAAATGTCGCCATCATGGGCCTGACTTTGATCACGTTGAACCTGCTGCTGCTGCTTGTCGGATACGCTTTGGGTCGTGCTGCGCGCCTTAGCGGACCTGAGGTTCGGACAATATCTATCGAAACCGGCATTCAAAACTCAACGCTTGGCATCACGCTGGCCGGGCTTATCACCGGAGTCACAGAGGGCTTTAGCGCAATGGCTCTGCCCTCGGCGGTCTATGCGATCACTATGTATCTGGTCGTCCTGCCCTTTGTGCTTTGGTTCCGCCGTCAAGAATAAGGAAGCCCCTATCATGGTTGAAACCGCAGATGTGATTGTTGTTGGGGGCGGGCTGGCCGGACTGGCCGCAGCCGCCGAATTGGCCGACCGCGGCAAGAAAGTCATCCTGCTGGATCAGGAACCTGCCCATTTTCTGGGCGGTCAGGCCCATTGGAGCCTAGGCGGGCTGTTCATGGTAAACACGCCAGAACAACGTCGCATGGGCATTCGTGACAGTCTGGATTTGGCCCGGCGTGACTGGATGGGCAGTGCTCAGTTTGATCGCGATGACGACCACTGGCCGCGCAAATGGGCCGAGGCCTATCTGGAGTTTTCCGCAGGTGAAATGCAGCCTTGGTTGCATGACATGGGCCTGCGCTGGTTTCCTGTGGTGGGCTGGGCTGAACGGGGTGGCGGGACTGCTGAGGGCCACGGCAACTCGGTGCCTCGGTTTCATGTTACCTGGGGCACGGGACCCGGTGTGGTCATGCCGTTTGCCAATCGGGTCCGCGCGCATATTGATGCAGGGTTGATTGAGCTGCGCAGCCGCCATCAGGTCAGCCGCATTCTCACTCAGAACGGGGCGGCAACTGGGGTTGCTGGGGAAATCCTGGCGCAGGATGATGCGGTTCAAGGGGCCAAGACCAACCGGCAAGAGATTGGCGCATTTGAGGTCCATGCGCCGTCGGTGATTGTCGCCTCGGGCGGGATTGGCGGCAATCTGGAACTGGTGCGCAGGAACTGGCCGCGTGAGCGTCTGGGCGAGCCGCCCAAAGATATGGTCTCAGGCGTGCCGTTTCATGTGGATGGTCGGATGATCCCAATTGCCGAATCCGCGGGTGGCCATGTCATCAACGGCGACCGCATGTGGCATTACTGCGAGGGGCTGCGGAACTGGGACCCGATCTGGCCCAACCACGGTATCCGCATCCTGCCCGGCCCCTCGTCGATGTGGTTTGATGCCAACGGCGACCGCCTGCCCGCCCCCTGTCTGCCCGGGTTTGATACACTGGGGACGCTGAAGGAAATCCTGAAAACCGGGCATGGCTACAGCTGGTTTGTGCTGTCGCAGAAGATCATTGAAAAGGAATTTGCACTGTCCGGGTCGGAACAGAACCCGGATCTGACCTCGGGCAAGTGGCTGGAGGTAATCAAGGCGCGGTTGTTGTCGCGCGGACAGGCCCCGGGACCAGTTGAGGCGTTCAAGAAACACGGTGCCGACTTTGTGGTGGCCGAGGGCCTGACTGAACTGGTTGCGGGCATGAACAAAATTGCCGAGGTGCCGCTGATTGAGTCGCATCTGCGCCGACAGATCGAGGCGCGGGATAGTCAGGTGGACAATCCCTTTGCCAAGGATGCGCAGATCATCGCTATCAACGCCGCCCGCAACTATCGCGGCGACCGCTTGATCCGCACTGCCAAGCCGCATCGGATTCTGGACCCAAAGAATGGGCCATTGATCGCGGTTCGGCTGAACGTCCTGACTCGCAAAACCTTAGGTGGCCTACAGACCAATCTGGACAGCCAGATGATTGGGCAGGATGGTGCGGTGGTGCCGGGCTTGTTCGCCGTCGGCGAGGCTGCCGGGTTTGGCGGCGGCGGTTATCACGGCTACAACGCGCTGGAAGGCTCGTTTCTAGGCGGGTGCATTTTCTCAGGGCGCAATGCGGGGCGGTCTGGCAAGATCGCTTAGAAGTATCCACTAATTCTGTAACGTTGACAGCTATCGGGGTGAGCAGGTTGGGAGTATTAACGTTGCAAGCACCCAGAACTAGTCAACATGGGCAACGGCAGAGACAGTTTGCCACTTAGGTAGAACGTCAATAACTACTACAAAGTAGGACAAAATTTCAAAAAAGATCCTGTCGATCTTCGCTTTAACAATAAGAGTGCTGCATGCCTAGTTTCTCCCAAATATTGAAATTCATGAAACAGAGCCACGAAGCAAAGTCTTGGTATTTCATACTGGCCTTCATTTTTTTGGGAGAGATCATAATGGTTCTCTATGAGCTGTACCAACCAGAGTACTATCAGAAAAGTTTATCCAGTAGATATACTCCCATTCTGATTTGGATAGCTCCTCCAGTCATGATTTTCTCGTTTCTGAGAACTGTTAGAACTTACTTCGATGATCCAAAAGGTGAATAAATTACAACACCATTTCGTAGGGTGGTAAGAATGAAAATTGTACAATACTCAGGGTAGCACCTGACCTTGGGGACGCGCAAAGCACCGAAGGTCAGGCGCAATTCGACTTGCCAGCCGGGCGGGTTAATTTTTCTTAGATCTACGTCTTTTTGAAACGCCCTAGTTATCTAGCGTCAGTCCCATCAACACCGTGCCATCCTCGGCGATCATTTGCAGTAGCGGCCCCTGACGATCAATCGTTTTGACCTTTGGAAGGGCCGCTAGGAAATCATTCTCTTGCGTATCCAGCTCTGGTGCACAGGCCATCATCGTGCCCGCCATCTGGTCGGGAAAGCTGATCTCGTTGCCGGATAGCTCTGCCTGCCCCATAAACCGGTTACAGCCGCCCGAGGCCGAAAACTGCCCTGCTGTCGCAAAGACAAACCCCGGGTCGCGGCCTTTGTCCACCGCAGCGCCGTTCAGCTCGATTAGGGTCCAGTTGGTGTTGTCCAATTGCAGATCCGCCTGCTCTGTTGCCGTGGATGTAACCGGTATGACGATCATATCCGCCGTATCGCTAGCGCCGCGTGTCAGCACCGGATAGGCCGTGTCGGTGATAAACAGCAACTTGTCCCCTTGGGTGATCCGCGCCGAAACCGCATAGCTGTTGTTGGCAAGGATCTCGCTGTTCAGGAAACTGAGTTCATAGTCTGTCGGCACTCCGGTCAAATCGTATTCCTGTGAGGCTACCAGTTTCGAGGCAACATCCATCAGTGACACATCGCGCAGTTCCACCAGCAGTTTGGCGTCAGGCGGCACCGCAATGCGCTGAAGGTACGTCACGCTGCCGTCGACTGTTCCTGCCCGTACCATAGAAACACCTGCTATTGCGGTGGAGGCCGCAAGTACCATGGTCATAAATCCACGTTTGAAATCCATTTTTACTGCCCTTGGAAAAACTCGATCCCTTGTCATCTAGGGATCGAGCCACCGATTGCATCACAGTGCCCTGAAGATCGGCAACAATACGCCGCGTCACAGGCGGATTACCGGCGAATTACAGGGGCCAGAACACCGGGATCAGGGCCGAGGCAAGCAAACCGATCGACAGATTCAACGGAATACCAACCCGCATGAAGTCAGTGAAGCGATAGCCGCCGGGGCCATAGACCATCATGTTAGTTTGATAACTGATCGGGGTGGCAAAGGTAGCACTGGCGGCCACCATCACTGCGATCACCAGCGGCCTCGGCTCGACCCCCATCGACAAGGCCAGGCCAATCGCCACCGGGGTCAGCACCACCGCCACCGCGTGGTTGATCATCTCGGACAGCACCGAGGTCAGCAGGTAGATTGCCCAGACAATAAAGAACGGTGGCAGGTCGCCAATCAAGGGGGCCAAGGCATGCACGATCAGATCGATGGCGCCCGAGGTTTCAAGCGCCGTTGCCACGGCCAGCATGGCAAAGATCAGCGCCAGCAGACGGCCGTCGATGAAAGAAAAGGCCTCGTCGCTGTCGATACAGCGGGTCAGGAACACGGCGGCCATGGCCAGCACGGCCAGCAACAGGATCGGCGCGACGCCCAGCGCTGCCAAAATCACAATGCCTGCAATCGCAGCCAAGGCAATGGGGGCGTGACTGCGGCGATAAGCACGCTCAGTCGGTTTGGTCACGTCAACCATATCCATATCAGCTGCCAGCCGCTGGATGTCATCCGAACCACCTTCGAGCAGCAGCGTATCGCCGACCCGCACCACCAGATCATCCAACTGCTGACCGATATTCTGATTGCGACGGTGCACCGCCAAGACATAGACACCGTAGCGACGTCGCAGGCGCATGGCACCCAGTGAGCGACCAATCATCCGGCAGCCAGGCGTAATCAGCACCTCAACAGTCGAGGTTTCCACCGCCGAGACCTGATCGACCCGGCGCAGTTCCTTATTGCGCTGCAGGCCAAGAAGTTCCGTCATCTGGGTGCGCAACACAACCCGGTCGCCGACCCGCAATTCGACGCTTTTTAGATCGCGCCGCAGTGAGACATCGCCTCGGATCACATCAACCAGACGCACACCGGCACGTTTGAACAATTGTACGCCCGTAACCTCGCGGCCAATCAGGTTGCTGTCTGGGGGGATCACTGCCTCGGTGAAGAACTTCATTGTGTGTTTGCCCGACAGCATAGTCGCCATGCTGGACCGATCTGGCAGCAGGCGGGGTGCCACAAAACGCAGGTAGATCGCGCCCCAAGCCACCAGGAAGATCGCCAGCGGGGTGATCTCAAAAATAGTAAAGGGCTCCATACCATTGGCCCGCGCAACACCATCCACCAGCAGGTTGGTCGAGGTGCCGATCAGGGTCAGCGTGCCGCCCAGAATGGCGGCATAGCTAAGTGGGATCAGCATTTTACTGGCCGAGATATTCAGCTTTCGTGACAGCTGGACAAACACCGGGATCATTACCACCACAACAGGTGTATTGTTAACAAAGGCCGAGGCTACAACTACAAAGGCCATCAGTGAGCCTATGGCGACGGCAGGGCGTGTGTCAGCCTGCGCTTCGGCATATTGGGTGAACCATTGCAGCGCCCCGGTGCGCACCAGAGCGCCCATGACGATGAACATTGCCACGATAGTCCAGGGGGCTGGGTTGGATAGAACATGCAGGGCATCTTCATAGGGCAACACGCCCAAGGCCAGCATTGTGGCGGCGCCACCAATTGCCACCACCTCGGCTGGATAGGCTTCACGCATGAACAGGATGAACATCACTGCCACAACAACCAGAGTTACAACCGCACCGCCGGTTTCAGAAAAAGCCAGTAAATTCATCACACCGTCCGTCACCTGTATTGCACTATACCCTGACCCGCTTTGGCGACAGGTGCAAGCGTGGCTGCCAAGAATGGCAGTTGGATCACGGGGTTGACGGCTGCAGCAACCCACCACTGCGGATCATGTGGATCTCTTTGGCAGCGCCGGTGCGGTCATCCGTGTTGATAAACACACCCGACAGGGTCGCCTCGCCTGTTGCCGGGGTAAAGCGGCTTTTGGGCATGCCGGTGATAAAGCGGCGCATCGGTTCGGTTTTCTCCATGCCGATCACCGAGTTATAGTCGCCGCACATGCCGGCATCCGTTAGATAACCGGTGCCACCTTCCAGAATTTGTGCGTCACCCGTTGGCACATGAGTATGGGTGCCCACCACCAGCGAGGCCTTGCCATTGCAGAAATGCCCCATCGCCATCTTCTCGGATGTTGCCTCGCAGTGCATGTCCACAATGATCGCCTGCGCCAGCCCCCCGCGCGGATGCGCCTTCAGCACATTTTCCACAGCCGAGAATGGATCATCAAAGGCGCGTTTCATGAACACCTGCCCCAACGCCTGCAACACCAGAACCTTGCGCCCACCCGGCGCGTTGAACAGCCGATACCCCTTGCCCGGAGCACCCTTGGCATAGTTCAGTGGCCGGATGATACGTGGCTCTTTTTCAATGAACTGCAGCATGTCCTTTTGGTCAAAAGCATGATCGCCTAGGGTCAGACAATCAACTCCGGCATCAAGCAGGGCTTTGGCGTGATCGCCGCTCAGCCCCATGCCATTGCTGGCGTTCTCGCCGTTGACCACAACAAAATCCAACCGCCATTCGTCGCGCAGACGTGGCAGGTTTTCGGTGACAGCTTTGCGCCCGGCGCGGCCCATCACATCGCCTAGAAATAAAATTCGCATCCGCTCTCCTAGGCTGCACAGCCAGACAGGGCAAGCCCTCAGCGGGCATAGCCATTTTTTTCGAAAAAAATGTTCCAGATTTTTCGAAAAATCTGGTCAGCGTTGGAACTGTAGCACCCGGCTTTCGGTGATCAGCATGTCCAGCGGTTGGTCGGTCGGCTCCAATGGCAGATCCTGCGCCTCCTGCGCGTCAAAGGCAAAGCCAATGGCCAGGGTTGGCCGTTTGGCGCGCAGGCCCTCAAGAGTGCGGTCATAAAATCCGCCGCCATAGCCCAGACGACCGCCTTGGGCATCAAAAGCCACCAACGGCACGATTAGGATTTCGGGGTCGAAGAAATCGTCCACCTCGGGCACTTTTGCGCCAAATGGGCCATCGCGCAGCGGGGCTTCTGGTTGCCAGCGGCTGAATTTCAACGGCTGACCAGCCGACATGATCACCGGCACCCCAACTGGGCCATGGGCTGCTGCCTCGGCCATTGCAGCCACAGGGTCAATCTCGGTGCGGATCGGCATATAACCTGACAGCGGTACACCGCGATAACCAGCCAAAACTTCGGACAGATGCCCAGCGACACCCGGTTTATGCATCCCGTGGGCCTCTTTACGACGGGCAAAACCCGCTTTGCGGGCCTGTGCTTTAATTGCGGTCAAATCCGTCATAGCAATACCTTTGAAGCCAGTCCCAGGAATATGAAAAAACCCATCACATCGGTGGTGGTGGTGACAAAAGTGCCCGAGGCCAGCGCCGGGTCAATTCCCAGCTTATCCAGTGTCACCGGCACCACGGTGCCGGCAAATCCGGCAATTATCATATTGAACACCAGAGCCGTACCAATCACCGCGCCCAACATGGGCGAGTCGAACCACAGCATACCAACCACGCCGAGAACAGCCGCAAAGGTCAGCCCGTTCAACAGGCCCACCATCAATTCACGACGGATCACCCGCCAGACGTTGGAACCGGTCAGATCCTTGGTCGCCAGTGCACGCACTGCCACGGTCAGCGACTGCGTGCCGGCATTGCCGCCCATCGAGGCCACAATGGGCATCAAGATGGCCAGCGACACCAGCTCAGAAATTGTGGCCTCGAACCGCGAAATCACCAAGGAAGCAAAAATGGCGGTGAACAAGTTCACTCCCAGCCAGGGAAGGCGCTTTTTTGAGGTCTCGGCGACGCTGTCTGACAACGCGCTTTCGCCCACTCCGGCGAGGCGCAAAATGTCTTCTTCGTGCTCTTCATCCAGCACCACCATGGCATCATCAATGGTAATGGCGCCGACCAATCGGCCTTCACCGTCCACCACCGGGGCCGAGATCAAGTGGTACTGGTTGAAGGCATAAGCGACGTCTTCTTCATCCTGATCAACCGGGATCACTTGAAAAATCTCTTCCTTCAGGGTGATCAGCTTTACCTCACGGTGGGCACCCATCAATTTCCCAAGGGTGACGTTGCCGGTTGGCTTCAGCCGTGGATCAACCAAGACCACATGGTAAAACTGCTCGGGCAGGTCTTTTGCGTCGCGGATGAAATCGATCACCTGGCCAACGGTCCAATGCTCGGGCGCCATCACCACTTCGCGCTGCATCAAACGCCCGGCTGAGTTCTCCGGGTAGGCCAGCGCCTGTTCGACCGCAACCCGGTCGGCATCTTCCAGAACCTCAAGAATCGCCTCTTGCTGGGGCTCCTCCAGATCCTCGACCAGATCAACCACATCGTCGGTTTCAAGATCGCGTACCGCTTCGGCCAGAACTTGCGGATTGAGAATCGGGAGCACTTCTTCGCGAACTGATTCCTCTAGTTCCGACAGGATTTCGCCGTCAAATTCATGTCCATACAGATGAATCAGCTGGGCCCGATCAAAAGCGTTGATCTGTTCCAGAAGGTCGGCAATATCGGCAGCGTGCAGGGGCTGCATCAACCTGGTCAGCTGGTCCTTGTCGTGCACATCAACCGAATAGAGGATGGCTGCCACCGCTTTGCGGTCCAGCTTATATGCACCGTCGCGGTGCAGATCGCCGCTATTGTGATCGTTGCCTGCGCTCATGGGCTGACCTCCGCCTGATTGAGTGCAGACTAAAAGAAGCTGCTACCGGAAAACAATGACAATGGCTTAATTTACCGCGACTGCTGCGGCGGCTATCCTGTGAGACACCGTTTGGCAAGGAAAGGGCGCGCGTCATGAGCACAGAGTTTATCCTGAAGGGGCTGGTTTTGTCTTTCTCCCGCTCACCTTTTGATGAGGGGGCGCCTTGGGATGCCGCGCAAGTCACTGAAGCTGTTGCCATTCGCGACGGGAAAGTTGCTGGTACTGGATCGCTTGGCGATATGCAGGCGTTGCTGCCATCGGCGCAACTGGTGGATCACGGCGACAAGCTGATCATGGCGGGATTCGTCGATGCCCATGTGCATTATCCCCAAACTGCCATTATCGCCAGTTGGGGCAAGCGGCTGATCGACTGGCTGAATACCTATACGTTCCCTGAAGAGATGCGGTTTGGCGACCGTGACTATGCCGATGAGGTGGCCAACCGCTATCTGGATCTGACTGCTGCCAATGGCACCACCACGGTTTGTTCCTTTTGCACCATCCACCCCGAAAGCGTTGATGCCATCTTCTCGGCCGCTCAGACGCGTGGGCAGCGCATTGTGGCGGGTAAGACCTGTATGGACCGCAACGCGCCCGACGGTCTGCGCGACACGGCCCAGTCTGCTTATGACGACAGCGACGCATTGATTGCCCGCTGGCATGGAGTGGACCGGCTCGAGTATGCGATCACCCCTCGATTTTCCCCTACCTCGACGCCAGAACAGCTCGACGCCATGGGATCGCTTTGGGCCAAGCACCCGGACTGTTTGATGCAGACGCACTTGAGTGAACAGGTGGATGAGATCGAATGGGTCAAATCGCTGTTTCCGCAAGCGCGCGATTATCTGGATACCTATGAGGAGTTTGGCCTGCTGGGCGCGCGTGGTTTGTTCGGTCATGCGATCCATCTGGAAGAACGCGAACGCCACCGGTTGCGCGACTTTGGTGCGGCGCTGGTGCATTGCCCGACCTCGAATACCTTTATCGGCTCGGGGTTGTTCGACATGAATGGTCTGATGGCTGAGGGTCAGCGCATTGGTCTGGCCACCGATACGGGCGGCGGCTCAAGCTTTTCCATGCTGCGCACCATGGCGGCGGCCTATGAAGTTGGCCAACTGCGCGGCACCCCGCTGCATGCGGCGCAACTGTTGTGGCTGGCTACCCAAGGGTCCGCCGCTGCGCTGCGGCTGGAGGATAAGATCGGCAATGTCGCCACGGGCATGGAGGCGGATCTGGTGGTGCTGGATCTGGCTTCGACTCCGGCGATTGCGCAACGCGGCCATGACGCAACGGATCTGTGGGACGCAGTGTTTGCCACGATTATGATGGGCGACGACCGCGCGGTGGCCGAGGTTTGGATTGGCGGCAAGGCGGTTTAACTGCCGCCCGCTGACGCGGGCGGGCCTCCGGCGGAGGTATTTTTAACAAGAAGAAGGTGGCGGTTGGAGGTCAGCAGCCGGGCCGCGCCAGCACCATGACCCAAGTATTGCCGGTGCCGCGCGCCAGTGCAAATTCGGTGACTTTTCTGTTCAGCATGTTCTTGCGGTGACCGCGCGATTTGGTCCACGAGCTCATGACAGCTGCAAGACTAGTCTGACCCGAGGCGATATTCTCGGCGGCGGTGCACCAACCGTATCCGCTGCGGGTCAGGCGTTTTCCAATGCTGGAGCCATCGCTGCCGGTGTGGGAAAAGAACCCGTTGCGGACCATGTCGTCGGCATGGGCGCGGGCCGTTTTCTCTAGCTGGGTGGAATATTGCAGGGCTGCAAGGTTCTTGTCCGCACGCAAGGCATTGATACTATTGGACGCCGCAGTGCGGTCCACATTTCCAGCTGAGGCAGGCATGGCCGCCAGCATCATAGTGATCAGGAAAATACTCAGCCGTTTCATATCCTCAGCTCTCCATCAATTGCCGCGTCAGCGCACTGTGTCGTTGCAGCAGCTGGGGCAGGTCCAGAGTAGTAATCTCACCGCTGCGCACAACCTGACGACCCTCAACAAACAGATGTTTCACCTGCGTGGGGCCTGCCAGCAACAGCGCGGCGGGATCCCAGCTGCCGCTGGAGGACACACCGGTGGTATCCCACATGGCGATGTCAGCGCGCTTGCCTGGGGACAATCGGCCACAGTCGGGGCGGTTCAGAACGTCAGCGCCGCCGCGGGTGGCAATCTCCAGCGCCTCGTAAGCGCTCATTGCGTCGGCGCCGTTTTGCACCCGTTGCAGTAGCATCGACTGGCGCGCCTCGCCGATCAGGTTGGCCCCGTCATTGCTGGCCGAGCCGTCGACACCTAGACCAACCGGGACACCGGCATCGCGCATCTGGCGCACCGGGGCGATGCCGCTGCCGAGGCGGCAGTTGGAGCAGGGGCAATGAGAGACACCCGTGCGTGTGCGGGCAAAGAGGTCGATTTCAACGACGTCCAGTTTCACACAATGGGCGTGCCAGACGTCATCGCCGGTCCAGCCTAAATCCTCGGCGTATTGGCCGGGGCGGCAGCCGAACTGGTCCATCGAATAGGCCACATCCTCGTCGTTTTCGGCCAAGTGGGTGTGTAGCATCACCCCCTTGTCACGGGCCAGCAGTGCGGTGTCGCGCATCAGCTCGCGGCTGACCGAGAAGGGGGAGCAAGGCGCCAGGCCCACCCGGCACATCGAGCCTTCGGAAGGGTCGTGAAACCCATCGACCACCCGGATCATGTCGTTGAGGATTGCAGCCTCTTGTTCGACCAAAGAATCTGGCGGCAACCCTCCAGCGCTTTCGCCAATGCTCATGGCACCGCGGGTGGGGTGAAAGCGCAGACCAACCTGCGCCGCGGCGTGAATGGTGTCTTCGAGCCGGGAGCCGTTGGGATAGAGATACAGGTGGTCTGAGCTGAGGGTGCAGCCGGACAGCGCCAGTTCGACCAGCCCCAGTTGCGCCGAGACGAACATTTCCTCGGGGCCAAAGCGACCCCAGATCGGGTAGAGCCGTTGCAGCCAGCCAAACAGTAGCGCATCCTGAGCCCCCGGCACGGCGCGGGTGAGGTTTTGGTACAGGTGGTGATGGGTATTCACCAGGCCCGGTGTGACGACGCAACCGCGCCCCGAGATCACCTCGCCGGTGGTTTTCAGCCCCTGCCCCAGTGCTGCGACAACGCCATCGCGGATCAGCAGGTCGGCGCAATGGTGCACTTGAGCGCCATCATCCATGGTCACAATGGTATCGGCGTTTTGGATTAGAATTTCAGGCATTGGCCCCTCACACTTCGCTATAGGCTCGCTTCGGTACGAAGTGTGAAATGTGCCGACAGAAGGAGCAAAGGACTCGGCCTACCAAAGGTAGCCGAGAGCCTGGCCCGCCTCAAGCCTTTTTCAAAAGCGCCAAAGTTGCCGCGTGGATCTGCGCATTGCCAGCCGCCAGTACCCGGCCGCCATCATGCGCTGGTTCGCCTTGCCAGTTAGTAACAATACCGCCAGCCGCCTGGATCACCGCGATGGGACCTTGAACGTCATAAGCATTCAAGCCGGCCTCGATCACCAGATCGACCTGCCCTGCCGCCAGCAGCGCATAGGCGTAGCAATCCATGCCATAGCGGGTCAGTTTGACCTGCGCCGAGACACTCTCGAACCCGGCGCGCTCTTGCGGGCTGCCAACTTCGGGAAAGGTGGTGAACAGGATCGCCTGGGCCAGATCTGTTGTGGCGCGGGTTTGCAGCAGCTGTCGCCCCATTGGGCCGGTCATCTCTGCCACATCAGCGGCCCCAACAAAACGTTCGCCGGTATAAGGCTGATCGATGATACCCAGAAACGGGCCATTGCGGTCGGACAGCGCAATCAGCACGCCCCAGGTTGGGGTGCCGCTGATAAAGCCACGGGTGCCATCAATCGGGTCCAGAACCCAAGTGCGCCCGGATTGCCCCGGCGTCTGGCCAAACTCTTCGCCCCAGATGGCGTCCAGTGGCCGGTACTCAGCCAAGATCACCCGCATTGCGGTTTCGGCATCGCGGTCGGCAATGGTGACGGGGTCAAAGCCATCTTTCAGCTTGTTCTCGGCACTTAGTCCGGGACGGCGGAAATGAGGCAGGATTGCAATGCGAGCGGCGTCCGCCAACATATGGGCAATCTGAAGATCGGTAAACGCGGTTGAGGTCATCCCCATCGGGTGCCACTCAACCGCGTCTTTTGCAAGCCTAAAGGCCAGTCGCTGTTAGGCGACGTCGCTCAGCACGCGGGCCAGTTCAAACAGGCGGCGGCGCTGGTTTTCAGGAATAGCATAATATGACCGCACAAGGTCGAGTGCTTCCTTGTCGCCCATCAGATCAGCCGGCACCGATGATTTTTCGGAGCTGGTCTTATCTGCGCCTTCCAGGCCTTCAAAAAAGAAGCTTACTGGAACAGTCAGCGAGTCAGCAATATCCCAAAGGCGAGACGCGCTGACGCGATTGGCCCCGGTCTCATATTTCTGGATTTGCTGAAACTTGATGCCAACCTGTTCGGCCAGCTGCTGTTGGGTCATACCAGTCAACCACCGGCGGTGCCGGATCCGCTTCCCCACATGCACGTCTACGGGATGAGCCATGCCTCTCTCCTCATACAGTTTATCGGTTACAAGTCCGGGCCATCAAATATGAACTGCACCAAAGCGCGATTTTTTGCCGCGACCTACACAGTTCATCCCCATCTAACACTCCGAACTTCACCACTGGCTTAATTGTACGCTCTTCTTGGTTGAATTCAACCCCAGCACCACCCGGTTTCCGGTGGCTTTATTCCAAATACCTGATTTTACCGAGATTTTTATTCACGTTTCTGGGGTAAACCGACCCTGTCACTCCTCCCCTAAAATAGCGAGGCAAAAAATTGATGATTCTGATTTGACAGTTTCCATCAATTTCCCCTTAGTGACGGAAATACAGGAATTTTTAGTATGCACACCTATAATATGCCCGCCTCTGGTTCCGCAGCCCGCTTGGTAGAAATCGAGTGCCCGGAACCAGAAGTAACCCAGATTCAAATTAAAATATTCGCCTGTGGGTTGAATTTCGCAGATCTACTAATGCAAAATTCGACATATCAGGATACCCCGGCGACGCCCTTCACCCTGGGAATGGAAATTGCGGGCGTGGTAACGGCCTTGGGGCCAAAAGTTGCAGGTTTTGCGGTGGGTGACCGGGTGGCGGTTTTCTGCGGCCACGGAGGATTGGCTGAATTCGGTGCCTTTGACGCCAACCGCGCCGTAAAAATCCCTGACCAGATGAGCTTTGAACACGCTGCAGCCTTCCAGATCGCCTATGGTACCAGTCATGTCGCATTGCAGCACTGTGCCCGACTGCAACCCGGAGAGACGCTACTGGTCACCGGTGCAGCAGGCGGTGCCGGGCTGACGGCGGTTGAGATCGGCAAGCAGATGGGGGCGCGGGTGATTGCCCAGGCTCGCGGGGCCAAGAAGCTGGAGATCGCGCGCGCTGCAGGTGCCGATCATCTGATCGACGCCAATGAGGACCTGCGCGACGCAGTAAAATCGCTGGGGGGTGCGGATGTGGTGTATGACGTGGTTGGTGGTGATCTGTGGAAAGCAGCGTTCAGGGCCACCAATCCAGGGGGGCGCCTGTTGCCGATTGGCTTTGCCAGTGGCGAGGTGCCGCAGATCCCGGCCAATCACCTGCTGGTCAAGAACCTGACGGTGATTGGCTTCTATATCGGTGGCTACATGAAGTCCCACCCCGAGATGGTCCGCAGCTCGCTGAAAACGTTGCTGGAGTGGTATGTTGACGGGCGCTTATCCCCGCACATCAGCCACACTCTGCCGCTAGAGCGGGTTGCCGAGGGCATGGAGTTGCTGCGCAGTCGAAAATCAACTGGCAAGGTTGTGATCACCATGCCGGCGTCGACTGCCTAGCCGCCGGCCAAATTGCCCGGCCGATAGGTCGGGCGAGCAAATTGTTACGGTGCCTAGGCCGCATGCCACTGCGCCGCAGTCAGCGGCGTCGAAATGCTGGTGAACGCCTGACGCAGGAACACCGACATCTCAGCCACAATATGCGAACCGGTGGAATCGGCGCCGTAAAGGTTGATCTTTTGCACTGGCAGGTCTGGCAGGCTGCCGCTATGGTCGATCTGCACCAGATGCGGTGGCTCGGTGCCTTCGATCATCGTTTGCACCGCCAAGTCTGCCGCAACTGTGGCTTCTACAGTGCGATCGCTTTCTGTTTCCACAACCATGTCCCAAGCGATGTCTTGCGTCTCTAACTTGGCCACCACCCTGGGACGGAAGGCACAATGGCGGCAATAGGCCAGCGGCAAGGGGCGTTGGCGCCAAGCTGTTCCGTTCGGCGCACCAATCCAAACCAGTGGACGTTCGGCCAGAACTTCACTGCCTTCTGCCCCGGCACTTTCAGTGGTGACAATCAGATCAATCTCGCCTTTTGAAAACTGCTCTTTCAGCAACCGGGTATAGCTAGAGACCAACTGCACCCGAACCCGGGGATAGGCGGCATTGAAGCGGCGTAGTACCAAAGGGATCGCCGGATAGACAATGTCATGCGGCACGCCCAGTACAATTTCGCCCTCGTAGACCTGATCGGTCAACCGTCCAATGACTTCGTCGTTCAGTGTCACCATACGGCGGGCATAGGCCAGCAACTGCTCGCCAGATGCCGTCAGCGCAATGGTGCGGCCCGAACGATCCAGCAGCTGCAGCCCTAACAGCTCTTCCAGTCGTTTCAGCTGCATCGATACTGCGGATTGGGTCAAATGCAGAAAACCCGCGGCGCGTGTCACACCACCGTTATCTGCCACAGCCACAAATGATCGCAGGGTGGTGATATCTAGATTTCTCATCATCACAATCCTTGATGGGTCAGTTCAAAAACATTCGTTTTCAATATCAATCATACTTTGCCATACACATCAACAGAATTGATCGACAAGCCTACAAGCATCAAGTATTCCGGAAAGGACAAGCACCATGACCTACATCACAAGCCCCTGCGCCACCGCTCCGAGTCGCCCAACTTTGTTCTCTGGCCTGACAGCCCGCCTGGCAGTCTGGAAGCAGCGTCGTGCGTTGCTAGCCCTAGACATCGAAGCGCTTGAAGATATCGGTGTCACCCGAAGTGAAGCTGACAGCGAAGGCAAGCGCAGTTTCTGGGATGCTCCCGAGACTTGGCGCTACTAGACCACGCCCAGCGACCAAAAACTGAGTAAAAAGGACGAGATGGCATCAGGCCACTCGTCCTTTTGCAATTTTACGCCTTATCCTTGACGAAATACTTGAATAATCTCCCGGTTCACCCGATATTTAGCGGGAGCGCAGCCACAAGTGGCGATGCAAGAGATTTTAACGGAGACCATGACACATGGCACAATTTGACACCATTCGATCTGCTGCGGGTACCCGCAGCGCCGAGATTGATGCGGGCCTGCGCGCCCATATGAACAAAGTCTACGGCACCATGTCGGTGGGCATGCTGATCACGTTTGCAGCGGCCTGGGCCATTGCTGGCTTGGCAGTGACCACAGATCCGTCCGCCGCAGTGGTGCAGATGGGGAACAAATACCTGACTTCCTTTGGTAACGCGATCTATGGCTCGGGCCTGAGATACGTCATCATGTTTGCACCATTGGCCTTTGTCTTTGGCCTGTCCGCGATGATCAACAAGATGTCAGCAGCCACCGCGCAGCTGGTATTTTATGCCTTTGCCGCCACCATGGGCCTGTCGATCAGTTCGATCTTTCTGGTGTATACCGGTCAATCAATCATTCAGGTGTTCCTGATCACCTCGATCGCCTTTGCTGGTTTGTCGCTGTATGGCTATACCACCAAGAAGGACCTGTCCGCGATGGGCACTTTCCTGATCATGGGTGTGATTGGTCTGTTTGTGGCGATGATCGTCAACATGTTCCTGCAATCCACGGCGATGATGTTTGCCATCTCGGCGATTGGCGTGCTGATCTTTGCTGGCCTGACCGCCTATGACACCCAGAAGATCAAGACCACCTATCTGCAGATGGCCCATTCGGGTGATAGCGAATGGTTGGGCAAGGCCGCCATCATGGGCGCGTTGAGCCTCTATCTGGACTTCATCAACATGTTCATGTTCCTGCTCCACCTGTTTGGTAACCGCGAATAACCGCACCACCACATACCAAATTCAGAAAGGGGCGGATCACTAAGATCCGCCCCTTTTGCGTTTAATAACAAGTGAGTTTGTATCATGAAGATCATTGATATCCCCGCATCCGACGCCGCGCGACTGGTCCCGCTGTTGCAAGACCTGCATGCGCTGCATGTGACCCACCAGCCAGACCGCCATAAAGCCGACCCCTGCGACAAAGATCTGGCGGTTTGGCTGGGCAAATGGCTGGCGGCTGAGGGCCTGTATGCGCTTGGAGCCGAAAGCCCGCAGGAAACCCTGCTGGGCTATTTGATATTCCAGGTCGAACACCGCGAGGCCCTGCCCGTTCGCGCAGCCGAAACCCGCGCAATGCTGCATCACATCTCAGTGCAAAAAGCCTGGCGGCGCATGGGAGTGGGCAAGGCTCTTATCGCCGAGATGAAGGCCAAGGTGCGCGCCCAGGGGATTGAGATCATCACCGCCACCTATGCCCCCTTCAACGCCGCCTCTGCGGCGCTGATGACAGGTATGGGATTGACGCCCGTGCTGACCGTGGCCGAGTGGCGGGCCTGACCTTTAGACAGCAGTTCATCGTTTGGAATATCAAGCGGATTGTACGGAGCCCCCGACACGTCGCATTGCACACCAAGAACGATACCGCACCACGCGATTGAATTGCGCCCTAACCATGCCGCCCTAAAACCTGCGTTTCTATCGCGGGTGGTGCGCTAACTTGGGTGGCCTCAGGTATTGGATCGAATTGCATCGCTCCAATCACCAAAACCAGCACGGCCAGCCCCAGGACGGTCGCCGTTCGCATCATTAAGTACATAGCTCACCTCCAACTCAATGAGAGGTTGCACGTCAAACAAGGCAGAAAGAGGCCGGAACCCCAGCAGAGGTTCGGTGATTGTTAGTAATTTGTTTAAAGTTCGGGCGGTTTTGTGGCCATGACGTTGCCTATTTACAGGACAAAGGGATCGCCAGCGCTTTGTATTCGACACGGGATTCGCCTGCCCGATAGACCTGTCCCAGATGACGACAACCTGTAAGATCCGGCACTGCGTCAAGCAGGGCTCTTTCGACACCCTGCATCAAAAATGGGGTCTCATCCAAACTTGGGGCACGCCCCACTAGGAACAACTCTCTTTCAACTTTCGTAAGGCTGACCATGATGCTGTGCCCCGAAAGTTCAACGCGCTTGGCCGACGTCATCACACGTCCCCCAGCAACCAAAGCCTGTCTGGCAAGCATCGGCAGGCTAAGTGACGTCCGGATATGAACAAGAGGCAGAGCCGCGCCTGGCTCCCAGTTCTGGGAGCGGCTCAAAGGGTCTTCATGTGCAAACTCAGATTGGATTTCCCCACCACTTCCCCCGCGCACCCCGATGACCTTCTGCCCCATTGGAGCAGAACCACAGGCAGACAAGGCTATAGCCGTCATTGTGGTCAGGGCGAAGGTTCGTGACATTTAGGGTCCAAAGTACAACAGAAGTTTCGACTAATTATAGCAAACCACTGCGGTATTATTGAGGCGCAACAAGTGCCCACTTTTGCCCCTAAGAGTATTCGCCTGAACCAAGCAGTCCGAAGTCTGAGTTGCGTCTGTTGGACACGCTCAATTCAAGCCTATGAAGAAAAGAGTGGGGGAGTGTTAAGGTCGGCAGTTGTATTCGAAACCACCAACCACATAGTTTCGTCTCAGGCACCAGCCGCCTGAGGTTTGAGACTTGAGAAGAAATGATGCCGGCGCCATGATGGCTCGGTCACGTCACGGTGGCAGAGACGAAATACGAGCAAAGCCCTATGGTCGAACGCTATCTATCCGCAGGACAGAGGGATCGCCAGCGCCTCGGGCTGGATCTGGGATTTACCGGCACGGTAGATTTTGCCCTGATGGTGACAGCCGGTCAGCTGCGGCACCGCGCCCATCAATGCCTTGTCGGTCCCAGGCACCAGTGCATTGGCGCCCAGGGATTTTGGCAGCCGTGCAACCAAGAACATCTCTCCACCGACTTCAGCCAGGCTTGCCATCACTTGGTGCCCGGCAAGTTGAACTGGCCTGGCGGTTGAAGAGGTGCGCCCCCCTGCGGCCAGCGCCTGCGCTGCTAGCGCTGATTGGCTGTGAGAGCGGCTGTTGACCTGATGCAGAGGCAAAGTGTTGCCGCCTGAGACTGGTTGAGCGGCCGCCATGCGCGCATCCGGGCCGGGACTTGCCCGCGTGATCCCTACCGGTTCATTGCCGACTCCGGTAAACCCGGCCCCCTGTGGGGTAGGCCCACAAGCGGAAAGCGCAAGAACAGTCAGCGAAGTCAGAGCAAATACACGTGTCATGGTGATCCTATCGGGCTGCAATCGAATAGGAACAGGCTATCAAATAAATGGGGCGCCATTGGGGCGCGCCTTCACGCTGGGAATTTCCCCATGCGCACCGCTGGAAAGTGAAGACATGGGGCCCGATCAATGACGACCCCCCGTTTGTCTTCAGGATGCCCTACAGAACAAGGCGCTGTCAGAGCCGATGTTAGCTGCAGTCAACCGCAGGACAGAGGCAACACAAAAACAAAGATGAAACCTTTATCGATCTTTTTCCCCTCCATGTTGCTCTGTGCTGTGCAGGATAATTCGCTCATAGCAATACGGGACAGCTTGGCTTCAACTCCCGACCACTTCCAGTCTGGACTCGGCTTATCTGTCTTCACATGGGCAACTACACCATAATCCTGACCATCAAATTTCACATGCCGCAGCTGCCCTCTCACACCACCCAGTTCGACAGGAACACCCTGGATCCCGGCAGTTTGCGACCATGCGACTGCGTTGATTGCTTTTTCTCCGCGCAGCGGTTGGCCCGACTGCTTCAACCGTGGTGACGAGACCGACACTGTAGGAACACGCCCCCTATATTTTGGCTGGTAGCTTAACTCTGAGGCACGCCATCTGCGCGATCCACCATAGGTGTATGTTTCCGTTGTAGATCCATTTGCATTTGTGCGGCGCGTGACCAGCTCGTTGGGGGAGGGTCTGAAACTGACGTTGGGCACCGTTTGCAATGTTGACCGGCCAGCGGCGGGTTCAGATCCAACTCCCGTAAACCCGACGCCTTTGGGTGCTGGCCCGCATCCGGCAAGGCCAATTGCTAAAGTAAATGCCAGCGTACAGAACAATTTCATCGCAAATCTCTTTCCAAAAAATTCTACCCTAAGCTGTGCGATAACTGCGGCATCAGTATGGCGCTTAGCTACTTTAGATTTTGTCGCATGCGCACTGCAGGAAATTGGATGCCAGGGGCCAAGTCAATGACGAGGAGCTCTTCACGTTCAAACCCCATCGCCTCGTAAAACGGAACCGCCGTTAGTGTGGAGGCGCATTCGAGCTCGACCACTCCGGACTGGCGCGCCGTTTCAATCGCAAGCTCGAGAATGGCCCGGCCAACGCCTCGACGCAGCGCCCGGTCATCGCTCACCACATGGCGGATGTGGCCTTTGTCTGCCCGCATCCGATCCCGGGTCCAGCCGCCAGCGCCTAGGATCTGGCCCGCCTCCTCGGCGACGTAATAAGTGCCGCAGCCGATCAGTTCAGGTCGCGCGCGGCTAATGATTGGCAGGGCCGTCACCAGCACCGAAGGTGGATAGTCCGCCTTGAGCAGTTTTGGATAACTGCGGGCCAACAGGGCGTCCACAGCTGGTAGATCTGTCTTGACGGAGGGTCGTACGATGAAACTCATAAGGTGGCCCCAAAACAAAACAGGGCCCCGCAATTGCGAGACCCTGTTTGCGTGTCAGTCCTGACAAGAAAGCTTACTTGATTTTGCCTTCTTTGTACTCGACGTGCTTACGCACAACGGGGTCGTACTTCTTCATGACCATCTTTTCGGTCATGGTCCGTGCGTTTTTCTTGGTCACATAGAAGTGGCCGGTGCCCGCGGTCGAGTTCAGGCGGATTTTGATGGTGGTAGGCTTCGCCATGGTATTCTCCTGCGTCCGAAAAGGCAGGGGGCCTTCCGGTAAATTCCTAATTGAGCCCGGCTTGTACCTGCCCCAGTGCCCGAGTCAATAGCAATCGGGGGGTATTAATGCGCAGAGGGCCTATAAGCCGGATTTTGTTCCAGGGTTGCCCCTTCGATGACCATTCCTCTAGGGCGCGCATTGCTGCGAACCTCAAGCTGCCAACCCGACCCCTCTTGGCTAAAGCAAGCCTAGCGGCGGTATCCCAGGAAACCCCGGGACCAGTCCCGCGCGGGGGTCCTATTTGGCATTGCTCCTGGTGGGGCTTGCCATGCCGCCCCTGTTGCCAGCGGCGCGGTGGGCTCTTACCCCACCGTTTCACCCTTACCGCGTTTTGCCCAAGGCGAACCCTGGACACGACGCGGCGGTCTATTTTCTGTGGCGCTATCCGTCGGGTTACCCCGCCCGGGCGTTACCCGGCACCAATGCCTTATGGAGTCCGGACTTTCCTCGCGGGGCTTGCGCCCCCCGCGGCCATCCAGCCCTCTGCGCGCACAGGCACTACGCCGCTGTAAATCTGGCGTCAAGTGGCTGCGGGGATATGGGGCTTTGCCCCTCTTGGCCTGCGGCCAATTCACCCCAAGGTATTTTCGGACAAGAAGAAGGGCTTGGGGGACCGCATTGAGTTTAGGATTTGCGAGGTTGCAAAGGGATCATGTCTGCAGGGGACAGTGCGCCCTTGGCCCAGGGTCGATAGCGCAGACGCACCGCGTCCAGAAGCATTTGGTCGTCCACCGGCGAGGTATAGCCAGCGGCGCGCGCCAATGAGCGGAAGTTCTCAATTGTTGGGGTCTTGGTGTCGACATCCTGTCCGGGTTGAATTGCAAGCCCCTGATGCGCCAGGCGCGCCCAGTCAAAATGGGAACCGGGATCAATCTTGCGACCGGGTGCCATGTCGGAGTGGCCAATCACCCCCTGCGCCAGGATGGAGCAACGTGCCATGATGTCGGCTAGCAGGGTTTCCAGTGTCACCATTTGTGGTTCGGCAAAGGGGTGATCGCCGCGATTGTCCAGCTCGATGCCGATGGAGCGTGAGTTGATGTCACCCTGACCGCACCACTGCCCTGCCCCGGCGTGCCAGGCGCGCTGGTCCTCACCCACCATTTGCCAGCAGGTGCCATCACCACCGATCAGGTAATGAGCCGACACCTCGGCTGTTGGGTCGCACAGGCGTTCCAGGGCGGCCTGTGCGCTATGCATCGCGGTATAGTGGATAACAATCAGTGAAGGCGTCAGCCCGTCGCGACGCGGCCCGAAATTTGGGCTGGGATGCCACAGAGCGGCGGCGGTATCTACCTCGCCGCTCAGTTTTGCACCGCGTGCTGAAAGAGCAGAGGATCCCAGGCGCAGGCATAGCCGTCACCATCCGGATCCAGTGACAAGCGGTCGCGTTTGGGGCCGCCAGCCTCAAGAAAGGCCTGTTGCGCCAGATCGGAGGAGCGGTAGCCGGCGCAATTGCGCGAAGATTTGGCGCGCAGGTTGAGACCGGTGCGGCTGTAAATGCGATTGCCCAGCGGGTTTGTGCTGGCGAGCGCGTAACTCACTACGTTTGGTCCTGCAGTTCCCTGCCGTGTAGGCACTGCCGTGGGTTCGATCTGCTGATATTGCGAGCGATTTTGAGCCAGCCGATCCGCGTCACTTTCAATGCTTTGCCGCGAAGACACTGCGCCAAAGTCGTTTTCATCTGAAATTCCAGCATTGCCAACAACCAGAGGTGCCGGGTTCGACGGGCTTGCCTCGAGTGGGGCCTGACCAGAATTCACCTGCGCCGCCGACAAGGCTGCTGCGGTTTCACTGGCAATATCGTCACTGTTGAGGCTACCAGCGCTGGAGGTGCTGCCCGGGCTGCGTGGAGCAGGTGTGAGAGCGCTCAGTGGCGTGCTGTCGACCCGAACTGGCGGCACCAGCGGATCGCCCAGGATCGTTGTGCCCGCAGGCGGAGCAGCGTCAAACGGGCTGGTGTCAAACCCGGCCTCGGCACCGCTGTCCGGAATGGGCGGCGTGCAGGCGGCCAAGGCCAACACACTGCCCACAGAGATGAGGGAGACAATTCCACGCATGATTTTTACCTGCTGCTACTGCTCTTGTTTGCGGAGATAGTTACCACCATTTGCCCGGCTTGGCCACAAACCCGGCGGCAGTCTCCAGTGCATAGGCGGTGTTCAGCAGATCGCCCTCTTCCCAAGGCTTGCCGATCAGCTGTAGTCCCAACGGCAGACCTTGTGCATCCAGACCAGCTGGAACCGAGATGCCAGGTAGCCCTGCCAAGTTGACTGTCACAGTGAACACGTCGTTCAGATACATCTGCACCGGATCAGCATCGGTCATTTCACCCAGACCAAAGGCCGACGACGGAGTGGCCGGCGTCAGGATCGCATCAACACCGGCGGCAAAGACATCCTCAAAATCTTTCTTGATCAGGGTGCGCACACGACGGGCGCGGTTGTAGTAGGCGTCATAAAAACCAGCCGACAACACATAGGTGCCGATCATCACCCGGCGCTGTACTTCCGGGCCGAAGCCCTCGGCGCGGGTTTTTTCGTACATTTCGGTGATGCCGTCACCTGCGCTGAGCGTAGCGCGGTGGCCGTAGCGTACGCCGTCATAACGGGCCAGGTTGCTTGAGGCCTCGGCCGGGGCAATCACGTAATAGGCCGGCAGCGCATATTTGGTGTGCGGCAGCGAGATATCGACGATCTCAGCCCCTGCATCCTTGAGCATGGCAGTCCCATCGGCCCAGAGCTTGTCGATCTCAGCCGGAATACCATCCATGTGGTATTCCTTGGGGATGCCGATTTTCTTGCCACGGATATCGCCAGTCAGCATGGCCTCGAAATTCGGCACAGCCAGATCAGCGCTGGTGCTGTCCTTGGCATCGTGGCCGGACATTGCTTCGAGCATGATGGCTGCGTCGCGTACCGATTTGGTCATCGGTCCGGCCTGATCCAGCGAGGATGCAAAGGCAACCACACCCCAGCGCGAGCAACGGCCATAGGTAGGTTTGATGCCAACAGTGCCGGTAAAGGCTGCAGGCTGGCGGATTGAGCCGCCGGTGTCAGTGCCGGTTGCGGCCAGACACAGATCAGCCGCAACTGCAGCAGCAGACCCGCCGGACGACCCACCCGGTGTCAGATCGGCGGTGTCATTCTCGCGGCGCCAGGGGCTAACCACATCGCCATAAACCGAAGTCTCGTTGCTGGACCCCATGGCAAACTCGTCCATGTTCAGCTTGCCCAACATCACCGAACCACTGTCGATCAAGTTCTGGCTGACTGTGGATTCATACTCGGGTTTGAAGCCCTGCAGAATGCGGCTGCCGGCCTGACTGTCGACGCCCTTGGTGCAGAACAGGTCTTTGATGCCAATTGGCAAGCCACACATGGCAGGCGCATCGTCGCCTTTCAGACGCTCATCAGCGGCCTTGGCACGCTCCAGCGCCAGTTCAGGTGTTTTATGCACAAAGGCGTTCAGCGCACCCGAAGCCTCAATGGCAGTGAGGCAGGATTGAGTCAGCTCTACGGACGTGGTTTCGCCCTTACGCAGCAGGTCTCGGGCCTCGGCCAGGCCCAGTTTGTTCAGATCGCTCATATCTTATTCCATCACTTTCGGAACTGCAAAGAAACCCTCGCGGGCGTCAGGGGCATTGGCCAGCACTTTGGGCTGTTGGTTGCCATCGTTGACCACATCTTCACGGCGCTTAAGGCGCTGCGGCGTGACCGAGGTCATCGGTTCGACCCCTTCGACATCCACTTCGTTGAGTTGCTCGATAAAGCCAAGGATGGTGTTGAACTCGGAGGCCAGCGCCGGCAGGGCGTCGTCCTCAACCTTGATCCGGGCCAGTTTGGCCACTTTGGCGGCGGTGCTTTGGTCAATCGACATGGGAACCTCATATACGTTGCCTTGGCATTTACCGCCCCCAAGGCCTTGCTGCAAGCCTAGGCGGAGCGGATATCTCCCTTTGATCAAAATTGCCTTGCCTGCGCCGCCAACCTGCGGTCACCATGCAACCATTAACATGTGAATTTACCACCCGGAGCTCCGCGATGAAGTTGAAACTACACCACATCAATCTGGCCACTGAAAACGTCACGCGTTTGAACGGGTTCTACCGAGACGTGCTGGGATTGAGCGACAAGGTCCAAGGCCTGCCGGTGCTGGAAAAGAAGCAGGGATATGCAGGCAATGTGGCTTTTGTCTCGGACGGCGACATCCAGATGCATCTGGCGCAAAAGGACATGATGGCGGGATTCAACAGCGGACAGTTCGTCAATCCGGTGTCGCGTGGCCACATTGCCTATCGCACCGATGATCTGGACAGCTTTATTGCGCATCTTGACGAGCAAGGAATTCGGTACTCTGATTGGGGCAATCAGGCGGTCGAGGGCTGGCGTCAGATCTTTTTCTACGATCCCGACGGCAATGTCATCGAAGTCCATCAGGTGAGTGAAGGCGACTAACGTAGTACTGTAAAGGGCCGCGCCTGACAGTGGAAGGTTGCAAAAGCACCCTCCTGTGGGGAGGACCCTGCAAAACAGTAGTTTTGCGGACACAAATTGGAAATGGGAGAATTGAACATGAAAATCATCTGGCTGGGCCATGGCTCATTCCGAATTGAAACAGGCGACAAGGTGCTGCTGATTGATCCCTGGCTAACCGGCAACCCGGTGCTGCCCGAACTCGCCCACGATGCGGCGATTGCGGGGGCAACCCATATCCTGTTGACCCATGTGCATTTCGACCATGTGGTGGACGTTCTGCCGCTGGCCAAGAAACTCGGCCTCACAGTTGTCGGCCAGTATGACTTGATGGGCTATTGGGCTGAAACCGAAGAAATCAAAACGATTGGCTTTAACAAAGGCGGGACTGTTGATCTGGGCGGAGTCAAGGTCTCGATGGTCAATGCAGTGCATTCTTCAACCTTTGCGACGGATAATGGCCCTCGCGCCGGAGGCAGTGAATGCGGTTTCATGATCGCTGCCGAGGGGCATATGATCTATGTGTCAGGTGATACCGATATAATGGCGGATATGGATTGGATAGGCGAGTATTACCAGCCGGACATTGGCATCCTAAGCGCGGGCGGGCATTTCACCATGGACATGCGCGGCGCGGGTTTTGCCGCCAAGAAGTACTTCAACTTCAAAACTCTGATCCCCTGCCACTACAAGAGCTTTCCCATTTTGGAGCAAAGTGCCCAAGAGCTGATCAATGCACTACCGGATGTGGATGTGATCGAGCCGGAAGTGATGTTGGCGATAGAGATTTAGGGCAGCACCCACGGTGGGTGCTGCCCTAACAACAAAATGTAGCTATTTTCACCAACTTTTCTAGAGAGATAAAATGCCAGAATTAACAGACCTCGAAAAACACCAACATATTTACATTCTGCTCAATGCAAAATTTTTGTCCGAAAAATCTTTTGAAATCCGCTGCTTTGACATCGTCAACAAAATAATCAAAGCGTATCTCGACGAAGGGTTTAAAGATGAGACGATACAGAAATATTATGACAATTTCGACCTGCGGCCCATGTACAGCGAATTCAAGGTCATCAAAGATATCGCAGATGCATTCGCATTCGAACGAAATCGGGATCCGAGCTATCTCCAGTCACCTGATGACTTGCGCTCCGCACTAATTGATCACTGCTATCCTCACAGGATTTCGGACTCTGTTTTGGAAGAAACCATTACTTACATTGGAAACTATTGATACCTTCTACCTCGAACTCCTCCCGCGCCCTTTCGGCCTTCTCCCGACAAACACAGCCCCGCGCATGGTCATTGACCAACCCCATCGCCTGCATAAAGGCGAATGCCGTGGTCGGGCCGACAAATTTCCAGCCGCGTTTCTTCAGCGCCTTGGACAGCGCCACAGATTCTGGGCTGGTGGTTTGGGACTGCGGTTCTGGCAGGGTGTCAGGATCCGGTTCAAAGCTCCAGAAAAACGCTGCCAATGATCCGGCCTCGGCTTCCAGCTCCAGTGCGCGGGCGGCATTGTTGATCACCGCGTTGATCTTGCCGCGATGGCGGATGATGCCCGCGTTCTGCAACAATCGTTCGACATCCGCCTCGGTGTATTTCGCGACTTTGGCATAATCGAACCCGTCAAAGGCCGCGCGAAAATTTTCGCGTTTGTTCAGGATGGTGCGCCAACTGAGACCCGACTGAAAGCTCTCCAGGCAGACCTTCTCGAACAGCCGCGTGTTGTCGGCGACTGGATAGCCCCATTCATTGTCATGATAGGGCAGGAATTCGGGTACTGACCCGCTCCAGCTACAACGGCTCAACCCATCCGGGCCGGTGGTGATATTGCTCATCGTCTGCGTCCTTAATTACTCGACCAGAAAGGCCAACCGTTCATCAGCACGAGAGGGTGCAAGCTCGGTGATTTCAACTGTGGCAACGCCTTCGGCAACAAATGGATCGTCATCAAGGCGGGCCTGCAACTCATCCTGTGTAACACCATGGACCAGCAACCCACCGCCCGCCTGCGGGGCCAAACTGCCCGCCAGCAAAAACACCCCATCCGCAAAACCGCGCTGAAGCCATTTTTTATGGCCTTCCATATGCGCGCTGATTCCGTCTTTGTTCGCGAGTTTAAGAAACACGATAAACATTTTCTCTCCTGAAATTACGATTGATACGCAGGCTCAAGCGCCTGAACCCAATCACACATTTGGCTGACCTCAACTTGAATGAATTCGGCATCGTTTAACGCACTGGCCAGTGTGGCGACGCCCTGACTGCGCGCCAGTAAATGCATTGCCAAGGCATCCGCATCACTGGCCCTGCCCATTTCGGTGAATTGCATCCGCAGCCAGTCGCGAAACAATTTGAAGATCGCGTTGGCCTGATCCAGTGCTGCGTGATCCAGCTTGGCCAGCTCGGTCACCAGCCCACCGACGGGACAGCCATAGCGCAATATCTCGACCCGATTGGCGATCAGGATTTGGATGAAACAGGTTATCCGATCCTTTGGCCCCTGCCCGTCCTGATCCCAGCCGTGCAGCATCATTCGGGTGTTTGCCAGCCGCAGATCTATTACTGCAACCAGGATCTCGTCCTTGGTTTTGAAGTGATAGTAGAAGTTGCCCCGCGAAATCCCGACGGTATCAGCAATATCGGCAAAGGAGGATTGATCAAAGCCACGCCGATAAAACAACCAGTCCGCTGCCTCGACGATGCGATCGCGCGTGCTCTGTGCTCCCATCACTGATCTCCCGGCCTGATTCTTGAAACACATTAGGACATGCGACCTAATGTGAAAAGCAAGAATTAGGACAAGCGTCCCAGAGGGTGGCCTCGCAGGTTATCGCCTCGCCGCAAAAAACTCTTTTAACATCTGCTCGGCCTCATCTTCAGCAATGCCATCATAGACTTCTGGGCTGTGATGCGCCTGCGGGTGCGAGAAAATCCGTGCGCCGTGCGCAACACCGCCCGATTTGGGATCAGAGGCCCCGTAGTACACCCGCCCAATCCGCGCGGCGGCAATGGCCGCGGCACACATAGCGCAGGGTTCCAGCGTGACATAGAGATCATACCCCGCCAAACGCTCGGATCCGGCGGCAGCGCAGGCGGCGCGGATGGTGAGAATCTCGGCGTGGGCCGTGGGATCGTGCAGCTCACGGGTGCGGTTACCCGAAACCGACACCACTTGCCCCTGCGGATCAATCAGCACAGCGCCCACCGGCACTTCGCCGCGTTTTGCTGCCGCGCGCGCTTCGCTAAGCGCCTGTTCCATATGAGATTTGAATTCCATGCTGCAAATTGCCTTGGAATGCCTGCTTTCGCAACCGCTCAGAATGGTCTAAGGGCCAGATATGACCCAATCACAGACTCCCCCGCCCGGCGACCGGATCGCCAAAGTTCTGGCCCGTGCTGGTGTTGCCTCGCGTCGTGAGGCAGAACGCATGATCGAAGCTGGCCTTGTTGCCGTCAACGGCGAAGTAATCGACAGCCCGGCGCTGAACGTGACACCGCAGGACAAAATCATTGTCGACGGCAAACCGGTAGGCGAGCCCGAACCGGCACGGTTATGGCTTTATCACAAGCCCTCGGGGCTGGTGTCCACCAACAGCGATGAAAAGGGTCGGACCACGATCTTTGACAAGCTGCCCGAGGATCTGCCGCGCGTGATGACGGTGGGCCGGCTGGATATCAACTCTGAAGGGTTGATTCTGCTGACCAATGATGGCGGCATCAAACGTAAGCTTGAGCTGCCCTCGACCGGGTGGCTGCGCAAATACCGGGTGCGGATCAATGGCCGCCCGCAAGAAAAAGATTTTGACACTCTGCGCAAGGGCATGGTGATCGACGGCGAGCGTTTCCAGCCGATGCAAGTGACGCTGGACCGCCAACAAGGTGCTAATGCCTGGCTGACTATTGGTTTGCGCGAAGGCAAGAACCGCGAGATCCGTCGCGCGATCGAGGACATTGGCTTTACCGTGAACCGCCTGTTGCGGGTATCCTACGGACCGTTCCAGCTGGGCCAGTTGAAAGTCGGCGCGGTCGAAGAGATTCGACGCAAAGTGATGCGTGATCAGTTGGGACTGGAAGCAGAGCCAGAACCGGAAAAGCCCGCAAAATCAAGGCGTGTGGTGCGCAAGAAGCCCAGCACGATGGCAGGCAGACCTGGCCGCCCCAAAGAGCCCGAGGAAACCGGCCGGCCTGCTGGTCGCGGGTACTCCAACAAAGGCCCCGGCAGGTCCACGGGTGGCAAACCCGCTGGCCGCACCGGTGGAAAACCCACCGGAGGCAAGCCTGGGCGTCGCCCTGATGGCCGCCCAGGCGGTAAGCCGGTCGGCAAGAATCCCCGCCGTTGACCTTGCTGCACGTGAGTTCCCCCTAGTCAGACTGCCTGCTATCGCCTAAATTCTAAGGCGAAACAGCGTCTTCGGGAGAACCCGCGTGCAAAAATTTGCCTTTGTGGCCCTATTGATCCTGATGTTCGGTCTCAGCACTGGCTGGATTGTGGGGGTCTGAGCACATGGCCAAGCGATATGGCGGGCACTACAGCCCCGAGGCCGAATCGAATGCCTCTGTTCCGCAACAAAACCCATATAAAAACGCCCAACCGGACCCAATTGGGCTTCGCTCGAACCTGATGTTCGTTCCGCCTGCGGTGTTAGTGTTGTTCTCGCTGATGGATGGTGCCACCGGTCTTGCACTGGGGCTGATTGGGGGCGGATTTTGGACCGCTGCGGCTTGGATGTTGCGCGAAGGATTGCGTGCCGAAAGTGCATATGATGCCCGCAGAGTTGCCCGTCGCCCTGCCCTGCCACGTAAACTGGCAGCCGCATTTCTGACTGGGGTTGGCGGCGCGCTGGCCGCCTGGAAAGCCGAACCGGGGCTGCTGATTGCCGCTGTCTATGGCTCGGCAGCTTTGGGCCTGCATCTTGCCGCCTTTGGATTTGATCCGATGAAGGACAAAGGCGTTGAAGGCATTGATGACTTTCAACAGTCCCGTGTTGCCCGGGTGGTGGACGACGCCGAGGATTATCTGACCGCGATGCGTGATGCCGCATTGCGCGCGCAGGATCGCCAGATCGAGACCCGTGTTGAACAGTTTCAGTCCGTCGCCCGCGACTTATTTCGCACCGTCGAAGAAGACCCGCGCGATCTGACTGCTGCGCGCAAGTATCTGACGGTTTATTTGCAGGGTGCGCGCGATGCGACGGTGAAATTTGCCGATATCTATGGCCGCAGCGGCGATGCTCAGGCGCGTGCAGATTATCTGTCGCTACTGGACGATCTAGAGAAGAACTTTGCCGCCCGTAACCGCAAGATGCTGCTCGAAGACCGCAGTGATCTGACCATTGAAATTGACGTGCTGCGCGACCGGTTGCAGCGCGAAGGGGTCCATCTGGACCTGACCTGATATTTACGAGGAAAGCCTTTATGTCCGAGAACGTGCACAAAAAAGCAATCGAGGCCGAGGCGCTGGTCAAGGAAACCACCGCCATCGTTCTGCCCGAGCCTATTGCCAAAATCCAGACTCTGAAGCAAGCCGACGCGCCCCAAAGCGAAGCCATCCGCACCCGAATGGATCAGATCGACATGGGCGACAGCAACTCGATCATCTCGTTTGGATCGGCGGCGCAGGCAGAATTGCAGGTGATCAGCCAGGCGATGCTGGCGGATGTGCGCAACAAAGATGTCGGCCCGGCCGGCGACTCGCTGCGCGACATGGTCACTGCCATTCGCGGCTTTTCGGTCTCGGAGCTGGATGTGCGCCGCAAGCCCAGTTTCTGGGAGCGGATGATTGGCAAGGCCGCGCCTTTTGCTCAGTTCACCGCCCGCTATGAAAGCGTTCAGGGCCAAATCGACAAGATCACCGACAACCTGCTGAGCCACGAACACACGCTGCTGAAAGACATCAAGTCGCTGGATATGCTCTATGGCAAAACGCTGGAGTTCTATGACGAGCTGGGGCTGTATATTGCTGCCGGACAGGAAAAGCTGAGCGAGCTGGACAGTGTGACCATCCCAGCCAAAGAGGCTGAAGTTCCCGCTGCGGCTGAGAGCGGTCAGGTGATGACAGCCCAGGAGTTGCGCGACCTGCGCTCAGCACGCGACGATCTTGAACGCCGGGTGCATGACCTCAAATTGACACGTCAGGTCACCATGCAATCGCTGCCTTCGATCCGGCTGGTGCAGGAGAATGACAAGTCGCTGGTCACCAAGATCAACTCGACTTTGGTGAACACGGTGCCTTTGTGGGAAACTCAGCTGGCGCAGGCGGTGACCATTCAGCGCAGCGCCGAGGCAGCAGCGGCAGTGCGGGAGGCCAATGATCTGACCAACGAGCTGCTGACCGCCAATGCCGCCAACCTGCGCAGTAGCAACAAGATCATTCGTGAGGAAATGGAGCGCGGAGTGTTTGACATCGAAGCGGTCAAACAGGCCAATGCCGACCTGATCGGCACCATTCAGGACAGTCTGGCGATTGCCGATCAAGGCAAGGCTCAACGTGCCGCCGCAGAGGAAGATCTGAAGAAGATGGAAGGCGAGTTGCGCGATACACTGGCCTCGGCCAAGGCGCGCAAAGACGGGGTTGGCGACACGGCTGCGACTTCGGTTCCTGGCTAACCGATGGCAAAAAGTGGGGATCATTTGCTAAGAGCATCACGTGCGGTTGCTGGTCTGGTTGGGCTGGCAGCGCTGATCGCCTGCACCCCACGACCACCTCAGGACTCGCTTGTCCCGCCACAACGCCCTGAGGATTTGGCGCCGCCACCGCGTTCAACCGAAAGTGAGCAACTGGCCCACTATTATGCCGTCTTGCAGCAAGATCTGCTGACACGGGGTTTGCTACGCACCGACGGCGGCGGGCCAGATACACCTTACGATGCGGATAAACTGGTCAGGAATTTTGAGGCCATCGCATTTTACGATGAATATGCCGGAAGCGGCAGCGGTAGTGCTGGGGGCCTTAGCCGCTGGACTGGCCCGGTACGATTGCAGGCTGAATTTGGGCCTTCGGTGCCCCAGGATCAACGCCATGCAGACAGTAAATTCCTGGCCAACTACGCGGATCGTTTGGCGCGCACCACCGGGCACTCTGTCAGCACCACAACCACACGCGGCAATTTCCACGTGATCTATGCAGGCTATGATGACAGCGATTTCATCCGCACCCGTGTGCAACAGATCCTGCCCAACATCAGTGCTGAAAACCTGGAAGTCTTTGCCAATCCACCGCGCAGTTTCTACTGTTTGGTGCTCGCTGGCGGGCCGCAGCAGGACCCACTGTCTTATACCCGAGGCGTTGCCCTGATCCGCGCCGAGCACCCGAACCTAGTACGCCAAAGCTGCGTGCACGAGGAAGTCGCGCAGGGGCTGGGGCTGCGCAATGACAGCCCTCGGGCGCGGCCTTCGATCTTTAACGATGATGACGAGTTTGCCCTGCTGACCAGCCATGACGAAAAACTGCTCACCATGTTATATGATGATCGGCTGCAACCAGGGATGAGCGCTGCCCAAGCCCGCCCGATCACCCGTATCATTGCTTATGAATTGATGGGGCAGCCGTTAGACGACTTGCCCCGCGCCTATTAATAGAAGGACCTGACTTATGGGAATTTTTGATTTTCTGACCGGTGAATTCATCGATGTCATTCATTGGACCGATGATACTCGCGACACAATGGTCTGGCGCTTTGAGCGCGAAGATCACGAGATCAAGTACGGTGCCAAGCTGACAGTTCGCGAAGGCCAGGCAGCGGTGTTCATCCACGAGGGCCAGTTGGCCGATGTCTTTACCCCCGGTCTTTATATGCTTGAGACCAATAACATGCCGGTAATGACAACCCTGCAGCACTGGGATCATGGCTTTCAGTCACCGTTCAAATCCGAGATCTATTTCGTCAACACCACCCGTTTCAATGACCTGAAATGGGGCACCAAGAATCCGATCATCTGTCGCGATCCCGAGTTCGGCCCGATCCGGTTGCGCGCCTTTGGCACCTATTCGGTCAAGGTCGCCGATGCGGCCCGTTTCCTGACCGAGATCGTCGGCACCGATGGCGAATTCACCATGGACGAGATCTCGTTTCAGGTGCGCAATATCATCGTGCAGGAATTCTCGCGCGTGGTGGCCGGATCCGGCCTGCCTGTGCTGGATATGGCCGCCAATACTGCCGATCTGGGCAAGCTGGTGGCAGCCGAGATTTCCAGCACCATCGCGGAATACGGGCTGTCAATTCCCGAGCTGTATATCGAAAACATCTCGCTGCCAGCAGCGGTTGAGGCGGCGATGGATAAGCGGACCCAAATGGGCATTATTGGCGATCTGGGCCGCTATACGCAGTTTTCAGCCGCCGAGGCGATGACCGCCGCTGCGCAAAACCCGGGCGGTGGCATGGGCGCAGGTCTTGGCATGGGGATGGGTATGGGCATGGCGCAATCGATGGCAGCGGGTCAGGCCGCTGGTCCCTGGGGCGCCCGCCCTGCCCCCGCTGCTGCCGCACCTGTTGCGCAGGCGGCTCCAGTCGCTGCACCAGTTGCGCCACCGCCACCACCGGTGGAGCATGTCTGGCATCTGGCGGAAAATGGCGCGACGTCGGGGCCCTATTCCAAGGCACGTCTGGGACGTATGGTTTCCGAGGGAGGCTTGAGCCGCGAAACCCATGTCTGGACCCCAGGTCAGGATGGCTGGAAACGCGCCGGAGATGTCACTGAGCTGGCGCAGCTGTTCACCATTCTGCCTCCGCCACCTCCGCCGCCCGCACCTGCGGCTTAAGTCCTTCTGCCCGCTTCAGTTACCTGCGGCGGGCAAACCCATTCATTGACCTGTTCCAGAGTTGAGCCCTGCCGTGACCACATCCCCGCCGCCACCACCGCCCGCTCCGTCCACACCAGCCACTCCAGATGAAGGCCATCGCTTTCCCTGCGATCAATGCGGCAGCGACTATCGCTATGACCCAGACAACAAGTCCTTGATTTGCGATCACTGCGGCCATAGCGAGCAGGTCGGTGGCGGGCCGTGGCAAAGCAGCGGCCTGCGCGAGTTGGATTTCGACGCCGCCATTGCAAAACAATTGCCCGAGGCCGAGATTGAGATCACCCGGGTATCGACCTGTCCAAATTGCGCCGCACAGGTTGAATTCGACCCCACCACGCATGCCAAGGAATGTCCGTTCTGCGCCACGCCAGTGGTCGTGGACACCGGCGAGAACCGCCATATCAAACCCAAAGGCGTGCTGCCCTTTGGAGTTGACGAACGCAGCGCCCACAAAGCGATGAGCAGCTGGCTGGGGCGTCTGTGGTTCGCCCCCAACGGGCTGAAGGAATATGCGCGCAAGGGGCGCAAGATGCAGGGGATTTATATGCCCTACTGGACCTTTGATGCGGATACAAAATCCAGCTACTCCGGCCAGCGCGGCACGGTCTATTATGTCACCGAAACGAGAGTGGTCGACGGTAAGACCGTGAGCCATCAGGTTGCCAAGGTACGCTGGCGTGCGGCCTCGGGGCGGGTTCAACGCTGGTTTGACGATGTGCTGGTGCTGGCCTCCAAAAGCCTGCCTAAGTCATATACTGAAGCACTGGAGCCTTGGGATCTGTCGGCACTGGAACCCTATCAGCCACAATACCTAGCTGGGTTCCGGGCCGAGGCCTATACGGTAGAGTTACAGGAGGGCTATGGCGAGGCGCGCGCCAAGATGGACCGGGTGATTGAACGCGATGTGCGCTTTGACATCGGTGGTGACCGCCAGCGTATCCATGACATCAACACTGCCATTGCGGATGTGACTTTTAAGCATGTGCTGCTGCCTGTTTGGCTGGCAGCCTATAAATACCGGGGCAAAACCTATCGGTTTGTGGTCAATGGCCAATCTGGTCGGGTACAGGGCGAACGCCCCTATTCCGCCTGGAAGATCGCTGGAGCTGTAATCGTGGGGCTGATTATTGCAGGCGGCATTGGCTATTTAGCGGCTCAGCAATAGACCTTTGGTAGTTTTGAACAACCGGACTGCCTTGCATGAAGCTGCCAATCAACAAAATTCCAAATCTCCGCGACAGAAATAGATGTCGGCGACGTTTCACCTGCACGAACGAACAAAGGAAACGTCGAAATGACCTTTAAACAACTTGTGATCGTCGCCTCGCTTGGCGGCCTGTCCCTGACAACATTCATCGCTGGCCAAAGCGCGGCACAGGGTCAGGGACGCCCCCCAGAACCGCCATTTGCAGCCATCGGATCGGACCTGGGCCTGTCAGACCTTCAGGTTGAAAACTGTTTTCCAAAACCGCAGAAATCTGGCAGTGGCGGAAAACCCGCGCGCCCTGACATGAGCCAGGTATCGGAATGCCTGCAAAAAGCTGACAGCTCTCTCAGTGCAAGCCAAATTGAATCTGTTTTGAAAAAGAACCGGCCCAAGCGCTGATTAGCGCACTACGATTACAAAGATCCGGTTTGATGTCGTTTTCAAACCGGATTTGTCTCAATCGCACAATACAAGCCTGTCACATAATTGGTGTTGTATCTGGAAGACCGAACAACGGTTATCTTGTGCGGAGAGCCCCATGGACAACAAACTGCTTCTGATCATTTTGGATGGTGTTCCATGGCGAAATTTCCGCCGCCTGTTCGGCAATCTCGAAGGTTGGGTCGACAGCGGCGAGGCTCGGGTGTGGAAACATCGCGCCGTGCTGCCTTCAATCTCAGCCAGTTGTTATGCATCGATCCATACCGGGGTATCACCGCAGGAACACGGCTGCACTGGCAATGCCAATGTGTTCCGGCTCAGCCAGGACGACGTGTTCAGCCAGGTGCGCAAGGGCGGCGCTATCACAGGTGGTGTGGCGCACAGTTTCTGGTCGCAGTTTTTCAACCGGCACCCTTTTGATCATGTGCGCGACGTTGAGTATGATGAGCCCGAAAGCCAGACCATCAACCATGGTCGTTTTCATTCGATGGCCGGCTATGGCCACCACAATCAGATGACGCCGTCGGATGTTGATCTGTTTGCCAGTTTGACAAACCTGTGCCTGCGCCACGGGTTGGATTACGGCATGCTGCACACCTGCACGCTGGACAGCATGGGCCACCGCTATTTTCACGACTGTCAGGAAATGGACCACGCTTGTTTTGCGATGGACGAGATGCTGGCCCCGTTTATCTCCCGCTGGCGGCAGATGGGCTATGAGGTGATTGTCACCGCAGACCACGGCCAGGATGCGCGCGGCCATCACGGCGGCCGGGATCCGCTGCAACAGGAAACCGCACTGTATTATTTTGGAGAGGCACAGGGGCCGAGCAGCGACTTCGTTATCGACCAATTGCAAATCGCGCCTACAATTCTGTCACGTATGGGCGCACCGCTTGCAGAAACAATGCAGGCCGAGCCTTTCCTCTGGTGAGACTGTAAGCAAGCAGCCCTGGCTTGCGTTCAATCGTAAGACCAGATCTGCTGCCCCAATGCTTCGATCGCCGCCGAGATTCGCTCAAAGCTGTCTCTGGCCCGGTGGCCGGAATGGCGGGCGCGCAGATATCCGTGCACTAGACCCGGCTCATTAATCCAATGGGCCTTGCCGTCTGCCTTTTGGATCTTGTCGCGATAATTGCGCGAGTCGTCCCGCACCGGGTCGCAATCCGCAGTCACCAGAACCGTCGGCGGCAAGTTGGAAAAATCGCTGTCTTGTAAGGGGGCAAAGGTCGGATCCCCCTGCGGCAAGGACCCGTCACAACGCTGTTGCTGGTAATACAGACATTCATCGCGGGTCAGCATCGGAGCCTGCGCGTGCTCTATATAAGACCCCGAACTCGCATCTCCGCCCAATCCAGGGTAGATCAGGACCTGCCCCAGCACGCCTTTGAGCCGCCCGCGCGCGTGATGCGCAACAGCCGCTGCCAGGTTTCCTCCGGCGCTGTCGCCTACCAGTACCAGACCACCCTCAAAACGGTCAGCCGCCCATTGGGTGGCGGTCCAGGCGTCGTCAAAACTGGCCGGGTGTTTGTGCTCGGGCGCCAGCCGGTAATCCGTTGACACCACGCGGTACCCGGTCTGCGCGCAGATCTCAGCGCAAATGTCATCGTGGCTGTCCAAGCCGCCAACAACAAAACCGCCGCCGTGGAAATACATTACCGTGCGCGTGGGGTCACCTGCCCAGTAGTGTCGAACCGGAACCCCATTTGCCGAAAGATCTTCGGTCTGGACTATGGCCGGGCGCGCGACGTGAAAATCGCGGCACATGGCATCGTAGATGTCACGCTGTTCCGCGATGCTCAGCTCGACCGCGTCATCGGCATAGCTTTCACCCGTCTTGCGAATAAACGCCCAGGTCTCGGCGTCGATCAACCGTTCATAATCCATCTCAGATCCCCTGCTGAGTTTTTTCGAGACTAGAACAGGTTTTATGAGTTTCACAAACAAAGAAAGCGCCCAAGGGCGCTTTCCAGTGTTCAAACAAGCCTATGGCTATTTCGCAGGCATCGGGTCCCAAGGACGCGTAAACCCACCCAAAACAGTTGCAATCTTGGCCTCGTCAATGCCGTTTGCCTCGACCTGAGCCACCAGGCCGCGCTTCTTGTCGTCGATCACATTTTCAACTCGCGCAGCCAACCCGGCCTTGAGCAGGGCATCATTGTAAACACGGGTAATCGCATTGCGGCGCAGGTCCGGTTTGAACACCTTACCGACTGCCGTCTTGGGCAGCTCATCCAGAATTGTCATGTGCTTGGGAATGGCGGCGCGCTCGTGGACGTGCAGTTTGCAGAATTCCATCAACTCCTCAGGTGTAACCGAGGCCCCATCCACCAGCTCGACAAAGGCACAGGGCAACTCACCTGCATGGGCATCTGGCTGCCCGATGGCACCAGCAAAAGCCACCGCCTCGTGTCCCAACAAGGCCTCTTCGATTTCGGCAGGGTCGATATTATGGCCGCCGCGAATGATCAGATCCTTGGCGCGGCCTGTGATCCACAGGTACCCATCGTCATCGATGCGACCCAAGTCGCCTGTGCGCAGATATTTGTCGAAGTAGTAGAGATCATCATTTTTGGCCGCTTCGGTATAAGTGTGGCCCGCATAAACCCCCGGATTGGACACGCAAATCTCGCCGATCTCGTCCATGGCTGTTTCAACAGGACCGTCAGCAGTCCCTTTGACGATTTTGACGTCAGTATGCGGGAACGGGATACCAATTGACCCAATTTTCTTCTCGCCATCTGTGGGATTACAGGACACCAAGCAGGTTGCTTCGGTCAAGCCATAGCCTTCGACAATTGTGATGCCTGTGGCCTTTTCAAAGCGGTGAAACAGTTCCACCGGCAATGGAGCCGAGCCGGAAAACGCGGTTTTCACAGTCGAGACATCCGCATCAATCGGGCGCTGCATTTTGGCCGAGATCGCCGTGGGAACGGTGATGATGAAGGTGATTTTCCAGCGTTCGATCAGTTTCCAGAAGTTATCGAACACGCCTTCACCACGATAGCCCTGCGGGGTTGGGAACACCACATGCGCGCCTGATGCAATGGCTGGCATCAAAATGACATGGCAGGCAAACACATGGAACAGCGGCAGCGGACACATGATATTATCTGCTTCGGAAAACAGCAGCTTATGACCCAACCAACCATTGTAGATCATGCCCGAGTATTTGTGCTGCGCCACCTTGGGCATGCCGGTTGTGCCGCCAGTGTGGAAGTAACAGGCTACGCGATCTTCGGTGCTGTCAGCAAAGCTGAGAGTGGTAGGCTGCTTGTTCAGCTCTTTGGTGAAGCACTTGTAATCGGCATGAGCGATCTTTTCCTTGCCGTCCAGTTTGGGACGAATGAAAGGTACGATCCAAGATTTTGGCGGTGTCAGATAGCGATTCAGGTCCACCTCGAGCACGGTGTTCACACCTGGGGCATGACGCACGGCTTCGGCTACCTTTTGGGCGACATCCGTCTTTGGGAACGGCTTGAGCGTCACCACAATCTTGGCTTTGGTTTCACGCAGAATGGACGCGATCTGTTCGGGCTCAAGCAATGGGTTGATTGGGTTGACGATGCCCGCCACCGCGCCGCCTAGCAGTGCAAAAATGGTTTCGCTACAGTTTGGCAGCACATAGGCCACGACATCCTTTTCGCCGACACCCAGCGAGCGAAACAGGTTGGCGGCCTGGGTTGTCTTGTCCTTAACCTGGCTCCAGGTCAGGGTTTCCGCTTTGTCTGTCGGACCAGAGAGAAGCTGATAGCTCACTGCGTTACTGCTTGGGTGTTTTTCAGCTGTCCGCGACAAAAGTCCGTACAAAGTGGCAGGTAAATCCCGCTCTTCAAACGGCATCTCATTTTCTATTGCATTGCGATCTTCAACCCCGGCAAACGCCATGACATCCCTCCCTGGAGCCCAATTGATTTGGGCCTGTTTTGTGCTTTGACCCAAGATGCGGGGAAAAGCACATTGGCGCAAGCGTCGGCAATAGTTCACCCAAAGGCAACTGCGTTATGACGCTGCGCCATTTGCGCCATCGACCGCAAAAAAAGCATTACTCACGCCATAGGGGAGCGGGCGGCACTGTCAACACAGGTACAAATAGCCCGGTCACGACCGATCCAGAAATCACCGCTTGCCCTGATGAGATCAGCTACCAACCCCTCCAAAGGTTTCAACCGAGCCACCAACAACCAGATGATCCAATAGCAATCGACGCCGTTCCCCAGAGGTAGTGTTCAGAACTCGGATCTCCTCCGCAGTCAGTTCGCGCCGGGTATAGCCAAGATCCCCCAAGCATCTGTCCACGGCACTCACCGCGCCGCTGGCGCGAATATCGTGCCGCGTCGAGTACACCACCGCCGGACCAAGAACGAGCCCTCCCAGCAACACTCCGGCGATGTAGCTGCCCACCAGAGCGTTTTCGCCGCCTTTTGGCCCATGTGGAGAGCAGCTCAGCACCGCAGCGCGTGCCGCAGAGAAGTTCGCTCCGGGCTGGTGGGGGACAGAGAGTCCGGGGTTGCCACTGCATCCCGCCAAAACCCCAGCCCCAACCAGCATCAATGGCTTCAGAAATGAACGGGGCCAAAAATTTCGTGCGCAATAAAATATCATCAACAAAATCCATGAGTTTCTAAAGTTATGTTCTCAGGTAGCGGAAACAACGACATGAATCCAGACTCTCAGGTGCGTTGCAATAATCTGTTTCTGTCTATTTCAAAATCAATTCATAGCAAATGTAGATATCATAACTGTGTTCAGGTGGGGATGCCAACCAGTCCGATGTAGCCCAACATTGGGTCAGTTCAGGTATCCGTCTTGATTCAAAACGAATGCCCCGGAGATCAATCCGGGGCTTTTCACCTGTTCCACAGGATGCGAGTTATTCGGCCGCCAACCCTTCGGTGAATTGCAGCCGGGCAAGACGCGCATAAAGCCCACCTTCAGAGACCAGTTGATCATGAGTGCCAGTGGCCACAATGCCCCCGTCTTCCAGCACTACAATCCTATCCGCCTTTTTCACAGTTGCCAAACGGTGCGCCACGATCAAGGTGGTGCGGCCCTGGCTCAGCTCGTCCACTGCCGCCTGCACCAGACGTTCGCTCTCGGCGTCCAGCGCCGAGGTCGCCTCGTCCAACAAAAGCACCGGCGCGTCACGCAGGATGGCACGAGCAATGGCGATGCGCTGTTTCTGCCCGCCCGACAACATCACGCCGCGCTCGCCGACAAAACTATCGTAGCCGTCTGGCAGTGCCGAGATGAAGTCATGTGCAGCGGCAGCCTTAGCAGCGGCCACAACCTCGGCATCTGTGGCATCAGGGCGGCCAAAGCGGATGTTATCGCTGGCCGAGGCCGCAAAGATCACCGGATCCTGCGGCACCATCGAAATGACCTTGCGGAATTCATCACGCTGCAGATCCGGCAGCGCAATCCCGTCCAGTTTCACCACACCTTCGCTGGGATCATAGAAGCGCTGAATCAGCTGGATGATGGTGGTCTTGCCCGCCCCCGAAGGGCCAACAAAGGCGACCGTTTCGCCAGGAGATACGGTCAGAGACACGTCCTGCAGCGCCGAAGTTTCAGGGCGCGCTGGATAGCGGAACGACACATTGTCAAAGGTAATCTCGCCACGGACCGGGCTGGCCAGAGCTTTGGGCGCAACAGGGTCAATCACATTGTCATGCGCGTTCAGCAACTCGATCAACCGCTCGGTCGCGCCAGCAGCACGCTGCAACTCGCTCCAGATCTCCGACAGAGCCGCAACCGAACCGGCCACCAGCACCGAATAGATCACAAACTGGATCAGGGTGCCTTCACTCATCAATCCGGCGCGCACGTCGATGGCGCCCATCCAGAGCACTCCAACGATGCCCGAGAACACCAAGAAAATCACAATCACAGTCAGGAATGCACGGGTTTTGATCCGTCGTTGAGAGACATCATACGAGGTCTCGGTCATCTCGGCGAACTGCGCCCGGCTTGCCACCTCATGGGTGAACGCCTGCACCGTCTGCACAGCGGTCAGCGCCTCGCCGGCCTGGCCGGATGAGGCAGCGATCCAATCCTGATTTTCGCGACTGATCACCCGCAAGCGACGTCCCAGCACCAGGATCGGCACGATCACCGCTGGTACAATCAACAGCACCAGCCCGGCCAGCTTGGCCGAGGTCAGCAACATCAACACCATGCCGCCTGCAAACAGCAGCAGATTGCGCAGCGCAATTGACACCGAAGACCCCAGCACAGACTGGATCAAAGTGGTATCTGTGGTGATCCGGCTAAGCACTTCGCCGGTCATGATTTTTTCAAAGAACTCCGGGCTCATGCCGATCACACGGTCAAACACCGCCATGCGAATATCAGCTACCACCCGTTCACCCAGCCGGGTCACCAGCGCATAACGCAGCCCAGTGCCCACTGCTAACAGGGCGGCAATTCCAATCGCCGCCAGGAAATACTGGTTCAGCAATTCGGTATCGCTGACCCGGAAGTTATCCACCACCCGGCGCACAGCCAGCGGCAGTGTCAGTGACAGGCTGGCGGTCAGAACCAGCGCGCCAAACGCCAGCAACATCAGCAACCTATAGGGCTTCATGAATGGCCAGAGTGCCCCAAGCACGCTGATTTTCTTCGAGCTGTCACGCTCTTCATTGGCATGTGGTGCTGCTTGCGATCGCGCCATTTCGGATCCTTTGATCTGTCTACTTTTACAGGCATTCAATGCACTGCATATGGCCAAGGTTCATGACCCTGCAACGGCGGCGCGTCAAGCGGCCAAGTGCCGCGCAATGGCGGTACCATGCAGCGTATCATGCTGGAACGGAGGGAGGTCGAGTTCTTGGAGCGGGCGACGGGAATCGAACCCGTGTCATCAGCTTGGAAGTCTAGTGTCCAAAGTTGAAATTACGCTATATTTTCAACCAGATACCGGAATGGGTAGTCAGCTTTTGTAGGCGATTTGTCGGAAGTGATTATTTGGAGCGGGCGACGGGAATCGAACCCGTGTCATCAGCTTGGAAGGCTGAGGTCTTACCATTACACAACGCCCGCTCTACAGTTTTAGGACCTATTTCATAGACTTTAGGAGGTCAAGAGGCCTTTCACCGCAAAGGGCGTGTCAGAGGGAATCTGCTTGAGGCCGCGACCTGCCTGATCCGGCTGGTTAAGCGGTTCTCGCACTTGAAGTCATGGGCTGTGCGGCTTGCCGCGCGAAACGGCTTCAAAAAGGCCGCAGCCGCGACAGCCCGAAAAATGGCTGTGCTAATGCTGACGCTTTGGAAAAATGAAACCGAATTCTGTTGGAAAGGGAACGTTACGACCTGATACGATACGACGAAATCCCGCCTGGGGAAGAGGCCGGGAGCAAGGTCCCAATGGGACGGAGCCAGATTGATCTCGTGGGTGCGGTTGGGGCTGACAGCAAACTGCCTGATGACCCCGCACATGACATTTGGAGACAATCAGCCCCGAACGCCTTAGTGAGGCGGCCGCGGCCGACCTCGGAGAGAACCATGCCCCTGAAGGACTGCGCCATCCGGCTCTTGACTATGCCGCGGACAGAGAACCGCAACCTGCAACGATCAAAGTCAACTCAAATTAATCCTTGCATAACAGGGGGCGTCCACACATGACACCACCCCCTAGATTGCTGTGTAGCCGCCATCGACGACAACTATCGAACCAGTCATGTAGCTGGCTGCGTCTGAAGCAAGAAAGTGAATGACCGATGCAATCTCTTCAACCTGCGCGACTCGGCCCAATGGTGTTTTCTGGCGCCAGATCGGAAACCAATCTGGATCGTCGATGCCACCACGTGTTAATTCGGTCTCAACGTATCCGGGAGCGACCGCATTAACGCGAATGTTTGATCCAGAAAATTCACTCGCCAACGACTTCGTCACTAGGTGAACACCTGCTTTTGAAGCGTTGTAAGCCGTCTGATTTTGCGGGATATTTGCGATAAGACCTGAAATCGAACCAACGTTAACAATTGAGCCACCGCCGGTTTTTAACATTTGCCGAGCTGCTTCTCGCGCGGCCCAGAATGCACCACTCAAATTCACATCCAGAATTCGCTGCCATTCCCCATTTGGCAGATCGAGAGAGCTGCCGTGACAGGCGACACCCGCACTGTTAACAAGTATGTCGATTCTGCCATGCTTGGCTGCAACTGTCGCCATGAGATCGGCTATCGCGTCCGGGTCCGAAACATCAACTTCGAGGAAACTTGCGGGATGGCCCAATGCGTTGAGATGCTCAACGGCTGCGCCACCAGTAGCAGTATTATTTGCAGCCAACACTGTCGTCGCGCCAAACTCAGAAAGTGCCTGTGCGGCTGCCAAACCGATACCTTGTGATCCGCCAACTATAACGGCGATTTTACCTTTTAGACTTAATCGGTTGATGTACAAACTATTTCCCCCTACTGACTGTTTTGCTTTTGTTTATGCGCGGAGCCATGTCGGATTAAGCACTGCTGCGGCGGGATTTTGCGTACGTGTCAAAGGCGACGGCCAATACGATAATCACCCCAATAACAATCTGTTGCCAGAAAGATTGAACGTTCAGCATAACGAGGCCATTCATCATTACACCGATCAACAAAGCCCCAACAACTGTCCCTGCCACACCGCCGATTCCGCCAAATAGGCTGGTGCCGCCAATGACAACTGAGGCAATCACGCGCAATTCAAAAGACATGCCTGCAACGGCCTCGGCCGAGTTTAGGCGTGCTGCCAGAACAAACGCCGCGAGACCAGCAAAAAAACCAGTGATCGTGTAAACCGCCGTAATAACGAATTTGACGTTGATGCCGGAGAGGCGTGCCGCTTCTGGGTTTGCGCCCACGGCAAACACGTTTCTGCCAAACTTTGTATGTTTGAGGGTAACCCAAGCCACGACAGCAAAGAAACCAAAGAGGCATACGGGAACGGGGACGCCGAAAATATCCCCTCGACCCCACCACCGAAAGCCAGCGTCAAAGCCACTAATAGGGCCGCCGCCGCCCACCAACAGGGTAATTCCGCGAAAAATGGTCATACCACCAAGTGTTACAACAAAAGGAGGGACGCCGAACCAATTTGTGGTGAACCCTTGCAGCAATCCGGCCGCGATTCCGACCCCAATTGCCGTTAAGAAGGCAAACCCCCACCAAGTTGTAGCGGAGTCCGTGGCCGCGCCCTCATAGTTTCCGCCTGTCGCGACGAAGGCCGCCATCATACCGGCCAAGGCCAGTGTCGACCCAACCGACAAATCGATCCCCGCTGTAAGGATCACAAATGTCATGCCGATAGACATCAGGCCAAAAATCGAAACTTCCGTGAGGATATTCGAGATATTGCGCGGCGACAGAAACCGTTCATTTGCCAAACCAAATGCAATAATCAAGACGATCAAAAAGATCAAAGGGGCGAACTTTGCAAAGAACCCGATGACATCGAACTCGGTCTTTGCCGCCTTCTTCGGCGCACTTATCTGTGTGGTTTGCTCGTTTAACATTTGTCTCTTCCCGTTACTCAAGGTTTTTGTAGGTATCTTCACAGCCCAGACATGCGCCGCATCAGGATTTCTTCAGTCGTGTCGACTGTATTCAGTATTTCGCCGCTGCGGCCTTCACACATCGTTACAATTCGGTCGCTCACACAAAGAAGCTCTGGGAGCTCAGACGAAATAACAATGACAGCTAGGCCTTGATTGGCCAGGTCGAACAAAATTTGGTGAATTTGTGATTTTGCGCCGACATCGATGCCTCGTGTTGGCTCATCTACGATGAGAATTTTCGGGCTTGCAGCGAGCCAACGAGCCACAATC
>MAAC01011143.1_pt1 | contig 89596 bp, 62 predicted proteins | sample 1115981 | NCBI WGS metagenome assembly MAAC01 (sample SAMN04961126, study PRJNA320927) | seawater metagenome | isolation source: sample BD02T64 sea water enriched with oil for 64 days | place: USA:Gulf of Mexico | collected 2013-07-27 | reverse complement strand
TGAGGTTTTCTATAACCGCCAACGACTTCACTCTACGAATGACTATTGGTCACCCGTAGATTACGAAGAAATGCAGAAAGCAGTGTAATTTGGTGTCCGGCAAAGTGTTGACAGATCATTAGTTACAAATGCCAACTAAGTTGATAGATCTGATTCAGTAGCTTAATAAAATATAGTTATGTGTGGAATTCTCACAAGAAGACCCTGATTCCTCACCCAATATATATACTTGTTGATCTTGGGGTATCGATAATACTGCCTCAGGCCTACATAAACCGGAAAAACCTGGGATATCCATTTCCACAGCCCCAGATCCTCTTTTATAGAACCAAATACCAAACTTAGTACCCTTCTGAACAGTGCCTGATATTATTAGATACCCGCCTAAAGGAGCAATGTATTCCATTCCTCGAATGCCTTGGCCTCCTAAGTCCACTAACTCAATGTCGAATATGTCATCTTCAAAAATATCATTAGCAAAAAGTAATATGGATTTGCCCTTGTCTAGAGAGTAGTCTTCACCATTAATCGGTGAGCCAAATAGAGGGTGAAACAATGGTGAGCGTAGTCCTATCGCTATTTCGTTTTCATCCCCAGTATAACTTAAGCCCTCTGCATTAATGCCGCCGTGTTTTCCAAAGCTTGTAGAAACCCGCTTTAACCAGGCATTATTCGGAATGTGTTTTTTTAGCGAATTAAAAACTATGTCTCTCAAGTACCGAAATCTTCCGGTTTTCGTATATCGTCCGTTTTCAGATAACTTATTCTCTGTAATTAACCGATAGCTCCCGCTTTCATCACTTACTTGGCTTAAACTAGCAAGCACATAAAATGTATTATCAATTGATGTCATAGCTTCAATATCTTTTTGTAGAATCTCATGCCGCAAAATATACGCTGGTTTGTCAATAGAGTTAATTGTTGAAATTCTAATTTCAGGTTGTTGCGCGGATTTTCCACCATCAAAACCAAAAACTATTTTATTACCAACCAGTGCTACACCGCTAAGGTCCTGTCTAGCAGTGTCACCATACATGTAGAGTGGAGTTTTTCCTTTTTTTTCAAGACTAAATTCTACTGCACCTAGCGCCCCTGACAAAAAAAAGAAAAATGCGTACAATACTGTTCGTGAGAATATAGAATACCACTTGGATTTCATATTAACTCTCCTGTAGTGGGAGATTTTTAAAGCTTCAAGCCAGATGCGGTAGAAATAGCTCTGGAGTTATGGCGAAAGTTTAATTGAAATGATTGTGACATCGTAAAGTCCTGTTTTCTATTAAGGGAATGACCATTTATAATAAATGGCTCTATAGATTTTCTATGCAAGGGTGGTGGGGCTTAATTGATTCCATATTTTTTGTGTATATTCAATAGTGTTCCATCCCTACCTATTTTTTCCAAAGCAGCAGAGACTCTATCTTTTGTAGTTTTTGGAGTGCTTTTGGAAACCGCCGCGTAGTGTTGATAAGTTAGAAAAGATACTGGAAGGATTTTCACTTTACTGTCAAGCCCCTCTTCTTTTATTGTATGTTTCAGCCCTAGATCATGATAGAACACAAACCGGCCGTGCCCACGATCAAGTTTTTTAAGTAATATCGAAGTGGACTTAGCTCCGTCACTAACTAGGAGACCATTTTGTTTTTCCAGAAACTTGTTTGCTGCTGTACCAAATCGAGTTAGAATTTTTCCATCTTCTTTTAGTCTCCTGATGTCATCAAAAGAATTTACCTTTATGTCGTCGCCTGTCTTTACTGCCACTACGTAATTTATCTCATATAGTGGAGTAGTAATGAAATCATAATCTTTATTGCGCTTTTCAGTATATTTGAAACCAAAAAATATATCGATAGCGCCTTTTTGAAGGTTGTGTTGCAGCCGTTTGAATGGCAGGATTTTATTTTTTCCTGTGAATTTAAGCATAGGGTCAGCTACTTCCAATGCATTCATGATATCTATGCATATTCCACCAAGGACCCCGTCAGATTGCTTCATATATTTTGGTGGACTTAATTGGGCCGATGTTTTTAGTTCTATGCTGTATAGAGGTTGTGAAATACCTAGCATTAGAATCGAACCTATTAGAAAAATTAGTTTTTTCAAGTGAGTTTGCCTCTGTTATTTGATGTTAGTAGTAGGGGCTTTTTAGGGGGTAATAAAAATACAACAATGATCTATGCTGGTGCCACTATCAGGGCCTGCGGGGCAATGTGTTCTCTGATTATGGAGTCACCTAAGATATCGTAATATCCACCCAATTTGGCTGCTTGCATGTGTCAATTACCTATACTTTAGTCCAGTTTCTGGATTTTTCCTAATTTTGGGCTAATTTGAAAGCGAACGCTTGATTTGAACTATTAAAGTGAGAGTTAACACTATCTCTACAACACGTATAGAAAAGGTTTAAGAATGAATAACTTAAAACAAGGTGGTCTGAGTGCGTTATTTATATTGCTGCCATTCGTTGTGTTCAACTGCTTTGCTGCTGAGGAATCGTCGAACGAAGAACTCTACAAGTTATATAAGCAGCTTGAGAGAAAGCTTGAGGCGTATGAGGGGAGAGTGGGTGCTGGGGTGAAAGGCGTACCACTGTCTGGGAGTATCGATAAAAGTTACATTATTGCCGAATCAAATGACAATGAATTTCAATACAAGCTGGATGGTAGGGTTATGCTGGATTTTGGAACTGTCAGCAATTCTAAAGATGAGAACGAGCTATTCTCTAATTCAGAGTTTCGAAGAGTACGTTTGGCAATAAAAACAAAGATGTACAAAAATTGGAGCGGCGAATTCGATTTAGACTTTTCTGAAGGGGCAGTCGAATTAAAGGATTTGTGGGCCGCTTACGATGGCTTTTCAAGCCAAAATCTAAAAATAAAAGTGGGCCATCAAAAACCTAATTTTAGTATGAATGAAGTTACCACTTCCCGCTGGGCAACGTTCATGGAAACCTCTATGGTAAGTGATACATTTGCTCCAGGGCGGCGTATTGGAATTAGTGCAACCAATTATGCGGATCGCTATTTTTTTGGGGTCTCTCTATTTGGAGATGAAGCAGTTGTCAATAACGCTGAAGAGGATCGTTCTGAGCGATACGGATACTCTGTACGAGCAGTGTACCGCCCATTTGCAAAGCTTGAGGATCATAAGGTACTTCATGTAGGTTTAAATTACATGATGCGGAAACCACAGTCTGATTCTGGTGATGAAATAAAATATAGTGCACGACCAGAATCTCATTTCATTGATTATAAATACTTGAATACAGATACCATTTCAGATGTTGATAAGATTATTACCACCGGAATCGAGGTCGCTAGTTTGTGGGGGCGATTTTCGACGCAAGCCGAATATTTAAAATCTGAGGTGGAAGTGAAGTCGGAAGGAAGTAATTCATCTTTTGATGGGGGGTATGGAACCATTGCATATTTTATAACATCGGATTACAGAGTATACAACTATTCTGATGGTGAATTTGGTGCAGTACAACCCTCTGCAACAAACGGGGCTTGGGAGATAGCCCTTCGTTACAGTACTTTAGACCTTAATGATGGTAGTGCTGGAATTACCGGGGGAGAAGCAACGAATTTAACGTTGGCAGTAAATTGGTATATTAACAATAACTTCATGATGAAATTGAACTATATCTCGGTAGATAATGACGATGATGCAGATAAGAAAGGAAAGTTCGTCGGGGGGGATAATTTGAACATTATTGGATGTCGCCTTCAATACTTGTTCTAAGGTGGAAGTACTGAAGACAATTCAGCTTGGGAGATCGTACGTATACAAGAAATGGTGCTTTTCTATACGTACGATCTACATTCAGTGTCTTACAATTCGCTTAACCATTGCCCAATTCTTGGAAACATCGTCGCAGGCGTATTATCGGACATGACAACATCTAGATGTCCTGTGCCAGATACTTCTAACCATTGGTCCAGAGGGTGGGGAGTCTTACCATTATAGATAAGCTCTACCATCACCTCAGTATTGACTAGAGCCGATGAGCTAGAAAAGAAAGATAGTGCGGGAACAGTCATCCTATCCATGTAATCTGCGTAATAGTAATAACCATCACCTTCCATCGCATCTGGCGGGACGGTAAGGTGTGAGTTTTCTTCTCCATTCATCCAATGCTCCCTGAACACGCCATTTATGCCCCAGTCGGCATATTGCGCGAGCGTTCTTAAATACATGCTCGAGAGACCAAGCCGACCGATGTAGTCTTCGGTATAACGATTCATGTTTTCAACATGCCAGAAATCCAGTGCGCCAAATACATCAGCATAACCCGGTAATAGCCCTTCTGGAAACGCATCGGCGAGGTTGGATATACTTGAAAAGATAAAAGATATTGCACCACTGGTTAGGGTAGTGGGCACCGCCGGCATGATAACGTCGCCAACCACTAGGTCTAAGTCAATATACCAAGGTTGAGATAAAACAGTCCAAACCAGCCCGCTGTCAATTAATGCTTCATAAGCTAAAGGAGGTGATCCAGCCGGGTCAAGGCCGAGGAATCCGGCAATGTTATTGTTGCGCTCTAAGGCTAATACCTCACTTGATTCTAGATGAGGAACGTAGTCTCCTTTTTTCGCTGCGCGTGCATCCATATGAATTCCCTGTAGATATAAATACGTAACAAGGCCTCCAGTGCTATGACCTCCAATAACGGGTTTTTTACCGGTAACATCCATCACCTTGTCTATTACGGCAGGAACATCGAGTGCTGCCCAGACGTCCATATTGGTTCGTAAATTGCCTTTCTCGCTGGCGAAATCGCCTCGCCCGATACCGCGGTAATTTGCCATCCACACATCGTAACCCTGCGTCCACAGATAATGGGCCAGACTGTAATAGACCATAGGATCATCAGCGATATATTCATCATTTTCTGCCCATGACGCGATATTGTTCGGTAAGCTCATTCGTCGATACGCCCATTCTTTTCCTTTTGGTGTGTGAGTTTCAAACATATTTATGTTTGTTAATAGAGAGGGAAATAAAATGATCGGTTGAGAGTTGAGATAATTTTCACGTGGATCTGGGCGGTACCGTTTAATTTTTATTTCTACATCATCGGCGGTGATAGCTGTGTAGAGTCCTTCAACGGGACTGCTTCCGCCACAGCCTGTCAGATCAAAAAGCAATACAAAAAATATAAGGCGTTTAGCTTGGCTGAAAAAATTCATCTCTTTCCCCTTGTTGTTATTGGTTCATCTTTTTGTTTTTGTGGACTACGAAGTCATGCTGGCATTGTCTTTTTATCATGGCAACACAGTGAAAATATCTATTATGCAATTGGCTTGCATAATAGATTCAAAAGAGACGAGGCTGGTTAACCCTTGCGAGCGTAAAGAAATGCTCCAGAAGGTGGAGGTTTTGTTGATTTCTACGATTAAGACGTAATTTAGCGACAACTTTTGGCGGTAAATGCGGGTTGAATTGGAAAAAAGTATTGGCAGCTAAATGCTGTATTTTTTGGAACTTTATTTTTTGTAAAAACTATTTGATACTTCTATAAATGCGTGAGATATAGACAAATACTCTATATATAGAGGGTGGGTAATCCGGGCGGGCAACCCGAAGAATAGAATCCTTCTGTGAACTAGAGCTTAGTTTTGATCATTAATGGGCCACTTTTGTATTTCAACTTCACAATTCTAAGGAATAACTAAATCCGCTATCGGTTTTTAGTTATTCCTGGTGTATCTTGCCCTCGATTACACGCCTCTGTTGCTAAAGCAACGCTTTAGGGATCGTCATTAAAATAATAATAGGGATAGACATGCGGGCTTTTGGGTTGTTCTCACAATGTACAATGTTACTAATGATTCTTTTGTTATCTGGTTGCGGTGGTCAGGGCAGTTCAGATAATTCGGGTAGTTCCTACCTTTCGGATTCCGATGCCGAAGATACTCTAAGCGATGATTCTAACGATGACACTCCTGTTGTAGATAGCGAAGCGTTAAGGCAGGTAAGGGGGTTCGAAGAGGATCTAAAGGTATGGGAAGGGAAGCTAAATCTTAACCCTGAGGTGCCGTCATTTGATGGCACCATTGGAACGATATCCTCACTGGCGACAGATGATATTTATGTAATGTTGCAATCCGTAATGCTTACGACCCAACACGCAGCATTAATCGCTATTCCAGAATTGGCATTATCCGAAGCGTGTGAGAATCTCGGGAATGCTTTAGCGGTACTCGGGTGTAAAACCCTTCTGAAAACGAGTAATCTAGAGCAGCTTTGTAATGCAAATGTAGACTTCGAACTATTTGGCCTGAACTTCTGTGAATTTATTAATGCGGTCCCAGTGCCTATTATTCTTCCCAGTACACTTCCACAAAATGTTGAGAGTACAGGGCCTTGGGTAGAATTTGCTTTGCTGGATAGCAATGCACGGGTGTATAACGAATGGGAAGGAATAGAGTTTGACGTTGCCTTATCCGAAGGAGAAGTGAGTGGTAAGCAAGTGCACTTCTCAATTGAAGGTACTGTAGAGAAAGAGGGTACAGTACTCACCATTCTTAAAAGCAAAATCAGTTTTATCTATGAAGAAGCACTTAGTGGTAGCAAGATTGCGCTACCAAAGAATGCAACAGGCAGTTTGAACATAGAATTCCAGCAGACAATGGATGGTGTTATTACGAACCCCGTTTTTTACGAGGGAGCCGTTAATATTGATGCAGAACTAGTAGATCTTAGCCAGTCTGGGGGGCAAGGTGTTCTCGGTGTTTCAGGTATTGACTTAACACTCGATGCACAGGGTGAGTATACAGATTATAGAGATAATGTGTTCAATGGATCTGTCGGGTTGCCTAACGGCGCGAGAGACGATTTGTCGCTTAATTTTGAAACTAGAACGCCGGATGATGTAGCTAACGTCACTGTAGAGGTCACTGCAAGCCCTGAAGAGGTACAAGAGGGCCTACTGAGTTTACTTATCCTGTGGGATAGCAAAGAATATGACATTCACTATGATATTGAACAACCTTCCGTTGTGATTGTTCAGAATCAAAATGGCGTTCTGATGAAAATAGACTTTAGTAAATCTACGAATGCTGGGACCATTACTAAGGGTGGCGTTGTATACGGCACTATCGATATCGTTAATGGTCAGGCAGTGATTCGGCTAGTAAATTAGTCAATACTGCCTGCGACTTTTTGCTGCATTTCTTCCCTCCTTGCTATCTAACAAACTGCTACTAAGCTCATGTTAAACAGCAAGTTTTGGGAAGAAAATGCGTACTTATCTCTTAATAGTATTTTTTTTACTCTATTCACCCTGGGTATCCGCGACAGGCAGTCGACTCATTAGCTCGGGTGGCATTACTAGTTTCGAGGGCTCTAGCGGCGGCGGCATTACTCCGTGGGCGTTGATTGCGGGTTACGGTGCAAAGGAGGAGGTTCAGGGGAGCGGTTCCCTTCAGCTTCTCGATACCGGCGAATATCAGCTAAAGACGGTCGGTTTTGCTATCGGGTTATATGATCGATTAGAGCTTTCGTATCAACGTCAAACTTTGTCCGTCTCTTCAGCAGTAGTAGGTAACGTTTTTAATGTGCTAACGAGTGGGACGGTTGATTCTGCACCAGGCACCGATATTGAACAAGATGTGGTAGGCCTTAAACTCAAATTATGGGGGGATGCTATTTTTAGCGAAGAGACTTGGGCTCCTCAGATATCATTGGGTATTCAATATAAACAGAATTTGGATTTTGAAACATCGCTGCCGTTAGCAGACGGTTCTGTCGCATTACCTGATCAAGGTATTCCTCTGTTACTCGGGGCAAAGGATGATAGCGGTACTGATGTATATCTCTCTGCATCTAAGTATCTACTGGGTGTGGCAGGTGGGAATAATCTACTTGCTAATATGACTGCACGATGGACTAAAGCGAATACGTTTGGACTGCTCGGTTTCTCGTCTAACGATGATGATGACTATTCCTTAGAGTGGGAGGGCTCTATTGTTGTCGCGTTAAGCCCGTTTACCGCAGTAGGTGCTGAGTGGCGCACTCAAACAGACCGCCTTGATGGCTTAGCAAAGGAAGAAACGGTTAATGATGTTTTTATCGCGTACTTTCCAAATAAAACGCTTTCGTTAACCGCAGCTTACGTCGATCTAGGTAATCTGCCTTTTGATGATAATGCCTCTGGCTTTTATCTTTCTGTGACGGTGAATCTCTAATGAAGCGTTATACAATCAATCCCGTTCGTTATCTATTCGTTGTGATCTTACTGTTGTCATCAGCGGGAGGTTGTTCAAATTTACAGACCAATACATCGTTGTATACCGACATTGGTGGCAAGGAAAAACTGGAAAAGGTTTTTGGTTTAGCGATAAGTCGAATCTATAACGATCCTATACTTTATCCTCATTTTAAGGGCGTTCCCAAAAAAGCGTTAAGGAAAAAGCTGGTGGATCAAACCTGTGCGCTAATTGGAGGGCCTTGTGAATATACAGGTAAATCCATGAAGAAGGCACATAATGAACGCGACGTGACTGAGGTCGAATTTTATCGCTTGGTGGAACATGTTCAGTATGCGATGCGTCGAATGGGATTAAGCTATCAACAGGAAAATTTAATACTACAAAAACTAGCGCCTCTCAAATCTGATATTGTTTATCAAAATGGTGAAGGCAACCCCGAATGACCCTTATCGGTAAGAACCATTCGGCAAGCCGGATGTCAGTTTATACTTTCAGTTTCAGTCATATCAACGCGTATTTCATTGTTTTCTATCGTAACGGGATAGGTTTTTAACGGCTTTTCCTTACGAATGCTATTCACTAGCTGAATTCCTGGCGGGAAGCTCGCCCAGTTGACAACATTACCTGTTTTTATGTCGAACTGTGCCCTGTGAAAGGGGCACTGTAAAGTACACCCATCAAGAATTTTTCCCTTCTTAAGGGGCATGAATAAATGTGTGCAATTGCTTTGTGTGGCGTAATACCCGTCCTCCAGATGAAACACTAGAATGTTCTCTCCTGCAACAGTGACTGGCTTATTTGAACCGATAGGTATTTCGTTTTCATTGGCAACAGTATGAAGAGACATTGGTAGATTCCTTTTATAGTATGTGAGTTAACAGCTTACTAAGTGTTCAGAAATTCCACAATAAAGGCAGGTTGACAGAAAACAGTGTCTGCCCAGTCAATATCATGCATGTGCCACGGAGCTCTTAATGCTATGGGATTCTGGATATTGTTGCGTGGCCAGAGGGTCCGATCTCTATTTCTTTGGTCTCACCGCCCTTTAGCTTGAACTCCACAGGATTGGTTTTAGGCCACCAGACCTTTACATCAGAAAATTTGTCGGGATAATCTGTGATAAGGAGATCTTTATTGGTGTCACCTTTGTCTAGCTCGATGATGGTGTAATAGGGTGTCGAAATAGAGCCTGCCCAGGCGCTCATATATAAATGGAGTCGACAGCGCATTTCCACAAAAACGTCTTCTTGCCAGAAAAGCTCTTGTTCATACGTTGATCCCGGTGGCATATAGCTAAGCTGCCAGCGGATATCACGGCGCTTATCCTTTACATAGATGGTATGACCCACATCGTCAGAGTTCCTCAGACTCATCGTACTGCCCTTGTTACCCACAATTAGGCGTTCAGTAAAATACCCCTCTTTGTGATCCATAATAGGCGTGTTTTGTAGACCCTCACCTTCTGGCCAATAGATCATCACGACGGGAGGGATGTCTTCCGATTTATCAAAACGTAATTGAACATGTAAACCTTTGCCGACGAGTTCTTCTTGTGGAATTACGGCTTTAGTTTTTGCGTCGGCAGTGGTGGTGTTGTCGGAGGTGGCGTCGCCGGAGACTTCCCGCTTCTCGTCAAATTTAAAGTCATATTCTTTTGGGGTGGGTAGAGTTAGCATCCACTGATGCATCAGATGTAAGGCGTCATAATCCACATGCTCTCTAGCAACCATAGGCATTCGATAGTCTTCATCTACGCTGTTCATCCTCAAGAATAAAGCGCTTTGATAGAGCGCCATTTCTTCATACTTGGCACCCATCACAATATAAGGCGCAATGGTAAAGTTTTGCGTCGGTTTGTTAATGGCGGTTTGATACACTTGGGTCTGATCTACTGTCTCAAACGCCAATGAGTGGCGAAGGACCAAGTGTTCAGCTTCTTCTTCTGCTGCGTGTCCTTCTGGGTTATGGCAGTGGCCGCAGTTTGCATGTAGATAGCCAAGAACTTGTTGTTCTAATGCCGTACCGGGCAAGTTATGTTGTCTAACGGGGGAGGTGAGTTTCTTATTATCAATGAGGGTTTTAAGCGTTACTGATGTAGAAGAAGGCCGTTTTTTGTGGTCGAAGGCTTGAACGCGTTGTAGATCACTTAGCTGTATTGCTTCAAACCCCAAAATGCCATCGATATTGCCTTTATGGCAAATAACGCAGTCGTCATGGGTGGGTATGGTATGCCCCGTACCAAGCACATTTCTTTCGCCATCACTTAGGGCTGCATCCTTTTGATCTTCTCTCCAGGCATAGCTCTTGATGGACCATGAGTCGATTCCGGCACTAGGCGCTACCTTCATTAACAATCGTGTCTCTACTCTAATTTCAGTGTCAATTCCCTCAATGTCTGTAATGGTTTTTCGGAATTCCTTAAAAAATTGAGTTCCCACTGGGAAGAGCCAATGGTCTGGATCTGATGTGTCGATTTGTGTGTGTGGTGGTAAATAGATCCAGCGGCTTTTGGCTGCACCGTCGCTCCACAGAGAGTAGTTTGGTGTGAATGGGAGAAGTTCATTGGAGATAACGTAATGTGATATGTCTGAATATAAGCAGGTTTTCGAAAGATATTGAGGAGCTTCCTTTTTATAGGTCGCTAAGCATGACTTTGTGTGAGGCTGAGTATCTGACAACACAGGCTTTGGTAGCAGTATTACGATGAATAGCGTTATCACGGTGCCAATAAATGTGGAGCATGCTTTACGGATTGATCGTAGCGTTATGGCCATCTTTCGATTTCCTAGTGGTGATCACACAATTGTAGTGTAGTTCCTATCGAGCTATAGAGCGGTATGGAATGTAAACGGCTTGACTTATTCCTATTCGAAGTAGCAATGAAATCAATCGCTCAAGAAATTGACTCCAAAAGAAGCCGACCTACACTCAATATGAGCACCAGTCTAATAACAGAACCGAAACACACCGGACACCTACTATGAAAAGATATACAAAATTTACCCTATTAATTGCGTTGTTAGGCATGATCCTTGGGGTCTTCTCAACTGGCAATGTTGTTGCGGATGAGAAGGAAGCTCTGAGCGGAGAGCTAACCACGCTCTATCGTGCGGCACGAAAGGTGATTTCTGTTAATCAGAAGCATATTAATGACTCCTCCATTGGTGATAAAGGACTATCGGCAGATGCAGTGGTAGCACAGACTAAAGAAAACTATAAAACCGCCACAGGAAAAGAAATAGATATGTCAAAGGGCAAAGAATCTAAGGAAGCGATGCTCGCAGCCGTTGCCGGAGTGATGGACGCAGCGCAGGATCTTATCAATGAGAAAGGGGTGGGGCTTAAAGGGTTTCTACCTGCGATATTCGCTCGCCAGGTGGCGAATAAGTTCAATTCAAATATGAATGGAAAGATGAAAATTAAGCTGACTGCGCCTAAAGCTTACGTCAGAAATAGAGCAAATCGTCCGGACAAATGGGAGAAAAAAGTTATCGAGACGATGTTTAAGAGTGAATCCTATGAAAAGGGAAAGCCCTTCTATGAAAATGCGAAAGTAAAAGGTAAGCAAGCGTATAGATACATTCTCCCTGAGTACTATGGTAAATCATGCTTGGGATGCCACGGACAGCCTAAGGGTGATTTGGATATCACTGGTGGAAAGAAGGAAGGCGGTGTTCTTGGTGAGCTCGGCGGCGCAATAAGCTTGTCCATTTACGATTAGGGGTTGTATGTTACAGATGGAGGCCGCTGATAGCGGCTTCCACTAAAACAACCCTTTAAAGGGTTGTTAAATCGCAATAGTAGTGGGTGAATATCGTATCTATGTTTAATTTCTCAGACATGTCAATTCGGAAAAGAATTTTGCTTTTCAATAGCGTTGTTTTAGCAGCGACGTTTCTAGTGCTGTCTTTTTTTATCATGGGTACGCTAAGAACTGATGGGGAGGTCGAACTACAACAGGATATTCTTAAAAAACAAGAGCTGATCACAGGGCTGAATTTTAGGCTGTCTGAAGTAAAATATTGGAGCTTAGACTTGGCTGTTAGTTGGCTTAACGAATCAGAAGAGAATCTAGAGGAAAATGCAGAAGCATTACGTGGGATCTTGGAGAGTATCTCAAGTGAGCATCCTAGTATTTCGAGTAAGTTACTTGGCTTGCTAGAGCAATATATCGAGCTGAATTTTGAAGCAGTTGATGCTTATGTTGACGAAAACCGTGTTAGAGGTAATTTTCTCGTCAGTAAGGGCCGTATTATAGGTCTAACAATGACCAGCGATATTGAGACGCTGATGGCCATACTCAAGAATGAAGTGGCGGAATCAAGCGCTCGTGTCATTTCAGCGAATAGTTTTATGGTATACGCGGCATTGCTTGCATTAGTGGTGGTACTACTGATTGGTATCGTTTCAGCCTTGACCCTTGCTAAGATGATTACGGTTCCAATCAATGATGCTGTTGATGTGGCAAATAGGATATCAGAGGGCGATTTTAGTAGAGACATAAAGGTTACACGAAATGATGAAACGGGTAAATTGCTAACGGCATTGTCTCGTATGCAAGAAGACCTAAAGAGGGCTGCAATAGAGGCGGCTGAAAATCTGAGGATACGACAGGCGCTTGATGATACGAGTAGTGCCGTAATGGTAACCGATGAAAATCTAAATGTGATCTATACGAATAAAGCAAACGAATCTCAATTTTGTAAAACAAGATCGGAATTGGACTCCACGCTCTTACACTTTGATGCTCACTCTATGTTTGGAGAAAGGGTGACGTTGGCTGATTCTGATGGCGAGCAAGATCTTAAGGATTATGAAGAATCAAGTATTGAAGACGTTAATTGGGGAAGCCTAACATTACGACGAATAATAACACCGGTAAAAAATAGCGAAGGTGTTCGCTTAGGTGTGGTCATAGAGTGGCTAGATCGGACAGAAGAGGTCGTTAGAGAGATTCAGCAGAAAGAGACGTTAGCAAAAGAACGATTAGTGGCAGAAGAAAATTCTAGAGTTAGGCAAGCGTTGGATAACGTCGCGACATGCGGAATGATCTTGGGTGAAAACGAAGAAATAATCTATACGAATATTGCGCTACAGCATCTTTTTGCAGAGCGGGAATCGGAAATAAAAGAAGAGTCTCCTAATTTTGTAGCGTCAAACTTGTTAGGGAAGAATTTAGATTATCTGAAGTCGGGGATTGGAAAAGACATTCTTGCCAGTGATAAAAGTGAGCAGTTTATTTCTGGTATTACGTTTGAGGTAACGGTTAATCCGATAGTCGATGGTGAACACAGAATTGGTACTGTGCTGGAATGGAATGATCGGACAGCGGAAATAGAAATAGAATCTGAATTAGATTTGTTAGTGTCTTCTGCCTGCCGGGGTGATTTTACAAAGACAATCAGTGAACAAGGTAAGCGAGGATTCTTTCTGCGTTTGAGTCAGGGGCTCAATGAATTATTGGCCACGACGGATTCCGGTATAGGTGATGTGCTACGTGTGCTTTCTGCCATTGCAAAAGGAGACTTAACTCAAACGGTAGAAGCCGATTACTCGGGGGCTTATGCCGAGCTGAAGGATAATGTCAATCACACGGTACAGGAACTCACGACGGTGATGGGGCAGATCGCTACGCTAGTGAACTCCGCAAACCAGGGTGATTTCTCCAATCAAATAGAGCTCAATGGTAAGCAGGGATTCTTGCGGTCTTTGAGCCAGAATTTGAACATCCTAATGCGCACTACCGACACGAGCACGAGTGATGTGCTGCGTGTTCTTAGCGCCATCGCGGCGGGAGATTTATCCCAAACGATTACCGAAGACTATAAAGGTACCTATGGGGAGCTTAAGAATAACGTCAATCATACGGTACAGGAATTAACGGTTGTAATGGGGGAGATTGCTCAGTTGGTGAGTGCCGCAAATCAAGGGGATTTCACTAGGGAGATCGATCTAACCGGTAAGCAAGGCTACCTAGAGTCATTGAGTAGCGATCTTAATGCACTCATGAGTAAAACGAATTCCAGTGTTGAAGATGTACTTAGGGTATTAACAGCGATAGCGGCTGGGGATTTATCTCAATCCATTACTGCCGAATATGAAGGTTCATTCGGTGAGCTAAAGAAAAAGGTCAATCATACCGTACAAGAACTCACAACAGTGATGAACGAGATATCCGACCTAGTTGATTCAGCTAATCGAGGTGACTTTAGTTCTGTTATAGATCTCTCAGACAAGCAAGGCTTCCTAAAGTCTCTTAGTGATAATTTGAATACGCTAATGGACACAACGGGAGATAGTATTAGAGATGTGCTTCGAGTGCTCACGGCGATAGCTGAAGGGGATCTCAGCCAGTCGATTGACGCGCATTATCAAGGCACTTATGCCGACTTGAAGGATAACGTAAATCATACGGTTGAAGAGCTTACAACTGTGATGAACGAGATTGGTTTGCTGGTTGATGCGGCCAATCGCGGAGATTTTACAACGACGATTGAGCTAAAGGAAAAAAGAGGTTTTTTACGGTCGTTGAGTAGCGATCTTAATCGACTGATGGTTACGACTAGTGGCGGATTAGAAGACGTACTAAAAGTATTGTCAGCGATTGCGGAAGGGGACCTCACCCAGACTATTTCTACAGAATATAGCGGAACTTTTGGTTTACTAAAAAGCAATGCGAATCATACCGTGTCGCAATTGACGGTGGTAATGAACGAGATATCTGAACTCGTGGAGCAGGGAAATAGAGGGAATTTTGAAAGCTCAATATGTATGGAAGGTAAAAGTGGATTCTTTAATGCACTCAGTGAAAATCTTAATACATTGGTATCAACCACTAATAATGGACTGAACGATATTCTACGTGTTTTAGCATCAATGGCCGATGGTGACTTCACTGAGTCAATATCAGAGAATTATGAGGGGATATTTGCGCAGATGAAGGAGAACGCGAATAGCACTCTTATGCAGCTAACCAGGGTGGTTAGCGATATTCGGCGATCTGCTGAGTCTGTTGATATGAGCGCAGAACGAATTTCGAATAGTAATGTGGAGTTAAATCAGCATACAGAGGATCAAACGGTTTCCCTAAGTGATGCAGCTGAATATATGATGGAGATGACTGATAGTATAAGGCAGAGTGAAAAAATTGTTATCGATGCATCTTCATTGGCTATTGAAGGAAAAGAGATTGCACAGTTAGGTGGTGGAGCGGCTAACCGAGCGGTCGACGCCATGGATGAAATTAGGAAAGTGACCAAAGGTATTGCCGATATAACCGGAGTAATAGATGGAATAGCATTCCAAACTAATTTGCTCGCACTAAATGCAGCGGTAGAGGCTGCTCGCGCGGGTGAGCAAGGCAGAGGTTTTGCGGTGGTTGCGAGTGAAGTACGAAACCTGGCCCAGAGGTCCGCAGATGCAGCGAAAGAAATACAATCGCTAATCTCCAATTCCGTGAGAAAGGTTGAAGAAGGTACTGTATTAGTGGGTGAATCAGGAGAAGCATTGTCTAAAATCATCCATGCCGTAGGTGAAATGGCGAACAAGATAGAAGAAATATCAGTTTCATCGGAGCGACAATCCAAGGGTATTGCCGACGTTACTGGTTCCGTTGATCACCTTGGTAAGATTACACAAAAAAATGCAGCGTTAGTGGATGAATCCACTGCTACTGGTGTAGAGATGACGGGGCAGTCTCGAAGTATGCTCGATGCGATGAGTTTTTTTAGAATAAATGGCTAAATGTAGGGGCAAGGTGCTAATACATAGATAAATATGGGTTCTGTGGTATGAGGTTAATTGCCACTATTTCCTGAGACAGAGATGTTTATGTTCAATTACAATTTTACTATAGCAACCAAGATAAAATTAGCATTGGTGTTGTTTGCGGCGTTGACGTTAACGGCAATTCTCTATCTCAATATATCGATACGGCAGAATTCAGAGATAAGTGCCTCTCAAAAAAATCTAGTGGATGGGCAGCTAGGCTACGTTGATACTCAGTCAACGTTTTTGTCAGAACAAAAAATAAGTTTAGGCCAGCTAGAATTAAGCAATAAATTGGCCGCTAGTTTTTCCTCCGTACGGTTTTGGTTGTATGATCTCTCAGTTAGCTGGTTAAACGAATCAGAAGAGAATTTTGAAAGCGCGAAGGAGGAAACGGAGGCGCTTTTGGTAGAGCTCGAGAAATTAGATTCCGATGCGGCTAAGGAAATAAGTGGGAACCTTGAAATATTCTGTGAAAAAATGCTCGAAGCTGTGGATGCCTATGTTGATGGGAATAGGGTGCTCGGAAATTCCTTCGTGGCTCAATCTCGAACCGTTGGTTTGGAAATTGATAATAGATTAGCAGGGCTACTTGCTGTTTCTCAAAAATCAGTCAGTAACACCAATGAAAAGGTGGATTCTGCTGCATTATTGCTGTCGACTAGCGCCACCGATATTGATCTCTCTGTCGATGTTGTCGTGTCAAATAACGATCGATTGGAAACAGCAGCGATTGTTTCACTTATTGTGATAGTGATACTGAGCCTGGGGTTTGGCTTTGTGCTGATAAATACAATTATCCCACCTATTGATAGAATTAAAAACACGTTACTGCTGATTGAATCAAATTCTGACCTGACGATCTCAACCTCGGCAGAAAGTAACGATGAATTAGGGGTTACCGGTCGTGCACTAAATGGAATGGTCGCAAAATTTAAACATACCATAGAAAACCTTGCTGATATGTCATTACAATTACATAGTGCTGCAGATCATACGGCGGAGGTAATGAACAAATCAAGCGAGGAAGTCTTTGCTCAGCAAGATTCAACAGATCAAGTCGCTGCCGCCATCAATGAAATGTCGCATACTGTTCAAGAGGTAGCCGAGAATACGGTCTACGCCACTGATTCGGCAAATATCGCCAATGAGGCTGCAAAAGATGGTCATGATGTTGTTGTAGAGACCATTCAAGTCATGAATGATCTTTCTACCAAAGTTGATGAAGCATGCGATGTGATTTCTACGGTCTCGAAAGAAAGCACGAGTATTGGTGGAGTACTCGAGGTCATTCGAGGGATATCCGAACAAACAAACCTTTTGGCGCTTAATGCGGCGATAGAAGCTGCCCGGGCTGGGGATTCTGGAAGGGGGTTTGCTGTGGTGGCGGACGAAGTGAGAACCTTGGCGCAACGTACCCACGAATCAACCGCTGAGATACAGTCCGTTATCGAGAGATTACAAAAAGGCGCGAGTATTGCTGTAACGGTAATGGAAGAAGGAAAAGTCACAGCGAAAAAAGCCGTAGAGCAATCTGAAAGTGCAGGGGAAGCTCTCGAAGCGATTACCACCGCTGTATCGAAAATAACCGAGGTAAATTTTCAGATTGCCAGTGCAGCAGAAGAGCAGAGTGCTGCGACGGATGAAATCAACCGTCGGGTGCACCATATCAATGAAACAGCGACTACCACGTCGGAAGCGATACGGGCCACTGCTAGTGCATGCAAAGAGCAGCAGGAGCTTTCTCGGAAGTTAGAAGGGCTGGTGAATCAATTTAAGATCAAGTAACCTTGTTAGCCATTACAGGTGTTTTTTCATTGAGTTACTTGAATTGTCGTATGACTCCAATAGTGGGAGAATATCTTCAGCTGGGATAGGGCGACTTAAATAATACCCTTGGCCCCAGTCACAACCAAGATTGCTAAGAAAGCTTAGTGCCTCATTGGTTTCAATGCCTTCGGCTACCACCTTAAGACCAATGTTGTGAGCCATTTGAATGCTGGCTTTGATTATTTCTGTATTATCTTTATCCAGTTCCATCACGAAAGATCGGTCGATTTTTAAAGAAGAAATCGGTAGCTTTTTAAGGTATGACAGTGAGGAGTAACCTGTACCGTAATCATCGACTACAATAGTGATTCCTTGATCTCTTAAGCTTTCCAGTATTTTGATCGCCTGTTCAGGCTCATCTAATATGTCGTCTTCTGTGAGTTCCAATTCAACGTGTTTAGGTGATAGTCCTATTTCTTTAAGGATGTTGATAACTTCCTGATCAAACCTCGGACGCATCAAATTCTTGGGGGTAATATTGATGGCAACATTTATGTCGTAGCCCATGTTGCGCCATGCCAACGTGTCTTTAGCAGCCTGGCGAAGCACGTAAAATGTCAGCTCGTTCATAAGACCTGTCTGTTCTGCGATCTCTAAAAAATCAATAGGTGGAATCAATCCGTTATTGGGGTGCTGCCAACGAACAAGCGCTTCGAAGCCTGATAGCGCACCTCGCTTAAGGTCAGCTTTACACTGGTAAAATACTCTGATTTCATCATTAGGCATGGCTCCCATAAAGTCTGAACGAAGTCTTATTTGTTCTGAGACATTCTTATCATGTTGTTGGCTATATATGCAAAACCCCATGTTATAGCGTTTTGCGTGATACATGGCCGTATCTGATTTTCTCAATAATTCTTCCGGTGTGGTCCCATGGAGTGGGTAGAACGCGACTCCTATGCTTATTCCCACATGAACTACTTGCCCTTCTATTTGAAATGGGGCATTTACTACCCCAATTATTTTTTCGCAGATAGAATCAACATCCTTTCCTGTAGATTCATGTAGCAATATGGCGAATTCATCGCCTGCTAGCCTCGCAACAACATCGGTGCCTCTAACGCTACCCAGCATACGTAAGGATAGTTTTTGCAAGAGGATGTCTCCAGCCTGATGGCCCATGGCATCGTTAATCTCTTTGAAGCGATTAAGGTCCATAACCAATAACGAAAATGATGCAGTGGAATTGCTACTTTCTCCCATGATTTCGACGAGCTTTTTGTTAAAAACCATCCTATTTGGTAATTGGGTTAGGTCATCTCTTTGTGAGATTTTTTCTAGTATTCTTGTGTAGCGTGATAATTCTTTGCGCATCTTTTCCAAATCATCACCAAGGGAATGTACTTCCTGAAATTTAGAATCGAAGCTGATAGGCTCTCGAATCTTACCAGATGAGAGATGTCGCGTAATATTGCGGAGGTTGTCGATAGGTTGCGTTACATTTTTTGCAATTTTGGCTAGCATAACTAGCGTTGTTATAGCGTATATCATGAATAGTATTTCGGTTCTATTTAGCGCAGTGGATACGGATGTTTCTACAAAAGATTCATCGAATCCAAAGCGTAATTCCATGGCTGCGTTACTTTTAGGGTGATGTAACGTCGTCGATATAAAATAGATGCTGTCTTCGCCTTCACCAAATGAAGTGTCTTCTTTGTAAGCATTGGATAGTGAATCATCGACAAGTGGAGACAGTATTCTTTTGCTGTTTACTATTATTTCTGCATAGACAACATCGCCAATGAATACGGCGTTGTCCAGGAAGTCAAGCATTCTATTTTGGTCGTCGAGTATTTCAGATTCGTCCACTAGCTCAACGAATGTTTGGAAGGTTATGTTTGCATTTTTGAGGAACAGGTCTTGGCTGCTTTGTTTGATAACAGTGTATATGCTATAGGTTATCAGTGGTACAAGAATTAGAAATGTCATCACGCTCCAGAACACTAGGTAGTTCTGAAGCTTCCAGCGACGGTGGTTGTTTGGAATTAGCCCTTTCATCCAGATCTCTTCCTATTTCTCAATCGCATACGCAATATTCTGCATACGCGTGTCTAAGGATATCGAGGCTTTTTTAGCGTTGGTTATATTGATGATGAATTTTTGTTTGGTACCTTTTCTTATAAAGTGGATTATACCCCCCCTAGTGCTAAAGGCAGTGGCTTCACTTACCGTCAGTACTGGGTCGTGCTGCAATCTGTTAAGTATTTTTTCAACCTCTACCTCCTTATACTTAGAAATAAACAAAAGTTGACAACAACCCCTTATCTCCTCGATTCGTTCTATTGTTTTGACAACGATTTCTCTGCCGTGTAGCCGTTTTCCTTCGTATCGCTCGAATGCGTCGGTAAATGTGTTTCTCCCAAAAATACCGATAGTGATGGTGTCAAGATTGTCGTTAGGCCAGGTCGTATATTTTACGAATTGCACTAGAAAAGCAGCCTTTAGTTTCTGCTCCTTTGTTGCTGCTTGGGTAGGTGGCGTCGTGACTAGATAAGCCATTATAAGAAGAATATAGGTTGCTCTAGCGCTTTGTGTTATCACGAACATCCTGAGGTTCTACTGCGGTGTTAGAACAATGCTTGTACATTTATCTTAATAATTTGATCGGTCTCTAGCTGGAGCCCATCAAAATCCTGGTAGATTGGTTTTCCGAAAGAGAAACCCATTCTATATTCATTAGATTGGGTTCCAGGAAGGTAAAGATCCAGCCCCAAACTGGCGTTTGCGACTTGTTTTGCGGCTGAATTCGGGTCTGCAGTAGGGGACATCATTGGGTTTAGGTCCTCGTCTTCCCCATGAATATTATCGAGAGAGTACGCATCGATACGTAGGTTAACGCTCAGAGAATCTCCCAAAGCTCTATTGATCCATAGTTTAAGGTCAGTACGATTTCCCAAGCGATAGTGGTTTTTATTTTCCTGTGTTCTTAGTGTTAGCAGTACCTGCCCACCCCAATACCAATTCGGGGAAAAGAAAGTGTATGCACCACCAACAATTACATCATAGGTCCCGGATCCAAGTTGCATTGGATAGGGCAGCCGTACGTTTTGATTCATTGCCATGACAAAGTCTTCTTCGTCTATGGACCCTGTAGGAAAGGAGATTCCAACGGTTGCGCTATATTCTAGCTCCCCGAAATGTGTATCGCTTTTTCCAATGGCATAGTTAACACTCACGGTTATATCGCCAAGACCAGACGATTTTGTTGTGAATACATTTCCAGCGCGGGTTTCAAGCTCCATCTCTTTGTCTATTACGTTAAGCATGAACATTAGGGTAAGTTCATTACTTGGAGCATGCATCGCCATTAACATATGCATATCCATCATCATATTGAGTGGTGACACCATATATGATTCTAGTACTTCTGATGTAGCGCTAGAGCGTGTACCACCCCGCATTCCGTCCATAGACATTGACATGTAAGAATAATCAAGCATCCAATCCCCCCTATTATGGATGTGGGCTGTTAGAACACTTGATGCGTAGATATCCAGGTTGACGAGTTCAGATAAATCCATTTCGGCATAATCATTATCCTTACTTTGAGACAAACCCGGTATCGCTAGGGTGAGTATCAATAATAAAAGAAGGATAGTTTGGCCCGACAATGTAGACCTCATGAGATCACCCAAATATGACTAAAACCCTTCAGTGGAAATATTTCCTTTGAAAAGCATAATCTGGCGCTAATAGCCTAAGTTTAGATCAAATTTGCCAAAACGAGAGTTGTAGGGAAGAATAAATGGGGGGTTATTTGCCTAGTTCAGTTTGACCTTTATAGGTGAATTCGATTAAATATGTCCCGAGGCATCCAAGCTATACCGACTAAGCTAAGGTTTGGGCGGGCTTTGGGGTTACCCCAAGGTTGAGTTTTACTGGCGTTACGTTGCGAAAACGGTGTTGCACGGTGTGCAAGTCCGTTTACGCGAATTAGGGTTGGGTGCCTCTTCTAATCAGATTGCATTGTGGGATGACTGTAGTAGGCAATGAATAAGAAAATACGCTTTTGTAGGCAATTGGCAGAGTGGTTCTTGGTCAGTGACTGGCATTATTCTACGCTCTTAGCTGTCTTTATCGATGTTGCAGATGAGCTTCCTGGCGATGCCGATGATCTGGTCAGTGAGTTGTTGGCGGAATTTGATACGAAACCGGAACTAAACCCGATAGTGGACTACTTAATGCAATCGCTGCGGTTAGGTTGTTGGTTTTATGATGACCATGGGCCAAGGGTTGTGCCGGTTTGTTTGATCAATAGTCAGCTTTCTCGATTATCTAATGATGCGTTACCTGTTTTGAATACTGAAAGCGATGTAGCGAATTGGCTAAACGTCTCGATTCAAGAATTAACATGGTTAGCTGAACTGTATCGGCTTGATCCAACTTCCCCTTCCTACTTTAAGCACTATCACTACAGTATCGCGAAGAAAAGAAATGGTTCTCCAAGACTTATTGAATCGCCCAAGTCTAGATTAAGAGCGATTCAACGAAAGGTATATAGTGAGATTCTTGATCACGCCGTCATCCACGATTCTGCGCATGGGTTTCTGAAAGGGAAAGGGTGCAAAACACACGCTTCTCAGCATAGCGGAAAAGACATTCTATTTACGTTTGACCTTTCACATTATTTTCATAGCATCCGTTGGCCAAATGTATACGCTATTTTTAGCGGGTTGGGTTATACCAATTCCGTAAGTAAAATCCTTACCGCGCTAACGACCCATCGTTGTTATATGAAGGATCGTTGTTTGGGAGAGCTGGATACTGACCATCGGTCATTGTTACGTGAACGCCATTTACCACAAGGGGCACCCACGTCACCGTCGTTATCTAACGCGGTGTTATATTTTCTCGATTGTCGTCTTTCGGGATTAGCAGCAAGTTTGAATATGAAGTATTCACGCTACGCTGATGACTTGGCTTTTTCAGGTGACACTGGGCGTGACTGGCGGTTCTTAGAGCCTCTTGTCGGTTCAATTTGTCTTGAGCAGGGTTTTCGACTCAATCATAGAAAAACCAGGATAATGAAGTCACATCAAAAACAGCGTTTAACCGGTGTGGTTGTCAATACAAAACCTAACGTAGATCGTAAGCACTACGATAGGTTGAAAGCCACACTGACTAATTGTCTGAGACATGGATTGGAATCCCAGAACCGTGATAATCATCCAGATTTCTTCGCGTATCTAGAAGGTAGCATTGCGCATGTTGGTCATCTTAATTCTGCGAGGGGGAAAACCCTCAAAGCGATGTATGACCGAGTAATAGCTACGCAAGGCTAAGCTATGTTTGTTAGCGCCCAGCGTATATATTTTATGATGATGTGATTTTTCAAATGTTTGCTTCCTAGTAGATTTTGCCTAGTTACACGAGGTTTTTTTGTTTAGTTTTACCCTCAAAGCTGATGGCTTTCGACTACGCTTATCTATGCGGTTTGGGATGTGACGTTTTAGGAGTTCTTTAGAGGATGACTTTTCAGCGTTGGCTACTTGATATGTTTCTGAATAGACTCATTGCATTTGGGGTGTTGCTCCTGTCTGTCATTTTAACGGTGCTAGCCTATAGCGTAATAACACAGTCATTAGATGAGCGTAGTCACGATAGGTTCGCATTTGGGGCGTTGAGGGTCGAGCATGGGATTAAAGAAGCGCTGATGGCTCACGAGAATTTGATGTGGAGTGTTGTTGCGTATCTCCATGATCGGGGTGGCGCATCATCTTCAAACGTAGACTCTTTTGTTAGCGGACAAGGCTTTACACAACAATGGCCTGCGGTACAGGGTATGGGGTTTAGCGCGGAATTATGGTCTGGCCAGATGCAAAAGTCTGCGATGTTGCGTGCACGGGATGAAGGGCGGGCGATAACCTTGCTAAGCATGCCCTCTATGTTTGTTGTATACGTGCCAGTTTATCTGGATAGGGAGGTCCCTTCGTTTAGAGAAGATAGGGTAGCACTACATAAGGGGTGGATTTATAGTAAATTGAATGTTCAAGCCTTTACACAAGAGATTATTGAGAACAAGGATAAAGGTATAGATTTTACCATTCATGAAAAATCAATACATAAAGACAGTTTGCTCTATGACTCTAGGAATGATGTAGAACCAAAAACCGAACCTCCAGATACGCTTGTTCTATCTCATTTTGTTACGCTTCCTGAGCAGTCCTGGATTTTGAGTTTTAAGAGCAATAAATATTTCCCCCTTTCCTTGGATAATACGCAGCGCATTGTATTTGTTGCGTACGGAATATTCATCAATATATTGTTATTTTTACTATTGATATCTTTGTGCTCCGCAAAAAAATATTTTGAAAGTACTGATGTGATATCGGTCGATAATATCTCCCTCTCCGGAGATGAGAAGAAGGTATCAAATAGGAACAAAACGTTCTTTCTTGAGAATATGTCCCATGAATTACGAGTCCCTATGAGTTCAATCATTGGATTCACTAATATGCTACTTAAGAGAACCAAGTCAACGTTGGAGGCTCGAGATTATGAGGCCTTAGTGGCGATGGAAAGAAACGGTGCGCACTTGTTAGAACTAATTGATAAGATACTCTATATATCAAGAATTGAAAATAAAAAAGAGGAAATTCTATATTCTACATTTAGTCTCAATGATGTGATTAGTGAACAGATAGAAACCTTAGGAGGGTTAGCAGACAAAAAAGGTCTTTCACTGGATGTGTCGAAGAAATTTGAGATGAAAGATATGACTACCGATCGTACCAAATTAACACGTATATTGAATAATCTCATCGATAATGCAATTCGAAATACGGATAAAGGAAGAGTTGAGCTTTATGTAAGCACTTTTCAAAAAAAATCGAAAGATCGCTGGTTTCAATTCGAGGTGAGAGACACTGGGACTGGGATTTCCTCGAAGTATTTGCGTGAAATATTTGAGGAGTTTGTACGAGTTGATTCTTTTGATAATATAAAGATTGAAGGTGCAGGTCTAGGGCTTGTCATAACCAAAAGGCTAGTTGTCTTGCTCGGTGGAGAGATTTGGGTAGAAAGTACGGAAGGTGAGGGTAGTATATTTACGGTAAGCATACCGAGTAGTCTACGAGCGTAAACATGACTAAATGTCCACGTTTAATGTGATATGTAGGCTCGGCTCTATGTCTTCAGGATGTTGTGTCGAAATTGGATAGTTTGCTTCCTTTTCTCTACTGAAGATATTCTTGGCACCAAGATCAAACGATACATTATCTGTTAGTAGATATTTTACGTTTGCATCTAACCTGTAATGCGGGTCAATCCAGTTAGGTTCCGCAAATATCCCATTGATATTTTCGGAGGCGTATCGATCATACCAAATGAGTGCGCTGGATAGCTCGATTTTTTCTCCTATTGACATTCGGTGGGTCCAGCTCACTTTGTATTCAGGCACAAAGGAGTAAGATCTTGGAGAGTCCTCTGCACCAGATATTTCTGCGGCACTGGTAAAGTAGGTAATATCCAGAGTCGATACTTGGTTAACGCTGAAATATCGCGTCCAAGAGGCTTCCCAGCCTTTAGAAATAACGTCAATGGTATTGGTATATGGCAAGGTTAGGCTGGCGGGTGGCCCTGGGACTAAAGTGATTTTTGAGGAGTCGCTGCGGATTTGCCCTTCAGTCTCTTTGTAGAATATCGCAAGGTCAATTAAATTCTTATCATTCTTCCAACGTATACCAACGCCGTAATCATCATTCTCTTCGGCGTCGAGTGTTGTAGATCCTCTTAGATACAGCGGCGGAGGCGTTCCATCAATGATGAGGTAGTTTGCGTATTGTACATAATTTGGAAACTGATAACTTTTAGTGTAGCTCCCCCAGAAAAAGAGCGACTCGCTTGATTCAAAGGATATTCTACCTGCGGGCGAATATAGGGTTTCGTTAAGTATGGAATAGTCTTCCGCTCGACCACCAAAATCGAGCGCGACGGCATCGGATAATTGGTATATATGATTAAAGCCAAAGGCAGTTAAATATATTTCTTCCTCATTCGGATCATACCCATACAAGGTAGGTGTGAGGTCGTCAATTTCAATATCGTAGGATCGGTGATTTAGCGTTGTGTGTGTTGTATTTTGTTCCGTCCAAGAACGCATATACCGTAACTCCATATCTCTTAGGAATATATAATAATCTGCAGGTAAAAACCGCCTTTCTGCATCGTCTTGAGATAAAGATGATTGAAGTGTGACAGTGTCCTGATTATCAATATGGTATTGTGCCTGCATTATTAGGAGAAGATTGCTTCGCCTGACGTTCTCTGTATCTTCGTGATCTCCTGCTGAATGGGAGTAGAAGTTTTCGTCTTGGTTACCATTGTATGTGGCAGAAAAGCTAGACATGATTTTCCAGCGCTGGTCTTCAAAGTCACCCCGTAAGCGGAGAAATTTTCTCGAATAGTTTGATTCGTTATCTGCATCATTGTCAAAACCTGGGTCATGTTCATACCCTAGGCTAATGTATCCATGAAATGCTTGATGTGATATATCATGTTGTAGGTATGAGGAGTGGGTCGATCGGCTGGAGGTGCTAAGAGAAATTTTTGTACCTGTGATATTTTCTGCGTTTCGGGTGATGATATTAATAACACCTGATGAAGCATTTGCCCCCCAGCTGTTTCCGCCACTACCCCGTATAATCTCGATTCGTTCAATATCGTCAAGCGTTAGACCAAGTGTTTGAAACTCAGGTCCCCCTGTGATTATTGAATAGATTGGCGTGCCATCCAACAGCACCAGCGACGTACTGACAAATACTTGAGCATCATCTCTAATGCCGACAGAGCTTAGATTCGATTGATGTTGGAATGTATAGAGTCCTGGAACACTGACTAATAGATCAGGTACATTTCTGGCGGATGAGTTTTTGATGTCATCTCGTGTTATAAGAGTGACCGCGGCGGGTGTTGTAAAATAGTCAGTATCAGACTTATGGACGCTATACACCTTCATCTCTAGAAGATCGACCAAACTCCAATCAGTATCAGCTTTGGCATTAGGCGTCAAAATGAGGGCTATTAGTAAATAGAGAGATACTGTCGTGAGCTTGGGTAGCATTTGGGTACCCTAACTAGGTCATTGGATTTGTATTTAATTATAGACAATCATTGGTGTGATGCTCGTATTTTGAGCATATCCCTCGTCAGGTTCGATGTATTTCGAACGGGTATAGGGGCCTATAGCCCCCATGGTAGTTTTTAATTGATATCTGCCAATAGGTCATTGACCACTTGGGCAAATTCGGTGCCCGAATCTTCCTGCAGAAAGTGACCTCCTTTTAGCGTTACATGCTTCCTTCCCTTTGAACCAGGAACCTTTTGGTGAAAAATCTTATCAAATCCTCGCATTATCGGGTCACCATTGCTAAATGCTGTTACAAATGGTTTTTCCCATGCCTCCAGAATTTTCCAGGCCTTCTTGTTGGCCTCATTGGCAGGGTCGTTTGGTGTTACGGGCACCAATTTTGGAAACGCTCGTGCTCCGGCCTTATATTCTTTGCTCGGAAAAGGAGCGTTGTACGCACGCCTTTCGTCTTTACTAAGCGTCTTGAATGAGCCAAATTCAATGATTTTTGCAATGGGTAAAATAGGACTATGGACGGCAAAATTTTTCCATAATTTGAATGCGACTGGGGGAGCATTGTCACCGGTCGGTAGCATGCCATTTCCAATTACAATTGCCTTAAACCTATCTTCATTCTCTGCAGCTAAGCGTAACCCTAGTAGTGACCCCCAGTCCTGACAAACCAGGGTAATATTTTTTAGATCAAGGGCTTCAATAAATTGTGTGATCCAGTCCATATGCAATTGATAGGAATAATCTTCAATATTGGTTGGTTTGTCTGATTTTCCAAACCCAATCAGGTCGGGGGCGATGACTCTATGGCCAGCTGCACCAACAATCGGAATCATGTGGCGATACAGATATGACCAGGTTGGCTCACCATGCAACATCAATACTGGGTCTGCATCTGATGGACCCTCGTCAATGTAGTGCATGCGAAGGGAGTCAACCTCAAGATAGTTTGGGGTGAAGGCATAGTTGGGCAAGCGTTGGAATCGATCTTCGGGCGTTCTCAATATTTTTGTCATTACTATCTCCTCGTGTGAATAAATAATATACTAGAATGGTCGCTCTAGTATCGGGCAAAAAAAAGTTGGATTCGTTAGGTAAAACAGTCCAATGTGAAATCAATGGATTCTTCTAGCTTTTCTAGTCGTGTGTTAGCTTTACTTGCAACCATTAATCCTGACATCAGCAGAAGTAACTGATGAGCAGCCTTTTTGCAGTTCAGATCCTTACGGATGTCATTTTGGTTTTGTGCTGCAAGAAGCTGTGTATGCAAGCCATTTTCGATAACTCGAAAACTCTTGGCAAGGATTGTATTAACGGTTGGAATACCTGTGCCAAGCTCAATCGTTGAGTTGGTGGCTAAGCAGGCTTGTCCATAAAATTCTTGGGGTACATTCTTAACGGATGTGAGTAAAAATTCTCGAACACCCTGGAGAGAATTCTCCTCTTTTAGGTAATGCTTAACCCGCCATGTAATGACATTATCGACATAAAATTGCAGGGATTGTTCGAATAGACCTTGTTTGCTCTCAAATTCATGGTAAATACTGCCAGGGGTGAGAGAGGTTGCTAATTCCAGATCCTTCATCGACGTACCAGCATAGCCTTGTTTCCAAAAGACTTTGGTCGCTGATTCCAGTACTTTCTCTCGATTAAATGTCTTGGGTCTTGGCATAAATAAAAGCAACATAACTATATTAGAATGACCACTCTAGTATAGTTATGTTGCTTTTACAAGACAATATTTAGGGCGGTGACCTTGATAAGTCCTCGGAATTAGGTTAGAAAATTGTCAGAAGGAGAGGGGGCTGCCTTTTTGTCGAGTATCGTTTGCAGAGACTGCTGAAATATTTTGTGGTTAATCGGTTTTAAAAACCAAGCGTCTGCACCTGAGGCAATGGCATCTTCTATTCCTTTTCTGTCGCCGCTTACAGCGACAATACTAATGCCTGGACAGAACCCATTGGCGCGAACCGTTTTTATCAATCTTGGCCCGCTCATACCTGGAAGATTAGCGTCGCTAACGAGCAAATCAAAACTGTTATTCTGGATGCTCTTCAGAGCGCCTTCGGCAGTGAGTTCAAAGTGAGTAAGAAAGTCCTTACTAAGCAATTTACGGTAAATTTCTGTTTCTATTGATGAGTCCTCTACGATTAAAATTGATTTCATCTTTCCGCTTCTTTTTTTATCATTGGAGACAAACGTTTTTCGCGACAACTTTCCACGAAAGTGCCACTTGGGAGTCTGATGTGAATTTTAAAGGGGATGAAATCATTTTCAGTCTCATTGATGTCATCTAGAAATTCAATTATGACGCTTCCACCAGCGTCATCTATCGCGTGCTTGATAGCGTCCATGCCTACCCCCCGGCCAGACATGTCTGTGACCCTACTCGATGTTGATAGGCCCGATGAGAATAGCGTTTTATTTAATGATTCACGAGTAAACTGCTCTCCCTCATTGAGTTTGTTTCTCAATATGGCTTGTTCCCTAATCTTTTTTATGGCCAATCCTTTGCCATCATCATAGATCTCTAATTCTAGCATTTGATTTACTATTCTTGCATCAATAGAGATATTTCCTTCTGGAGATTTACCGCTGTCAATGCGAACTTCTGAATTGTCTATGCCGTGACATAGACTATTGCTGATGCTGTGGGTGATGATGTTTGTTATAAGTTTGGCCGCACTTTCTTTTATCAGCACTCCCTCTGCATTAATGATGATATTGGGATTTCTCTTTCCCATATCTTTTGCTAACGCAGGCAATACTCTGCATATACCGGATAGGGACTGCTCTAGCGTTTCTGCATTCAATGAGTCAATAGATTCCGATAAATTGTTTATTAGGTTGCGTGCAGGAGAGCTAAGGTTTAACCGGTTTAGCTGATTAATGTCGTCGTGAAGAATGCTGAGTTTAGATTTTTCTATAAATCGGTGGTTGTCACAGTTTTCGGCCATCGAATCTATTTTTCTATTCAATATGTTGTCATTCACATGTCCATATTGTTGGATGATGCATTCTAAGTTACGGATTTTGGATAGTATTTCAGTTGGGGTGATAGATACGTTGGGTCTATTGCGAAGTTTGTCGTAATAGTTTTCGATGGAATGTGCGTGGTCTGATATGTAAGAAAATCCATAGATTCTGGCGTTTCCCTTTATGGTATGCATGTTTCTAAAAAGGCCACTGATCGTATCGAGTGGTTCTTGTGGGCTTCTGTCGATAAGCTCTTTGCTATTGGCGATTAACTCTCCCGTTGTGGAAATAAACTGGAGATAGTCATCTATTTTTACAGAGAGTAAATGGCTTATGATATTGAGTTCTTTTTGTTGGTTTTTGGTTTCCCCCTCAAGAACCTTTATCTTGGTGACATCTCTTACGGCCACCATTATTTTACTAATGCGACCTTCGTGTACAATCGGCTTCCAGTCTAATTCAAGATTTTTTGTTACTTGGTCCAGCGTGACTTCTATGTGTGACACCAACAGATGACAATTGAACTCGAACATCATTTCATCACTTCCAATAAGACAGTATACAACAGCAGTGATTTGCTCCCTCCGATCCTCCCCAAGGGTTGAGTGTGAGAACAGAAGGTCAATAGCGTTACTACCCGCAATAAACGGCGTGTTGAATATAGTCTCAAGGTGTTTCGCGTACTCGTGATGTACGATTCCTTTGTCGATAATGGTAAATAATCCCTGGCTAAGGTTTTGCATCATGCTGCTAATATCATTGGTTTTTTCTCGTAATGATGTAGTCCGTTCTCCAATGGTTACTTCTAAGTCTCTATTATGAATTTCAATTTTGTGTTTAAGGTGGAGGTTGTGGTGGGAGACCATCGCGACCTGAGCCAAAGATTGATAGTACTCTCGGTCACTATCAGAGAACACCAGTGAATCCTCGTCACCGCAGAGAAACATAGACGCCACGATTGTTTCTCCTGCAAGAAATGGTACTTCGATGACCGTCCGTATGTCATCAAGGACGTACATCTGATGAATGCAGGTTTCTAGATTAGAGGCTACGTAGGATGAAATTAGATTTTGAAGGGCGTTGTTCCATATGGGGTCCTCTGCATTTTCTGGTTGATGGCATTGGCTCTCAATAGGAATCTCTTTATCTCTTGAGTGAATATAGCTGTACTTTGCGTTCGCATGAACATGGCTACTTATGAGCGTTAGTCGAAACACATCTTTCTCTGATTTGATGACTGAAAGAGTCCTGCCCAATGCGTTTAGTTCGCTAAGGTCCTTTATTTTCTTTTTTATAGTCTTACGCATGGAATTGAAATTACCTGCTAGGAGGCCAATTTCATCATTACTATCTATATGTATTTTTGTTTGATAATCGCCATCGCCAATATTTTCAGCTGCTTCCTTAAGGGCGTTGAGTGGTTGGGATAGTTTTACCGCCATTTTTCTTACTGCAATAAAGGACATGCCTCCTGCGAGACATCCCAATAAAATCAAAAGGGATAGCGTGCGCCTCAGTGACTTATCTGATTGGTTTCGAGCTGACTCTATACTTTCTAGCACGGACCTATTAGATAACGCGTATTGAATAAAGCCCTGTATCTCGCTATCGAAGGTTACTGGCGCAGCAAAAAGATAGACGGAGTACCCCTCCATCGTTGTTTTCTTAACGCCACTACTCTTTAGTGAAGATGCCCACTGGGTATTTACGTCAACGAGTATTTCTTGCTGCTCAAGAAAGCCCGTCGGGTTGTTTGGGGTTACTTTTACCCAGGGGCTATTTTCCATGTCAACAAAGCTACCAAAAAGAATATCTCGATCAGAACGTACGGTAGATGAAACGAGCTCCTGAATTGCAGAAAACGCATTATCCTCGATCATGCCAATTAACGCAATTGAGTTGTTTTCTGTCAGTAGCTTTCCCTTTTCGATGAGCGCGCGTTCAATTTGAACTTCGTTTTGTTCAAAGAACTCGGTAGATTCTTGGACACTCATATAGGAAATAAGTGATAACACAGACGCAAAAGAGACTGCCAAGATAAGGCTGACTTGAGCAATGAGTTTCTTACGAATACTAGTGAATTTCAACGCAGACTTCCCCATATTGGCAAGTAGGGCATATTCATAAACTATAGTTTAAAAAGAGGGAGAGTGCGGCAAAGTGAGCAGGTGTTAACAAGTATTGATCTTAAGCTTATTCCTAATAGTCATAAGCTTAGAAGGCGTGCTCGATCGTGGTGTAAGGGTGAAAATACCTAACACGATTTGTGCTACATTTAATAGGCATGAAGGAGGGGTCGGATTGAGTCGAAATAGATGTCGGGGCTGTAAGGGGGAATGATGCATTGTCGTTTCTCTACATTATTCTGTCCAGAGGCGAAGAAGCTTTGCGTTTCTTCGTTCTTTACGGTATTTGCTTGTTTATTTTTCCTATCTGAGCCCTGTAGAGCAAACTCACCACCAACTTTGTATATTTATAATCCTAGCTATACCAAAGCTCATGCGATGCAGAAGAAAATTGGAGCGATTTGCCCTTCGCTTGAAGTGCATGTTTACGGCAAGGCTAAAGACTTCAAGAAGCACGTTCTGAGTTCGGCTCCCGATGCAACCATCTCTTTGCCCGATGTAATAAAGCCGTACACAGTTTATAAAACGCTATTGGAGGGCCAGAGAGAGCAATCTCAGCTCGAAAGTTACTATTTGGTCTCGCTGGGAAATGCGCTTAGTGTTAGTGAGTTGTCGAAGAAGAAAATCGGCGTTATTGATTTGTTGGGTAGGAAGGCCATGAGAGCGTTCATACGATCCTTGCTGGGTGATGTCGCGATAAAGCGAGTGGGAAAAGCCGAAGACTTACTTCCATTACTGAATTTTAACGGAGCCGACGCCTTATTTATATCTGACAGTGATTTAACTGACTTAAAAGAAGTTACCCGACTAAAGCTGAAGGTGACAAGAACAGATATTCGACTCGGGTTACCAGTAGTAAGTTATTTGAAGCAAAGCGATAGGGATGTGATATCCGATTGTGTCTCTAGATTTGATCCTGTGGTGAACAGCTACCTTCGGGTAGAGAAGTGGAGGAAGGCGTTATGAGCTTTTCTCGGGCTGTATTTTTCTTGCTACTGTTGCTGGTCTCAAGCAGCCCAGTATATGCCATTGATTCTATATTGATTGTTCGTCCATCTGGGCATCACTTTGAGCAAATAGTCTCGGGGATTTCCGATGAATTGGCCGGCGAGTTACGTTATGAAGATATCGTTTTTGATGCAAAATCAACGAAATCCGATCTATATGCGGTTATAGAGCGATATCAGCCCCGTGCAATAGTACTTATGGGGAATAGGCAGTTGAAGCTATTCAGAGGGCTTCAAGAAGATCGACCTGCTATCTCGTTGCCACCGAGCATTGCAGTAGCCGCGTTATTTATAGATCGAGTGTTGGCGGGGAGTAAGAACGTTACCGGCATTCTTTATGAAATACCCGCAGTGACGAGTCTAGTCAGTCTTCGTTCGATTACCGCTAAAAACATCAAACGCGTCGGCGTGCTCTATCGCCACGATATGATTGATATGATTGAGGAGAATAGACGCTATTGTGAATCTGAAGGTATTGAATTGGTTTCCGTAGGGATATCGGATAGTGATGCGAATAGCACAAGAAAAACAAAGCAGGCATTAAGAAAGCTTGCCGACAAATCCATAGATGCACTTTGGATTAGCAATGACAGCCGGTTACTTACGAGAGATCTGATCACTCGATCTTGGATGCCATTTATGACTCGCTTTAACAAGCCGGTGGTAGTGGGTGTAGAAACGCTCACTAAGACACAACTGAATATGGGGAGCCTCGCAGTGTTCCCCGACCATACTGGATTAGGCGCTCAGACTGCAGGCAAGATCTTTGACCTAATGGATAATCGCTGGAAGATAGAGGGGGAAACATTCGAACAGCCATTGTCAGTGATCAAGCACGTAAACGTTAAGATAAGCCAGGACCGGGGGATTCGGTTTAAGGAAAGTAAATTGCTTCAGGTGGACAAAGTTATTCGTTGATATCACGATTTGATGACGGTGGGTTTTGTCGTGATATTTAAGACTATGGTAAAGTAGAAAGTGTTCTGTGTGCACATGTGCTTATAAACTGTATATGCTAGAACCAGCCAAAAATATGCCATATTCGCCGATAATACCTGTAATTGGGTTATCTAATTGCAATTTCGAGCGTTTATATCTCTTTTTACACCAATTATTGGTGTACAGGTGTTGACTTAAAATTCGATATCTATATATTCGGTGAGCATATGTTCACTCAAGATTATATGGGGCCTGTTTAGACATGAATGCAGCTAATTCAACGATCAAGCGGATTGTAAGAAAAACAGTAAAAGAAGATTGGATTGATTTCATGTTTGCACACATGGACCCAATGTTAACGACTAATCGTAAGATGGCACGCGTTCTGTCAATTAAAGACGAAACCCCAGATATTAAACGTATAACACTACGGACTAACCGTCACTGGAGTGCGTTTAAGGCGGGTCAATACGCAACGTTCAAGGTTATGATCGATGGAGTGTTTCTGGAGCGTTGCTATAGCTTGGTGAGCCCTCCGAATAGTGAAGTCATTGAGATTGCGGTAAAGCGACAGCCTTATGGCAGAGTATCTAATTGGATGCATCATCAATTAGAAGTAGGCGACACCATTGAGATGGCTGATGTTGCAGGCGAATTCGTACTGCCTCAAACGACACCCGACAGCTTGCTGTTTATTGCTGGGGGAAGTGGTGTTACACCAATCTTTAGCCTTTTAGTTGAAGCAATAACCCGCCAATCCAACGTTGATGCCACAGTAATTTATTACGCTAACAGTAAAGAAGACCTCGCTTTCGGTAAAGAATTTGACAAGCTTGCGGAGAAACATCCATCAGTAACGGTTCACTACGCTTTAGCAGAAGATGGCGATGCGGGGAGCTTTAGCATAGAGCAGCTTGCAGCGTTATGTAACGACTACAGTGACAGGGAGACTTATCTATGTGGTCCTCCAGGATTGATGTCAGTCGTCAGCAAGGTTTGGGAAGCACAGAATATAACACCGCGTTTGAATAAAGAAGTTTTTGGGTTGCCGGCTATTGAGAGCGATGTGCCTGCTAATAAAATGCCGATCATGTTGCGTAGAAGTCAGCAAGAATTATTGAATAGTAAACCAAGCCTTTTAGAAAGTGCTGAAGCCGCTGGAGCCAGACCGGCTCACGGGTGCCGAATTGGAATGTGTAAGACCTGTAGCTGTACTAAGGTGTCTGGAGTTGTCCGTGACCTAGTAACAGGTGAGATAGATGACCAACCTAATACGCAAATTCGGATTTGTGTGAGCGAACCATTAAGTGCCGTAGTTTTAGATATCTAATATTTTACAGTGAGAATTATTATGGATGTTAAAAGTAAAAGTCGTCAGTTAAATGAAGAAGAAATTACTGCATTTGGTCTAGAGCTTGATGAAATCCGAAAAGAGGTAATGGAGTCTCTTGGGAAAAAAGAAGCTGATTACATCTATCGTGTTAGAAATTTTGTACGCTACACAGAAATAGTTGGCAGAAGTTCGCTTATGCTCGGCTGGTTACCACCATTTTGGGTTGCAGGTAGCGCAATTCTAGGTGTGTCAAAAATAGTCGAGAATATGGAGCTAGGTCATAATGTGATGCATGGGCAATATGACTGGATGAATGATCCTACATTGCGAGGCAGCACTTACGAATGGGACACAGTGTGTACGGCTGATAATTGGCGCCATACCCATAACTTTATGCACCATACGTATACGAATGTATTGGAAATGGACCATGATATTGGTTATGGAGCATTGCGACTATTTCCTGAGCAAGAGTGGAGCCCTCGATACCTCGCGAACCCAATTATTGCTACCTTTCTCGCGTTAACGTTTGAGTGGACGTTAGCATTGCAGTCTCTAGAATTAGAGAAATTGATTACTGGTGAAAAGTCATTCGCTGAAATAAGGGAAGAGCTTAAGCCTATCGCTAAGAAAATGCGGAAGCAATTTGCTAAGGACTATCTTTTCTTTCCTCTGTTGGCAGGTCCAATGTTCATACCGGTAATTACGGGTAACCTAATGGCTGGTGTGATACGAAATCTTTGGACATTTGGTATCATATTCTGCGGTCACTTCACTGAAGACGCAGAGACATTCCCAAAAGAGATTATAGAGAACGAATCTAGGGGGCAATGGTACCTTCGTCAATTGAGGGGATCTAGTAACCTTGTTGGTGGTCGAATGTTTGATTTTTTGACGGGGAATCTAAGTCACCAAATTGAACATCATATGTTTCCAGATGTGCCTGGGGTTCGATATGCAGAACTATCTGAAAAGGTACAAGATATTTGTGTACGGTACGGTCAGAATTACAATACTGGGTCTTTCAAAAAGCAGTTCTCTACGGTTGTTGGCAGAATATTCAAGTATGCTCTGCCTTTTGGCAAGAAAGCCAAGCAGAAAAAATCAGCAGAAATTGTGTCCGTCAATATACCGCAAAAGTCTATAAATCTTGACAAGAATGCCGCTTAACCGTTAACGAATAAAGGCGTAAGGAATTACGCCTTTATTTCATCCTTATAACAGATGAATTGGTATTCTTTTACTTCCCCAGCTCTCCGGAGTTGACCTAAATTTCCCTGGGATTTTTGTTCCGCAATAAGAACACTTGCCTCCTGTTAGATTCCACGCACCAAGAACATACCAGTCTCTCTCAATGAGCAAATTTTTGCATTCTGGGCAGTACGTACTGCTACCCGCTGGATCATGTACGTTACCCGTGTATACATAGTGCAATCCGTTATCGATTGCTATCGCCCTAGCTCTTGTTAGGGTTTCAGGCGGTGTACGAGGGTTATCTAACATTTTCCATTCAGGGTGAAAAGCGGTTAGGTGAAGTGGTATATCTGGTCCTAGTGTCTCTACTATCCATTGACACATCAAATTCAACTCCTTATCAGAGTCATTTTCACCGGGGATAAGAAGTGTCGTAATTTCGAACCAAATTGCCGTTTCGTTTTTAAGGTATAGTAATGTTTCTAATACGTTTTGTAGGTGCCCTCCACATATTTTGTGATAGAAGCGTTCACTAAATGCCTTTAGGTCAACATTGGTGGCGTCTATATGTCTAAAAAACTCGTCTCGAGCAACTTCAGCTATATAGCCTGCCGTAACAGCCACATTCTTAATGCCGAATTCATGGGCAGCTTGTGCAACATCAGTTGCATATTCAAGAAATATGACAGGATCGTTATAAGTGTAAGCAATACTGCTGCAGCTATAATTACTCGCGGCTTGCGCAAGCATGTGCGGGGTTGCTTCACTGGATAGCGTGTCTAACTCCCGAGATTTACTGATGTCCCAATTTTGACAGAATTTGCAGCTCAAATTGCATCCAGCAGTGCCGAATGAAAGTACTGATGAGCCAGGGAAAAAATGGTTTAGCGGTTTTTTCTCGATGGGATCAATACAGAATCCACTGGATCGACCGTAAGTGGTGAGGTGCATTTTTCCGTGTTCCATTTTTCGTACAAAACACAGGCCACGTTGACCTTCGTGTAATTTACAATACCGGGGGCATAGGTCGCATTGAATTCGGCCATCATCAAGGGTATGCCAGTAACGTGCAGGTACTGAAAATTTGTCCGATAAACTAACACTCACGAAAGCCTCCCGTTTTGGGGTTAGCGATAATCCCAGCCTATAATTTTGTCCCGGAAAGTGGTACTAATTAGTAGTATGAGGATCTAATATCAAATTTGAAAGTGTATTGCACGGTAAATGTATCATTTGCCTCTTAGGAGAGTTTGAATGGATATCCGGTCAGCAGCAGTATCTGGAATGTTCTATCCTAGTAACCCAGTGGAATTGAAAGGGGCTGTCACTCGCTTTTTGAAAGCGTCTCGGGATAGAGAGTTAGTGCCTAAAGTACTCGTCGTGCCTCATGCTGGATACATATATTCTGGTCAAGTGGCTGCTGAGGCCTATAAGTTGTTAGAGAAAAGTGACGACAAAATTGAGCGAGTGATATTGTTGGGGCCATGTCATCGGGTACCGGTTGTCGGCGTTGCCATCCCTTCAGTCAGTGCCTTTTCAACGCCATTAGGTGATATACCCTTGGACCTTAAGCTAATAGAACGAATTAACCGCCTTTCTTTTGTAGAGGCTAGTGATGAAGCACATGAGCTAGAACACAGCCTTGAGGTACACTTACCTTTTCTACAAGAGGTTATTGGTAAGTTTTCTTTGGTACCCTTGGTTGTAGGGGAGTGTAGTGCTGTTGATGTGGCCAAGGTGTTAGATGTCGTATGGGGGGAGGCAGAAACGCTCATCGTAATTAGTACAGACTTAAGCCATTTCCTATCTTATAACCAAGCAATGAAAATGGATTCTGATACGGCGATCAAAATCATGGCGCTAGAATCTAGTTTAAGTGGAGATGAGGCCTGTGGCTGTCGACCGCTTAACGGGATGCTCTACTATGCAAAAAAAATGGGATTGCACATTGAGCAACTTGCATTGCGTAACTCAGGTGATACCAGTGGGGATAAGCAGCGTGTTGTGGGTTACGGTAGCTTTGCTCTCTATTAATACATAAATTTCTAGTACTTCAATTATCGAGGAGTGTTTTGATGGGTGGCAACCTTATAGATGCTGAACAACGCACCCAGTGTTTAGCGTTAGCTAGAGAATCGATTAGGCATGGATTGTTAACGGGGCACAAAATGAATCCCCCCAAAGCAACTGATAACCTATTGGTAGGTATGGGGGCATGTTTTGTCACTCTGACTATTCATGGGCAGCTAAGGGGATGTATAGGGACACTAGAGCCGTACAGGTCTCTCATTGACGATATATGTGGTAACGCCTACAGTTCCGCTTTTCAAGACTCCCGCTTTCCTCAAGTTACAAATGAAGAGTTAGCAACGCTGACAATAGGTATCTCTGTGCTTGGCCCACTCGAGGAAATTCAATTCACAAATGAAGACGACTTGATTAGGCAAATTATTCCCTATGAAGATGGTTTGGTGTTAGAGGAGGAACACCATAGAGGCACCTTTTTACCTATCGTATGGGATAGTTTACCTACGGCAAGAGTATTTCTGACAGAATTAAAAAGAAAAGCCGGTTTGCCAAGTGATTATTGGTCTAGTTCCTTAAGGTGTTCTCGTTATAGAACTATCATTTTTAAAGAGTGACTAGGCTCTGAGGCCTTCTGTTTCTTGTATAAATTGCTTGCGTAATAATGAATCCATATAGTACACGTCAATACCTGCCTGACGCATTAGGTAAGTTGCAAGTTCGCTTTTACTTCCACCTTCAGGAGTAACGACGTAAGATAATTTACGATCAAACGAGCTTATGTACTTTCTGATCTTTCCTACCGGCACATTGATACTATGCGGCATATGATCTCGTTTGTATTCAGTTGGAGTACGGACATCACAGAAGATGGGGTTCGCCAAATTGTGTAACAAGGCTAACGATGGGGTGCGTACAAGTGACTTTTTAACATACTCGTCAAAGTCCTTTTTATCCAACCTACCGACTATGCCGTCGGATTTCATGATTATATCCGCATTACGGGGTAGTCCGGAAATCAATGCTTCTTCTCCAAAATACCCACCCAAAGACACGTTATATTTGTCACCATAGTATTCCCCTTTTTCGTCGGGTAGTATAACTGCGTGACCGTCTTTTAGAATGTAGAAAAACTCCCCCTTAGTTTGGTGTTTTATTACGTATTCACCTTCGTGAACGAAGATATCCCTAAGCCCACGAAAAACCTTATGTATTTGCTTTGGCGTTAAGCTCAACGCTAATTGCGATTGATAAAACAGGGTCTTCCAATGTGAGTTACTGTCTTTTTCGATAAAATCCGACAAGAATAATGATGTATTATCTCTATTACGATTTTTGTGGTTTATTGTTGCTCTCGATTTTATCTGAATTTCTTTTAGATAATTTCTGTTTACGATCAGCACCTTGCAGGGGGTGATCGCGCGAATATTACCACCGATAGTTATTAATTCTTCAAGAGGAAAAGTACATTTAGGATCATTACTGGAGAGGTTTTTTCGTCGGTCGAATGAATGACGAATGTCGGCGCAACCTTCTATCAGAAAATGGACCATATGTGGGTTTTCTAAATGGGATATTATGTTGCTGTATACATCAAAGCCGGTAACCTTTGCGTGAATGAGTAGCTCCTCCCGCATACTGTTGGGGATATCCTTTAACGGAGTAAACCTGTCGCACAAATTTTTGTCGATACCTACTATTCGATTATTCATACAACACCCAATACTATGATGAAACGGTTACTATCAATACAGACACTCGTCCCTACCATATGTTACCCCGTATTAGGAGTGGATATGAACAAACATAATTCCATATGATTATGAGTAAAAAGACTAAACACCCTAGAAATCCCTAATCGGGTTTAAACTGAAAAAGGGTGAATATCTAGAGACTTAGTGATGGTTCGTTGGTTGTTTATTATTCCAATTTAATCAGTGCAGTATGCTGTAAATTCCTTGTGCTAATAAGAAAAGGCATCTTTACTCATATAGGCGAGGGAAGCCTATATCGCGGGACATTGTACTCTGCAATATGGGATTACTGGGCTAAATATTAAATGAGAAGTCGAGGGATGGTATCTCATGTTTAAGAAAGTATTGTCTTTGTTCCTGTTTTTCGTGCCAATGATAGCATGGTACGTGATGTCTTCTTCTGTCAGTCACGCGAAACAAACTAGTTATGTATTAGGCATCGATGTGTCGCATTTCCAGGGCGTTGTAAACTGGCCACAATTGGATAGACAGAAGTTTGGTTTTTCAATTGCTAAAGCGACAGGCGGAATTACCTATGTGGATCCACAATTTCAAGCGAATTGGCATAGTTTAAGAGCAATCAATTTGACGCGGGGAGCCTACCATTTTTTCTATGCTGATGATGACCCTGTAGCCCAAGCTAATCATTATTTAAACACCGTGCGAAAGTTTAGGTCAGTTGATATTCCTCCGATATTGGATGTAGAGATAACTGACCATGTCTCGAAGGAGAAGTTGCTGCTCGGCGTGCTCGAATGGTTGAAAACCGTAAAGGAGGCAACAGGGCGCCGTCCTATTTTGTATACCGATGTGAGCTTTGCCAATGAATTTTTAACGGATACTAGGCTGGCGGAATATACCTTATGGGTTGCAGATTACACCAAATCCTTCGAATTCCTACCAGGTGCCTGGAGAGGACGTGATTGGTCTTTATGGCAATATTCGGACACTGGAAAGGTAGCAGGTATAGAGGGGGCGGTTGATGTAGACCGTTTTAACGGGGATAACGAAAAATTCGCTATGTTTATTAGAGATTCTAATATTCAAAAGGAATCACCAAAATAGGTGACCTTTGCGTATATTCATGTGTATTTTTAGTGCAAGTTAATACGTATTATTACTGTTCATTGGCCGAAAATGATGACCTTTTTGACTCAACTTGGTTCTTCTTGATGAGGAGCTTTGTGGTCAATTGACCAGGTCTTACTTCAATATCAACAATGATAGAAGTGATATGATAGAGAACCCAGACCCTAACAAAATCACCTATTGATCACCAAGTAGGAGGGTTACTGCATGTAATAATTCGTCTATATTCTTGTTCAACATCGTCTTTAGGGCCGTTGAATCAGACATTTCAAGAAGGAGAGAGCGCATAGAGTCCAGTAGTAACTCTTCTTGTTGATAGTCGAGTGATAGAGAGAAAAATACAGCTTCCATTTGTTGTCCAAAGTCAGAGACGCGGCTATCGGCATTACTTTGATACAGTGCATAGCTTTGCTGGAATTTCTCCTTGATAGTAGACGTCATTTTTAGTGTTTCTTCTACGCCAAATTCCCTTTTCTCTTCCAATTCCATTTGCAGAGCTAAACTGGTCACTCTAGAAACCGTAGAGTTGACCATAATGCAAAGGTGATCCTTGAGGCGTCCATATTTCATGGATTCAGGAGAGGGGAGATCCCTAAGAATTACCGAAATGTTATTGTGATGAATTATCATCTTTTGAGGTTGCTCTATGGTCTTTTTTTCTCCCTGATAATCACTTAAAATTGTGGCGTCGAGAGAATCATTTGCGCATCTAAAATTCAGGGATCCGAAGCTTCCTCTTATCTGGAGAGACCCACTTAAACCAAAGTCTTCGATTGCATTGAAAAATGATAGACTAAGTTCATCGTAATCAGTGCATGCCCCCATCGACTCCATAAAAGTAATGATAGTACCTAGTTCAAAACTATTTTCCATCGCGACACGAGCAGTTTCACTTGCCATTTCGAGTTTTTGTTTGATAGCTATGTTTCGGGTAAGTACACGGATCTTTTCATGTATTTCAATAGGATTGAATGGCTTTAGAATGAAGTCGTCGGCACCATTTTCGTAGGCTTCCATACATAGTTCGATGGTGTTTGTAGATGATAGGAACAACAGAGAGCTTGGTGGTCGTAGTGTCTTTAATTTGTCGCATAATGCTTTGATGGGTAAGTTCGGCATTTCGGGATTGACGATGACGATATTGGGTCGGATACATGTCGCGCGTTCTACGACTTTTTCACTGTCATCCAGGCTGCTAATGAGATAGTCTTTTTGCAGCATATATTCCAGTGTATCGATGTCACATTCATCATGGTCAATGAGTAAAATTTTGGTAGGAGTTGGCATGTTTTATTGTTGCCCTTAGATTACTGAACCAAAAGAACTAACTCAATCAAAGTCGTATACTACTATATAGCACTTCTATGCTTTTTCTGCTGTTATATAAAAACAATATAGCCATATATTACGATGGACTAAAGAGGGCTATGGTTTAAAAATATCTTTGCAATGAACACTGATGGATAACGTCAGTTCAATAATTCCCTAATTGCCTTGAGTAATTCCCCGACAACTAACGGCTTTTCGAACGTATAATCGGTGTTAAACGCCTCAGCGGTATCAAGGTAGTATTCCCCATCAATGCGACCACCCCCGGATATGGCTATTATTTTTGTGGGAAACGACAAGGGTTCTCTTTGTAGTTCAACCAAAACTTCGAGACCATCAACATTTGGCATAACGATATCTGTTATGATCAAGTCTGGCTTTTCTTTACGTATTAATGAAAGACCTTCTTTTCCGTTATAAGCACAGATAACGCTAAATCCTTCGTATTCTAGAAATTCTTTCAATGTATCATTAAAGTCTTTGTCATCATCAATCAGTAGTATCTTGTTCATAGTGAAACCAGTATGTGTAGAGTGAATTAGGTTAATTCTTTCATGGGAAGTGCGACAGTAAAGAGGGTGCCTTTTCCTTCACGGGTGGTTACAGATAATATTCCTTTGTGTTCTTTTACTATCCCGTAACTAATCGACATTCCAAGGCCGGCACCTTTGCCAACAGGTTTTGTGGTAAAAAAAGGATCAAATACCCTATCAACAACTGACTCGGACATGCCGGACCCATTATCTTCAACGTCTATACAGATAGTCTCATTTTTTTCATAACTGCGTACGGTTATTAGTTTATTATAAGAGTTGTCAAAGTTGTCAAAGTTGTCAAAGGAATCCTGTGCGTTCTTTATTAGATTTATCAACACTTGATCTATTTGGATGTAATTACATATAATTTTTGGCAATCTATCACCGAGTTCGATATCCAGGGAGATATCGCATAGCTTTAATGGTTCTTTTAATAGAACCAAAGACTCTTCGATGATCCAGTTGATATCTTTTTCTTCCGATTCATGTTCTTCTTTTCGGCTGAATATTTTTAAATGAGTGATGATTCTTGTTGCGCGGTCAACCTGAGTTGTGATTTTCTGCATTTTTTGTCTAAAGTTGTCTCTGTCAAAGTTGCTATCGTCTAGTAATTTGGTGGCGAATTCGGCGATCATTCCAATCGTACCTAATGGCTGGTTGAGCTCATGGGCCAGCCCTGCAGATATTTCTCCGATAGAAGCTAGCTTTGCAGTTTGAAGAAGTTGGTGTTGACTATTCTTTAACTCGCTATTAGCAGACTCAATATCCTTTGCCATATTGTTGAAGGAGTCTAGAAGGACGCCAATTTCATCGTTACTATTAACCACCAATCTCGTATCTAACTTTCCAGCGCCTATAGCAGTCACCGCTATCTTCAGGTCAACAAGAGGCTTTGTAATCGCATGCGCACTACTTAAACCTAATATCAAAGCCATACAGAGAGCTATTGCGGTGGTGGTGAGCATTATTTTGGTATTCCCCTCTGCGGCCTCTCTTATTTCCCCAGCTTCAGCATGTAATTCTCCTTCCGTGTCTTCCTGATAGCTATGAACCCTTTGCGTCACGTTGATTAGCAAAGGGTTCACTACGTCTTTTAGCCATTCATCAGCATCATCGAGATCCTCCTTGGTTAGTACAATGAACTGCGATAGAGCCGCCTTATACTCTGTAAATTGGAGCCCAATATTGTTTAGAATGAGTAGATCTTCCTTCTCTTCTTTAACTTGATCTTTTTCCCCAGCCTTACCAGCAAGGACAACGCCTTGGTTTGTTGCTTCTCTACCTTTGATCAACCATTTTTCAAAATCCACGATAGCTTTGTGTATTTCCATATTTGCTCTTGTTGCAGCAACTATTGCGCTAGCGGCTTCAGCTGGTTCTACAATCTCACGGAGCCTTTCTGATAATAATCGTTGAGCATTTAGCTGAGTTTTTTGTAGCGCATAATTCATTTTGGCAGCACCCTCTGCCTCTTTCAGGGAGCTATTGACCAGTTGGGATATATCATTCGATATTTGATCGTCACTAAATATTGAAATGCTGCCGACAAGGAGTACCAATAGCGAGATTAGGATAAATCCAAGCAATAGTTTTTGATAAATCTTCATTTAATAATCTCTATGATGGCACCCAAAGAGGTTGCTTCTTCGAATTACGTTAGCCTTTCAACAAGTGTAGTTTTAACTCGATAATTCTGACAGCAACGTAGAGCAAGTTAAGGTGTGCAAAGGAGGCGCCTCTTGGCCTTGAATATCAATGTAGGATGGAACGGCCAAAGATGACGTCATTTCACTCACCCTATCAGCTTTTTCGAACATAAAGGCCGATTGGTTGGGTTTGTGGTGTCTCAACTATTAGGCATATCTCGTTCCGTGGGGATCATGCCTAAGTGAGTTAATTGTGATGGTTGGTGGCCTACAGAGCATATTTCTCGGTATATCGCTCATTAATTGACTTTCTTATGGTCGATTTAGCTATTTTATCGTAGGTCGATATACCTAGAAGTGGTGATAGTTTATGTCTATTTTTGTGATTGCCCATGCCATTGTTTCCCCCTGCCTTACGACGCAAACTGGTTGCACTTTGCACCCGCTTGGGTCTGTTAACTAGAAAGAGACATATGATGACTAATCACGCTTATATCTACGAAGCCGTTCGTACTCCTCGTAGCAAAGGTAAGAAAGACGGAAGTCTGCACGAAGTTAAACCGATTGATTTGGGTGCTGGCCTATTACGAGGACTACAGTCTCGGTTAGACCTTGATACTTCTTACGTTGATGACGTGATATTAGGCTGTGTAACACCTGTTGGTGAGCAGGGCTCAGATGTTGCAAAGATGGTTGTTCAAAACGCTGATTGGGATGAGTCCGTCGCGGGAGTTCAATTGGATCGTTTTTGTGCTTCTGGTTTAGAAGCGGTGAATATGGCAGCCCAAAAAATCGCTTCTGGCTGGGAAGAGCTTGTTGTTGCTGGCGGTGTAGAGTCAATGTCTCGTATTCCTATGGGATCAAATGGCGGAGCTTTAGGCGGAGATGTTGCGTTTCAACTAAAAACTGACTTTGTACCTCAGGGTATTGGCGCTGATGTTATTGCCAATTTAGATGGTTACAGCCGTGAAGATGTAGATGCTTTCGCGGTGGAATCACAAAGGCGCGCGACTCATGCCCGCGATAACGGATATTTTGATAAATCTGTATTACCTGTTCTTGATAAAAATGGCCTGATCATTCTAGAAAAAGATGATTTCATTAAGCCAAACACGACTATGGAAGGCCTAGGAAACTTAAGAGCGTCCTTCGAGAAGATGGGTGGGTTTGGTTTTGATGATGTGATATTGCGTAAATATAATTCCTTAGAGCGCGTTGAGCATGTCCATACCCCTGGTAATTCTTCGGGTATCGTTGATGGTGCTTCGGCGGTACTTATTGGTAGCGAAAAAGCCGGTAAAGATCTAGGTCTAGCGCCACGTGGACGTATTGTTGCGGGTACTGTTCTATCCACATGCCCGGTCATTATGCTTGCGGGACCTGGACCTGCTGCCAAAAAATGCTTAGAAAAAGCCGGTTTGCAAGCGTCGGATATAGACCTGTGGGAGATCAACGAAGCCTTTGCCTCGGTAGCCATGCGTTATATGAAAGATCTGGATATCAGTCATGACGTGACTAATGTTAATGGCGGTGCGATTGCAATGGGTCACCCATTAGGTGCCACCGGAGCGATGCTGGTGAGTATTATGTTGGATGAATTGGAGCGCCGTAATCTTAAACGCGCGATGCTTTCTTTGTGTGTAGGTGGTGGTATGGGTATTGCGACTATCATTGAGCGCGTATAAAACGAACCGTTGCCGATTAACAACAAAATTTCAGGAAAAGAATCATGAGTGTATTTAAGTACGAAAAAGATGCCAACGGAATCGTAACCGTCACTATGGATCAAACGGGTCCAGTCAATGCAATGAACACAGAATATCGGAAGGCAATGGCAGAAACCGTTGAAAAGCTTGGAGCTGAAGATGGTTTAACCGGCGTGGTATTTGCGTCTGCTAAGAAAACTTTCTTTGCGGGTGGAGACTTAAATGATCTTCTATTGGCTAAGAAAGGCGAAGAAGCTCAATTTATGGAAATGCTTACGCAAATCAAGCAGCCATTACGTCGCTTAGAGGAGCTACCCGTACCTGTAGTTGCTGCCATAAATGGTGCTGCCTTGGGTGGCGGTTTTGAAATCTGTTTGGCCACAAACTATCGCATTGCCTTTAATCACAAATCCGTACAACTTGGGTTGCCGGAAGTGAGTTTGGGTCTTTTGCCTGGCGGTGGCGGTGTAGTCCGCATGGTAAACCTACTTGGACTGCAAAATGCGTTGCCATACTTGTTAGAAGGTAAAAAGGTCACGTCAGAGAAAGCGTTAAAGGCGGGTATGATTCATGAAACCGTTGATTCGTTAGAGGAATTAGTACCGCGTGCCAAGGCTTATATTCTTGAGCAAAAAGATAACAGTGCAGCGGCTGTGCAACCATGGGATCAAAAGGGTTTCAAAATTCCAGGTGGAAGTGCTAATTCCCCTAAACTAGCCCAAGTTATTGGTGGTGCACCCGCCATGTTGGCGCAAAAAACACGCGGATTATTACCTGCTCCAGAAGAAATTCTTAACTGTGCCGTTGAAGCGGCTCGCGTAGATTTCAATACCGCTATGCGTATTGAGAGTCGTGGTCTTGCGTACCTCGCGACTACACCAGAAGCCAAGAATCTTATTACCACTTTTTTCTTTCAGATGAATAAAGTCAATGGCGGTGCATCTCGACCTAAGGGTATCGAGCCGCAACTGACTAAAAAGGTCGGTGTGCTAGGTGCTGGTATGATGGGGCAGGGGATTGCTTATGTTTCTGCGATGGCAGGAATTGAAGTTATTCTAAAGGACATTTCTGCGGAAGCTGCTGAAAAAGGAAAATCCTACTCAGAAAAATTGCTTGCAAAACGTGTCGCTAAAGGGCGAATGACTGAAGAGAAAAAATCAGAGGTTTTGGCTCTTATCAAGCCTACGGCTGTTGATGCTGACTTGCAGGGCTGCGATCTGATCATTGAGGCTGTATTTGAGAATATCGAGCTAAAGAACAAGATTACTGCCAGTACCGAAAAATACTTATGTGAAGGCGGTATTTGGGGTTCAAACACCTCAACGTTGCCTATTGGTCAACTTGCTGAAGTCTCAAGCAAGCCTGAAAACTTTATTGGTATCCACTTCTTCTCGCCTGTAGATAAGATGCCACTGGTGGAAATTATCTGTGGTGATCAGACTAGCGATCTTGCTTTAGCAAAAGCATTTGATTACACAAAGCAGATTAAGAAAACGCCTATTGTGGTTAATGATTCCATGGGGTTCTTTACTTCTCGCACATTTGGTACTTACTTCGACGAAGGTGCCCGCATGGTTACCGAAGGCGTTTATCCAGTTCGAGCGGATAACCTGGGTAAAGCCATTGGGATGCCAGTAGGACCATTAACGGTCAATGATGAAGTAAGTTTAGAATTAGTCCGTAAAGGGATGGAGACCTGGAAAGCTATGGGCATTCCTGATAAGTGGGGTGAGCAGAATGCCTTACGTGAGGTGATTAATTTTCTTACCGTGGAGAATGGTCGAGGTGGTCGTCACCATGGTGGTGGTTACTATGAGTATGCTGACGGTAACAAAAACATTTGGCCGGGAATCGTAGACAAGTTCCATAAGCCTGAATTTGAAATATCAGATCAAGACATCAAAGACAGGTTGCTATTCCGCCAGGTCATTGAGTCATTGAAGTGCCTAGAAACCAACGTATTGCGTTCAGTTGCTGATGGTAATATTGGTTCGATTATGGGTATCGGGGCTCCATTGTGGACGGGTGGTTTCTTGCAGTTTGTAAATACCTACGGCCTTGAGAAGTTCCAAGCACGTTGTGCAGAGCTTTCAGAACAGTATGGCGAGCGATTTGATTGCCCACAAATTGTTGCCGATAAAATTGCAAGTGGTGAGACATTTCAGTAGCGCTTAGTTTCTGGAATTAGCAACCTTTCTAAAGCGCCCACTATGATGAATTTTAGTTGGCGCTTTTTTTATGTTATAGAACTTACAGGTGACATTGATGGGACCTTTATCAGGTATAAAAATTATTGAACTCAAGGGCATCGGCCCTGGGCCATATGCTGGTATGTTATTGGCAGATTTAGGCGCTGAAGTTATCGTTGTTGAACGAGCGTCAAAACCGTCCAGTATTGCACCGCCTTCTGCGATGGATGTGCTCTCTCGCGGAAAAAAGAGCATTGCACTTGATTTAAAAAGTAAGGAAGGGCTTGATGCTTTATTGAAACTTGTGGAAGGGGCTGACGGAATTTTTGAAGGTTTTCGTCCTGGGGTGACTGAGCGCTTAGGTTTTGGTCCTGACGTGTGCTTAGAGCGAAACCCTAAGATAGTGTATGGGCGTATGACTGGTTGGGGCCAAACGGGACCGTTAGCTCATGCTGCCGGACATGATCTCAATTATATTTCACTGACAGGGGCCGCGGCCGCAATAGGTACTGCAGACACGCCTGTCCCGCCGTTAAATCTAGTAGGTGATTTCGCTGGGGGCAGCATGTTCTTGGTGACGGGTATGCTGGCGGCGTTGTTGGATGCACAGAAGTCCGGCAAAGGGCAGGTGATTGATACCGCCATTACCGACGGCTCCGCTCACCTAATGAGCATGTTCTATACAATGAATACAATTGGCGCATGGAATACCTCTCGGGAGAGCAATTTGCTAGACGGTGGAGCACCGTTCTACGGTGCTTATGAAACAGCCGATGGTAAATTTGTGTCAGTCGGCCCTATTGAGCCTCAATTTTTTGCTGAAATGGTCACCAAAGCTGGAATGCCGGAGCGCTTTATAAAGGATCAGAACAATCCGAAGAAGTGGGTTGAAATGAAAAATACCTTTATTGAAGTATTTAAGTCCAAAACTCGAGAGGAATGGGCCGATATTTTTGAGGGAAGTGATGCGTGCGTTGCTGGCATTTTAGACTTTAAAGAAGCAGTTGAGCACCCTCATAATAAAGCCCGCGATACCTATATTGAAGTGGGAGGTGTTCAACAGCCCGCTCCTGCGCCACGGTTTAGCCGTACCCCGTGTGATAAGCCATCTGTACCTCAGTCTGAAGGTAAAAATACTCTTAGTGTGCTGAAGGACTGGGGCTTTTCAGACAGCGAGATAGAGAGCCTGTCGAAGGCAGGGGCCTTAACCTAAACCATTGGAATGGGAATTAAGGCCTAAAAGCTCGGTGCAGGTGTGTATAATCGAGCCATGCATCAGAATACGCCTAATTCACCATCCCAACGCTTCACATTGCGACCGTATCAACAAGACGCTGTTGATGCGGTCGTTCGTTATTTTCGGGAAAGTGATAAAGCAGCTTTGCTAGTGTTGCCCACTGGTGCCGGTAAAAGTTTGGTAATCGCAGAGTTAGCGCGGATTGCACGCGGGCGAATTTTGGTATTAGCGCATGTAAAGGAATTGGTGCAGCAAAACTGTGGAAAATATGAGAGCTACGGTCATCCAGCCTCAATATTTGCGGCGGGTCTTGGACGAAAGGAAGCGGATACTCAAGTAGTATTTGGCTCTGTGCAATCCGTTGCTCGAAATCTCGACGCGTTTGAAGACTCTTTCTCACTGTTAATAATTGATGAATGTCATCGCGTTTCGCTAGAAGACAATTCTGAATATCAGAAAATCATACGAAGCCTCAAGAAACACAATCGCCAGCTAAAAGTACTAGGCTTAACGGCAACGCCTTATCGGCTTGATGGTGGATGGATCTATCAACAGCATCTAGGAGAGGGCTGTCAGCGTTCTGCTGAGACTAAACCCTTTACTGCCTGTGTATTCGAATTACCGTTGCGGCATATGATTGAAGAAGGCTATCTCACACCTGCGACTTTGCTGGATGCACCTGTCGCGTTATATGATTTTGAGAAATTGCGACCAACTGCCTTGGGTATTTACGCTCAGGCGGAGTTAAATGCCGTACTCAAAGGATCAAAGAGGGCTACTAAACGAATAATTGCTCAGGTTGTGGATAAGGCTAAGGGTCGAAGTGGGGTAATGATATTTGCTGCGACTGTAGCTCATGCAAAGGAAATCCTAACGTATTTGCCACCAGAAAACTCGGCAATGATCATTGGTGATATGAAAGCGAGAGCCCGTGATTCTGTTATTGCAGCATTTAAAGATCGGCACATAAAATTTCTAGTCAACGTGTCTGTGTTAACCACAGGATTTGATGCTCCTCATGTGGATCTAATAGCAATATTACGTCCTACAGAGTCTGTTGGTCTGTATCAACAAATCATCGGGCGCGGGTTAAGGTTGAGTGAAGGAAAGAAAGATTGTCTCGTATTGGATTATGCTGGGAACAGACACGACCTCTATCGCCCACATATTGCAGAAACCAAACCGAATAGCCAAAGTGAAGTGGTTGATATAACGTGCCCACTATGTGCCCATACCAATAATTTTTGGGGTATTAAGGATGATAATGGCCATATTGTAGAGCACTATGGTCGTCGCTGTCGGGGGTTGGTCGAGAGCCAAGATGCTTTGTGCCATCAGTTGCAGCAATGTGATTACCGTTGGCGGTTCAAGGTGTGCAGCGGTTGCGGTGAGCCCAATGATATTGCCGCGCGCCAGTGTCATCAGTGTGAGCTTTTACTTGTCGATCCAGATGAAATGCTAAAAAAGGCGCTGGCCTTACGGGACTGTATGGTGTTGCGGTGTTCAGGAATGACGTTTGAGGCAGTTAATGTAAAAGGGGCTGATCGGCTTAAGATTTCGTTTTATGACGAGGATGCTACTGAGATGGCGGAATATTTTGCGTTTGACACAGAAGCGCAGCGCGGGGTTTTCTATCATCAGTTTAGTAAGTACCATCTTAAGGAGCGTTCTCCGCGACTCAAGGATACGTCGGTAGCGGACGTAATGGCTCAGCAGTTACGTTTCAGAACACCAGATTTTGTCATAGGGCGTAAAGGAAAGAAGGATCGCTTTTGGCAAATCACGGAAAAGATATTCGATTATGAAGGGAGGTATAGAAGAGCCAATGAGTTGGAATAATGGCAAACACATTTTTGTCGCTCTATTCACTGTACTTAAAACTAGCCAGGTGGCTAGTGGATTAACCCTACCTATGTAGCCACACTATACACTCAAGACCTTGCGTGGAAAACTGAGGTTTTCTAGGTTAGGGCTAGCCATTGACAGGGAGTATGGGATGAGTGTGGTTATTCGGTGTGTACTGTTGCTTTCGATAGTCAGCATGCTATTCCTTCAAGGATGCGGGAGTAGTAGCAAGCACCCTAACAGTAACGTTATTAATGTGTCTGGCGTTGTTCAAAAAGGGATTTTTACCGAGCTTGTTGTAAAGGCAGTAGAAGTTGATGAATTATCCGGGAAGCTCAAGGCCGATAAGCATATTTTAGCAAAAACGGATGGCTCACATTATTCATTGGATTTACCGACCTCAGGGACTTATGTAATTAAAGCAAAAGGTCGCTTTATCAATGAAGTCACTGGGTTGCCTGTGATGTTAGAGGTTGGTTTAGAATCACTGATCTCGGTAGATACGGCGCTACCGTCGATCACGAGTAACGTAAATTTAATGACACACATTTTTACGCAACAAGTGTTTTCAAGAATAGCCGCAGGTACCTCACTACGTGACGCGGAAGATGAGGCTCAGCAATTCGTCACGAACAGTTTTGGGTTTGATCCTGGTGTGGAGTTTGACACATTAAATCTTCTGGGGATTACCGAAGAGACAACCATAGATGATCCGAATCTACAGTTATTACTATTCTCTGCAGCAACACTTGACCATCTACAGCCCGATGAAACAATGCACTCCTGGGGGGCTATGGTGGAGACGTTATCGACAGAAGATGATAATGCTCTTATTCAAACGGCATTAGCAGGTCTAGGCGGCTTGGGAGCCGAGTCCACTTATCTCGCTGTGCAGAACAATTTAGGGTTACCGGCATTGTCGTTGTTCAACGGGGCTCAGCCTGTGTTTTTATGTCAATTGAGTGTAGCCTGTGGTTGGCAAGTGTTGGAAGGTCCCTCTATCTCACTTATTACGGGGCCCAGCCTCGAGGCAGATGGCGATGCGACGTTGCGGATTCAGCTATCTGGGCCTAGCACGAGTGACGTAGCGCTTCGCATTCAAAGCGCTGACCAAGGTGCAAATGCTGGAGAAGATTATCTACCGTTATCGCAGAGCTTAACTATTCCTGCGGGTGAAACAGAAATAGAAACTAGCCTTTATTTTTTGTTAGACAATATCGAGGAGAATAACGAGTATGTCTCTGTTTCGATAATTAGTGATTCAAGTTCACATAGAGTAGTAAACGGCACCGTCAGCATATTAATCCGGGAAGGTGTTGGTGACTCGGCTAATAGGCTAATTGATCATGTGAGTATCGTTGACTTCTGTCTTACTGGATTTGGCTCAGGAGTGAGTGCTGTTGACGCGGTCTGTGTTGATGATGCCGTTGATGCTTTGGTTACTTCATCACGAGCTTCTTTGGGATTGCGATTGGGTATGGCAATAAGCTGTGATAATCGAGTGGACTGCGACCCGACACAACGGAACTGGGGAACAGAGTTTATTCTAGAAATGCTTGGGGATGACGGTTCTACGATCGAGGAATCTTTGGTGTTTGCACGTTATCGTTATCAAGGAGAAGCGCTTTGGGATACTGATATTGTAGGTGAGCCAAAGCACTTACATGCCCATATTGGCGATGATTTTTTTGAGCTGGTAAATGTCGCTGCAGACAAGGGTAGGGCGTTACGGGTTAAAGCTCGGTTAATGGGGTATGCCCGTGTGACAGCAGTGAGCAATCTTACGTTGCCAAGGGTTTTTCCTGCCACGATAAGTGCAGGTGATACAGAGATTGGCTATGAGATAATTTCAGTGGTTGAAAGCGAAGGAGGGCATAATAGCAAATGCGTTGAAGGTGATTTTTTCCTAGAGGGTATCTATAGCATAGACAATGTTACCTACCATGATGCGAGGCTGTGTGTTGCAGTATCAGCTGATAAACATTCTGCTCAACTGGTGTCTGGTATTCTTTCTCTTGGTGGGGAGCGCATTGAGCTAGCGCCTTTTCATTCTTCATTTATTCGTCCTAAGCGCAGTAGAAAACCCTTTGTGCTTGGAGCACCAAGAATAATCCTTCCCTTTGCAGTGAATTCAGAATCAACGAATGAAACCTATCTTCATGCAGATGGGCTACCCTTTGCGTTCAGAATCAGTGGGGCGAGAATTACATCTCAAGGTTTATTGCTAGATTACGCGGGTATTCTTTATTTACCTTATCAAGGTATACATAAGCCTGAAACGGTTCTCGCGTCCAATGATGTCTTCTATTCGACTCTTCATGGTGACGATAAGCACGGGAGTCTACTACTGACTGAAGGTGCAATGAATACATCAGTAGAGGTGCCTGGTGGTGAGAGTGCTGCATATGCTTATCCAGAAGGCCTGGTATCTTGGGACCCCTTTGACATTTCTATTGTTAATGGGCGAATTGACTCCCTATCTCTGATGGAGATACGTAACCTTCAATTTTCATTGGAGCAAAGCAGTAAATGTGGGTCACTTAATTGCGGGGGAATTCCCCAATCTACCCACAATATTCATGGCGATGGATTTTTAGATGGGTTGGGGGCTGTGCTTGGAGAGTTGAACGTACAAAACAACTCGCTAGTGCACTGGGGTGGTCACGAGGGGACCAGTGGTAGTGCCTTCTCAAGAACTGATGACTTAAACGCTGGAAGTGCTGTGACTTTATCATTACCTGGCTATCAATTTCTAGATGTTGATGACAATGGATTGGATGCTCAGCTTAATGGTCACCTTATACGCGGTACGAATTCATCCTCGCCTTTACCTGTTGTTGGCTTGCAACGTTATCCCCTGGGGTCAGATGACGCGGTGGAAGGTAATTATTGGCCTACTGGGATTACAGTAGGACCGGAATGGTATTCACGTAGAGATGGTGGGGCCTTACCTGAAGTAGGGAGTGGTCGAAACCTAGAAGGCAGCGCAATAGGCATCAATAATGGTAGCGATGCCCCCTACGCTTTTGACGTCAGTAAGGGAGCTAAGTATGTGTTGCGAAATGCAGGATTAACCGGGGTATTTAATATTGCCGGTTATGAGCTTGATAATCCCATTGGATTCTATGGCTACGATATGCGTTTTGATAGGTTTGCATTTACCGTCGTTGATAATGTATTAGATGAATATAGCTGGATTGATGGATTGTTACGGCTACCTGATAGAAACGATGTATTGCTATCGCAACAGGAAGATGAAAATCCATTAGCAGGAGCCGCTGGGTTTGACGTCGAGTTTGTATCATTAGCGCTGGATTGCCGCGGACGCTTTAATGGTGGAAACGTAGTGCTTGGTGAGGGGGCGTTGCCAAAAGCCTACGCCTGGAATGCGGAAACGGATATTTATCATATGGGTTTTGATACGGCCGGAAGCAGTGCAATCGGTCAGTGCTCAAGCGATCCGCAGTGGGTCACATTGGATCAAACCTTTGATATGCATGCTCTTAACGAACCGCTAAAGGCGGTTAGTGTCCAGTGGTCCCCTGATGGCGCTATTGGTGCGAGTAATCTGTTAACCAATCAAGATTATGTGCTTGATGGCCAAGAAAATTATGCAGGTTTTGGCGTTAGCGTAAATCAAGGAAGATTAGAGACGTTGCTTCATGCTGAGGGGCAACCCGATGCATTGTATGGTGTTGCTAAGCTCGATGGTGCACGGGTTGCAACCTACTTATGGCAGGCACCCGTTGTCGATATACGCTTACGTAATACCGCGCATGGTGCGGATAGATCCGTGGTTATTGGTGCTGGATTGATTGATTCAGAGGACGCATTAAAGAATGCGGAATTCAATCTTCCGGATAATCCTCAATTTGATGTGACTGCACATCGTCAGTGGGGTGATAACTTCGGGTTTTCTTTGCCGACTTATTATACTTCCGGTGATAGCACAACAGCCCCCGCCTTTATAGGACGGTATCAACAGACTGATCTACTGGTGATGCAAGCGGGAGCGGGTATTGATTATATCCGCCCCGATGACTCAATGCTTAGTTTCGGGCTGTCAGCAGATATTGCGAAAGTCAGTGAGTTACCGATGAGTCTAGACCTTAGTAGTTCCGAGAGTATTGGCCGTCTAGGTGAATTTATTCAAAGCGCCGGTATTGCTAATGTAAATTTGGGTGCGGTGTTAACCCCACTCCAAACTCGATTGGCAGCGCTTGAGCGTCAATCCGGGGCTGCGCTAGAGTCAGCTATGGAAGTTGAGATATTGTCTCTAATAGAAAACGTTGCAGGGCAAGATATCGCTGATTTGGCGGGGTTGCTCACGGGAATAAATAGCGCATCCAATCAACTTTCCGCAATGACAAGTGCAGACATAATGCAAGATTTGTCGGTGCAGGAAGGTTGGGAGCATCAGCTTCATGATAATCTTCAGGGAATGCATGAAGCGCTTATTACGATAGATCAGGTAACCAACCCCTCGGAGAAGTCTGCCTATCTTTCGGCGGCCATTCAACACATACAACGGCTTAAAAGCGATGTGTTACCCAACTTTCTTTTAAGCAATAGGCAGTTACGGCAATCGTTGCTTGAGTCATCGAATCGATCGATTTCTTTACTTAGCGTTGTAAGTAGTCGTGGTATGGACCTAAGGGAAAATATACTACGAGTGGCAGGAGAATCGGGGCGTTTATCTACGCTATTTGATATTGACGTGAACGCATGTATTAGCGGAGATCTCTTACCTGAAGAGAGCCTATATCTTAGCCCCATTGTGGGATACAACCGAAATATTGAGGGACTGCTTGAGAACCTCGAGAATTTGAGTGTATCCACTGACCTCGCAGGGTTAACGGAAGGTTCTTCAGAATTGTTGGCTTTATTGGCGCGGACTGAACGTAGAATTCAGTCTTTAGCCAGTAGTCTTGGAGGTGATTGGGAGCAGGGGATTGGCCCATTGCGCTCATCAATTTGTTCGGAGTCAGGTTCGAATTTCACTGTGTTACTTAATAGGTATCTATTGGAAAACGATCAAGGTACTGGATTGTTGGAAAAGTTGGAGGGTATTGATGATCGATTATCAGATGTTAAACGTTTTATTCAATCTAGAGGAGGCGTAGTTGCTGACAATTTGGCGTACATCGATGTTTATGCCACTGTGCTTGAGGACATGCTCGATGGTTTAATTGCCGAGCTACTTAATACAGCAAATACTCAAAGTGAAGGGCAGCCATTTTTAGCACAGCGAGTTATTGATTCAACTAATGAAAATCTCGTGACATTAACTACAGCACCGGGTTTTCCGTGGATTATCGATTCTCTCTATTCATCGCCGGACAGTGATGATAATGACTTTCGTCGTGCGGTTTATCTACCCGTTAAGAGCTTACTTATGGAGTTTAGTAATACCCTAGGTGAAAGCGTGGAATCCGAACTCGCGGGAGATTTTATTGCCGGACAATTTACGCCAGTTCAGTTGCAGCGATTTATAACGGAAAAAATAATGGACACTCCTTCGATGCAGGATGTCGTTCGCCAGGAACAGCAGTTTACTCGCAGTTTTGTTGATGAGATTTCTCAGCTCAGTTTACGTCTAACAGATCAAATTAATGGATTGGCAAAAAATGCGATTGCAGATGCTTTGCCTGAAGCCGCAGACTTGATTGATGCTGCAACAGGCTCTATGCCCAATTTACCGCTTACTACCGGAAGCATTGACGGATTTGCCCGATTTAACGAGTTTGGATTTAATCAGCTTCATCTCGATGCTGATTGGACAATGGAGGCAGCCGTATCAGACATAGAGGGTCCGAGTTTTAATGGGGCGCTGGATGTGTTGGCGTTTCATGGTGACGGTGAGGATGCACCATGCGACGCAGGAGCAGGAGATAATGGTTTTAACGTTAGCATTAGCGCCTATGATGTGAGTGCTAAGGTTTTGGGTACCAATACTATATTTGACACCGTTGAGTTGAATTTTACGTTAAGTGAAAGTGAAGGTGCTACCGCGTACCTCCCCATAGGTATCGGTGGTGGAATAAGCTTGACTGAGCCAACCGATTATCAATCTTTTACGTTGTATCAATTCGAATTTGATGCATCGATAGGCCAATCAGAAGTGTATCTGGGTGTCGGGGGACTGGGTGCTTTTGATGGATCAGAAATGGGGTTGAACGTATTTCTTGGTCGAACCTGTAACGATCAAAATGTCAGTAACATCGATTCTGCGGTATCCAGTATCTTACCGTTCAGCGGAGAACCATTCTTAGGGGTTTATTTACGGGGTGAACTAACAGCGCCCTTTATCACCGCTGGATGTGCATTGGATGTTTCATTTAGGGGGAGTGCAGGTGCATGGATTACTGCAGAACCTATTCCCAGTGTCGGTGGAATTATTGGTGGGGGGACACTGGGATCAATAGCCTGTTTAGGTTCTGTCCGAGGTCAATTAGATACACTAGCTTCTGTAGATAGTAATGGAGATGTGTACTTCTCAGGGCAGGCGTTTGCAGTCGGTGGTGCAGGGTTTGATTGTGACCGAGGTACGTGGACGAGTGCTGGCCGTTCAAGAGGTGATGACTGGTGCGGAACAGCGGATATATCTGCAAATGTCAGATACCAGAATAAAAAATGGCATGCAGATGTCGACAGACCATCAGGTATTCACTAGGGATTGTTCGTATGAGTCGGTTATTGTTAGTTGTTGTATTCTTTGGGTTGTGGTTGCCTTTACAAGGCATTGCTAGTAGTCAGTTCTATTTTATTGCAAAACCTGGGGCGCTTGGTGCTGCATCAAAATTGGGTCAAGAACAAGGTGCAGTACATTTACGGTGGGACATACTGGAGGGGGCCTTACCAGAAGATATTGAGGAAATCCGATTAACCAAAGACGGAGAGGTCCTGGGCCAATGGCCAGTGACAGGTTATAAGGACGATGCAGAGATAGTTCAGATATTCTCAGAACAAGGTCAGCAACAACGATTGTTACAATTGATAACGATGCTAAAGGAGCTTTCTTTATCTGAAATGCAACACGAGTTAGTGAGTGACGCTTTGGATTTTGACGTCAGTGCCTATGGACAAGAACTTATTCGTCGCTTAGATCAGGATGTATTTTGGTCGCACTTTGCTTCACGACAAAACGTGAATATTGCTCGCGTGCGAAATCGGGCTTACCTAGATCGGGATATTGAAAAAGGTCGTGAGTATGAATACCGACTTTACGCAATTGGAGAAGGTAAAAAAGATGCACTTATTGGAAAGACGACGGTTAATACCGGTGAAGAGCACAGCGTTCTAAAAGTGAGAAATTTACGTCAGTTGCCTATTGCAGATAGTTGCGATTCAACCAAAGATCATTTTACTGTTGCTCTAGATTGGCTGGCAGCGGGTGAAACAATCACTGATAGAGCATCAAACAATATTCAGTTAGCGGGGTATGAGATATACCGTTCTATGGTGGATCAAGGTAATTCACCGGTGGAGAGGGATTTTGCCGCTGAAGCTAAAGTATTGATGCACAATGGGCGCGGCGAGATTGTTTTCGAAGGGCTTGAGAAAGTTAATGATACGTTACTTATGTTAGATGGCGATGGTACAGATACCCCTGAGTTTATCGAAGCAAGAGATCGCTTATCCTTCGCTGGACTGCGACCTGGAGATCGTAGAACCTACTATGTGGTTGGTCGTGATTTTGCGGGGCACTACGGAGAGTCTGAATCTGTTGTTGTACAAATCCCTCGAAGTTTACCGCCAGTAACGCCTTGGAATATAGAGAGTGCGTACAATTCCATGCCTGAGGGTGGGATACAGCTATCGTGGGATAGCGTCAACGTCAAAAACTTTGTTGTACACAATCCGGACATAGCAGTGTGTAATAAAAGTGATGCTGCGCAAACCGGGTTTGTAGAATTTACACGCACGGAACAACAGCAATGCGAGAGAGCATTCACAGCACGGGTGGATATTGAAGGCTATCAATTATACCGTTTTAACACGTTTTCCGAGGCAAGAGGTTTTAAAGATAGCGATGGTGATGGAGTATCTGATGCTAAAGAATACGCTGAGAAGAGCCAGTGTAATGGATCGATACAGCCGTTAGGGCAATCAGATTATCGAGTGTTAGATCCACAAATCGCGGATCAATCTGGTACTGTCGAAAGGAAAGTGTTTACTGATCAAGATAGCGATCTTATGGTGGGATCGTATTATTGGTATCGTATCGCAAGTTATACCGCTGACGGGAAATATAGTTTGCCAAGTCGGCCGATTAGAGTACTTGTGCCCGACCTCACTGCGCCACCATCTCCTAGTGTTAACGTTACGAGGACGGTAGCAGGAAACTGTTGTCAAATCGATGAGATCAATCGCAGTCAACCTAATTGGAGCTTTACTGATTCGGTTGGAGGGGGAAGTATTGTATTGCTCGAGGGGGATAATCAATCTGGTGGAATGAATCCAGAAGATTTTGGGTCCCCGGTGTCGAGGCTATGTTTATCACCAGGCCAGATAGATAGTTTTTGGGGCGTGCGTGGACTTGATGATGTTCTACGTCAGTTAGTGTACTCAAAAGACAAAAAGGACATAAACAAAGCGTACTGTGAAGTGGATATTCCCGCCGGTATGGATATCTGTAAATCTGGTGCATGGCAATTATCTCAAAAGGCTTGTGTAGAAGAAGAAGCAGTTGAAAGCGGAGACGTAATAGAAGGTCCTGTGACAGTTACCTTACGGGCGATAGACGATGAATCCTGCTTGGAGTATTACGATACGATCGCTGGAAGAAATACGCTGCTTCATACCTCATGTGGGACTGATACGCCTGGCACACTAATTTTTGGTGTCGAGCATGGTTTTGTTTGTGGTACTGCTGTAGCGCGTGATCCAAGCAGTAATGCATCTGCCCCTGCCGATGTACCTTGTACGTTAGCGATCGATAATAACCCATTGAGTCCACCTCAGATCTTATCGCTAGCAGTGGAAGACGAGACGTTGCGGTTTAGTTGGCGTACTCCATTGCAGTTAACGGCGAGTACGCTGATAGAAATACGTTCTGATGTGTCTAGTAGTGATACACAGATTCTATCGTTTGCAAACGACGGTTTGGAATCTGGGAGGCTTTTTAGTGACCAGTCTACGAATATTCACGCACTATTGGATGGTCGTGACCAATGGTGTATACGGGCAATTGCAATCGGCGCACAAGTTGAAGGGGGGGCTCGTTATTCAGAGTGGAGTAGTAGCCTATGTAAAACGCGAAGGCTCACGGGTCCTAATGAAGTAGAGTATTTACCTTGGCCGAAAGTTGCCCCTTTGCCTGCTGAGGAGCCACTCACGGTGGAATTGGCAAGAGATTATGTGACGGAGGAGCAGGGTCAGGAAGTAGATAAACAGTCGGTGTTAATACACTTTAATGAGCTACAAGGGATGTTCTCTCTAGGTAATCCGTTATGCGAGTATTCCCTGGGGGTAGATAATACGGTTGATTTTAGTCAATTATTTTTTACTGAGTTTCATTGTGGTTTAGCGGGAAAAACGCGTTTCGATAATTCCTTAGCTTCTCCGTTTATGCTGTATCGACAGGCTAGAGCTTCTAGTGGAAAAAAAGGTTTATGGATTCAGGTAAGCCCCCTGAAAAAGACGTTAGATTGGGAAGCTTCCAGCAAATTCGGTGAAAACCTTCGTTACCACTTTAGGGACAATAATTTTGTGTTCTATCGTAAGCGTTATAGTGACGATAAGTACGAGAGTGACTGGCAATTGGCTTATCGGGATCACTACCCATATATAAACGGGTATGACTACCGCTATCAAATGGTGCAATTTAACGACAACCATGCAATCTCATCATGGCGTATCTCCGAATGGGTATCGCCAGGTGTACAAGCAGGAGGCGAATAATATGAGATATGGATTTCTTTTTTCTGGACTGATGTTGCTCTGTGAAATGTGTTATGGAAGCGCTGTGTTTGATGGGCGTAACGCCAATCTATGGTTGGTAGACGAACACAATAATGTGACCTCATTTAGCTATGATAGTTGGCTGGATGATTTCCTTGATGTTGAATTTGAACTCGGGGCAAATCAACAAGCATTGGTTAATCATGTGGTAAGAAGTTCTGTTGTTGGTTCCTCACGTCTCGCGCCGCTTAGTTTGGTTGGCCTTAACGAAGCGCAGCAGGTCATAGGTAAGGATGTAGGTAGGGTTCCGCTGACAGTATATCCAGAGAGTGGGGAATTTAGTGAAACCATTAGAATTACGGTATCAGTAGATGGCGGGCTGTTAAATAGTTATAAGGAACTAACCCTGTCCATTGAGATTGATGGAACTGAAAATCGAGTCCTGCGTTTTGATCATACCTCTACAATAGTAGACGGAGTACTCGGCGATGAACTTTACCTGATTCATGATGGCAAGTCTCGAGTCGTTTGGACCCTAACGGCGCAAACGGGAAATGAAGTGATTACATTAGGTCAATTAGATGAGACCTATATGATAAGTAGCGCTCATCCAGATGGCCCACAGCGGGATACAGATGAAGACGGATTGCCTGATGTTGTTGAACTGGCAGTAGGATTAGATCCGCTAGAGAGTAATTGGCAAGCAGATATCAACGGCGATGGGTGGGCGGATTTTGACCAATGGTTACGATCAGAATCGGGTGATAAGGATAGGTTACCCGTTGATTCGGATAGTGATGGTTGGAGTAATACGGATGAAATATGGAGGGGTACCAATCCTTACGATCTAGTGACGTCTTTGGCAAGTAACGATGGTGTCGGCATATTGCCACCCGAGGGGTCAGAGCAATACAACCGGCTATTGCTATCCTTTAAAGATCGTCCGGTGGCTGATCGTTTGTATGCCGTCGAATACATTCATGATTTACACCAAAAAACTGAAGATAAGGTTCTCTCCTGGAATGGAGAGGTTACGGCATTATCGTTAACGGGGGATGTGCTCTATAGGAGTGGTACACTGTTGACTGAAAATCAGCTAGTTTGGGCTGATGTGAACCCTGAAGATATACATTCCGGTGTTAAGAAATCTAGCTTTTCTTCCCTTCGTGATAATGAGCAACGAATATCGATCCGTACGCCTGGATCAAAAATTCACATCGTTGATATTGCGACAGATGCACTGTTGACTACGGACAGTGGGGATGCGATGCAACGTCAGTATCATCGAAAACTGTATCCGGGGAATCGTGATATAACCCCTGATAACTTTGTTCCAGTGGAGATTTGGGAAACAGCAAAAGAGTGGAAAGCCTTATATATTGAACATCTCAAAAATAACCTTGTTATTAGGGGGAATGATTCTATTGGATTATACGATGGGTTGTATGTTGATATTCTACAGTCTTTGATCCAACAAGAATTAGGCTTTAACGCCGATGGGGAAATTGTTGATTTTAGGGAGCTAAGCTTAATCCAGCAGCAAAGGATACGTGAGTTGATGGATACGTTATCATCACGAGAAAAACGTAATTTGTGGGACGTAGCGCAAGATATTGTGTCTCTACTTGAAGGTGATGTTCTGTTGCCTCTCAAGAATATAATATTGGACACAATGCATGATATCAAAGACCAGCCTGTTGATAGTGTCCTGTACTTACAGAAGATCTTGGCGAAGGTAGAGGAAGAGCGTTATAGGGGGCGTTTGATGCTCTTTGATGAAGGTCTTACGCAAATACTGTCCGAAGAAAGTCTATTATTGCCTGATGCAGATAGTGACGGGGATGGCATACCTAATGGCGTAGAAATATTAACGCCATTACTATTGGCAACTTACCCTTGGGATGAAGATAGTGATAACGATCATATATCTGATAGCGTTGATATCTGCCCGTTGAATAGTGTTCGCAGCAGCGTTGTTTTTTGCGAAGAGGAACCTACGTTGATTGTAAATATCGGTGAGGCGAATGAACCCAAAGAGGGTGAGTCATTCCTATTGGTTAGCTTTCAAATAGATCGTATCGCTCGGGAAGATATTACCATCGAATACAATGTACTTTCTCTAGCAGGAGATCTTGCAGAGGAAGGTATTGATTTTGGTAGTATGCAGGGCAGTGTAACAATAGAAGCAGGTAATAATGTGGTAACTATATTGGTACCGGTTTATGGAGATGGTCTAGATGAAGAAAAGGAGCACTTTCATCTTGTTATATCCAATGTTGAGAATGCAAACTACCTCCAAGGCGATCGTCAGATAGCATTACATGATTTTGATGATACAACCGTGCTTGAAAAACCAATTAATCTAATTGCGAATTCAGCAGATAAACAAATAGCATTGGATTGGCACAAGGTCGAAGGTGCTGTGGGTTATCGGGTGTACCAGGGTCGGGGAGTGAATTTTAGTAAAGAAAGTGCTCTGTTGATCGCAGAGATCACTGCCAATACTCTATCTATATCTGACTTATTGAATGAACGTATGTATTTTTACGCGGTGGAGGCATTTAGGGGGGATGTTGTCTCTCCTCTGTCTTCCGTTGCAAGTGGGTATCCCTATAACCCTAGCATTACTGGGTTACGTATATCACAGTCGCTGGACTTTGGGCATATACCCATTTCTAGCACCAAGGACTTGGTGTTCAGCATAGAAAATGTTGGAGTAGAGCCAGTCGTGGTGTCTGATTTATTATTGCCTGAGGGTTTCAATGTTCCTGATTTTAATTCTGGCGACATAATAGAGGGCGATTCGAAGAGGCAATATTTACTTACGTTTAATCCGTTGGTCGAAGGTCAATATGTAGGGCGACTGGAGGTCATTACAGAAAACAATGTAACTCAAGGCTGGTTCTCTGTTCGAGGGTATGGAATAACTGAAATCGTTTATCCAAGAATGGTCTCTCATGTATTGGATGGCCAGAATGGCTTGCCTATCCCTGACTTGGCAAAAGACATTGCTATTAGTCCTGCGGGCGATCAAGTTGTCATTGCTGATACGTATAATATTCAGACGTACCGTCGAAACCCTAATACTGGTGATGTTAGATTTGACAAGACTATACCCGTTGAAAAAGGATACTCACGTATTGCGAAGTATAGCCCCTCTGGGGATCGCCTCTACTTAGGATCACAATACCTATTATCCTATGATCGAGATGTAGAAACTGGAGAATTGAGCTTTCGGGGCACTGTTGCTCCCAAGAATTGTCATCTCTTGAATATATCCGCATCTGGAAAACGAATATTCTGTACCGCAACAAATGGTATTTCGGCGCACGTATATACTCTCCTAAAGCAATCATCTGGCGCAGAATCGTGGAGTGAATATTGGATATCAGCTGGTGGAGGGGATAGGATTTTCGGTGGCGAATTTACTGAAGATGGTAATAGTATCGTTTTGGCAAAAGCAAGTGGAATCGAGAGCTACAAAATCGATGACGCTGAAGAGACACTGGTGTTGGCTGACAAAATTGAAGGTAAAAATCAGCATCAAGCCATAGGGCACCTAGGTGGTGATCTCTTTCTTGTCGCGGATGGCTACCATGCACTGTCTACTTATAGTATTGATGCTGATGGTGACTTAGAACTACAGCAGAAAATAGAGCAAGGAGTCGATGGTACGCCAGGGTTTAGCGCTTTTTGGATTACCTCGATGCCAGAGACAAACAGCTTTGTTATTGGCCCTTCTATGTTACGTTTTTCGTTAGACGAAACGGAAGTGTATAGGTATGTCGATAGTGTAGTTCCTAATAATCTTGTGTTCGATGCGTCGTATACCCAATCGGTATGGCATAGTAATAGTGAGGCGCTATTCTTGTTACGATCAGATAGTCATTATGCCAGTTCTTTCTATTCAGTGAGTTGGAGTGATAACGAATATAGCGAGTCCGACAGAATACGGGCGGGTTCCGGTGGATTGGACCATTTAATAATTTCTGTAGCAGGAAAGAACTGGATTCAGCTATTAGAAAATAATCAATTAGCGTTAAGGAACCATACATCACCTGATTTGCAATCATATAGCCTTGATGTTTCTCCGAATCAGCCGATTTCGAAAGGTAACTGGAAGCAAATGCGGTCGGCATATACTCACCAGTATGTCACTGTGTCAAAGGATAAGAAGGAATATTTCGAACTGCACCATGAATACTTATCGAATAATTATAGTATTCACCAATATAGATGGGATCCTAGCACTCAGGGATACCTACATGTAGCCGAATATAATGATGAATTAGACAATCTCGAAGGGGCGCCTCCTGGTGTTCTGACAAAAGCTAGCGATATTGTGTTATCACCAGATGGGAAGTTGTTGGTAGTCACTATCGGCGCATGGGAAACAGCGATTGTATTTTTGCGTAATAAGGCAGGTGATTCACTTACTTTTCTCGATAGGATCAGAGATGCCGATTTCTCAATGCCTGGAAGTGGTTGGAGAGACGTGACGTTCAGCCCCGATTCTAAACAGATGTTTATTTTGGCGTCTGGCGCGGTTTACGTAGCGGAAATTGATAGTAGTAGTGGAGCTAACGCGTCCTTTGTTATACAGAATAATGAAGATAACGTTGGGTTGTTGGCTTTCCCTAAAGAAGCTTTGGTAAATGACGCTGGAACTCTTTTAGTTGTGTCGTCCACACAAGGGTTGATGTTGTTCGATAGAAATCCTATCGATGGTAGCCTGTCCTACATACAGGAGATCTCCTCCTCAGATACTATGTTCTTAGGTCTTAATAATGGCGGATCAGTAACGCCTATGCATTTTATCGATGATGATACGGGTTTACTACTTGCATTTAGCCAAGGGGTTTTCAAGTTAGCAGAATCTCAAGATGATGGATTATGGAAGGTTGACTGGTCAATAGTACCCAGTACACTTGGAGGGGAATTTCCTGTAGACCCCTTAGCGTTTCGTAGTATTGTGTTCATTGAGCCATTTGAAAATGATAGTAAGCTAGTGGTGTATGGCAGGAGACCTGAAACTGGTGTGTACGTATTCGATTTAGAATAACAATAGCGATAAATGTATGTAATGTATTATGGAGAGATGGCTGTGCGGCGTTTGATGGACACAATTGTTACCCGTTCATGGTTTGTATTGGTTTTTTCGGTTTCCGTTGGTATGGCCTTTTTCTTGACCGCTAACCTCTTGATTGAAAGAGTCGAGCGTCAGGGGGTTGTCGCTCAGAATGCTCTGGTTAAAACAGATTTACGTAATTTGCGTATTGAATTGGAGGGTCTAATAAATCAGTCAATATATCTAACTTATGGTATCCAAGCCCATATTGCGGTTGAAGGGGGTATCGAGAAAGATACATTTTCTTCACTATCGGCAGCTTTAGTTAAGCACTCGAGATGTTTGCGTAATATAAGTCTTATTAGGGGGCATGAGTTAGTTATGGTTTATCCACTTCAAGGGAATGAGGATGCAATTGGACTGCGTTTTGATAAACGCCAAATCAATGGCTTCGAAAAGGCCATAGAGTATCAGAGCACAATACTATTGGGGCCGATTGAGTTAGTACAGGGAGGGAGCGGTCTAATCGCGAGAACCCCAGTATATGTTAATGGCGACAAGTACTGGGGGCAAACAGCCGTTGTCCTGGATTGGGATGTAATTAAGCAGCGCATTAGGTTAAACCGTTTTTTACAGAATTATCGATTGCATGTTAGTAGTCTCTCTGATGATGGCCATTACCTTAACAATATACTGGGAGAGAAATTACACGCTGAACGTCGCTATACTCAGTCTGAGTTTATTGATTTTCCGCACGCGAACTGGAAGCTCACGGCCACGCCAAAGGAAGTCTACAAGTTTCCGTGGAGGGCTAGTTGGATGTTGCTCGTGTCTCTTCTTAGCATGTGCGTCAGTTTCTTTATTTTTCGCTATCTATCCCAAGTTGAGGACCTTCGAACTCAGAAGCGATTAGCGCTTCAACTTAGTAATAGCAAAAGCCAGCTATTGTTGAGTACGGTTCACGATTTACGTCAACCGGTGAATGCACTATCGATCACAATAAACCAACTTAAAGAAAATAATGATCCTAACTGCTTGGAACATGCAGAATTGTGCCTGGTATCTATCAATGAATTTTTTGAGCAATTGGTTAGCTATGAGCAGCTTGAAACGGGAAAACAGCTAGCGGTTAAGGAGACCTTTTGTCTGATGACGTTGTTGGAAGATCTCGTAGAGGAAATCAGGCCCTTTACCCAAAGACAAGGTTTGCAGCTTGCCATGCAGTCAGATAGCGATACGCAAGTGTTTAGTGATAAAGCACTGTTGCGACGAGTGATCAGAAACCTGTTGAGTAATGCCATTGACAACACGAATGAAGGGGGAATCTCAATATCGACTTCAGCCAGTGACAATACGGTCGATGTAAGGATAATAGATACCGGAGTTGGTATTCCTAAACAGGACCTCTCCTATGTAACTGAACCATTTTATCAAGTTAACAAGGGTATTGAACGAAGCGGGATTGGTTTAGGTTTGGATATAGTTGCCCGGTTGTGTGCGATGCTTGGTGTGACGTTTTCATTAGAAAGTGAGGAAGGCAATGGATGCTTGGCGCTAGTAAAGATCCCACGTAGCAGTGATGGGATTAAGGTCGAGGGGGTCACTGGTAATGTTACGGTCAGATTGCTAGAGGAAGTTTCTATGCCTAGTACATTGAGAGATAAGTTTTGCTCCTGGGGGGTAAGTTGGTGTGCGGATTCAAGTGCGTTAGTTAACTTGTTAGTAACAGCTTCACCCTTAGAAGAGCTTGAATTAGACTCAAGGCTTCGATCCTGGTCTCAGCCAACGTTAATACTAAGCAATACGATTGATACTTCAAAGCGCTTAAGTGAAAGCGTTTGGGTGTTACCTTTATCTCACCCTGTCTCTAACATACGTAGAACATTCACGCGTATATTGGATGATGTGAGTCACCCTGAACTTCTAGAGTAACCCTTGCTTGTTGGCCTGCATTAAACACTCCGTTCGATTCTTAGCACCGAGTTGTCTGTATAAGTTAGCAAGATGATACTTTATCGTATGCTCACTTATATTTAGGCGAGTTCCAATTTCTTTGTTTCCCAGCCCTTGTTGTAGGTGCCATAAGATACGCCTATGCTGCTCTGATAGGTTATTTGCGGGGGCACTGTGTGTATTTTGAAATTCCTTAATTTTAAGACGGATGTCTTCTGAAAAATAAACACCATTGTCAATGATGCTCTGAACGGCATGTTGAAGTATGTCGACATCCTCATTCTTGCTTACAAACCCGCTTGCGCCATTATCTATATAGCTAGAAATTTTTCTAGGGTCACTATCAGAGGAGATGATTAGCACAGGAGGAGGGAAGTCCATGTGCTTTATTTTTCTAAGAAAGAGTAACCCTGATTCCCTGCCCATATGTATGTCTAGAACGACGAGAGTAGGGGTTGTGTTTGCATGAATCCACCTTAATGCTCCTTTGATATTCTGGAAGTCATGTACATTGGTTGCCCTGAGTCGCGTAGACAGTAGATGAGAAAGGCTTTGCGCGAACAATGCATGATCGTCTAGCACGAGAATGGTATCCATATCTTTCGTGACCCTGTTATAAGTTTCGATAGAGCTCTACTAATGCGTGTTTACCCGAGACGCCGAGTTTCGAATAGACTTTTTTAGAATGACTTGACGCGGTTGATACTGCGATATTCATTTCGTTAGCAACTTGTTTGATCGTACATCCCTGACCTAATAAATCCGCTACCTTGTTTTCCATTTGTGTTAGTGAGTCAGTATCGGAGAAAGCATTTTTTTGAAGTTTAACCAACAAGAAACCTTTAGTCCCAATCATTTCGGTGCTGATTGTCAGATGACGCCAAGATGTAAGGCGTTGTGTGATAGCGTCGAGGAGTCCCTGGGGTAGGTGCTTTCCCGTAAATGACAGGTCCATGGATCTAAGCCATTTCTCTATGGTATCTTCCATGTGATAGACAAGTCCAAGGGCATCAACGAGCATTAGGTAACCTTCGGTTTTATCGGCGTCGAAGCGTCTAGATATATCCTGTAAAAGTAATCGATGGGCTGCCATCATGTGCTGCTTAAGTATCAATAATTGTTGATGCTCGTGGCTATTGAAATCATTTTCTATTTCCCGCCGATAGAATGCGATAAACACGGACGCTTTAGTGCCGCTAAATTCATCGTGAAACATTATTGCGTCACCAATGGCATAGTGTTTACCCCATTGTAGATAAGCATCCGTCGACATCCGTATATCTCGGTCGGGCAAGACCTCACTTAAACGCAACGTGTTATTGTCAGATGCCATTAGGGCCTTAATAACCAGAGGATCACCACTGTTACCCTCATCTTCAGTGGACATTGAAAAATAAGAAGCCGCGAAGTCATCAGGCATTTTGTAAAATTCTTGATAACCTTCGCGATAATCCTCATGTAGCCACCATTCACTATGGCCCATCCAAGCCCCTCTTATGGGAATAAATTGGTCGACAATAGCAAACATTGACTGCCAATGCTCACCAGGTAAACAGCCAGGTACCGATGAGTATATTTTTTCTATGGTTTTATGTAATTCCTTGTCGTGTTCTAGCAAGTGCGTTATCCCTTTGGCAGCCAGTTGTTTGGCGCCAGTATAACGTATCGACTTCCCTGTACGCGACAGTTGGTGATTCGCTTAGGAAAGCTTGCAAGCTTGAGGGAAGTATAGGTGTTGCCTGGCACCCCCTAAAACATCCATTATGGGGGTTGACAGGCTGCTAGGCGATGTGATTAAAGCTGATATTGACTGGCAGCTAGGTCGCGCATTATTTCTTCTGAGCCACCGCCAATGGCGTTAACGCGAACTTCGCGATAAATTCGCTCTACATTGCTTCCTCTAAGATAACTTGCGCCACCTAAAATCTGACTGGCTTCACGGGCGCAGAATTCCATTGTCTCGCTTGCCTGGACTTTTAGCATCGCAAGGTCTCCTGGGTGGATTCGGTTTTCAATATAAGCCTGGGTGAGGTGAAGTAAATAACTTTGAGTGGCGTTAATTCGCTGTTTCATCGTTGCTATCTTGTGACGAATAACTTGATGTTCTGACAGTGGCTTCCCAAATGTTTTACGTTCCCGAGCCCAATTTACTGCTTCCTCTAGGCAGCATCGAGATGAAGCTTCCATAGAAACAACCATTGCTAGACGTTCGCTGTTGAAGTTGTTCATAATAACGCGAAAGCCCTGGCCTTCCTTTCCGATAAGGTATTTAGCTGGCACCTTAACTTGATCAAAATATAATGTAGCCGTGTCAGAGCAGAGCCAACCCTGTTTATTCTTGATAGGGGTTCTCGATACACCGTCCAGATCCATGGGTATTAATAGCATGGATACACCAGCGGCACCTTCTCCGCCTGTTCTTACTGCAGTGCTTACCCAGTTCGCACCCATACCACCCGAAATAAAGGTTTTGCTTCCATTAACAATATAAAAATCACCGTCCTTTTTGGCCGTTGTTTGGATGTTTGCTACATCAGACCCCCCAGATGGTTCTGTGATTCCGAGTGAAATCCGTTTCTCTCCAGATAGTACTGCTGGGACAACAAGCTCCTTTATCTCCTCTCTGCTGAAATTAACAACGGGGGGCAATCCTATTCCGTGGATTAGCAGCGTACTTGCTATTCCTCCGGCGGAGCCAATGCGGCCTAACTCTTCGCCAGTGATATTTACGTAATGTTGATCAATACCTTCTGATACTCCGCCGTATGCTTCCGGGTAACCAACTTGCAGCAATCCGATATCCGCGGCTTTGGCCCATAACTCATCAGGGATTTTTCTATTCTCGTCCCATTCTTCTAAGAACGGTGCGACTTCTCGATCTAGAAATTTTCGTAGCTGGCCTCTCCAGCTTTCATGGTCGGCAGTAAGGTTCGGGTTGTGGAGTCGCGCGCTATCAAAGTCCAAAGACATGGAGTCATCCTTCTCTATTGGTTAAAGGTCAAGCCTTAGCATGGTTGCATCGTTAAAACGATGATAGAACTCTCTATAGATAGCTGCATTGGTTCTTGTGCCAAAGATCCTAGTTTTGGTGCCATACTAGCGGCGGTACTCGGAAGGAGCACAACCATGCCAGCTTTTAAACGCGGATGAGAAAGTTGATGAATCAGCATAGCCTAGTAGAAATGCAATATTGGTAATACCTAGCTGGCGATCAGCGAGGAAGCGTAGGGCCATTTGGGAACGGAGCTCTTGCACTTCCTGTAGAAAATTAGTGCCCCTATCTGAAAGTCTCCTCTGTAGCGTTCTTCGAGAGACTTGAAGTTCATTGGCGATCATGTCTATGGTCATATCACCTGTGGGTAGAGCGTAGGCAATAGACTGACGCAATGATTTAAGAAAGTCGTCTCCAACCACGGTATCCACATACTGTTGCCATGGATTCTGGGGTGTTGTGGTCGTATCGTTGATAGATTCTATTAACGGATAATCTAATGAGGCAATGTCAAAGTAGAGTGCACTGAAAGGTTGATCGAAGATTAAATTGCCTCCAAAGGACTGCGTTAATATTCTGAGGTCTTTTGGTTCTGGGTAGGTAAATTGTGCTTTGGTAATGGTGATGGGGTGAAGACAGATGGATGTTAATATTGAATTGGCTGTGCTTAGGACCATGTCGATTGTATAGCGGTTACTGATATCAACAGGGGCTGTGGGGCACCATTCACTTCGTAATGTGCCGTGCTCACGCACGATAACCGCTTTCCCAAGATCACCGTACATTTCTAACACGTTAGGCATCATGTTTAACCATTGCCGAAGTGAATCACAGATACTCGATAGGTATAGAAGAAGGTGGCCGATATTGAGATAGGTCGCCCGACCCACCAAAATCCCTAAATCAGGATAACCTGACGCTAGCGCGATTTCATGATTAAGCTGATAGAAAGGCGCTACAGGCATTTGGTAATCTGGAATATCGAACCATGATCTATCTATGCCGCATTGTTCAATAATTTCAGCTTCAGGCACACCTAGGCGCTCGCCTATTTGGAGTGTGTTCTTGGCTTGCTTCGCGGGCATAACCCATTGTGGATTTGTCGATTGTTTCTTTGTCATGTGCTGAATACTGGTTATGGGGTTACCAGTATAAACAATGGACTAACGAAATGAACAGGGAAGTGGCTAATTTACCACCCCAAGACTGACGGACATCTGGTGTTGACCACTATCGAGATAGATTGTTGTGCACGGTGTTAGCGACATGTTGAGTTGGTCACCGATGTGTTTTGGTGGGTGTACTTCAGGCTGTGTATTTTCGTCAAGTTTACTGTATACATGCCCCATGAAGGTGTTCATAAATTCACACACCGCATCAATTGAAAGCTCATTTAATTCTGTCATGTCGAATTTTAAGAATTTAGATGCAATATAGCAGGCATGCTCTGCGTCGATTCCGAATATCAAATAGTAGTCTTTGTTGCCTTTAATCTTTTGCGCCCAAAACAGTTGCCCGGTTTTTTCGATAGGTAGCGTCGGATTGATATCGATTATCGATGTCGCAATCTTCATCATTCGTGGGTAAAAGCGAGAAAATACGTCGCAGACAACACGGGTTTGTTTATCTAAGCCCGATCCCTTCAATGAAATATCGATTTTCTCACCGAGATTTGATGCTTCTTGTTTATGTTCGTAGAGCTGCTCGTTAACAACCTGGGAAGAAATGTATCCAAGATCTATTAATATCTCTCCAAAGTATTTACGTCGAGACTGCTGAGCCTCAAGAAGTGTATCGATTTGGTCGTCGGTGAGTAGTGATAGATTTACGGCAATTTTACCGAACCGTTCATCTAGCCTTCGCTGCTCAGTATTGATTTTCTCTGCTTGCTTGCTATTTATCCAACCCATCTCGATCGCAATGTCCCCTAGTAATGGCGATGACTTTCTTTGTGCGTCAAGGGCGCTGAGTAACTGCTCGCGATTAATCAAGCCTTTTTCGAGGAGATATTGACCAAAAAATTTAGTATTCATAGGAATCGCTGCTTGGTTATTGGATTGGGTTAGACATTATGTTTCAGTTGGCGAGCCGTATCGCACGTATTAAGTCTTCTTGGTCATAAGGTTTTTGTACAAAAGCAATCGCTCCAGTACGAAGGCACTCTTCGATATCTTCTTCTCCACCCAAAGAGGAGGCGATAACGACTTTCGCCTTGCTATTGAGTTCGAGTATTTTTTCTAGTGCAGCTTTGCCTCCCAACACAGGCATAACGAGGTCGAGCAATACTATGTCGGGTTGTAATAGCTCAAATTGCTCAATTGCTTTAGCACCGTCTTCAGCCTCTCCGGCAATTTCGATATCATCGTAACCAGAGATGATTTCTTTAATCACGAATCGCTGTGAAAGAGCATCATCTACAATCAGTATTCTGATAGGTGGCATGTCTACATACTCCAGGGTTTTGCGTAGCCTTCTATTAAGCTTATATGATGATTCATTATTTTCCATAGAAGACATCAGTAAGGTTAAGTCATTGATGGGGTTATTAATTAGGCGGATTATTGAGTACGACTCTTGGACTCAATTTATCGATATAGACTGGAGCTTTTACTAGACTGAGCTATCGTCAAAGGATTCTTGATCAAATAAGAGCCTGATAAATATGAAAAATACAGTATTGTTTATGCTTACGTTTATGTTCGTATGCTCAGCTAACGCGGAAGTTAAGGTTATTGCATTGGATATTCCTGGATTACATCAAAAAGACGGCAAAGGTGCCTATGATGAGGTGATTACTAAATCTGTAGTTAATAGTGGAAAAGCAAAGATTGTTATTTTACCCCCAGCAAGAGCGGAGGCCGAATTTACTAAGTGCACCAATTGCTGCTTAAGTCCGGCGAATAATAATCCTGAATTTTACGATTATGGCGACGAAGTAGTGGTAACAAAGCCCATGGATACCGCTAAGGTTTACATTTTCACAGGACAAGGGAAGGCTGTATTGAGTTCACTGGACTCCCTTAAGGGTAAGAAAGTAGGGGCTCGTATAGGGATGCCCTACGGAAAAACCTTTGATAACTCTGGGATAGAAGCAAAGTTGGTTTCTGAGATTGGTACTAATATTAAGAAATTGGACTCGGGTAGAATCGATGCCTTTATCGCCTATGTACCAGATGCATATATTGCGTTTGAAAAACTCAATGTGCCTGCTTACCCCCACGATAAAGCAAATCCGATCGCTATCCACCCAGACTCTTTGGTTTGCAAGGGGGCGTCAAAAGAGTTCATTTCAACCTTTAATAGCTCAATATGAAGGGTTAAGACCGCCCCTAATCGGGCGGTCCAGTTGATCCCCGTTATGCATCGGTTCACAGTTTTTGTCATTCCTCTTATTCGCAGTAGAGTATCCTTTATCAAAACGATATAGTTGCCGCCCGAAAAAATACGAAGGATATATTTTCGGAATAACTCCTATTGGAAATTTTGAGCTAAGGATTAGTATTATGAGCGTTATGATAAAATTTTGGCACCTAAAGCAGGCGTTTGCAGTCGGTTTAGTGCTTCTTCTGTCTGCATGCGGCGCAAGTGTAAAGGTAGATATTAACAGTCACTCGCCTTCAAATTCATCTGTTATATACGCAAGCGATGGTGAATCGTTGGCGTTTAGTGCATTTGGCCCCGTATATAGCCCCTACAATGAAACGTTATTACAAGTAGGTGTTCGTGCTCAATGGGAGGTCTATGAATATGAGCCTGATAACTATCTGACAAACCCTGTGTTTAATATTATGGCAGGTACCAGAACGGGGCAAAGTATAGCGTATGCTCCCGCTACATTTCTAAATGCCACCCGTTTTGAATTTACAATACCGGAGAATCAACCTTCGCAGTACTACCTTGTTACCTATACGGTGTATCGCCATATTATCGGTGGTTCATGGAAGTTTGCAGATAGTAGTCGGTCCTGGCTGATTTATGCAGGGGACGAAAACCAGGTTCCACCAGAATGGGAAGGCGATTTTCTTGTGGGTAGCATAGAAGACATCAATAAGCTCGAAGGTTATACCAGTATCAATGGAACTCTAAGTATTATGCCTTTTACCTCAGAGGAATCGGATAATAGCTTGTTAGACGGAGATAATCAGGTCATTGCCATCAGCAAAATAGATCATAGGGATCTCAAATATACTCTTCCATTGGGCATTCGCACTGAAGAAAATCTGATTACTGATATAAGTGCTTTGGAAAACATTAACCATGTAGGTGGGAACCTCAATGTATTCCACAATGAAAGACTAACGTCTTTTGATAAGCTTAACAATCTACTAAGTGTAGATGGGAACTTGATGGTCTATAAAAATAACCAAATTACTGACTTAGAGGGCTTTAATAACCTCACGGTTTTAGGTGGTGATTTGTATTTTCAATCAAATCAAAATTTGGAGTCTATTGATGCTTTAAAGGGTCTTCAACGTCTAGAAGGTGCGGCGGTGTTTGCATGGAATGAAAAGCTGACTGACTTGGCGGGGCTCGAAAACGTTTCCAGTGTTGGCGGTCGCCTTAGCGTTACCGGTTCCAGCTCATTGGAGTCGCTTGGTGCTTTGTCTAACATAGAGTTTGTTGGTGGAAATCTAGAGATTAGAAACAATGATCTATTAACCTCACTCAGTGGCCTTGAGTCGTTGTTAACTGTTGGTGAGGATCTTGTGATTGATGGCAATGAGGCGTTGCTGTCGTTAGATAGTTTAGAAAATCTATCGTCAGTTTTCGGGGCAACTATAAGATCCAATCCGATGCTAACAAATCTAGAGGGTTTGAATAACCTGACAGAAATCCCTGGTAATATTATGGTTGAATATCATAAATCACTACAATCACTTTCTGCACTAGGCATGGTAGATTTCGTTGGAGGGAACCTCGACGTTACTCATAACTATGTTCTAGAGAATTTATCAGGTTTAGCGGGAGTAACTCGCATAGAGGGTATACTTAATATCCAACAAAATTCGGTATTAACCTCAATAGAGGATTTGAATAATCTCGGTTACATACAGGATGGTTTTCACATAAAAGGCAATTTCAATCTCTGTGAGTCTAAAGCGGTAGCGTTATATGATCTTGTGGAATCACGAGATGGCGTTAATTCAGATATTGTTAGTTTTGGTAATGACAAAGACTGTTAACAAAACAGGTTGAATGGGTTGAGAATAACGTTTAAGAGTGGACGTTATTCTCAATTCTGGTCATTACGTTTGTGTTTTGTAATCTCTTTAGCATAAACTTGCCTTCTAATTTCAAGGATGAGGCTATCAATGCTTGCTACTACGATAAATTACGTTAAATTTTGCGATATTAATCCTGACGACTTTCTACCAATACTTAATAAAGAGCAGGTACGAAATCACCTTGTACATCATCCCTTGTTCGACTCTACAAGTATTCATGCCTGGGTAGAGGATAAAATTAACTGTAATCAAATGGAGGGCTGTAGGGTTAGGGCAGTTTACTCATGCGATACGCTAGCAGGGTGGTGTGGTATTCAAAAAGATAACGAAGGTTATGAAATTGCCATTGTCATCTCTGAGTCTTTTTGGGGGATTGGATCGCTAATCTTCAAAGAGCTAATGGGGTGGGCGAAAGAGCTGGGCCATAAGGAAGTTGTTATTCATCTACTTGAAACACGACCTATATACAAATTCCTGAAGAAAAATTCGCTTAAGACCCATAGCACGAAGATGCTAGGTAGGAAATTTGTGACTTACCATATCAGCGTACAATAGATTCTACCATACTAGGAATTTTTATTGCGGTAGTCGCTGGGTGTTAATGCGGTGTAGCGCTTGAATATTTTTCGGAAATGACTGTCATCTAGGTAGCCAACAGTCTCTGCAATGTTGTTAATTTGAACGTCGCTACTTTCCAGTAACTTTTTTGCGACCTCTATCCTTAATTTTTGCAGGTATGCAAGCGGTGTTGCTCCGCTGGCGAGTTTAAAGCGACGCTTGAAATTACGCGGACTCATGCTGTATTTTTCAGCCAACTTATCTAAATTGATTTCATCCTGATAGTGTAAGTCAAGCCAGGATTGTATTTCCTGAACTCGATCGTCCTGATGCATTCTGTGATGCAATATGCCAGAAAATTGATTCTGAGATTTTCTGTTGGTGTCAAGTAGCAAGGCATTTGCGCATTGTTTAGACTGTTCTTTTCCGCAAAACATTTGTACCAAATATAGAGCGAGATCGTTTCCCGCGAATCCCCCTCCACTGGTGATGATGTCACCTTCATCAACGAATAACTGATCTGCTTTAATATCTATAGCTGGAAATCTCTTTCGGAAAATGTCGACCATGCCCCAGTGTGTAGTGGCACTTTTTCCGTCCAATAAACCCGTTGCAGCGATCAATGAAAGACCGGAGCAGATTGAACCAAGAATTGCTCCGTTAGAATGTTGTTGCCGCAACCAGGGCAATGCGGATTGGTAGTGCGTGAGCGCGGCTTCTATGTCCTCTCCGCAGGACGTTACGAGGATAAGGTCCGCATCTTCTATGTCAAAAATGGAGGTGTCTGGTTGTACGATCAAGCCTGTTCGGGTCTTGATGGGCTCGCCATGGAGACTGGCAACAGTCACCTGAAATTGTAGGTCAAGGGGTTCGCCGGCCAGGTAGTTCCACATGAGACCAGTGCTAGAAAAAATCTCCAGTGGTCCCGATATGGTCGAGATAAAAGCATTTTCGAGTGCAAAAAGAACGACGTTTCGCATTGGTGAGTAATCTCACTGGGCTGGGCAAAATATAAGTGGCAGGTATGTCTATGAATATTGTCATATATGCCACTGCAGATCCAGTAAGAGATTCATTAAGATATTACACAGTTCTAGCGATTTAAACGTAATGCAGCGAAGGGAAAGATGATGATCTCAATGAATGATGGTGATGCATGGGAACAAAACCAGGGGCGATTAACGAGAGCAGAGCGGAGTTTGTATGCACTCTCTGCGGTGAAAGCAAAATTAGCTTTTTATTATCGCGCTCTAAATTTTGGAAAGAGACGAGCCTTTAATCGAATTGATTTCGATAAGATCGTTTACCCTGATTCCGTATTTGCTAGGACAGCTATGGAAAAGATGGAGTCAGACTCATCCATAGCGTTGGTTAATCACTGTCATCGATCGTATATCTGGGCATCACTATTGGGGCAACTTGACGGTAGTTGCTGGGACCCAGAAATACTATATGCAAGTATGATGTTGCACGATTTAGGGCTGACGGAGAAACATCATGGAGGCTGCGTGAACGCCACGTGTTTTACGTTTGATGGTGTCCAGGGTGCTGAAGATGTGCTGGGACTTACCAATGAAAAGAATGCGAAAAAGATCAGCGATGCCATTCTCATTCATCTAAATATGGATATTCCAGGGGAAGAATGTGGCTGGGAAGCTCATTACCTGCAAGCTGGTAGCTCGCTAGATGTTGTTGGGAATCGTTTTTCCGATATGCCTATAGGGTGTGTGAATTCAACGTTGGAAAGGTATCCAAGACTTAACCTGAAAGAGGAGCTTACGGGTTGGGTAGATAAAGAATCAACGCTACGGCCTGAATCGCGATTTTCTACCCTTCGAACGCTAGGAATAAAAAGAATGATTCATAATAACCCAGTAGGAGAATATGTATGAACAAGCGGATGATTGTTGTAAAAAAGGGCGGAAAGAAAGTACTGAGGTTATTAGAAGAGAAGCTAACTGCTCCGGTTGGCGGAGAGGTGAAGATCAGAGTAAAGGTCGCCGGGGTATCTTTCGCTGACCTGATGGTGCGTGAGGGGCTCTATCCTGGTATACGTGGACCTCAAGTCACTCCAGGCTATGAAGTGGCAGGTATCGTAGAAGAGGTGGGTGCTGCGGTCACGGGTATTCGGAAAGGGGATGCCGTTGTGGCACTGACACAAATTGGTGGTTATTCTACACACCTCAATGTGTCCCAGGAAAGAGTGGTGAAGCAGCCCCCTGGTTTGGATCAGGCCGACGCGGTTTCTATGGTACTTAATTACTTGACGGCGTATCAACTGTTACATCGCGTTGCTAGGGTAATTGAGGGTGAGAAAATTCTAATACACGGCGCTGCTGGTGGTGTAGGTAGCGCGTTGTTGCAGTTAGGGAAATTACACAACCTTGAAATGTGGGGCACCGCATCAAAGGGGAAGCATGATTTGGTTCGGTCTCTAGGAGGTGTGCCTATAGATTACAATGCTGAGGACTTTGTTAACGTAGTCACCGCCAATGAAGGAGGAGGTGTAGACGCAGTTTTTGATCCCATTGGAGGTAGCAATTGGCGACGTTCCTACAAAGCTCTGCGACTTGGTGGCAAAGTGGTTGGGTATGGTTTTTCCGAGGCAACAACATCGGGGCATTTAGCATTGTTGAAGGCAGTGCCTGCGTTGTTAGCGACTCCTCGATTTAGTTTTTATAATATGTATCAAGAAAACAAAGGCATGTTAGGTTATTTTATTTGGAATCTAAATAATGAGCGGCCAAGTATCTATCAGGAGGACATGAGTAAATTACTCTCGTTGTTAGAGGCAGGGAAAATAGCGCCGATTGTGAGCGAACGGATTCCGTTGATGGATGCGAATCGTGCGCACCAGATTTTAAACGAATCGAGAGTAGCAGGAAAGATCGTTTTGGAGTGCTAGCGTTATTAAAAGTCCCATAGTAAACACAAGGGATCATAAAAAGCCATCCGTTGGATGGCAGAGATTTCCAATGCCTAATATAGAAAAAGGCTCAAAACCAAGAGAGCCAACCTAGCGTTGATGAAGAAGCGTTAAAAGACACAGTAAACCTATTTAATGCTCCTTTTAGGAATTGAAGAAGAGACCATAAGAGATCAAAACCATTCCAATGACGCCTATCGAATAGGCAATAGTTCTTGGGACTGCAATACCGGATAGGTAAAGTGGCGTATGAAGGATTCTAGCGAAAAGATAAATTTGAGCCCCCAACACGGTTGAGTCGTTAGAAATATTGAGAATTGCGGTCAATAAGATTAGAGGCACAAAAAAGTGAAGACTTTCTTTCAAGTTATCTATTGCTCGTTGTAGCCGTCCCGCCATACCTGGCTGAAAATAGGGTATGCTGTCGCGCCCTCCTAAATGTTAACGGTAATGTAAAACTGACCCACTAACGACAATCGAAAATTGACCCACCTGGGGCAAAATAACCGCCAAATTAATAATAAGGTGGCGGTGATGATAACTCAGGAGATGCTAGTGGAAATTCATGTTCTACACCGACAAGGCCACGGAATACGTGCGATTGCACGTACTTTGGGCGTATCGAGAAACACCGTCAGGAACTATCTTCGGCAACCCGCCAAGATACCAACCTATGCAGAGCGCGAGGTCAAACCGTCGATACTTGACCCGTTTAAACCTTACTTACTTGAACGCATCAAAGCGGCAAGACCGCATTGGATACCAGCAACAGTGCTGCTTAGAGAGGTCCAAGGCCAAGGATACCAAGGTGGTCTATCGACGGTTAAGGTTTTTATTCGAGCGTTTAAGCCAGCGCAGAATGACCCACTTGTTCGCTTTGAAACCGATCCTGGCGTTCAATTACAAGTTGATTTCACGACGATCAGGCGTGGCCATAACTCACTCAAAGCCTTTGTTGCAACACTCGGTTACAGCCGAGCAAGCTATGTAAGGTTCACTAAAACAGAACGACAAGAAGACTGGCTTGATGGGATTGAAGCGGCGTTAGAGTACTTCGACGGCGTACCCAAGGAACTGCTATTTGATAACGCTAAATGCATTATGATCCAACGTGACGCCTACGGAGAAGGCAAGCATCAATGGAACCCTGCGCTATTGGATCAAGCTAAAACCTATGGTTATATTCCACGTGCTTGTCGGCCCTACCGGGCGAAGACGAAAGGTAAAGTGGAACGATTTAACTCCTATTTAAAGCAGAGTTTTATCACGCCGCTCTCAGCCACGCTGAAGCAAGCAGGATTAATGCTTACTGTAGAAGCCGCTAATGCCCACGTCGGACCATGGTTAACCAACATAGCTCATCAGCGGGATCATGGAACAACGAGAGTAAAGCCTCAAATCAGGCTAGATGAAGAGCGTTTAGTGTTCCTACCATTACCGCCCAAGGCATCAGCTAAATCGGTGCTTGCAATTGAGAAGGTTACGCCGCTACCGATCGAAAGCTTCCAGCACCCACTGGCAGTGTATGATCAGCTATTGGAGGTCTGTTGATGAATATTCAACATGAACGCATTCAACAGGCTTGCTCCGCATTGAAGTTAGACGCTATCGCCAATGAGTGGTCGGCCCTAGCCGACAAGGCTAGCGCTAGAGAGAGTACTCTTGCAGACTTCTTAGAGCTCCTATTGCAAACGGAAGTTGATGTTAAAGCTGAACGTACGCAAGCAACGTTGCTAAAGTTTGCTGGCTTACCCTCGGTTAAACGCTTTGAAGAATACGACTTCAAGTTCGCCACCGGGGCACCAAAAAAGCAGCTTCAGGAGCTGACCGGGCTAGGCTTCGTAGAGCGCGCAGAGAACATCGTATTACTTGGACCGAGCGGTGTGGGAAAAAGCCACTTAGCAGTGTCGCTAGCGTACAAAGCTATCCTGGCAGGTCATAAAACCCGATTTATAACTGCAGCGGATTTAATGCTTCAGCTCTCAACCGCCAAAGCACAGGGTCGGTTAGAAGCCTACCTAAAGCGAAGTGTGATGGCTCCTAAATTGATGATTATCGATGAGATTGGCTATTTACCGTTTGGTAGAGAAGAAGCCAATCTGTTCTTCAATGTCATCGCTAAACGATATGAGCGAGGTAGCATTATCGTTACGAGTAACCTGCCATTCTCCCAATGGTCAAACGCCTTTGCAGACGACACCACATTAACTGCCGCTCTGCTGGATAGGTTACTTCATCATGCACATATTGCCCAAATATCAGGAGAAAGTTATCGGCTTAAAGATAAGAAGAACGCGGGGATCGCACCGCCACAAACGATAGTAAATTAACCATGGGTGGGTCAATTTTGGATTACCGTTTATCCCGTTAAGTGGGTCAGTTTTGGGCTACCGTTGACACCTAAAGCGGTAAAACTGCCATAATTTTTAATCGTAATCACTACTTGAATAGCCGTCAACATGAATAGAAGCAGCATTACCGAGAGCAGTATGGAAATTTCCGTTGTCATAACAAGTCACCGAAGTTCATGGGTTTGTGAATATAAATCCAGTGTACTTTTTGAGTTGAGGTGTGTTCAGCACTGTAATGGACATATTGGGTCTGATCGGGACATATTATGGAAAAGGGCGGGCATTTAATCCTTTGGTATGGAGGGTGGTAGCAGTGACCCATTGGTCATGCCCTTGTTGTGACATAATGTCTGAGTGAAATTTCACCGCTATGGTGTTGAATCTGACTATATAGACATTTCTAGGCCTGACCTCTAGCTCAGCAAGACAAATTCAGGAATAATCCTTCCATCGATATTTCTAGTTAGGAGAAAACTGAGTGAATGTGCTTAATTTGACAAGTAGTGCCGCAGAATACATCCAGACTTCATTGAAGGATGGTGTGTTGACAATAATGATGAATCAGCCAAAGAAGCTTAATGGTTGGACCGCAGAGATGATGGATGCATTCAAGGAAGCGTTTGGAAAAGCGGGTAAGGAAGATTCTGCGAAAGCAGTAATCTTCACGGGAGCAGGCAGCTACTATTCAGCGGGAGTTAATCTTGGCGGAACGTTGAAGCCTATGCATCCGAAGAAACTACATGGATTTATCATCGATCATAATCAGCAGCTCTTCGAGGCTTTTCTTCATTTTCCGAAACCTATTCTCGTTGCCATTAATGGCCCTGCTATCGGTGCAAGTGTTACGTCTGCGACGTTGTGTAGTGGTATTATTGCATCAGAAAAGGCTACTTTCTCTACACCTTTCGCTGCACTAGGAATAACACCAGAAGGCTGTTCAAGTATTCATTTTCCCCGCCTAATGGGAGAGAAGAATGCGCAGAGGATGCTGGGTACAGAAGGCTGGAAACCAACCGCAGCTGAAGCGGTATCCGCAGGGTTAGTGCAATGGGTCGTACCCCATGAGCAGTTACAAGAAGAAGCACACAAAATTGCGAAAGGCTGGGTTGATGACGGCGCATCTAGGTCGTTCCTTGCAGGAAGCGAGTTGAAAGAACTTGAGCTAGCAAATGCAACTGAGTCAGCTGAACTTGCTGATGCATTTTTGGGATCAGCTTTCTTACGCGAGCAGTCTCGATTTTTGTGGAGTAAAAAGAAACATGTTCCATCGTTAGTGTTTCTGTCTCTATGGGCGCTAAGACCATTGTGGGGCCGGTTAGTTTAACTGTATCAGAACTTCTACAACGATGGATGCTGAGCCGTATTTACAGGGAATTGGGCATAGAGCGATCTATGCCCCTATTATGATGTCGCAGTTAAATCTAACTGCAGATCAGCCCTCTATTTCATTGCGTCGGCAAAGTTGCCTTTTATGTATTCTTTAAAGATACTCATATTTTCGGCTAGAAATTCATTGTTATGAAAAATTAGATTAACAGGGAGTTTTGGTAGCCTCCTTTTCGGAAAAATTGATTGTAGCGTTCCGTTCGTCACATTACTTTTGACCGTAATGTCTGGCGCCATAACAACCCCCATTGAGGCTACCGCCATTTCGATAAGCGAATTGGTGTCGTTTGTGGAATGGTATTCGTAAGCGTCGCTCATGTTCTTTTGACCTGTCAAACCAATCAATTTCGTTAGGCCAGAGTTTGACATAGATGATGGCATGATTATGTGATTTTTCTTGAATAGCGCCGAAAATTGTATGTCGTCGTGTAGGGACAAATATGCTGGCGAGGCATAATAGGATAGCTTTAATTTTTCCAACGTCACGGCAGTAAGCCGTGAGTCATCTAGCTCACCTAGCCGAAATGCGAAATCCACATTTTTCTCTATCAAATCGATGTAGTGATCTGAAACTATGAGGTGAAAATGGATGTCTGGATAACGTTCAGTAAAATCCTTCAGCAGTGTCATTAAAGGGGTTCTAAGTAATATCGGGGGTAGGGAGATTGTCAATTTACCCCGAGGAGATGTATTGTTATCCTTAATGACCGCTTCTGCAGTTTCGATACGATCTAGAATGTCCTTTACTTTTCTGTAGAATGTTTCTCCTTGGCTGGTAACTGAAATTGAATGGGTGGAACGATTAATCAATTTTACTTTCAAGGTCTCTTCAAGCAAGCTTAACTTCTTGCTGATCGATGACGGAGATACGAGTAGCTCTTTCGCTGCCGAAGAAAAGCTACCATTCTCTACTATAGATACAAAAACGCGATATTGGTTAATCTTCGACATTGTTCATATTTCCGAACCAGCATTATTCCTATAGACTGATTCGTCCTCCATATTTTCTCGATTTTTCAGTATAACTCAAGAAACCGAGAAGTACGATCCAGCATAAAGTCCAAGGATATATGCCGGGTAGCCGGTATATAGATAAATATATCTACTATCGAAGTCCTACCTGAGTTTACACGCTACTAGTAACCCTTAAACTCAGGCGTTCTCTTTTCAAGGAATGCACTAATACCCTCATTATAATCATAGGATCTAAATTGGTCCCTTGCGAATAGACGTTCTTCGTACAACGCATCTGCGGCAGACTTGTCCAGTGCACTATTCGCAATTCGTTTTGAGCGTGCTAACCCTAGGGGGCTTTTGCTGTTTATTACGGAAGCTATCTTATTGATAGAGCCCTCAAATTCATCGTGCGGAAATACATCGTTAATCATTCCATATTTTTGTAAAACGCTAGCGGGCAAAAAATCACCGGTGAACAAAAGATATTTGACGATAGGTAAGGGAAGCAGTCTAGGCATAATAGCTGCACCGCCGCCGCCGGGAACAATGCCATAGTTACAGTGAGCATCACCAATGCTCGCGTTGTCACTGCCATATAGCAAGTCACAACACATCGCAAGCTCTAGGCCGCCCCCACAGCTCAGGCCATTAATTGCAGCAATAGTCGGTTTGCTAAAATTACGTAATTGCTCAAAGACTTCTACGCAACTATCGAGGATATCCTTTTCGCCCGGTGCGTATTCAGCAATTTGAGCTTTAAGATCAGCCCCAGCACTAAACGCTTTCCCTTTTCCTGTGATGACTACTGAACGTACGTTGTCATCGCTTTCTGCATCCAGTAACGCTGACATAAGGCTGTTGAGCAAGTCAAAGCTTAGTGAGTTCAACGCTTTTGGCCGATTCATTGTTAGCCAGAGTGTCTGTCCGAACATTTCGTTAATAAGAACATCGTTATTCAATTTGCACCTCTTTGATTGTTGATCATGTTAATCGAATGATCGAAAAAATTGTGCGACCTATACTAGCGATTTTATTTTGATTAAGAATACAGTGATTTGGAAAAACGGTCTTTCTCGTTTAGAAATTCATCAACTAGGATGTGAAGCTAATCGAAGAGTTAGCGATCTTAAAATACTATATTTGTGCACCTGGACACACTACCAAAATTTGTATGCAGAACCCTGTGCGGAGTAACAATAAGCACTTGACCTTATGAGGCTGATAATTGTAACGTATTGATAATGATTATCATTAGTGATCGCGGCGTGGGATTTATGCCGTTTTATTAGTTCGTTTATTGGTACCCATATTTTAAACAGCAATAAGGAAAATGCTCAATGTCCATAGATCAAACCCCACCAGACGACCAAACCAGGAATGAAACCCAAACGTCATCTAGACGCCAGTTCATAAAAATGAGCGCTGGGGCGGGTGCAGTATTAGGAGCAGCAGGTCTTGGTGTAAATAATGTTGCTAGCGCAGAAGTTGATGTTAACGCAGAGGCGCTTCAGGTGATCGATACTGATGAGGCCGATGTTGGTACAGGAATAGATTCTCGTCGTCGTGCAGCTAAGGCATTAAGAAAAAAAATAAAGGCATCTAGGCAGCACTTTCTTGAAACACGTGATGCTAGCGAACAAGAAATCAACAATGATGAGCAGCGCTATCAGTATGAGCGCTACTATGCGAGTTATAGCAAGACGCTTCCCTGTAACCAATTTGGTGAAGTTGACCCCCAAGCATTTGAATCGCTACAGAGAGCGCTACAAACAGGAGCCGCTACAGACTTTAACAACATTCCATTAGACTCAACGGCATCGCGACGACTTACGAATCCACAAGGCGCTTTTCGATTTGAAATAGCAGGCCTGGATAGTCATGCAACGCGAATCAATCCTGCGTGGACATTTAGAAGTGCAGATCTTGCTGGCGAAATGGTCGAAGTGTATTGGCAGGCGCTAACTCGGGATGTTCCTTTTTCTGAATACTCAAGTAGTACTTCAATTCAACAGGCGATTACTGATCTAAATCTTTTGAGTGCGACACCGGGGAGTGTTGCAAATGGCTCTACATCTGTAGCCAATATCTTCCGAGGTGAAACAGTCGGCGACCTAAACGGCCCTCAAATAAGCCAATTCTTGTGGCAGGGCTTTGATTACGGCCCCAGTCAGATTGAGCAGCGTTATGACGTTGGGTTAGCAGGAGTTGACTTCATGGTCGATGAGGCAAATTGGCTTAACGTGCAGAGAGGCGGTACTCCAAATGAAGGTTTAGGTTTTGACAGTACGCCACGGTATATTTATAACAATCGAGCACTATCAGAGTATGTTCACCGTGATGTACTTTTCCAAGCATACTTAAATGCTGCGTTTGTTATGCTCGGCTACGGCCCAGACGCTATTGCAACAGGGAACCCTTATAAGCAAAGCCACAATCAAGATGGCTTTACCAGTCTAGGGGGGCCTTTCATCCTAGATATGGTGACCAAGGCGGGGAACACAGCATTAGCGGGCGCATGGTTCCAGAAGTGGCGTGTTCACAGATTTTTACGTCCTGAGGTTTTGGCTGGTCGGGTACATTTCCATCAAACAAATCAACGGGAGTATGAACTGCATTCAGACCTCCTAAATTCAGCAGCGGTAAATGAAGTATTTAGTTTGCACGGTACTGGATTTTGCCCTCAAGCCTACACTGAAGGCTCTCCAACGCATCCATCTTTCCCCGCTGGACACGCTACGATCGCGGGATGTTGTGCCACCATACTGAAAGCATGTTTTAATGAGGATTTTGTGATTCAGAATCCAGTGGTAGCTGATGCAACGGGCGATAACTTACTTCCATATATAGGAAGTGATTTAACGCTTGGTGGTGAAATAAATAAGCTTGCTAATAACATTTCAATCGGTCGTGATGCAGCCGGTGTTCATTATCGTCAAGATGGCGTTCAAGGGATGGCTGCTGGAGAGCAACTTGCTATTGGGTTGCTGCAGGACCACTCTAGAACGATTCATGAATCGGATTTCTTTGGTTTTACCTTAACTAGATTTGATGGACGAGTTTTGAATATTAATGACGGAGATGTTACTGAGGTCTAATTGATTGCCTAATACGCTAGTGCTGCTGTTCGTATCATAATTAGTGTATTAGGTTTTTCTTACCATATCCTTCTAAGTTAGGACGCTTTGGCTTCGTAGTAAATAGGCATAGATAGTACTGTTTTCCTCTATATCTTTAACTATAATCTATTGATGTTAGGAAGGATTTTATAGTGGATAATAGAATTGTAACCTTGTTGATCTTATATTTGGTATGTCTCTCTTTTGCTCCGCGGCTCTATTCTGAGGAGCTGTTAATCGTTAGAGGGGATGGTCAGTATGCACCTTTTGAGTTCACTCAAAATAACAAATTGGTCGGTTTGCATATTGATATGATCAATAACGTCGCCACGCAAGCTAATATTAAGGTTTCTTTCAAGAGTTATCCTTGGAAGCGCGCAATGAGCATGGTCGAAAATGGAGAGGCTGATGCCATTACCTATCTTGGCCGAAGACCCGAAAGGGAGAAGTACACCTATTATTTTAAGGGTAATGTGCTTTCATATACGCGAAATCATTTCGTGATCTCCAGGTCACGAGACATTGAGTACAATGGTGACTTAAGGGATTTATCGGGTTATCGAATTGGAATTGTTCGAGGGTTTATGTATGGCGATGAATTCTCAGAAGCCGATTACATAAAAAAGTATCGAGTGAACAAGAGGGAGCAAATGTTGGCAATGCTTTCCAAAGGGAGGCTTGATGTGGCCTTACTTAACCCATTAAAGCTAAGAACGAGATTTGTAGAGCATGAGAACTTCTCCAGTATCAAAGTGCTTGAACCGCCTCTTACCGAGCTTCCAAACTATTTGGGTTTTTCGAAACCTAGAAAACGACGCGATATCGGAGAAGCGTTTTCCAAGTATATGGCTGAGTTTAAGAGATCAACACATTATACTGCGTTGCTAAAGAAGTACGGAGTAAGCCGCTAATCACTAGAGGTCTTAGTATATTAAAATCTGTAAGTACATCCTTTCTTTCATCCTATACACGAAGGTGATACGCAACAGGCTCTGGATTATCTTGCTCGCTCCCCAGCTGCGATAGCTTCTGCTTGACTCGGGATGAGCAAACTGTGTCATTTGCGCTACGAACCACAAGAAGTGCAGGGAAATACGAAACGATTCCTTCCCAAGGCAGAAGGGAAATGTTTAAGTGGGGTTAACCTAATAAACTAACTGGGAAGAAGTGATCCGTGTACTTCAAAGTTTTACTATCGCTACTTGTGTACCTAACCATTGGGATAGGTTCCACTGCAAGTGCCTCTTTTCCGAATGTTGATACCGCTAAAATCCAGTTGGGCGCTGTAAAAGCGGCTGTTATGGATCTCGACAGTGGTAAAGTACTTTACTCTAA
>MAAC01011325.1_pt1 | contig 89842 bp, 75 predicted proteins | sample 1115981 | NCBI WGS metagenome assembly MAAC01 (sample SAMN04961126, study PRJNA320927) | seawater metagenome | isolation source: sample BD02T64 sea water enriched with oil for 64 days | place: USA:Gulf of Mexico | collected 2013-07-27 | reverse complement strand
TTGCTTTAATCGTTTTCTTACCTTTTCCTTCAGCCTCGTATTGAGTATACAATGCCTCAAATTTTTCACCATAAACATCGGCCAATCCAGGACATTCACTTGGACTCATTAGTGTCCATTCTCCATTTTCCTTTACTCGCTGCATGAATAAATCTGGAATCCATAATGCATAGAATAAATCTCTAGCTCTCATTTCTTCCTTACCGTGATTTTTCTTTAGCTCTAAGAAATCAAAGATATCTGCATGCCATGGTTCCACGTAAATAGCGAATGAACCTTTTCTTTTTCCACCACCTTGATCAACATACCTTGCTGTATCGTTGAATACTCTCAGCATTGGAACTATACCGTTTGAGGTTCCATTTGTTCCACGGATATAAGACCCTTTAGCACGGATATTATGGATAGATAATCCAATTCCACCAGCAGATTGTGAAATCTTAGCACATTGCTCTAGTGTTGAATAAATACCTTCAATACTGTCATCCTTCATGGTTAAAAGAAAACAAGAAGACATTTGTGGCTTAGGTGTACCTGAATTGAATAAGGTAGGAGTTGCATGTGTGAAATACTTCTTAGACATAAGGTCATAAGTAGCCAGTGCCTCATCAATATCCTCTTTGTGAATACCGATAGCAACACGCATCAACATGTGTTGTGGACGTTCAACAATATTTCCGTTTATACGAAGTAAGTAAGAACGTTCCAATGTTTTAAATCCGAAATAATCGTAACTGAAATCACGGTCATAAATAATAGCTGAATCTAAAATCTCAGCATTCTTTTGAATGATTTCGTATACATCATCAGCAATAAGTGCTGATGCTAATCCTGTTTTTGGATTTACATATTCATGACACAAGGCCATGGTTTGTGTAAATGATTTCTTAGTATCCTTATGTAGGTTAGAAACGGCAATTCTTGCAGCCAATTGTGCATAATCAGGGTGTTTGGTTGTCATTGAAGCAGCAACTTCCGCAGACAAGTTATCCAATTCTGATGTGGTTACACCTTCATAAATTCCTTCAATTACTTTTACTGCTACACTTACTGGATCAACCAATTGGTTTAGTCCATAGCATAGTTTTTGTAATCGGGCAGTAATTTTATCGAAGCGTACAAGTTCTTTCCTTCCGTCTCTCTTTATTACGAACATAGTGGCTGTTATAGTTAGTTAGTGGCTGTATTAGGGTTAGGCTTGGTTAGGGCTAGATTAAAAGTCACTTTCGAAACTGAAAGTATCTTCATCTTTATCATTATTCATAACACCAGCTTTTTGGTATTCAGATACACGCTTCTCGAAGAAGTTTGTCTTTCCTTGTAGAGAAATCATTTCCATGAAATCAAAAGGATTACTTACGTTGAATTTCTTTTCACAGTTCAATTCAACAAGTAATCTATCTGTAACGAACTCTAGGTATTGAATCATCAAATCAGAATTCATACCAATAAGTTTTACTGGTAATGCCTCTGTGATGAACCTACGTTCAATGTCCAAAGCCTCTTCAAAAATTTGTAAAATACGTTCCTTAGGAACTTTATTTACTATGTGCTCGTTGTGCAATAATACAGCAAAATCACAGTGAAGACCCTCATCTCTTGAAATCAACTCATTTGAGAAAGTTAATCCAGGAAGTAATCCACGTTTTTTCATCCAGAAAATTGAACAAAATGCACCAGAGAAGAAAATTCCTTCTACTGCCGCAAATGCAATTAGTCTTTCTTGGAAGCTTGGAGAATCGATCCATCTAAGAGCCCAATCAGCTTTTTCTTTGATCGCAGCAAAATGATCTAGTGCTGTGAAAAGCATATCCTTTTCTTTATCGTCCTTAATATAGGTGTCAATCAATAAAGAGTAGGTCTCAGAATGGATATTTTCCATCATGATCTGAAAACCATAGAAGAATTTGGCTTCAGCATATTGGACCTCCGCCAAGAAGTTCTCTGCAAGGTTTTCATTTACAATTCCATCAGAAGCAGCAAAAAATGCCAAGATGTGTTTAATGAAATAACGCTCGTCATCATTCAACTTATTCTCCCAATCATCTAAGTCTGGGCTTAAGTCAATCTCTTCAGCAGTCCAAAAGCTAGCTTCTTCTTTTTTGTAAAACTCCCAAATATCATGGTGTTTGATCGGGAAAATTACAAAGCGATCTTTATTTTCCTGTAGAATTGGTTCGATGGCTTCCATAGGTTCTGTATATGTTTTTAAACAAAAGTTGTATCTGAAAACTAGGCAATGTTGAATTTTTAATAGCTGTGTCTAATCCTTGTTGATAAAGACACAATCTGTCCATTGCTCTAGCAAATATTTCCAAAAAAAATGAATAGTGCAAATGTTAGGAACAGTCCAAATTGTTAATAACTTTTTCGAGACTCTTTAAAGCCTTGAAATAGGCTGATTGAGCGTTGAATGGTTCTGTTGATAAGTCAAAGTGATTTGTTAAAAGCAATAAAAATGCGTAAATAAATACTTAGGAGATAAATATTTACTTACGCACTTAATAGTATGTAATACAGTGTATTGTGTATTGTTTTTAACTATTGTTCCTAAGGTGTTCCTCAGCTACCAGCTCTAATCCTTTGTACCAATCTTCACCATATTTTCTAATTAATGGTTCCTTGAGGAATTTAAAAACGGGAACTTGCAGTTTACATCCCAAACTACAAGCATCTTTACAAATGCCCCATCTGTGGTAGTTAATTGCTTCAAAAGTAGGTAGCTTATGTGTTCGGATTGGGTAAAGATGGCAAGATATAGGTTTCATAAAATCAATTTCACCTTCTCTGTGCGCTTTTTCAATACCGCATTTGGCCGTTCCGTTTTCTTCGAAAATGGTATATACACATTCTTTGCCTTCAACAAGTGGAGTTTCTAATCCTCCATCCTCACCAAATGTGGAAAAACCTTCCTTTTCAACAATGGCAATTGGTTTTGGATCTAAATGTTTCTTTATCTTGTCCCAGTTCTTCTCAATAATCAGTGCTTCCTTTTTCGTAAGGGGTGCACCTCCGTCTCCCTCCACACAGCATGCTCCTTTGCATGCCTTCAAATCGCAAACAAATTTTTCTTCAAAAATCTCCTCCGATATCAACGTTTTATCATGAATTATCATGCCGCAAAACTACTTAAATTTCAGGGAAAAAGCATAGGATCGTAGAAAATACAATTTAAGAATTAGAAGGTTGTTAGTCTAAAAATTCTTCAAAATTAGGGTTCTTGAAAAGAACTTTCCAAGTTGTTGTTTCACACAATACATCCAATAAGTAGAACCTGTCCTCCAATTCATCAATTGTATAGGTGAATTCTGAGGTGTTTAAGATGGTGTCTCTATCAATTTCGCCATAAGTATCTGATAGTACCATAAAAACGGAATCTTGGGTAGATAAAAATTTCAAGACATAGTCTTCTATAGCTACTCCATCATACAATTTGTATTCAGATGGCAATAACATGATTTCAACATGATACCCATTGATTTCATTTGCTTGGTCTGGATTTTCAGACGGAGCTTGGTTTGGCTCTGGGGCTGTGCACCCGAAATCATCTATTAGAATTCGGAGCGTTCCTGTAAATGTAGCGGTATATATCAGTTCAGGTAAGTCTCCACAATAGTTGTCATTATATCCTTGAAGGCTTCCGTCTTCTTCACTGTATAGCGTCATATTGATATCGCTAATTCCAAAATAGGATAGACAGGTCCCGATTAAATAGGTTTCACCTTCCACAATATTGGCTACGGCATATTGGCCAGGGTAAATATTGTAGTTATAATCATCGTCAAAATCTTCAGTTGAACTCAAGGTATCCGAAAATGCAAAGAAATTATCATTTGGACATTGCGCAAGCAAACGTTGATTGCCTATGAAAATTAGAAGCATTACTAAGCTGAATAAATAGAATTTTAAAGTACGATTTTCCATATTTATGATCCTTTAAATTGAAGGGTTCAATTAATTATCAGGTTTCAATTACTATATTTAAAAATGATTAAAACTTATTAAATATAATGAATTAATAATAAATAAGGATATCGTGTTCTTCCCTAGGGTTAAATGAAGAGATTATTGTACATGTAGGATAATAGGACAACCAATGGAATGGAAGGTAACATATTTTCAAGTGATATCTTTTTCAAGTTTAGCATGTTTAAAGCAAGAGCAAACATCATTAGCCCGCCTAAACCTGAAATAGTACTTCTTGAAAAATCATCTAAATAAGGGGCTATGTAGATTGCAAGAACTGTTATACCACCTTGAAAAATAAGCATCGGAATTGTTGAGAATATCACTCCATAGCCCATTACAGAACAGAAGAAAATACTAGTTACACCATCCATAATACTCTTTGTGTAGATCAATGTTCTGTCTGAGTCAATTCCTTCATTTAGTGCACCAAGAATAGTTACTGGACCAATGCAAAAGAAAATAAATGCAAAGATGAGACCCTCACTAAAGCCTTTGTTTTTAAGTTTGAATAAATTTTTAATTCGGTCAGCAAAACCTTCAAATTTAGATTGTAAATCTAATTTGTAACCTAAAACGGTACCTATTAAAGTACCGATTAGAATGATTATTTCACCCTCAGCAGCAAGAGACATTTTAATACCTAACATAATGGTAAACAAGGCGATTACTTGAAAGATTATTTCATTTAACTTTTCAGATAAGTTACTTTTAAAAAATAAGCCTATAATACCACCAATAATAATTAGTAATATGTTGAAAAAGGTACCTAAAGGTAGTTGCATATGCAGATTTAGTAAATTCGATTTATGTATAATTGGACATTCCGCCTTGGAATAGTTACTTTTGCTTCTCAATAACAAAATAAAGCATATGTTGTTTTCTATGACGGGCTTCGGTAAAGCTCAAGGTATTATCGATAAAAAAAAGATAAATGTAGAGATTCGTTCTTTGAATAGCAAGCAAGCGGATATTAATACTCGTATACCACATCGCTATAAAGAAAGGGATCTGGACATAAGAAGTGTCATTGGAAACGAGTTGAAGAGAGGGAAGATTGAATGTTTTATCAATTATGAAAACCTTTCTGAAGAATCTTCGTCTACTATCAATATTGCTATAGTAAATGCATACGTCAAACAATTGAAGGAGTTAGGTTCTGATACCGGAGAGGACTTACTTAGTATTGCTATGAGATTGCCAGATGTAATGGTGACCAGAAAGGAAGATCTTCAAAAGGAGGAAGGAAATGCTGTGCTTAATCTTGTGAAGGATGCAGTTGTTGAACTGAAAAATTATAGAGAACAGGAAGGTAATGTTTTAGCAAAGGAGTTAGTTTCCTATGTTGAAAATATTGAAAACCTTTTGGAGCAGGTGACGGAATTTGAAGGTAGACGAATCACAAAAATTAGAGAGCGAATTACCAAAAGTCTTGAAGAGGTAGTTGAGAAAGAAAACATATTACAAGATAGGCTAGAACAAGAATTGATATTTTACGTTGAAAAATTAGATATCACAGAAGAGAAAGTTCGTCTAAAAGCCAATTGTCAATATTATCTTGAAATTTTAAATGAAGAAGGTAAAGATCTAAAGGGGAAAAAGCTCGGTTTTATATCTCAAGAGATAGGAAGAGAAGTAAATACCTTAGGTTCAAAAGCAAATGATGCGGATATCCAAAAGATCGTTGTTCAAATGAAAGACGAATTGGAGAAAATAAAAGAGCAAACACTTAACGTACTATAATTATGTCAGGTAAGCTAATAATATTTGCTGCCCCATCTGGCGCTGGGAAAACTACATTGGTGAAATACCTATTGGAAACCGAAACGAGATTAGAGTTTTCAATTTCTGCATGTAGTAGACAAGCTCGTCCTGGTGAAGTGAATGGAAAAGATTACCATTTTCTGGGTACAGAAGGTTTTAAGGCTAAAATTGCTGATGAAGCATTCATAGAATGGGAAGAAGTATATAAAGACAATTTCTATGGTACCTTGAAATCTGAAATCGACCGTATTTGGGATAAGGGAAATACAGCAGTTTTTGATGTAGATGTAGAAGGTGCTTTGAATCTAAAGAACCAATTTGGATCAATCGCACTTACTGTATTTGTAATGCCTCCATCAGTTGAAGAACTTGAGAAAAGATTGGTAGGTAGAAACACAGAGACGGAAGAAACATTGAAGCATAGACTAGCTAAAGCAGAAAGGGAAATTGCCTATGCTGATGAGTTTGATAGCGTAATAATCAATGATGATTTAGAAATCGCAAAAAAAGCTTCCCTTAAAGTAGTACAGGATTTTTTGAATAATTAATACCCTCTTAAGATGAAAATTGGATTGTATTTCGGAACGTTTAACCCTATTCATATTGGACATCTAGTGATAGCAAACCATATGACTCAATTTACCGATCTCGATGAATTGTGGCTAGTGGTTACTCCGCATAATCCGATGAAAAAAAAGAATTCCTTATTAGATGATCACCATCGCTTGGAATTGGTCCATCGAGCAGTAAAAGATTACGATAAAATTAGAGTCTCAGATATCGAATTTGGACTTTCACAACCTTCCTATACTACAAACACTTTAGCTGCTCTTAGGGAGAGGTATGCTCAGCATGAGTTTTCTTTGATAATGGGTGGAGATAATTTGAATTCTTTTCACAAGTGGAGAAACTATGAAGACATTCTAGATAATCATCATATATATGTTTATCCAAGATTAGCTTCTGTTCCTGGAGATATGGATAATCACCCAAAAATCCACTATGTAGCTGCTCCTATCATTCAGATCTCTTCTAGCTTTATTAGAAAAGCAATTAAGGATGGGAAAAATGTTAGAGCCATGTTGCCTTTTAATGCATGGAAGTATTTGGATGAAATGAATTTTTATAAGAAGTAATATATCTTCTTTTTGGTATATTGCAACAGCGTAAAATAAAATGAAATTATGGCATTATCAAAAAATCAGATAGCTCAAAGAATAGCACAAGAATTAAAAGATAGATATTACGTGAATCTTGGTATTGGTATTCCAACCTTGGTAGCTAACTATGTGCCTGAAAATATTGATATCGTTCTGCAGTCGGAAAATGGATTGTTGGGAATGGGGCCATTTCCTCATGCCGAGGATGTGGATGCGGATATGATTAATGCTGGGAAACAAACCATTACAACCTTAGATGGTTCAGCTATTTTTAGTTCTGCAGAAAGTTTTGCTATGATTCGTGGACAACATATTGACCTTACTGTATTAGGAGCAATGGAAGTTGCCCAAAATGGTGATATTGCCAACTGGAAAATTCCAGGGAAAATGGTAAAAGGTATGGGCGGTGCAATGGATTTAGTTGCTTCAGCCAAAAGTATTATTGTTGCTATGATGCACACCAACAGAAAAGGTGAATCAAAACTATTAAAAGAATGCACACTTCCATTGACAGGGATTCAATGTGTGACTAGAATCGTTACTGATTTAGCTGTATTGGAAATTGTAGAAGGTGGATTCAAATTAATTGAAAGAGCACCGGGAGTATCTATTGAAGAAATTCAATCCAAAACAGAAGGGAATTTAATTGTTGAAGGTGAGATTGCAGAAATGAATCTCTAAACGATAAACTATAATTTATAAAGCCTTTTATCTCACTAGGAGTAATAGGCTTTTTTTATGCTTTTTTTTAACGGCATTTAAGATAAAACAAGTCGTAATATGACTCGTTTTATTAACTTTGCGCTTATGGCAAAAAAACACCTAGCTATTTTAGGTTCCACAGGATCCATAGGAACCCAAGCTTTAGAAGTAATACGTGAGCATTCCGACCAATTTCAGGTGGAGGTGCTAACTGCTCGAAGAAATGCAGCATTATTGATTGAACAAGCGTTGGAATTTAAACCCAATGCAGTTGTAATTACAGAAGAGGAATTTTATCAACAAGTTTCTGATGCTCTATTTTCCGAAGGGATTAAAGTGTATACGGGTGAGTCAGCTTTGTGTGATGTAGTAGAGATGGGAGAGATTCATATGGTGTTAACAGCCATGGTAGGATCTGCCGGATTACGCCCAACCATTGCTGCTATTAAGGCTAAAAAACATATCGCATTAGCGAATAAGGAAACTTTAGTTGTTGCAGGTGAGTTAATCACCAAATTAGCGCTAGAATATGGTGTGAATATTTTTCCAGTGGACTCTGAACATTCAGCTATATTCCAATGTTTGGTAGGTGAGCAATTCAATAATATTGAAAAAATTTACCTTACAGCTAGTGGAGGGCCATTTAGAGGGAGAAAACGTGATGAGTTATTGAATATAACAAAAGCACAAGCCCTTAAACATCCTAACTGGGAAATGGGAGCAAAGATCACTATTGATTCGGCAACCCTTATGAATAAAGGTTTGGAGGTTATAGAAGCCAAGTGGTTATTTGATTTATCAGTAGATCAAATTGATGTCATTGTGCACCCACAGTCTATTATTCACTCGATTGCTCAATTTGAAGATGGTTCAATGAAAGCACAGATGGGAATGCCGGATATGAAATTGCCAATTCAATACGCTATTGCATTTCCACAAAGACTAAAATCTTCCTTCCCAAGATTCAATTTTATGGATTATCCTAATCTGACCTTTGAACAACCAGATATGGAAACATTCCGCAATTTGGGCTTGGCATTTGACGCATTAAGAAATGGAGGGAATGCTCCTTGCATATTGAATGCTGCCAATGAAGTAGTAGTGGATGCCTTTTTAAACGACAAAGTTGGTTTCCTAGCAATGTCCGATGTGATAGAAAAGACAATTGAGAAAACAGCCTTTATGGCTCAACCAAGTTTAGATGATCTATTTGAAGCCGATAAGGAAGCTCGTAGAATAGCATCAGAACTTATATAAATACTAAATAGATAGCATGGAAATATTGATTAAAGCGGCTCAGTTTATTTTAAGTTTATCATTCTTGGTCATCTTGCATGAATTGGGACATTTTATTCCAGCCAAATTGTTTAAAACAAGGGTTGAAAAGTTTTACTTATTCTTTGACCCTTATTTTTCGTTGGTGAAAAAGAAAATTGGTGGAACAGAATATGGAATCGGTTGGTTGCCTCTTGGTGGTTATGTGAAAATTGCTGGTATGATAGATGAGTCTATGGATACTGAGCAAATGAAAAAAGATCCTGAACCATGGGAGTTTCGTAGTAAGCCGGCTTGGCAGAGATTGATCATTATGGTAGGTGGTGTTACAGTAAATGTAATCTTAGCTATCCTTATTTATTCAATGATCCTATATACTTGGGGAACTGAAAACGTGGAAACCAAAGATGCGAAATATGGTATTGAGGCATCTCAATATGCAGAGTCTTTCGGGTTAAAAGATGGTGACCATATTCTTAAGGTTGATGGAGAGTATATAAACAGTATTCAAGATATCAATTATGAATTAGTAATAGGAGGGGCTAAGTTTTTGGAAATTGATCGCCACGGAGAGACGATGACCATAGATGTACCAAGTGACCTTACTAAAACAGTAATTGAAGATAAAAAGAAAGGTGAATTAGTATCCATCGCGGTTCCATTTTTTGTTGGAGAAGTAGTAGGCGGTGGATTGGCAGATAAACACAACCTACAGAAGGGAGACCGTATGGTCGCTATCAATAATACACATACCTTATCATCCCCTGCGTTTCAGTCAGAAATGGTAAAATTTAAAGGTCAAGAAATCGATCTTCTGATTGAGCGTGATGGAAAAATGCTACAAGAGCATATCCAACTAGGAGATGATGCTAAATTGGGAATCATTAGTGATAATAAATTAGGAAGATATTTTAATGTAAGTATTAAACAATATGGATTCCTTGAGTCATTGCCTGCAGGTTATGATCTTACAGTTTCAACATTAGGGAAATATGTAGATCAGGTAAAGCTGATTTTTAATCCTGAAACAGAAGCTTATAAGCACTTAGGTGGATTCTTAACTATGGGGAAACAAATGTCTCCAACTTGGGACTGGTACCGTTTCTGGAACTTTACAGCTTTCCTTTCTATAGTCTTGGCATTTATGAATATCCTTCCTATTCCTGCATTGGATGGAGGGCATGTTATGTTTTTACTTTATGAGGTATTTACAGGTAGAAAACCACATGAAAAAATTATGGAGTATGCACAAATGGCCGGAATAATCTTCTTATTAGGATTAATGCTATTAGCAAATGGAAACGATATTGTTGGGTTGTTTAACTAATCTTAAATAAGTCATCAAAAAAAATAAGCCTCTTGAATTTCAAGAGGCTTATTTTTTTAATAAAAATGACTATTTTTGTTAAAAATTTAACGAACACAAAAAATACTCTCCATATGGATCAATTTGGAATTCAAGAAGCGTTGAAAACGCTAAAGCTTCAAAATGAAAATGCGGGAACATCAACCGGTCAAAATTGGTTGTCTTCTGGTACAGAATTTATTTCTTCTTTTTCACCTGTTGATGGAAGCCTAATTGGTAAGGTAGCCGTAACAACTAAGGAAGAATATGAAGAGGTTTTAAATAATGCTACAACTGCGTTTAAATCTTGGAGAATGATGCCATCTCCACAGCGTGGAGAAATTGTACGTCAGTTTGGAGAAAAATTACGTGAGTACAAAGATGCTCTTGGGAGATTAGTTTCTTATGAAATGGGTAAATCTCTTCAAGAAGGTTTTGGGGAAGTTCAGGAAATGATTGATATCTGTGACTTTGCTGTTGGATTGTCAAGACAGTTAAATGGAGTTACTATTCATTCTGAACGTCCATTACATAGAATGTACGATCAATACCATCCACTAGGAGTTGTAGGTATTATCAGTGCATTTAACTTTCCAGTTGCTGTTTGGGCTTGGAATACGGCACTAGCATGGATTTGTGGTGATGTTTGTGTTTGGAAGCCATCTGAAAAAGCACCAATGTGTGGAGTCGCTTGCCAAAAAATTATGGCTGAAGTATTAAAGGATAACAATCTTCCAGAAGGTATCTGTGCCTTGATCAACGGTGATTATGTAGTTGGTGAATGGATGACAAATGATACAAGAGTTCCTTTGATTTCTGCTACGGGATCTACTAGAATGGGAAGAATTGTTGGGGCAACAGTTGCTGGGCGATTCGGGAAATCTATCCTTGAATTAGGAGGGAATAACGCCATTATCGTTACTCCAGATGCTGATTTGGATATTTCAGTAGTAGGAAGTGTGTTTGGAGCAGTAGGAACTGCTGGGCAAAGATGTACGTCTACACGTAGGTTGATTATCCATGATAGTCTTTATGAAAATGTAAAGAATAAATTGGCCAATGCTTATACACAACTTCAAATAGGTAATCCTTTAAATGAGGAAAACCATGTGGGGCCGCTTATCGATAAAGATGCAGTTGCTATGTATCAAAATTCTATTGCTAAAGCAAAAGAAGAAGGTGGTAAAGTAGTAGTAGAAGGTGGGGTTCTTGAAGGTAAAGGATATGAAAGTGGTTGTTATGTAAAACCATGTATCATTGAAGCTCAAAATAGTTTTGAGATTGTGCAGCATGAAACTTTTGCTCCAATCTTATACCTTATGAAGTATAGTGATTTGGAAGAAGCAATTGCAATGCAAAATGATGTGCCACAAGGATTATCATCTGCAATTATGACAACCAACCTTAGAGAAGCGGAAAGGTTCTTATCTCACCAAGGAAGTGATTGTGGTATAGCTAATGTAAATATTGGTACCTCAGGTGCTGAAATTGGTGGTGCCTTCGGTGGAGAAAAAGAAACTGGTGGAGGAAGAGAATCTGGTTCAGATGCTTGGAAAGCGTACATGAGACGTCAAACCAACACAATCAACTATTCAACAGAGTTGCCATTGGCACAAGGAATAAAATTTGAACTATAATATCTAGTTCAAGATAATAGAAAAGGGATGTATTTATACATCCCTTTTTTTTGCTATTTAATAATCAACTTTTGGACATATCTCTCTGTTCCTTTATTGAGGTAAACGAGATAGATTCCAGAAGCTATGTCTACTTTTTCACTAAATGAATGTTGACCCTGTTCTAGTGTTTTATCCACTAGTACAATATTTGATCTTCCATTCAGGTCAATTATCTGGATTTTAACATCGGAAGGTTCTTTAAGGAAGAAGCTTAAATTAACTTGATCAGTGCTTGGATTAGGGAGGATTGTTAGGTCCAATGATTCATTGAGTTCTGCCAATCCTATGTTTTCTATAACCGTTATACCTAAATCTTCAAGACCAATTATATCCCCGGTGTTAGCATTGTTATTATTGGTGAAATTTGCAGCTGCATATATGGTAGCATCTCCAATGAAAGTAGACGGGGGAGTCCATTGGAAGGTCCATTCTATGGTGTCAGTATTAGTGCTTGTGCCAGATGATGTATGCGTGACATAAACATCGTCAACTATTTGTGCTTGTGTGCTTGTTACACCAAAGAGACCTAGTTTACTATTGTCACTGTCCTTCTCAACTGTGGCTTGAAATCCCATTCTAGAATGTCCAGGACCTACAAGTTTTACAGAAATTTCATAGGGCATTCCTTGTATGATATTTCCTTCTGGGCTAACTGAAATTGTAATGGTTTGGTTGGTAATTGTTCCCGTATTTCCATGGCATGCAGAATTTGCACAGCTATTGTTATCTCCAGGCGATCCAGTTGAGCCTGCTGGAGCACCATCGGATTCTAAAAGAGTGGAAAAACCAAATATACCAAGTACTCCAAAGCCGAAAAGCATTAAGGTGAATAATCTAATTTTTTTCATATCGATAGCTTTTAATTAATATCAATAAATAATTTTAATCAATTGTAAATCAAAGGTATAAAAAAATGTTGAATTTCATTTTCGGATAATGGAAGACAAAAAAAGCCCATGCTATTAGCAATGGGCTTTAATAAGTTTAGATATGATTGAATCGAATTATTGAATAATCAGTTTTTCGATTAATCTTTCAGTTCCTTTTTGAATAGAAACTAAATAAGTACCTGAAGGGAGATCCAAATTAGATGAGATACTGTGCTCGCCAGATGTCATCATTTCATTTGCAATTACCTGAGTATATTTCCCAGCCAAATCAATGATTTGTATTTTCACTGCAGCATCCTCATTAAGATTGAAGTTTACATGTACCTCTTCAATAGCTGGGTTTGGGTAAACAGATAAGTTCAACTCATTCGTTAATTCAGTTAGATCTAAATTTTCTGAAATCGTGATATCCAAACTCTCAGTCACAGTAATATCTCCTGTAGTACCTCCATTATTATTGCTAAATAAAGCAGCAGTATAGATAGTAGCATCTCCTAAAGATGAAGTTGGAGCTGTCCATTGGTAACTCCATGAAATACTTCCGTCAGGAGCACTTGTTCCAGATCCGATATGAGTCGCATAGAAGTTATCTTTAATTTGCATATTGCTTCCTACAACTGCGAACGATCCAATTTTAGAATGATTTGAATTCAGTTCAATAGTTGATTCAAAACCAATTTTTGTATGTGATGGCCCATTTGCTGTTATCTTAATCTCATAGTTTTGTCCAGCAATTATTGTACTATCCATGTCTAGAACCTCAATGGTCAAACTTTGGTCAGAGATTGTTGGAGGATTGTTATGACAGTCTGTACATAGTCCACCGTTATCTCCTATTGAACCAGTTCTTGCAGATGGAGCTCCATTGCCAAAAAATAAGGTAGATGAACTAACTATTAATCCAAGCCCAGCAATAAATGCTGTGCGAAATAAAAATCGATTTGTTTTCATGAAATGGGGTTAAAGTGATTTTTCAAACATCTAGGCTTGATGCTTGTGGGAACAAATATATATAAAAATGATATATGAATTTACTGCATGTTAAATTAATAGCACAGATGGGTTTTTTTGTTATTTTTGTTAGGCTGCTAACTCATTAACTTAAATAGATTACATAATGGCTACAGATTTGTTTCAGGCTCCGGATTATTACCAACTGGATGAACTATTAACTGAAGAACAAAAAATGGTAAGAGACGCGGCTCGTGACTGGGTCAAAAAAGAAATCTCACCCATTATAGAAGAATATTGCCAAAAGGCTGAATTTCCACAACAGGTAAAAAGTGGATTAGGAGAAATTGGAGCTTTTGGGCCATATATTCCTGTGGAATATGGTGGCGCAGGCTTAGACCAAATTTCTTATGGGCTAATCATGCAAGAATTGGAGAGAGGAGATTCAGGAATTCGTTCCACAGCATCTGTTCAGTCATCTCTAGTAATGTATCCTATTTGGAAATTTGGAACAGAGGAACAAAGAAAGAAATTCTTGCCTAAATTGGCTACAGGTGAATTTTTGGGTTGTTTCGGTCTAACAGAACCAAATCACGGTTCCAATCCTGGTGGAATGGAGACTCATTTCAAAGATATGGGTGATCATTACCTTTTGAATGGAGCCAAAATGTGGATTTCCAATGCGCCGTATGCTGATGTAGCTGTAGTGTGGGCAAAAAATGAAGAAGGTAGAATTCATGGTTTGATTGTGGAACGTGGAATGGAAGGTTTTACTACTCCAGAAACTCACAATAAATGGTCGTTACGTGCTTCTGCAACTGGAGAGCTAGTATTTGATAATGTAAAAGTTCCTAAAGAAAATTTACTGACAGGTAAAAGTGGATTAGGAGCTCCATTGATGTGTTTGGATTCTGCAAGATTTGGAATTGCATGGGGAGCTATTGGTGCCGCAATGGATGCTTATGATACCGCCCTGAGATATTCAAAAGAAAGAATACAGTTTGGTAAGCCTATTGGCTCATTTCAATTACAGCAAAAGAAATTGGCTGAAATGATTACTGAGATTACGAAAGCTCAATTATTAACTTGGCGATTAGGAGTGCTTAGAGATGAAGGAAGGGCTACAACAGCTCAGATTTCTATGGCAAAACGAAACAATGTCGATATGGCAATGACTATTGTAAGAGATGCTAGACAGATGCTTGGTGGAATGGGGATTACAGGAGAATATTCTATCATGAGACATATGATGAATCTTGAATCTGTAGTAACTTATGAAGGTACTCATGATATTCATTTATTGATCACAGGATTTGATATAACTGGTTTTAGTGCTTTTAAAGACTAAAAATTTCAAAAATAAGTAATAAAAAAAGCCACTCAAATTGAGTGGCTTTTTTTATATTTGATATATTAAATAGAAGATAATGAGAGCTTTACTTTTATTTGTTTTTCTGATATCTTATATGTCAAGTCTTTTAGCTCAAACTGTAGAGCCTTTTTCGGGAGTGCCTCCTGTTTACCTAGCTACCCCTTTTTCCAAGAATATAGAAGGTAGTAAACCTGTAGCACCTAAAAAGAAGAAAAAGCATATAATGTTCTTCCTAGATGGAGCAAGTACCCAATTCTATAATTTACATGATGAATTGGATGCTAACTTCTTCATGCAGGGATTGAGTGCTCGTATTCATATTTTGTCAAAAGTAAAACTCCATACGGAGATTGGTGTGAATTATTTTGTTCCTGTTTCTTATAGACGGAATCTAAACAATGTGGATATAAGGAAAGGATTAGAAAGTAGTTATGGCTTCCATATCATTGAAAATTATTTTTTTAAAATTAAAAAGGACCTGTATTATCTGTCTCAGGGAATGGTGTTGCAATTTCAGGATATTGATTTTGGAAGTGGGCCTAATAATGAATTGTTAAACCAAGAAAATGCAAAGTCTTTTTATGTCCTTGGGATAGGAACTCATTTCCATAAAGCATTTTTCTTTGAAGCTCGCTATTTGTATGATTTCAACAGTGAAATGGCGATTATGCTTAATCTAGGTTATCGGCTGAAGGTGAAAATTAGATTTCGGAAATAATGAAAAAGATCCTTACCATTTGTTTCATTCTAATTGTTAGTACCTGCTACGCACAAAGGGACTATCACAAAGGACGTACCCGATATTTTCCACGAAGTCACCAGGGAGGTCCCTTGCTATGGTTAGAATTGGGACCAAGTTCTGTATTCGCAAATGTGATTGATAAATCAACTACATCAGCCAAGGCAATGCCAGCTTATGGTTTTGGAATGAGGTCCAAACAACTCCTAAATAGAACAATTTTCACATACGTCAACGTAAGTTTACTATCTACAGAGTCAAAGGATATTAGATTTGAAATTGATGGCCATGATAAGCTCTCTGAGCGGTATGACTTTGTGAATATTACAGCAGGGATTAGTTTTTATATGTTTGGGAATGATAAAACAAAATTTGCTTTCTCTCCATTGAGTTTTGGTATTGGAATCATGAGTTATAACTATAACTATGATTTTAGTAAACCATCCATTGAGGATGGAAATATACTAGGAACTAATTTCGGTTTAACATCTGTGACTTCAATTCATCTTAGGTTAAGTAAATTTTACTTTTTTGTTGAAGGAGAATTTTTCTCTTCTCTATCCAATGGAACTGTTTTTCATTTTATAGATACCGGTTCAGGTTTTGTTGGTGATTTCGAAAATAATTTTAAGCCAAGTTGGTATGCCGCCATGATTCATGTAGGGATCAGATATAATTTATAATCTAAATAGGTATTTTTACCCAATAGATTCAAAATGTGCTCATAATTTTTAATTTTCTTCTTCATCAGTCAAAAAAAAACTGTAAAATTGAGCCAAAATAATTTTAGCATGACTTTACTTACAAATGACGCTAGCGTATTGGGTTTATTATTCATGATCCTAGCCTTTATCTTTTATACTTCATCTAGTAAAAAGAGCTATTGGGTGAAATTTTATAAATATGTACCAGCACTATTATTGTGTTACTTTTTGCCTTCATTATTTAACTCTGCAGGTATAATTTCTGGAGAGGAATCAAATCTTTATTTCGTTTCTTCAAGGTATTTATTACCTGCAGCTTTGGTTTTACTTACGCTGAGTATAGATATCAAAGGGATTATTAACCTAGGGCCTAAAGCAATTATAATGTTCCTAACAGGGACTGTAGGAGTTGTAGTTGGAGGACCTCTTACTATCTTAATGGTGTCCTATTTTTCTCCTGATTTGGTTGGAGGTCAAGGAGTAGATGAGGTATGGAGAGGAATGGCAACCATTGCTGGTAGTTGGATTGGTGGTGGAGCCAATCAAACAGCTATGAAAGAAATGTTTGATTCGAGCGATAAACTATTTAGTGCCATGATTACGGTTGATGTACTTGTGGCGCAAGCCTGGATGGCAGTTCTTCTTTTTGGTGTTGGTAAACGAGATAAAATCAATGCTTTCTTTAAAGCAGACGATAGTTCTATCGAAAAGTTGAAAGAGAAAATGATTGATTTCGAAAAGAAAACAATGAGAATACCGAACCTAAATGATTTAATGATCATACTAGCAATTGGTCTAGGGGTTACAGGAATCTCTCATTATGGGGCGGATAATATTGCTCCCTTTATCGAGCAAAACGCACCTGAATTAAAGAAATTTAGTTTGACTAGTAAATTCTTCTGGTTAATTGTTTTAGCAACAACAGGTGGTCTGATATTGTCATTTACAAAACTAAAGACCTATGAAGGTGCTGGAGCATCTAAAATTGGTTCGGTATTTATTTATGTTTTGGTAGCGAGTATCGGGATGAAAATGGATGCACTGGCAATATTCGAAAATCCTGGGCTATTCTTATTAGGGGCTATTTGGATGATAATTCATATATTATTGATGTTTGTTGTGGCTAAAATAATCAAAGCTCCCTATTTCTTTATTGCAGTAGGTAGTAAGGCGAATATTGGAGGGGCTGCATCAGCGCCAATCGTTGCTTCAGCATTTCATCCTAGTTTAGCGCCAGTTGGAGTATTACTAGCCGTGTTAGGGTATGCATTAGGAACCTACGGCGCATGGCTATGTGCTATATTGATGCGAGGAGTTTCCTAATGAGTATATGATGAATACTTGTTTATAAGTTTAATTTGAAAGGTCTGTACACTATACAGACCTTTTCTGTATTTTAGTGATAAATTATAGCTAGCCATATCGGCTCAAAAGATTTACTGAGGAAAGCATGAATGATATCCTACAATCGGATTCTGAGTTTTATAACGAAGAGGAAAATATTGAATTTGCACTCCGTCCCAAGAGTTTCGATGACTTTACTGGACAGGCTAAAATAATTGACAATCTTAGGATTTTTACCCAGGCAGCCAATTTAAGAGAAGAAGCTATGGATCATGTTTTATTACATGGACCTCCGGGATTGGGTAAAACGACTTTGGCTTATATTATTGCCAATGAGTTGAATTCTAGTATAAAATTAACTTCGGGCCCCGTATTAGATAAACCAGGTGATTTGGCAGGTTTGTTGACCAACTTGGAAGAAGGTGATGTATTGTTCATTGATGAGATTCACAGGTTAAGTCCTGTTATTGAAGAATACCTGTATAGTGCAATGGAGGATTATAAAATCGATATAATGATTGAATCCGGTCCAAGTGCACGGTCTGTTCAAATTAGTTTGAACAAGTTTACGCTTATTGGTGCTACAACCAGATCAGGGTTGCTAACTGCTCCTTTAAGAGCCCGTTTTGGGATCAATGCAAGATTGGAGTATTACGATGCTAAATTACTGTCTTCTATTGTAAATAGATCTGCTCATTTGATGGAGGTGCCAATTGATAAGGAGGCAGCCATAGAGATTGCCGGAAGAAGTAGAGGGACACCAAGGATTGCAAATGCTTTGCTCCGTAGGGTACGTGATTTTGCTCAGGTAAAGGGGAATGGAAGAATAGATTTAGATATTTCTAGAAGTTCTTTAAAGGCACTTCAAATACATGATAATGGTTTAGATGAAATGGATATCTTAATCCTAAAAACAATTATCGAAAAGTTCAAAGGTGGACCTGTGGGAGTGGGAACAATAGCAACCGCTGTAAGTGAAAAGAATGAAACAATAGAAGAGGTTTATGAACCTTACCTTATACAGCAAGGATATATGATGAGAACCCAAAGAGGAAGAGTAGCAACTGATTTGGCATATCAACATTTAGGTATAGATAGAGCAAGTCAATCAGATTTAAATTTGTTTGATGCCTGAAAAAAGAAAAGAGGACTATGATGATAGTCCTCTTTTTTTATTTTTTATAAGTTGGCAAAAACTTCAGTAATTACGGAAGAATATTCTTTCCCAAATTCTTCTATACACCACTGTTTGAGTTTAATTAATTCTGAATTTTGAATCCATTCAGTTGATTTTCTTAATTCCTTCTGAAATAAGAAGGGGTCAAAACTTACCTTGGTAAGCACATCTTTGCACATCTCTAACATAGTCTTCTTCTTTGTTCTTCTCTATAAGAACGAAACTTTCATCCTTTTCTTGTTTTAAGAAATGTTAAAATGAAGTTTCAATATATTTTAAAGATAACTAATATTATTTTTTAATGCAAATTCGTTACTATAGCTTATAATATAAATTGAAAGAAAGGATCATATTAATAAGTCCTTTTTGATTGTAAATAGGGTTGGATGTATCCACAGAAGCGAATGGTATAACGGATCTTTGGAGCCTAGTGTCAATTGCGAAATGTTTGGTTAAAAGGTATTTATAACCAATAAAATAACTCAAATCCAGACTATTGAAATCTTCACTGGAATTTTCTTCTAGTCCATGTGTCACTGTGTTGCTTAATAGGCTGGCAATAGCAATACCTCCTTGTACAATAGATTTCTTATGGAATTCATATACAATATATGGACTCAATTCAATATAGTGTAATTGGATGTCAAAGGCTGTAGTAACGGCTGCTTTGGCTTTGGTACTACTTCCTTTTCCAATATAGTAGAGCTCTACACCATAGTTTAACTTGAAGCCTTTTCTGCTATACCGCCTTCCGCGACGTTTCAATTTCCTTTCAATGAACATTCCCAGCTTTAGGTTCGCTTGATCATATCCTTCCAGTCGGTCTCCGTCTATTTGACTTGCAACAAGACCCAGTACGATACCTCCATCAAAAAATTGAGCTTTAGCCATAGGGCTAAAGCTCAAAATCAATAGGGTAAATAATAAGATGAAATTATTCGACTTCGACATGGTTTTCTGCTACTTGAAGAATTTCAAATGTATTCTTATCGTAAATAAATGAGATGATTTTTAGGTTTCCAGCAACCCAGTCAGCTCCCTTAGTCAAGCTAATTCTTTGAGTGAATTCATCCGTAGAACTATAAGGAGATGCTCCAAGTGGTACTCCTAATGCTCCAAGTGGAGATTCTCTTAATACGTGATTGTGAATATAGTTGACATCAGTTACCGAACCATCCAATTGAGGTTGGTTGATCTCACTTTCCACAATAGCAGAATATACGATGATATCGGTATTATAATCAGTCAACATATCTACTTTCGTATCTATACAAAGAATTGCATCATCAGATTCTTGGTAGCGGGCCTGTACTTCTACATATGCAATTGCAGGCAAGTCTAGGGCAGCATTTACTGCTGGAGTCCATCTACTTCGTCCTAGGACGGTTTTCCCATCGTATTCTGTTCTATTGACCATCCCTGCTGGAAGACCACTAACACCAAAATTATCTGCTATCTCATCTCCTGATGGAGTAGTGAAATCATAGACAAAGGTTGGAGGGGTTAGTTTAGAGAAAACACCTGTCGGGTGAATAGCCATTACAATCACCTGTCCATTGTTTTCTTCTTCCAAAGTCGCTGCTGTTTCTGCAGCAGCAGGGCAATTGGGACATTGGTGTCCAGTGAAGTCCTCAACTAAGATATTTCTTTTTGGATTTTCTGGTGTAGGATCAAAAACAAATGGTTCACACCTTTCATCTACTGTTATTACTCTATAAAAATCCCCATCTATTTCTTCACAGCTATTAAATAAGACTGCTCCTGCAGCCATTGATAAAGCAAATACTATCTTTTTCATAATTTAGAAGCTTGTTGTTATTGTAACCGTAAAACCGTCCATTGCAGGTACCTCTCTACATACACCACCTACACAGAATAAACCAGCTCTTTGTTTACCGTAAGTTCCTTGAATTTTTGTTGTCCCCTTTGTATATCCAGCAGATAAAGAAGGGTAATTCAATTCCTTTTCATTCCCGTAGTTGTACAAAGATTGAACAGCAACAAAATAATGAGGAATAGTATATTCAACCAATCCCATTACCCAGTTTTTTTGATCCTGTTGAGTCCAAAGATGCTGAAGTTCACCACGAATACTTTTTCTATTTGGCAACCTGTATTTCGCCTCTAGGATTGCAGTGTTGGAAAAAATATGACTCTCTTTAGATTTAGTTCCTTGCTGTATATCATTGTTGTAGAAAGTATAGATATAAGACCCTGTCATTTTCAGTTTCTTATTTATCTTCTTTGACATTTCAAAAACGAATTCTTCAAAGAATTTATCTTTGTTTCCTAAAGAGTCAGTACCTACTTTAAAGTAGTCTGTTTTGTATCCTTCAGTCCCTCGGCCTCCAATATAATCCTTATGGATATTATATACATTAGAATATCCCATAGAGATATAAGCACCTGCAAATGCACCTCCTAAGAAGTCAGAAGATTTAGAGACTTTATAGTTTAAATCCACTTGCATTCCCATTTCACCATTTGGTATGGTAGCAGCAGGGTAAAGTGTTGCTAAAGCCCAAGCATGTTGTCTCGTTAGAGCAGGAAGGTAGTTGATGTTCAGGTTTTGGATAGATTCTGTTCTGTCTGAACGGAAATCCATATTGTCAATGTGTTTAGCGCTCAATACAGCTCCAAATCCTTTTTGAGTATAAGAGGCATTCATCAAAATTCCTGTACCTCTTTTATAAATCAAATTATTAGCGGTAGACGGATCTTGAGATTTTTCAACATACTCAGCATCAAAGGCAAATTTACCGTAATTGATAGCTAGTCTAGCGGAAATTGCAGCAACATTCTCTGGAAGGATAGCCAAAGTATCTAATCCTATAACCGTTGTTCCATTATCTTTTTGATATTTCCCCACAGCACTGAAGCCTAAATTAATTCTCATTTTGCTCTCTTCAAGAGGGCTGAAAATATCATTAAGACTAAATTCTCCATCCAATCCTCGTACAATACCAGGTCCTAGATCATAGAATAATCTCTGTTTCCCAATCAAACCTTTAAGGTAAACTCCGTCTTGAATCTTATACTTCACACGGATACCTTCCATAGCGTTGTCATAACCTAAATTCCTTTCTTCATAGGTACGGTAAATCATACCACTACCAAATTGATCATAGAAATTACCAAAGGTTACATCAATATTGTCGTTTTTGAATTGGACATATTTGTAAGTAAGACCACCACCTTCATATTCAGGTTGAAAACCTAACATTGGAGGATAGTAGTACTCATAACGAATCCCAGCTCTGAAATTTTGCCAATTATATTGGATATTTCCAAATCCATTCATTAGTAATAATTCAGGTGCTTCAGAAGCGCCAATACTTTTGTTTTCTTTGGAGGATTGTATGTCTACCTGGATGTTCCCGGATACACTTCCTTCATTGGATTGAGCGAAAACTTCAATACCAAAAAAGCAAGCCATAAGGCTTGCTAGGGCTATTTTTTTAACCATTTCCGACTTATTTAATCAGATTCTCTATTTCTTCGAAAAGTTCTTCCTCATCTCCTTCTTGGTAAGAAGTATGTTGCCAAACAATATTTCCTTCTCCGTCAATTAGGAATGTATGAGGGATAGCTCCAACGTTAAGAGCTCTTTTTAATTCTCCATTTGTGTCTAAAAGAATGTTGTAATCCCATCCTTTACCATTGGAATATGGCCCAACACGTCTTACAGCACGACTGTCGTCAATAGAAACAGCATAAATTTCAACACCTGTTTCTTCTTGCCATTCTTCGTAAACTTCCATAATAGCATCAAGTTCTTTAGCGCAAGGCTTACACCAAGTCGCCCAGAAGCTAATTACTATTGGTTTACCATCATTCTCAAGTGCAGACACATCTACTACCTGTCCTTCAAGGTTTTTTAAATCAATTTTAGGAAGTTTTTTCTGTGCAAAAACAGTTATCGAAATAAACATTAATGCAACTAGACTGATCCACTTTTTCATGTTTTTGTTTTTAAGGGCTATAAAAAATTTCCTTGTGAGAAATTTCCTTTCGCAAAATAGCCAAAATTTTCGCTCGATGCATATATGACAAAGGTTATGCCATGTTTAATAACCACTTATTTTTGTTAAAATGTGTTAATGCAATATACGTAAACTATCATTAAAACTTACTTCATGGCATAAAATATAAAATAAAAAGGGCTTTCTCCATACAGAGAAAACCCTTTTAAATGGTATAACTGGAGCTATATTATTTTATAATTAGCTTTTTTGAATGTGTATTATTTTCACTTTCTATCTGAATAAAATAGATTCCTTTTGACCAAGCTTCCGTGTTTAATTGATGTACAGATTGCGTTTGAACTTCTTTCTGATAGATAAGATTTCCAAGAACAGAATGTATCGTCAATCTTCCAAAATGGCTTTTCTCATCAAGAACAATATTTACAATACCAGAGCTAGGATTAGGATATACTTCAAAATTGGGCATGTTCAATTCTTCAGTAGATAAATGATAATCTACATAGAATCTTTGGCTAGTTCCGGCCTCGAATTCGTTTTCATTGAAAATGGTGTCACCTAGATGATTAACAACATGTACAAAGCCATATTCTTCACCATCAAAAATCCCATTTTCTATTCCATCACCAAAAGTATCTTCAATGATAAAACGATAGCAACCTTCAATCAAAAAATTTAAATCGAAGACATTGGTACTTATAGGCCAGTATTGTAAGCTTTCATAAATGATATCTCCAAATGGGTCCTCGATAAACCAAGTAGTTTCTTCGGGTTTGAAATCGGTGGAAACAGTTACAGTCATATTGGTTCCAGAAGCTGGAGCTTCCTCAAAATTCATGGTGAATGTATTATTCTCTAAATTAGTATCTGGCAAGTTATTTACAGAATCCAATCTAAATGTAATTTCTGTGAATTCCTCAATATCAGATAGGTCAAATTCTACAGTATCTATCGTATAGGGTTCTACATATCCAGTCCATGAAGTGCTTCCTTTTAAATCATTTCCTTCCCAAGCCGTTATTACCGCAGAAGTTAGATAGATAGAGTCACTATAATTTTGAATATACAATTCGCTTTTAAGGTTTCCATCGCAGTATTCTTCTTCACCAAAGTAGCTAAATATTTTCCCATCCATTTCATGTTCAGAAAGCTCTTCACATTGATCGGTTAGTGTCAAAATAAAACTAGTGTCATCAAATATGCTTCCATATCTAACCTTCCAAAGTCTATCTGGACAAATTATAATAAACATAGGTGTATTTATATCTGCACCGTATAATGTCCCCATTGGAGCTAAATCATCAATGATTGGGTAGGTGATATTGTAGTCGGAAATAAATTGGGTTTCTCCTCCATTTACAGTATCCATTTCAATCCCTAAATACACCATGCTGAAGTCACCTTCTGTGCCATAAGTGTCCTGAAGAATGTTCATTGCTTCTCTTGAATTTAATGATACTGGACTATTGACAGTGAAAAACTCTAATACTATAGTTTTTCCTTCATCTAGAATAGCATGAATATCATAAGGGATACCATTAATGTCCGTTGCCTCAAAATTGGGAGCGTATGGAGTAGATGGTTGTGCTAGTAGGTTTACACTAAAAAGGTGAAACAAAGAAATAAGAAAAATATAAAATGTCTTCTTCATGGTTTATCGTTTACTTTTCTCAAAGGTAACTATAATTGTTTAATTTCAAATAGTTAAATATGGGGTGGTTGAGGCAAAAAAAAAGACCCGATCCGTAAACCGGTCGAGTCTTTTGTATTTTACTGAATCATCAGTATTATTTTGCAACACTAAATGATTTAGTGATCACTTCTTTTCCAGTAGAAACGTTCATGAAGTATGCTCCATTAGAAAGGTCTGAAACATCTATCTTTAGGTCATCTCCTATTGTGTTAGTTTTTACAACTTGTCCTAGTGTATTTATTATCTGAACTGTATTTCCAATTAATTCTTGGTTGTCAATAAAGATTACATCAGAAGAAGGGTTCGGATAAACGCTAAATGAATTTGCAGATTCCTCTTCCAGTGAAAGGAAGACAGAATTAAAATAGAATGGAGTTAATGCTTCATCATTGAATATTGCATCTGAATTAAATACTTCAGTACCAGCACTATTTTTGATTGAATAACTTCCTTCACCATATCCAGAGTTAAATCCATCTCCATAAGAATCATATACCTTTAAGGAATGACATCCAATATTGCTTAATGTTAATGGGTGTGTATGAGTTTCAGTTCCAGTGGCTGATAATTGAGCATATGGGCCTCCACTAGCAATAGTTTGGCCATTTGTTTCGTCAATTACTTCCCAAGTGATTTCATCACCATATCTATCTTGAACAATAGTCAATTCGAAAGAAGGACCATCAAAATTGTGAAAATCCATTACTTTACTTAATTCATTATCTGTAAGGATATCATCACTAGTTGAGTTAACATTAGAAATAGAAATATTTAATGTTCCTGCTCCAGGTATGCTTGTAATTGCTGGTAGTTCAATGTCCAATTGTTTCTCGAAAGTAGAAAGTGAGCCAGTCCAGTTATATGTCTCCGGACTAAGTCCTTCATAACCATATTGGATAGTTGCACTTGTCATTTCATTTTCACCATTGTTTTTAATGCTGATTGAAATTGGAGCTTCTCCACATGCAGCATCTAAAGATACAGCACTCATCAATGTAGCATTGTTGCTTGGAAGGTTGGTATATTCAATAGTACCGTCATTCCCTGTGATGATTTCTTGCTGCCCTTCTGCTATAAATGCAATAATTTCAAAGTTACCTAATTCCATGTCAACATCACTGATGTCATCTGGAAGTATATAGGTGAATTGTCTAGTAACTGTAGTACCACTTGTAGTTGTAGTGATAGCTTCTCCCCACTGTCCAGTTAGCAAGTGTCTTAACATGTGACCATGGTCGTATTTACCATTGGATAAAATTTGATCAGGGTTGTAGCTTGAGGCTCCAGATTGTGGTCCTTCAATATGATCTTGTGTTAATGCAACATTTAAGTTTACAGAAGTCGGTCCGTCTGCAGTAAAGTACATTTCAACATCAACAATCATTTCTCTCGTCACGAAATCAATCGTTCCTTCTAGTGCAACATTCACATAAGAGGATTCAGATAAGATTGTATTAGCGTTTGCTTGCCATACTGATCTACTTAGTGCAGTAGCTGTATTTGGAGAGAATACATGTCTGTTTACCGTTCCTGATGGGTATCCAGTTAATCCTGTTTGGCCTGCAATTGCAGCCCCAAATGAAGTTCTAAAGTCTGGGTCTGCACCTTGAGGTGTAGCGTAACTACCTGTATGAATGTTTAATAAGAAAACATCATCAGGGTTAGCATCCTTTATTGTTTTAGCTTTTAGATGTCCGTCTGGACAAAATCCACAATAGATTCCTGTAAATTCTTCTAAAACAACATTTTTGTTTTCTGCAGTAGTACTTACTGGCAATTGCGCAAATGCCGTTGCACTTGTTGCTACTGCTGCTAATAGCGGTAAAAAATTTTTCATAAAATTCTGAAGTTAAAGGGGGGGTATTTTTTTAGTTTAGGTAATTTTTCGATCCTGAAACTATTGAAAATTAACAAAATACCAAAATTTTGTTCAGAATTTAGTGTTTAGAAAAGTGAATAATTTATGGTTTTCTATAAGATATTATAACTGTGATCCCTTTGTTAATGATTGGTTAACATAAATTAACATTACTTTAATTGATCTTCTAGTCATGGATTAGTTTCGATGAATGTTAGAAGCAAAAAAAAGCCTGTTCCGATAGATCGGAACAGGCTTCTGTATAATAGTATCTGGTTTCAGATTATTCTACAGTCACTTTTACATTGTGAGCTTTACCGTTGATAGTCAACGTAGAAAGGTACATACCTTTTCCGAATTTAGAAACATCTACACTGATAGTGTGGTTTCCTGCATCGTAAGAAGAAGTAGTAGTACTGTAAACAACTTTACCTAACATATCAACCATAGTCAAAGCAACATCTGCATTTGCGTTAAGCGCGAAATTGATGTTTGAAACTGCAGCAGCAGGGTTAGGGAATGCAGAAACTTCACTAGAAACAACAGTTTCCTCTATATCAAGAGCACAAGCATCAAGTACTGGTTGGAAGTCGTTTATGAACATACCAGTTGAGTATCCAACTGAACTGTGTATAACAGTAGAGTTAATAGGATCAGATTCGTTAGGGCAAATCATAACGAAGAATGGAATAGAACCAGAGTTCAATCCATGGCTGAAGCTATAATGAGAATACATTTCATCGTTTGTTGTAGAGTATTTGAACTTAGGATAAGTTCCACCCCAACCAAGGTTGTTCATGATAGCGTCAGTATTGTCTGTTGATTCAACAGTCAAACCAAATACCTCAAGATCATTTGCTCCTGAACCATTAGCTACATAGAATGAGTTCAATGCTGGAGTAGATGTTTCACAAGGAGTACACCATGAAGCGAAGAAGTCCAATACAACTGTTTTACCTGAAGACAAAAGAGCATGAAGCTCATGAGATGTTCCATCAGAATCAGTTAATGTAAAGTTAGGAACTGGTGCAGCAAATGTAAGTGTTCCAGATAATGTATTGTTGTCTGTGTTTGGATCAACACCACCGTTAACATTAGCAACAGTAGCAGAGAATGCTCCATCAACGATAGGAGAAGGAACAGATAAAGAAACTTGCGTTTGGTTTGAGCCACCGATAGCAACGTTTACACCAGTAACAGCTTCTGTAAAGTTAGCACCGTCATAACTCCAGTTGATATCGTAAGAAGTAATAGCGTTGTTACCAACGTTACCTACGGTGAAAGTCACAGTTTTGTTACCTACAATTAGATTATTCAAAGATGCTCCAGTCAATTCAGCATCGTTGTTTTCAGTTGCTTCAACAACTACATCTTCAATACCAACAACCAATTGGTCTACAGAGATATCGTGGAATGCCACATAGATCGTTTGACCTTCATATGCACTAAGGTCTAATTGGTAAGAATTCCAAGTACCAGGAACGATTTCAGAGGTAAGAGTAGTAGTGAAATCTGCAGTAGCAGTTCCAACTGTAGAAACTTTTACTTCAATAGTAGATGGGAATCCACTGTTGAAAGAAACAGCATCAAATTTTAAAGCATATCCACTAGTAGTACTAGATGGAATTACAAGAGCTGGAGTAATTAACCAGTCATCTGCAGTTCCAGGAGATGTATAATAAGAATTGTTGATTACAAAGCTTTCACCATTGTAAGAATAAGCATGCCATCCGTCAAGGATTCCTGTAAGTGATGAATGTGCCGCTAAGCCATCGCTATCAATTACTGTCCAAGTTGAAGGTAATCCTGAATCAAAGTCTTCAGATAAAATTTGTCCGAAAGCAGTACTTGTCATCAAACCAAGTCCTAAGACAGGTAGTAAAAATTTTTTCATCTTTTTGTGAATTAAAGGGTAATATGTTGAATTCCACAGAATTCTTTTAAACAAGGCCCTAAAGGTACTAATATTATTTAAAAGGTGAATCTAGTCTATGTTAAATATGAGGTGGTTGTATTGTGGAAATTGAAATAATGACTTCATTCATTCTATAAAAAACAGGTAATAGGAAGAGTTTTAGCGCTATTTTACTAGTGTTCAGGCGTTTGTTCTTTGTTATTTAATAAAAAGGAATAGTACTTTTATCGGAATACAATTTCATTACCTTTGCTAGTTAATATAAAGCGATCTTATGGATAAGTTCAAGAAGAAAGAGGCATTAGAATTCCACGCCAAAGGACGTCCAGGAAAAATAGAAGTTGTTCCTACAAAAAGTCACAGTACACAAAGAGATTTAGCATTGGCCTATTCTCCGGGGGTTGCTGAGCCTTGTTTGGAAATTGAAAAGCGTCCTAATGACGCATATAAATATACTGCAAAAAGTAATCTAGTAGCTGTAATAACAAATGGTACTGCTGTTTTAGGATTGGGAGACATAGGTCCCTTGGCTTCAAAACCAGTAATGGAAGGAAAAGGTTTACTTTTTAAGATATATGCAGACATTGATGTTTTTGATATAGAAGTCGATCAGAAAGATGTTGATCGTTTTGTTGAAACTGTTAAAGCAATTTCTCCAACTTTCGGTGGAATTAATCTAGAAGATATAAAAGCTCCAGAATGTTTTGAAATAGAAAGACGTCTGAAGGAGGAGTTGGATATTCCTGTAATGCATGATGATCAACATGGAACGGCAATTATTTCTGCCGCAGCCTTATTGAATGCTTTGGAATGTGTAGAAAAGAATATTGAGGATGTAAAGATTGTGGTGAATGGCGCTGGAGCAGCAGCTATTTCGTGCACAAGATTATATGTATCCTTAGGTGCATCGTTACGCAATATTATAATGTGTGACAGTAAGGGCGTTATCCATGATGGAAGAAATGACCTTACAGAGCAAAAATTGGAATTTGCTGGTAATACTGAGTTGAGAACGCTGGAAGATGCAATGATCAATGCTGATGTATTCATTGGCTTGTCCAAAGGGAATGTGCTTTCGGTTGATATGTTAAAGAGCATGGGACCAGACCCTATTGTATTTGCAATGGCAAATCCAGTCCCTGAGATTGACTATGATTTAGCAATCAAGACTAGAGAAGATGTAATCATGGCTACTGGTAGGTCTGATCATCCTAATCAAGTCAATAATGTACTTGGATTCCCATTCATATTTAGAGGAGCATTGGATGTTCGTGCTACAAAGATCAATGAGGAAATGAAATTGGCAGCTGTAAGAGCTATCGCAAGAATGACCAAAGAGATGGTCCCTGAAGAGGTATTGATAACTTACGGTGAAAGAAGTCTAGTTTTTGGAAAGGATTATATTATTCCAAAACCAAATGATCCAAGATTGATTTCAGAGGTAGCGCCAGCCGTGGCGAAAGCTGCAATAGATTCTGGTGTAGCCACGCTTGAAATAGAAGATTGGGATAAGTATAAACATGCGCTTAATAAGCGAATGGGGCGTGATAATAAGTTGATGCGAAATGTAATGTCTATTGCACAAAGGCACCCAAAACGAGTGGTCTTTGCTGAAGCGGATAATTACAATGTGTTAAAAGCAGCACTTATTGCAAAAGAAGAAGGAATCGCCGAACCAATATTATTAGGTAGAAAGGATAAAATTCTTTCTATGATAGAAGAAAATGGCTTTGACTTTGATGAGCCTACTATTATTGATCCTAAGAGTGTCGAAGAAGATTCAAGAAGAGAACGTTTTGGAGATATTCTTTGGTTAAGCAGAAGAAGGAAAGGTTACACTCAATACGAAGCGCATAGAAAAATGCGTGAACGTAATTACTTTGGTGCCATGATGGTTAATATTGGAGAAGCTGATGCTATGATCTCTGGTATTACTAGAAGTTATCCAGAGACTATACGTCCAGCAATTGAAATTATTGGTTTGGAGAAAGATGCGAAACGACTGGCTGGTCTATATGTTATGATCACCAAGAGGGGACCAATGTTCTTCGCGGATACCACTATTAATATTAACCCTAATGCAGAGGAATTAGCAGGAATTGCTTCTTTGGTGGCTGATTCTGTTAAGCGATTGGGTATTGATCCTAAATTAGCAATGCTGTCCTATTCTAATTTCGGCTCAACCAAAGATGCCAACACGTCAAAAGTACAAAAGGCAGTACAAATATTGCATGAAGAAAGGCCAGATTTAACAGTAGATGGGGAAATTCAAGCCAACTTTGCTCTAGATAGAGATAGCTTGAAAGAAAACTTCCCTTTTTCTAATCTGGTGGACAAGAAGGTAAATGTATTGATATTCCCAAATCTAGAAGCGGGAAATATCGCTTATAAGCTGCTTCAGAATTTAGGAGAGGTAGAGGCAATCGGACCTGTTGTATTAGGTTTGAAAAAGTCTGTTCACGTATTGCAGATGGCAAGTGAAGTAAAGGAAATAGTAAATATGGTTGCCTTAGCGGTAGCTGATGCACATTATAAAAGAGATAAATAATAGTCTTATGATTCATTATTTAAATGGAGAGATAACAGAATTAACACCTACTTCGGCCATCGTTGAATGTGCCGGAGTGGGATATTTTGTCAATATTTCATTAAATACCTCAGAGGTATTACAAGGGAAAAAGGTGACTCGTCTATTGACTAGCCAAATTATTCGTGATGATGCTCACTTATTGTTTGGTTTCCATAATAGCGATGAGAGAATTTGTTTTCACTTGCTAACTTCAGTTTCTGGAGTAGGAGTCAATACAGCAAGGATGATTTTATCAACCCTAACTCCTTCTAATGTGAAAGAGGCAGTACTAAGCGATGCAGTTACCGTTTTTAGTAAAGTGAAAGGTATTGGAGCGAAGACAGCTCAAAGAATTATTGTAGATTTAAGAGATAAGGTACTTAAATTAGATATAGATTCTACAAATTCGACAGCAGTAAACAATAGAAATAAAATTGAAGCGTTATCAGCCTTGGAGGTACTAGGTTTTAGTACAAAGATAGCAGGTAAGGCTCTAGATATGATCCTCAAAAAGGATTCAGAATTATCAGTTGAGATTCTGATTAAGGAAGCTTTAAAAAGATTATAAAGATTAGATTCTGATTAGTTGAATCGTTCTATTTTATAAGTTCAATGAAGAACAACATATTTTATATATTTTTTCTGGTTTGTGTTAGTTTCTATACTGGCGCTCTGGCGCAAGATTCTACCTTGATCAAATCAAACATAGATAATCCCGACAACTTCACGGAGGAAATTATTTATGATGATGAGGACGGAACCTATGAAATAAAAACCAATGTAGGCGATGACGTTGAAGTTGGGACCAGTACTGTATATGAATTTGAAGAATATAAAGAACTAAGACTACAAGAATTGATGCGTCAATATTGGCGAGATCAAAATAAGACTACTTCCGTAGACGAGGAAGACGGATTGATTCCAAGTGTTAAGTTAAATAAGCCGCTTTTAGGAAAGATTTTCGGATCCGACATTATTGATATTAAAGCGCAAGGGTCTGCAGAAATAGATTTTAAAATTAACCACCTATTTAGAGATGATAGGTCTATTCCGGAAGCATTAAGAGGGAACACTTCTTTTCGATTAGATCAGGATATCCAAGTTAACGTTGTAGGGAAAATTGGAGATAAGCTTCAATTGACCATGAAGTATGATACAGACGCTTTATTCTCATTTGATAATGAAATGAAGTTGGGGTACACTGGTGAAGAGGATGAGATATTGAAAACCCTAGAGCTGGGTAATGTAAGTCTACCTTTAACTGGAACACTAATTACTGGAACACAAAGTTTATTTGGGGCCAAGACACAATTGCAATTCGGTAGAACCACAGTGACTGCTGTATTTTCAGAACAAAAATCAGAAACAAACAATGTTCAGCTTGAAGGAGGAGGGCAGAAAAATGAATTCGAAATTCAAGCCGACAAGTACGATGAAGATAGGCACTATTTTGTAGGTAGGCATTTCTATGAGGCATATGATAACGCCCTTTTGAATATGCCTTTTGTGAATTCTCCAGTAGAAATTACAAAAATGGAGGTCTGGATAACCAATACAAAAGCCGATTTCAATAATGCGAGAAACATTCTAGCATTGACAAATCTTGGTGATGATCCAGAAAATCTACTTGCTTTCCCAGACAATACGAATAGTCCACTAGATCCTAATCTATTGACCAATAATCCGCTCTACCGAAATATTTTCGAGGTAGAGACTGCTGCAACTTCAGACGGTTATAAGCCTATAACTGATTTCGAGCGTATTCAGGACGCTCGAATGTTGAGAACCAACGAATATAGCTTCGATTCCAAGCTTGGATTTATATCACTAAATCAAAGACTTAGAAATGATGAAATTCTTGCGGTAGCTTATCAATACACTGCTGGTGGAGAAGTACATCAGGTAGGGGAATTTTCTAATGATGTAAATGCTCCAGGTGTTCTTATTCTAAAATTATTGAAAGGATCTACGGTTGACATTGATCACCCTACCTGGGACCTAATGATGAAAAACGTTTATTCTCTAAATGCATTTCAGGTGAATCAAGAGGATTTCGATTTAAACATCATGTACAAGCGTCCTGAAACGGGGAATCCAATTCGATTTATTCCAGAAAAAGGTATAAGAGAAAAACAACTTATCGAAGTGATGAACTTGGATAATTTAAATGAAAATGGAGATATTGGGAAGGATGGATTTTTTGATTTTATCTCTAATCCGAGACTGACTATAGATCCAAAGAAAGGTAGAGTTTATCTTCCCTCAGTTGAGCCTTTTGGTGTAAAAGGTCTCCAGAGGTGGATGTTGGAAAATGGTATTGAACAGGCTGTAATAGATAAATACCTCTATCAGGAATTGTACGATAATACCAGTTCATATTTACAGGATAAACAAGAGAACAATAGATTTCTTTTGATGGGATCTTATAAGTCTGAGTCTGGTTCGGAAATTTATTTGAATGCCTTCAATTTGCCTAAAGGTTCTGTAAAAGTGACACAAGGAAGTGAAACGTTAACAGAAGGAGCAGATTATATAGTAGATTATTCTTTAGGAAGGGTGACTATTACCAATGAAAGTAAATTGAATGCAAGCACACCTATTAATGTATCCGTTGAGAGTAGATCACTTTTTAGCTTTCAAACCAAAAGATACATGGGGCTGCATGTAGATCATAAAATATCAGAAGATTTGGTATTTGGTGGAACAGTTCTGAATTTAAGGGAATCTCCACTAACTAATAAAATCAATTACGGTGAAGAGCCAATCAACAATACCATTTGGGGTATAAATGGATCCTACCAAGGGGAGTCTGGTTTCTTAACTAGATTAGTGGATAAGCTCCCGTTGTTGGAAACCAAGGAGAAGTCAAACTTCTTTATTAATGCAGAGTTTGCTCAGTTTCTTCCTGGTCATCCAAATATCATCGATATTGATGAGGGAGGAACAGCTTATATTGATGATTTTGAAAATGGTCAAACAGAGATTTCATTATTGTTCCCTAGGTCTTGGAAATTAGCAAGTGTACCCTTGGGAGTTGATTCTACGGATGGGAAATTTCCAGAAGCAGCACTTTTCGATAATATACGGTCTGGATTTAACCGTGCTAGTCTGAATTGGTACCAAATTGATGATTTATTCTATGGTATAAATGCCCCTAGTAATATTGAAGATAACGATGCGATCTTGGAAGATCCTTATCAAAGGGATGTGAGAATTACAGAAATCTTCACTAATAAAGATTTGGCTAGTTTCGAATTAAACAGATTGCGTCCATTGAATCTTACTTTTGATCCTGAACAGCGTGGAGAATACAATTATGATGTTGAAGCAGTGCCTGGGATTTCAGAGGGTATATCTGCTGATGGAAAATTGAATGCTCCCGAAACTCGTTGGGGTGGAATGATGCAAAAAGTACGTACTACGGATTGGGAAGAAGCAAATATTGAATTCATTGAATTCTGGATGATGGATCCTTATTTAACGAATCCAGACCACGAAGGAGGGAACCTATATATAAATATTGGAAATGTATCAGAGGATATTCTAACTGATGCTAGGAAGTCTTTTGAAAATGGGTTACCAACATCAGATAATCTTGCTTCAATGGATACTACAGATTGGGGATTGGTTTCCAATTCTCAATCCATTATTCGAAGTTTTGACAATGCTAATGGTGCTAGTCAAGATGTCGGTTTTGATGGGTTAAATGACGAGCAAGAAGCTGAATTTGTGCCTGGAGGTGATGGAGGATTTGAGAAAAGTTATCTTCAAAGGTTGTTGGAAACGCACCCGGGCTCTGTGGCTCATTCAAATGCATTAGAAGATCCATCAAAAGATAATTATGAGTTTTATTTATCTGATAATTTTGATGCTGAAGGAGCTGATATCACAACACGATATTCTAGGTATAATGGAACAGAAAACAACACCTTCAATTCCTTTTCAGGTAACGGATCTAGAATTCCAGATACAGAAGATGTAAATGACGATAATACACTGAGTAGTAATCAGAGCTATTATCAGTACGAAATAGATTTACATCCTGATATGTTAAATCCAGAGGATAATCCACATATTGTTCAGGAGATAAATAATGTGGGTCCTAATGGTCAAACCAACTGGTACTTATTCAGAGTGCCGATTTCAGAATATCAAACTAAATTTGGACCAGTAAATGATTTCAGGTCTATCCGCTTTATCCGTATGTTTATGCATGGCTTTAAAGAGGAGGTTACGCTGCGTTTTGGAACATTGGATATGGTTCGAGGAAACTGGAGAAGATATACACAAGCGTTTGCAGAAGGGGAAAGTGTTGATCTTGATGCAAGTCTAGTTGTTTCTTCTGTAAATATAGAAGAGAATGGGAAAAGAGAACCCGTAAATTATGTATTGCCTCCAGGTATTGAAAGGGAAATTCTTCAAGGTGCTTCTTATGCTTCGGCTCAGAATGAGCAGTCCTTGTCTCTTAGAATTTGTGATTTAGGGGAAGGATCTGCAAAAGCAATATTTAAAAACATTGGTGTTGATTTAAGGAATTACAAGCGCATGAAAATGTATGTGCATGGTGAATCCTTAGAAGATGAAATGACGCAGTCTGGAGAGCTTCGTTTATTCCTTCGTTTGGGCTCAGATTATACACAAAACTATTACGAATACGAACTACCAATAGAAATGACACAATGGGGAGATAACAACCCAAAGAGTGTATGGCCAGACGCCAATATCGTAGACATTTCCTTTGATCAATTAGTAGATTTAAAGTTAAGTAGAAATAGTGCTATACGATCTACTACCAACGATCCAGATCCAGTTGATTTTACAACGAAGTTTGAAAAAATATTAGCAGACGGTAAAAAAGCTTATATCAAAGGAAACCCTAATTTAGGAGATGTTAGGTCTATTATGATTGGGGTTCGTAATACATCAGAAGACGGTGATAAATGTGCTGAGATTTGGGTAAATGAATTGAGATTGACAGATTTTGAGCAAGAGTCTGGCTGGGCCATGAAAGCTGAAATGAAGACAAAACTTGCGGATTTTGCTGATTTGAATATCAATGGTGGTTACAGAACGGATGGTTTTGGTTCTTTGGAACAAAGTATGAGTGAAAGAGGATTTCAAAATGTTCTTGATTTTGGTTTCAATACTACAGTACAAATGGGGGATTTATTCCCTGAATCTTTTGGAGTACAATTACCTGTTTATTATGGTGTAAATAGTGTAGTGAAGAAGCCCAAATACAATCCTTACGATCCAGATGTGAAATATGAGGACGCTCTTGATGCGGTAAGTGGTTCTGATCGAACAGAGTTAAAAGAGAAAGTGGAGGATAAGGTTGTTTATAAGAGTTTCAATATTTCTAATATTAAGATTGCTCCTAAAAAGAAGAATGGGAAAGCTCGTTTCTATGATTTGAAAAACCTGAATGCTTCTTATTCTTTTACTGAAATGGAAGCGAACAATGAGGATGTTAAAAATCATATTGAGCAGAATTATCAGGGGACCTTAGGTTATAGTTATAATTTTAGTTCGAAAAAGATTCAACCCTTCAAGAAAACAAAATTATTCAGATCACGCTTCCTAAGACCAATAAAGGAATTCAACTTTTATCTGATGCCAAAGAGCATCTCGTTTGCCAATACGGTAGTTCGAGACTTTAAAGAAAAACAAATACGTACGATTAGTTATTTAGGAGAGGATCCAGAAGATGCTTATGAGTTCGATCCTATATATACTCAGAACCTTAATTTTACTCGTAATTTCAATTTGAAATACGATTTTTCAAAATCCTTGAAATTTGCATTTAGTTCCAATCAGAAATCTCGATTTGATAATGAATCAGATTCGGGTAGAACGGCTAATAGTGATGTTTGGAAAGAGGTTTGGAGCTTGCGTCAAGGAAATACTAGAACCTACCATCATTCATTCAATGGGACCTATGAATTGCCTCTGAAGTATTTTCCTTGGACAGATTTTGTGAAGGTAAACCTAAAGTACAATGCTACTTATGATTGGATCAAGGGGACACTATTTGCTGAAGATGATGTAGATTCGCCGAGTTATGGTAATACTATTCAAAATACGGCTGATCAGGAAATTAGGATAGGACTAACGATGGATAAGCTCTACAAGAAAATTCCATTCTTGAAAAGGCCATATAAAAGGAAGTCTAGATCACGGAAAAGTACTGTAAAAAGGAAAGGTGATAAGGACGATAAAGAAGATCCAGAGAAGAAACAAAAATCCAAGAAGTCGTCCAATAGTGCATTAGATGTTATCGCAAGGCTATTGACATCGGTGAAGAAAATTGATGTTTCATATAAGAAAACACAAGGAATAACCTTACCTGGTTTTCTTCCTAATTCTAGCTTTATGGGGCAGGATGGTACAAACATTTCAGGTGTAAGGCCAGGGTGGAGGTTTGCTCTTGGTGATCAGGCGGGAATTAGATCTACAGCGGAGACCGAGGGTTGGATAGTAGAAAACAATGAATTAAATTCTCAATATGCTAGATTGTTTGGAACTACATTAAGCTTGAAGAGTACTGTTGAGCCGATTAAAAGATTTAAAATAAACCTGACTGCAGAAAGATCGTATAGTTTGAATACCTCGGAGTTTTTCAGGTATGAAGATGAGTTGTTTGAGGACTTAGTTATTCAGAATAAAAGTGAAACGGGGAACTTTAAAATATCTATCAATTCTATGCGTACGTCTTTCAAAGATATGGACGACATGTATACCGACTTCTTGGCCGAGAGAAAAATTATTGCAGAGAAAGTTGCGCTAGCAAAGACGGGGACATTAGACAATATGGATAGTGATGGTGATTATCCAGTTGGATTTAATGGAACTTCACAGGAGGTGTTAATTCCAGCATTCTTGAGCATATATGGAGGGAAGTCTACAACGGAGGCTTTGACTAGTGTTGGTGATCTGAAAGATATGATTCCAATTCCTAATTGGACGGTGAGATATGATGGTCTTAAAGATTGGAAATTGTGGAAAAAGAAGGTGAGAACCATAAGCCTTTCTTCAGGATATAATTCATCTTATACTGTAGGGTCTTTCTCTAGAAATTTATTATTTGACCCCTTAATCGCTGGGGATAAAGCTTACACTTATGTGTTTGATGATCAAGGAGAAATTGATGTGTCTGGTGAAGGTTTTGATGCTAGTGGGAACTTTGTAGGGGAATATCAAATTGCTCAAGTTTCTATTCAAGAACAATTCAATCCTTTGATTAAGATAGATGTGACCTTGAAGAATAATTTCACTTCAAGAATCGAATACAAGACTAGTAAGACAATGACTCTAAATGTAAATAGTAGTCAGTTACTAGAAGAGAATTCAAGGTCTTTTGTTGTTGGTTTTGGATATAAGATTAACGATATTAAACTGTTTAAAAAAGCAAAGTCGAAAAGTACTGTTCCAAGAACATTAGACTTCAATTTAGATATTGACTTTAATTATTCCAAATCACTGATTAGGAATATTTTTGACGAGACACAACAAGTAAATAGCGGGAAAGAGCAGTTGGGTATCAATGCATCGATGAATTATATTATCAATGAAAAGATCAGTGCTAATATCTATTTCAATAGGAATGCTTCTGAGAGTTTTGTCTCAACAAGTTATCCTTTGACAGATACTAACTTTGGATTTAAACTTAGATATTCATTAACTCAATAATTCTTAAAGTATTTTTAAGATAAATCCATTTGAAAACGTAAATTTGACAAAAATTCAATTTCGATGAACATACCAGAAAATCTTAAGTATACCAAAGACCACGAATGGATTCGTGTTGAAGGAGATACAGTTGTTATTGGAATCACAGATTTTGCTCAAAGTGAATTAGGTGATATCGTTTATGTAGAGGTAGAGACAGAAGGAGAAACACTAGACTTTGAAGAGGTGTTTGGATCTGTAGAAGCTGTGAAAACAGTTTCTGACTTGTTTATGCCAATTTCAGGAGAAATCGTAGAATTCAATGAAGAATTGGAAGATGCTCCAGAAAACGTAAATCAATCACCATATGAAGATGGTTGGATGATTAAAGTAAAATTTAGCGATGCTTCTCAATTAGAAGAACTGATGGATGCAGCAGCTTACAAGGATCTTGTAGGTGCTTAATCTAATCGTTATAGATAAAAAAATGCTCCCAGCCTGGCTGTGGAGCATTTTTGTTATTATAGGCAGTTTAACGCCTGCTGAATCACTCCCACAAGGCTTGGGGCAGCTTTCAGATAAAGGGATTCATTTTTTTCTACACTTTTTGGTTGCGCTTCTTACTGCTATTGGTCTAATGAAGGTCAATCAAATAAGAGGGCGATACGTCCCTATTATTGCTGTTGCAGTTTTGTATAGTATTCTGTTAGGTTCGATATTAGAATTACTTCAAGCTTATGTTGTACCTGGCAGGCATGGTGAGTGGTTAGATTTTACTTCCGATGCAATAGGTGCTATATTATCTATTCCTTTGATTGTATTATACACGTATAAGTGCGTTGACTAAAATACAATAATGTTTCCTGTTTTTCCATTCCTCTTTAATGTATTCCTATACTAAGGTCTTGACTATTTCGTTATTAGGATAAAGGCTAATAATTTTATTAGTTGAATATGAACCCTCATTAATATTCAATTTATGCTAGAAAAAAAGAACCCTCAAAAGAATTTAGAAAACAAGAGATGGACATACTTGTTATTTGGACTTGTCTTATCCTTAGGATTTTCATTGGCAGCTATTAATTGGAAGACATCTCCAAGTGTCACATCATTTACTTATGATCAAGTTTTTGAGGAGAATGATGATATAGTGATTCCGATCACCGAGATAAAGGTGAAGCCAATTCCCCCAAAAGTTATCCTTCCAGAGAAAATTGAAATTATTGAGAAAGACATTCCATTATCAGAGGTAACTCTAGAATTTGATGATTGGGCAGATGATGATTTTGTAGAGATTGATGATCCTGAAGACGAGACCGTAGATGAGGTCATTTCATTTGTGATGGTCTCATATAAACCAGTATTTCCAGGTTGTGAATTAGTTTCCAAAGAAGAATTAGGCTTGTGTTTTCAGCAGCAGGTATTGGCAGATATCTCAAGAAAATTTAAGTATCCAGCAATTTCTTTGGAAATGAATGTTCAAGAAAAAATATATGTCAGCTTTGAGATAAGTAAAAAAGGTAAAGTGAGGAATGTAAAGGTGGTAAAAGGAAATGATCCCGACCTAAAAAAGGAAGCAGTTAGATTGATTAAGTCACTTCCAGATATGAGACCAGCCTATCAAGGCGCAAAACCAGTTGCAGTAAGTTTTACCATTCCTATTTCCTTTAGTTTGAATTGATCAGTAATTAACCTTTGATTAAGAATGTTTAAAGATGAAAAGTAGAAACTCTTTTGGTATGGTTTATGCTTTTAATCTTAAATAGTAGTACATTATTCTGGTCAGCATGAGCTGTAATTAGTGTGATTGCTAATTGATGAAGAATAAGTATGATTTTTCTTTCACTTAATTGTGAATAATGGAATTGTCTAACTAGAAAAGCATAGATAGATACCCTTTACAGGAAGAAAAATAATCGAAATAAATCGATGCTATACTTTGTCTTGTCTTTTTTTTTAATAAATTCGTGCAAATAAATAAATAATTCCAAGGACCATGCTGGAGAAAAAGAATCCTAAAAAAGATTTGGAACGAAAGCGTTCAACATTTTTGTTGATTGGTTTGGCGGTTGCCTTAGGAGTTTGTTTAATATCTATCAACCACAAGTTCTATGAACCTAAGACTTTAATGGATCTTGGGGAGCTTCAAGTAGAGGATATTGACGAAGAGGAAATCACCATTACTGAACAAGAAAAAAAACCACCACCGCCACCACCACCGCCACCACCACCGGTGATTACGGTAGTAGAGGATGATGAAGTGATTGAAGAAGAGCTGGAGATCCTAGACGTAGAAGCGGATGAAGAAGACGAAGTCGAAATCATCGAAGAGATTGATGAAGAAGTAGACGAAATTATCAATTTTGCTGCTGTTGAAGACAAGCCTATCTTCCCTGGTTGTGAAGGTGTACCTAAGGAACAAAGGGTAGCATGCTTCAATCAGAAGATGTTTAAGGAGATTAGCAAAAACTTCGAATATCCTGCGATGGCCAAGGAGATGAATATCCAGGAAAAGGTTTACGTGGAGTTCGTTATTGGTAAAGATGGTAAAATCTCAAATGCTCGAATAGTTAAAGGATCTGATCCAGATTTAAAGAAAGAAGCATTAAGATTGGTTAACCTATTGCCGGCATTACAGCCAGCGAAACAAAGAGGTAAACCAGTTCGTATAAAGTATACAGTTCCAATTAAATTTAAATTGAACTAAAAAACATAAAAAAAGCCCCTATCAATACTGATAGGGGCTTTTTTTTTTGTCATAATTCCAAACTTGTAATTGTCTGTAAAAACCGGTATATTCGTTAGATACAGGATAATAGAATTAAATATGAAAAGAAAAGTAAATCAATGGTTGAAATTTTTGATAATAGTAATATTGTTTCAAAGCTGTATACCTTTGAGTGAAACAGTATATCTGCAAACGGAAAGAAACCAAGAGAGTCAATCCTATATATTAAAGCACGAAAAGTTTATTGTTGGCTATAATGATATACTTTTTGTAACCGTTAAAACAATAGATAGTGATGTGTTGACGAATCCTATGTTTAATGCTGGTTATGCAAATGAAGGTTTGTTCTATCTAACGGGATATACTGTTGATGATAAGGGATATATTGATTTACCAATAATTGGAGAAATATATGTCTTCGGGAAGTCAATAAAGGAAATTATAGAGAATATAAGTGAACGAGCAAAGAATACATATAAAAATGCCGTTGTCACGGTAAAACCAAGCGGTGTCCAAGCGACTATTTTGGGAGAGGTTCGTAGGCCTGGAAAGTATACTTTTTATGAGAATAATGTGACCATTTTTGATGTCATTGCAAAAGGGGGGGATCTTACTCCTTTAGGTGATCGTAGAAAGATTAAAATTGTCCGTAGAGCGGATGATGAGGTAAAGGTATATTATGTTGATTTAACGACTCAGGCTATCTTTACATCGGATTTTTACTTCATTCAGCCGGGAGATGTTGTATATATACAGCCGTTACCAATGAAGAGTTGGGGAATAGGGATTAATGGTGCAAATACTGTACAGATAATGTTCTCAATATTAACATCAACACTTCTTTTGGTTAATTATTTGAATAATAATTAAAATAAAACGTATGCATGTAGATAATAGACCAGTAGGTAAAGAAAAATCTTTAGTGGAAAAAGTAGATCTAAAGTCTATTTATGCCAAAATTTTAGGGAATTGGAAACTTTTCAGTCTTTCCCTTATTGTTTTTCTAACTATTGCTGAGTTTAAAAATCGATATGCTTCTGATATTTATCAATTAGAAACAAGTATCCTTATTTCACCTGATAAAGTGGTGGATAATGCAGCTCAGGACCTTTCTAAGAAAATGATAATTACAAGACCTAGGGAGTTTTTTCTGAACGAAGTGGAAGTGATGAAATCCAAAGAGATGACCCAAAAGGTGATTGATCAATTGGACTTTGAGGTTTCTTATTTCAAAAAGGAGAAATATAAATTATCAGAACTTTATGATGAATGTCCCTTTTATGTTGACTTCAATTTGACAGATGTTCAATTGTTGAATATTGAATTTAACGTAGTAATTATAAATGAGGAAGAATATAAGTTGTCTATAGCGCTACCTGAGGTGGTGAAAGGGTATAATTATACAACGCGTAATGTTCAGTATTTCAATTCTAATATAAGTCTAATCGAAGGGGTCTACCGCTTTGGTGAATTGGTGGATCATGAATTATTAAATTTCAAATTGGAGCTTCGCCCGAGTGTTAATTTTCAGCGTGATGAATATATATTCAGATTCCATGATTATCGCTCTTTAGTGCTTCAATACAATGCTTCATTATCTAGTAAGGCAGTGAAAGATGCCTCTGTACTGAAGTTGAATATGGTAGGTCCAAACAAAAGAAAAATTGCCAATTACTTAAATACCCTAACTTCAATTTATATTGATGAAAGTACAAATGGAGAACGAGATGAGTCCAAACGTACCATGGATTTTATTGAAGGGGAATTGGGGAGAATGAGTCTTAACCTAAAGCAATCAGGAGATGACCTGTCAGATTTTCAAGAGACTAGTGGGGTTGTTGATTATGGTTTTGAATCAAAGGAATTGCTTAGGAGAAAAGAAAAGTACGAAGATCAGTTGTTAGAATTGAATAATGGATTGGCTTATTTTCAAGGGATATCCACTTATTTAAAGCAGAACAACGATTATACTAATTTAATTGCCCCATCTGTTGCAGGAATAGAGGATCCATCTTTGATTTTATTAAGTGGGAAACTGCATAATCTTGGCTTGGATAAAGAGGAGTTAACAAGCTCCAAAAGTCTAGGGCACCCTGAAGTTATAGCGATTCAGGCTCAGATAAATAACACCAGAGATGCCTTGCTTGAAAATGTGACCAATTTGATTGGAAATACTAAGCGAAATATCTGGATCATTCAATCAAAGATTAATACCTTAGCAAAGGAAAAAGAAGACCTTCCAACAATTCAAAAAGGGATGCTTTCCAAGGAGCAAGATTTTATGATTGACAATAAAATGTATAGCTTCCTTTTGGAGAAAAAATACCAAGCTGGAATGTTGAGAGCTGCCATCGGGTCACAGCATAAAGTGATAGATCAAGCAATAGATATGGGTTACGAGCCGATTGGCCCAAAGAGAAAGTTGAATTATATTATGGCTTTCCTTATTGCTATGGTACTTCCTCTAGCTTATGTGTTTACAAAGGAGTATTTCAGAAATACAATTTTGATTCCAGAAGATATTGAAAACTTGACCAATGTGCCAATAATTGGGACTGTTGCAATGGATATTTCGAAAAAGGATTTACCTGTCATTGCACAGCCCAAATCCAAACTATCGGAATCGATAAGAGGAATTCGAACGAATTTGAATTACTTAACGAAAAACAAGGAGCAGCAAACAGTAATGTTTACCTCCAGTTTATCGGGAGAAGGAAAGACGTTTATTTCTATCAATTTGGCTTGTATGTATGGGATTTCTGGAAAGAAAACCCTTTTGATAGGAGCGGATTTGAGAAAGCCTAAGATTTTTAGAGAATTTAATCTAAATAATGAATTAGGTTTAAGTAACTATTTAGTGAATCAAGCCAAGCTTGAGCAAATAATCAATGAAACGGAGGTGGAGAATTTGGACGTTATTCTTTCTGGACCTGTTCCTCCAAATCCAGCCGAATTATTGGATTCGCAAGAGTTCAAAGATTTGATTGAAAAGTTAAAAGGCACCTATGAGCGTATCGTTATTGATACTGCTCCTATGGGAATTGTTGCAGATGCATATTTGATATACCCTTTAGCAGATAGAATGGTATATGTGACTAGGCAAGGTGTGACTTATAAATCAATGATTAGATCCATTGATATGCAGTATGAATCCGGGAAATTGAAAAATGTTTCTATTGCATTGAATGGATTCAAAATTGAAGACACATATGGTTATGGCTATGGTTACGGCTATGGTTACGGTTACGGTTATGGTTACGGCTATGGTTACGGTTATGGCTATTATGTGGAAGATGAGGAAAAAGGTTTTTTTAGTCGATTGTTTAGAAGAAACAATCGATAAGATCGATAAATAAATTTATGAGAATAACAGTAATTGGAACAGGTTATGTTGGTTTGGTGACTGGAACCTGCTTTGCTGAAATGGGTAATAGTGTTGTTTGTGTAGATACGAATGAAGAAAAAATTGCCAAATTAATGGAAGGTGAAATTCCAATTTATGAGCCCGGTTTAAAAGAGCTTGTTCAAAAGAATTTCACAAAAGGAAGTTTATCCTTTACTACCTCTTTAGCAGAAGGATTGGAGAAAGCTGAAATAGCTTTTATTGCTGTAGGGACTCCCATGGGAGACGATGGATCTGCAGATTTACAATATGTGTTAAGTGTAGCTTCATCTATTGGTGAGCATATGCAAGCTGATCTAGTCGTAGTTGACAAATCTACCGTTCCAGTTGGGACAGCAGATAAGGTTCGTGCTGCTATTCAGGTGAAATTAGATGAGCGAAATATAACTCATGATTTTGATGTGATTTCTAATCCAGAGTTTTTGAAGGAAGGAGCCGCAGTAAATGATTTCATGAAACCAGATAGGGTTGTTGTTGGTGCTGATAAAGCCTCTTCTCTTGAAGTGATGAAACGACTGTATAATCCATTTTTCAAAACGAGAGATCGTTTGGTGACTATGGATGTTCGTTCAGCAGAGATGACAAAATATGCTGCAAATGCTATGTTGGCTACCAAGATTTCATTCATGAATGAGATGGCTAATATTTGTGAACGAATTGGTGCCGATGTGAATATGGTAAGAGAGGGAATAGGTTCAGATAGCCGAATAGGTTATAGTTTTATATTTCCCGGTTGTGGTTATGGAGGTTCTTGTTTTCCAAAAGATGTAAAAGCATTATCCAAAATTGCCGCAGATAGTGGATATGAATCTGTTTTAATCAATAGTGTGGAACAGGTGAATGACGTGCAGAAAACCATTTTGGCTGAAAAGGTGAAAAAGCGTTTTGGGACGGATCTTTCTGGTATAACATTTGGAGTTTGGGGCCTTGCTTTCAAGCCTGAGACGGACGATATGAGAGAGGCTACGGCCATTTATACTATCAAGATATTATCAGCATTAGGAGCAAAATTTAAAGTCTATGATCCAAAGGCAATGCAAGAGGCTGAAATGCATTATCTGAAACCTTTTGCAGAGGCTGTTACTTATTGCAACAATAAGTACGACGTATTGGATGGGGTAGATGCTTTGGTTTTACATACGGAATGGAAGGAGTTTAGATCTCCAGACTTTGATGAAATGACCAAGCGAATGAAGTCTAGTATCTTCTTCGATGGTAGAAATCAATTCCAAGATAAAGCGATGACAGATCTAGGATTTGAGTATTACAGAATAGGGAAATAATTAGAAAAAAGGTTTAAAATGACCAATGTCAAAATTAGTGTGATTGGACTGGGTTATGTGGGATTACCACTGGCCGTTGAGTTTGCTAAGAAATTTCCTGTTTGTGGATTTGATATAAATGAAGAAAGAGTCAAAGACCTTATGGTAGGTGTTGACGAAACTTTAGAAGTTGAAGAGGATAATTTGAAAACCGTTATCAAGGAAGCTAATAATTCAACAAATGGATTGTTTTTTGCTTCTGATAAAAGTATGATTGCCGACTCCAACTTTTATATTGTTACTGTTCCAACACCAGTAGATAAGTATAATCGCCCAGTTTTAACTCCGTTGGTAAAGGCGAGCGAGTCCATTGCCTCTGTATTGAAAAAGGGAGATATTGTGGTATATGAATCTACTGTTTATCCTGGATTGACAGAAGAGGAATGTGTGCCGATTTTAGAAAAATTTTCTGGGCTAAAGTTCAATGAAGATTTTTATGTCGGTTATTCTCCAGAAAGAATTAATCCTGGAGATAAAAAACATACAGTTACCAAAATCAAAAAGGTAACATCTGGCTCTACAGAGGATTCAGCAGAACTTATTGATAAGGTATATAGAGAGGTGATTATAGCAGGAACCTTTAAGGCCTCTTCTATCAAGGTTGCTGAAGCGGCAAAAGTAATTGAAAATGCCCAAAGAGATATCAATATAGCTTTCGTTAATGAATTGGCGAAGATTTTTTCTTTGATGAAAATTGATACAACTGAGGTGTTGGAAGCAGCTGGGACCAAATGGAACTTTTTACCATTTAAGCCAGGTTTAGTTGGTGGACATTGTATAGGGGTTGATCCATTTTATTTGGCTCAAAAAGCACAAGAGTTGGGTTACCACCCTGAAATAATATTGGCAGGAAGAAGAATGAACGATTCCATGGGTTCTTTTGTTTCTTCTGAAGTGGTGAAGGTGATGGTGGCAAAAGACCTTCCTATTAAAAATGCAGATGTTTTGGTCTTGGGAATTACCTTTAAGGAAAACTGTCCTGACATCAGAAATACAAAAGCAATAGATATGATCAAGGATCTTCAGTCCTATCATTTTAATGTGGACGTGTATGATCCCTGGGCTTCAGAAGAAGAAGTGCAATCAATTTACCAAATTGATTTAGTCAAGAAACTAGATAAAAAATACAGTGCCATTGTACTGGCGGTATCTCATGATCAGTTTCTATCTTTGGATATGAATAATCTTTTGAAAGAGGGTGGAGTGGTTTACGATGTGAAATCATTCCTTAAAAAAGAATTAGTTGACGCTAGATTATAATGGAGAATAGTTTTACAAAATATCACGAGGGAGATTTAACTGGAAAGAACTTTTTAGTTACAGGTGGAGCTGGATTTATTGGATCCAATATTGTTCAGTATTTATTGGAATACGGTGCTGGAAAAGTGCGTGTTTTAGATAATCTTTCAAATGGTTATTATAAGAATATCCGACCTTTTGAGCAGTATCCAAACTTTGAATTTGTTGAAGGTGATATCAGAGATTTTGATACCTGTATGAATGCTTTGGAGGGCATAGATTATGTTTCTCATCAGGCGGCCTTAGGTTCGGTTCCAAGATCTATAGTTGATCCATTAACAAGTAATGAAGTTAATGTTAGTGGATTTTTAAATATGCTTAATGCGGCAAAGGAATCGAAGGTGAAAGGATTTGTTTATGCAGCATCCTCATCTACCTACGGAGATTCTAAAGCCTTGCCTAAGGTGGAAGAAAATATAGGTAATCCACTATCTCCCTATGCCGTTACCAAATATGTGAATGAACTATATGCCAATGTGTATTCTGGTGTTTATGGGATGCACAGTATAGGATTGAGATATTTTAATGTATTCGGACCAAAACAGGATCCAAACGGTGCATATGCTGCCGTTATTCCTTTATTTATCCAATCCTTAGTGGATAAGCAGGCACCTACTATCAATGGAGACGGTCTGCAAACTAGAGATTTCACTTTTGTGCACAATGCAGTACAGGCAAATATCAAAGGGATGTTGCGTTGCGAGGGATTGGAAAAAAATGAGGTGATAAATATTGCCTTTGGTGAACGAACATCTTTAAATGAATTGTGGGATGCATTGAATAATGCAGCAGGAACAAAAATTGAGGCTATTCACGGCCCCAATAGAGCAGGAGACATTAGAGATTCACTAGCGAATATATCTAAAGCAAAAAACTTAATTGGTTATGCACCAGAATTTTCAATGAGCAAGGGATTACAAATCACCTATGATTGGTTTGTCTCGAGCAAGAATTTCATTGAAGAAACACAGAGAAAAGGCTAGCTAAAAGCTAATATGAAAAAAAATATTCTAATTACTGGAGGAGCAGGATTCATTGGGTCACATGTGGTCCGATTATTTGTTAATAAATATCCTAAATATAAGATTGTTAATCTAGATGCCTTGACCTATGCTGGGAATTTGGAGAATCTGTCTGATTTGGAAGATAATGCCAATTATAGTTTTGTGAAGGCTGATATCAATGATGCCTCCGTATTAGAAAAGGTTTTTAGAACCTATGATATAACAGATGTAATTCATCTGGCTGCAGAAAGTCATGTTGATAGATCTATTCATGATCCTTTAGCATTTGTGAAAACCAATATCATTGGAACAGTTAATTTATTAAATGTTGCCAAAGATTATTGGAAAGAAGACCTTTCAAAACATCTATTTTACCATATTTCAACGGATGAAGTATATGGTTCATTGGGAAAAGAGGGCTTGTTTACAGAAACAACTTCCTACTCTCCAAACTCACCTTATTCGGCTTCCAAGGCAAGCTCTGATCATTTTGTAAGAGCATATCAGGAAACATATGGTATACAGGTGGTTATTTCCAATTGTTCAAATAATTATGGGCCAAATCAATTCCCGGAGAAATTAATCCCCCTTTTTATTCACAATATCAAGGAAGGAAAAGCATTACCGGTATACGGAGATGGACAATATACCAGAGATTGGCTTTATGTAGTAGATCATGCAAGAGCAATTGATTTGTTATTTCATAAAGGTAAAAATGGGGAAACTTATAATATTGGAGGTTTCAATGAATGGACGAATTTGGATTTAATCCATGTTTTGTGCAAATTGATGGATAAGAAACTCAATCAAGCAGAAGGTACTTCCGTTAAATTGATCCAATTTGTCACCGATAGACCTGGGCATGATAAGCGATACGCTATTGATGCAACTAAGATCAATAAGAAGTTGAATTGGTCTCCCTCTTTGCAGTTTGAGGAAGGATTGGATAAGACAATTGATTGGTATTTGGAAAATTCTGAATGGTTGGAGAATATAACCTCTGGTAGTTATATAGAATATTACAAAAAACAATATAAATCGTAATTTACCGGTTTATTCAGGTAATAGATAAAATTAGTATTAAGGATGAAAGGAATTATTTTAGCAGGAGGATCAGGAACAAGATTACACCCACTAACATTGGCTACAAGTAAACAATTATTGCCAGTTTATGACAAGCCAATGATTTATTATCCTTTGTCTGTACTAATGCTAGCAGGGATTAGAGAAATACTAATTATTACCACTCCACATGATAGGGAGGCGTTTCAACGATTATTAGGTGACGGTTCCAGTCTCGGTTGTACATTTGAATATGCTGTTCAGGAAGTGCCGAATGGATTAGCTCAGGCCTTTGTAATAGGAGAAGATTTTATCGGTGATAGTTCTGTGGCTTTGATTCTTGGAGACAATATTTTCTATGGTTCAGGTCTAGGGTCTTTATTGCGTTCTAAGGTGAATGTTGAAGGTGCTTGTGTATTTGCTTATCAGGTGAATGACCCTGATCGTTATGGAGTAGTAGAGTTTGATGAAAATAATAAGGCAATATCGATTGAAGAGAAACCATATAATCCTAAATCAAATTTTGCAGTTCCAGGTCTCTATTTTTACGATAATCGAGTGGTTGAAATTGCTAAAACAATTAAGCCTTCGGCTAGAGGTGAATATGAAATTACCGATGTAAATAGTGCCTATCTCGAAATGCAAGAATTGGAAGTAGGAATCCTTGATAGAGGAACCGCATGGTTGGATACAGGTACATTTATTTCCTTAATGCAAGCAGGGCAATTTGTTCAGGTAATTGAAGATAGACAAGGCTTTAAAATAGGTTGTTTAGAAGAGATCGCTTATCGTCATGGGTATATTGATGCCGATCAATTACTTGTACTGGCAGAGAAGTATGCAAAAAGTGGATATGGAATCTACTTAAAAAACTTATTGAATCAATAATGTCAATAGACGATGTTCACATAATAGATTTACCTAAAGTCCACGATGTTCGAGGGAATTTATCCTTTGTCGAAAGTGGAAGTCATATTCCTTTTGATATCAAAAGATCCTATTGGATATATGATGTTCCAGGTGGGCAGGTTAGAGGTGGACATGCGTTCAAAAGGCAAAATGAATTTATAATTGCCCTTTCTGGAAGTTTTGATGTTGTCATTTCTGATGGGGAGAATGAAAAAATAATACAATTAAATAGATCCTATTACGGTTTATATGTCCCTAAGGGAATTTGGAGAAGAATGGAAAATTTTTCGACCAACTCTTTGGCCATTTGCCTAGCAGATACACTGTATTCTCCTGATGATTATATCAGAGATTGGGATGACTATTTGGATCATAAAGAAAGATGAGTAGAATCACCAACATAGCAGATTGCATTAAAGTAAAATTGCCAAAAGTGGAAAATACTATGGGCAATCTTACGGCTATTACGGGTGATGAGAGTGTACCATTTCCTATAAAAAGAGTATATTACCTATACGATGTCCCCGGTGGAGAGGAAAGAGGAGGTCATGCCCATAGAGGTTTGTTCCAACTTATAGTAGCGGCTAGTGGAAGTTTCGATGTGGAGTTATTTGATGGTAGGGAGAAGAAAACAGTAAGTCTCAATAGGCCATATGATGCTCTTTTGATGAAACCTGGGATCTGGCGGGAGCTAAAAAATTTCTCATCAGGATCCATTTGTTTGGTATTGGCCTCATCTCTATACGATGAAGGGGATTATATTAGAGATTTAGAAGAATTCATTAATTATAAGGATGCCTAAAATTCACCCATTAGCAGATGTACAAACAAATAATGTTGGAACTGGAACACAGATCTGGCAATTTACTGTTGTATTAGAAAAAGCTATAATTGGGGAAAATTGTAATATCAATTGTCAAGTATTTATCGAGAATGATGTTGTTATAGGCAATGACGTAACCATCAAATCCGGTGTCCAAATCTGGGATGGTATTCACATTGCCGATAAGGTATTTATTGGTCCAAATGCTACTTTTACCAATGATCTGATTCCAAGATCAAAACAATATCCAGATAATTTCCCAAAAACACTTATTCAAGAAGGTGCTTCTCTAGGAGCTAACGTGACTGTTTTACCTGGTTTAACCATTGGTAGATATTCCATGTTGGGTGCTGGATCGGTTTTAACCAAAAGTTTACCCGAATTTGAATTATGGCTAGGAAATCCTGCTAAGTTTAAAGGTTATATCAATAAGGAAGGAGTTTTTTTATCTAAAGAGTTGAAAGATAAACATGGAAACAGCTACCGTTGGGAGAATGGAGAAATAATAAAAGAATGATAAAATTTTTGGATTTACATAAAATCAATGAACAATATAGAAAGGAAATAAATGAAGAGATAAAAGATGTGCTAGATAAGGGTTGGTATATTCAAGGACAAAAAAATAGGTCCTTTGAAGCCAATTTGTCACATTACTTACAAGTTCCTTTTGTGATTAACTGTTCTAATGGTTTAGATGCTTTAAGACTAATTTTTAAAGCTTATCTCCAATTAGGGAAATTGAAGGTAGGAGATGAAGTCCTAGTGCCAGCCAATACATTTATTGCTTCCATTCTTGCTATTACTGATCTTGGTTTAGTTCCCGTTTTTGTGGAACCCAATCCATCCCATTTTAATATTTCTTCTACTCATCTCAAGTCGAGTCTTAGTCCAAAAACTAAAGTTTTATTAAATGTTCATCTATATGGACAAATAAGTTATTCTGAAGCCCTAGAAGGGCTGATCAAGGACAATAATTTAATTCATATTGAAGATAATGCTCAGGCAATTGGAGCTGCATGGAAGGGAATCAAAAGTGGAGGCATAGGAGATGCTGCGGCATTTAGTTTTTATCCGGGGAAAAATTTAGGAGCCTTAGGAGATGCTGGTGCTGTAACTACGAAAGATGAAGAATTAGCAAAAACAATCAGAGCTCTGTCAAATTATGGCTCTGAGAAAAAATACATTCATCATAGCAAAGGGCTAAACGCCAGAATGGATGAGATACAAGCGGCCGTTCTTTCCGTTAAGTTGAAAGATTTGGACAGGTCAAATTCAATTCGAAGAAATATAGCCAATAGATATAAGAAGGAGATTAAAAATCCTTTGATTATGTTGCCAAGTGCATTAACTGATAATGGACATGTTTGGCATCTTTTTGTAATCAGATCAACTAGGCGAGATCAGTTGCAATCGTATCTTTTAGAGAATGGAGTAGAGTCTTTAATTCATTATCCTATTCCTCCTCATAAACAAAGTGCATATCAAGAATATGCGAAGAATATATTACCTATTACTGAATTGCTGGCAAAAGAAGTGTTGAGCTTGCCTATCAGTCCAATAATGACAGCAAAAGAAGTAGATAAGGTCATCGAATTATTAAATGATTATAAGCCATAAAAAAATGACGAATACTCCAAAGGTATCCATATTAACTTCTTGTTATAATCATGAAAATTTCGTGGAAGACCTTGTGCGAAGTGTTTATGGTCAGCAAGGAGTTGAGTTTGAATTTTTGGTAATTGATGATGGGTCTAGTGATAGAAGTGTTGAGGTATTGAAGCTATTGTCTTTGGAGTATGGATTTTATTTTGAAGCTCAGGAGAATATCGGTTTTACAAAAACCTTGAATAAATTATTAGGAAAGGCCCAAGGAGAATATTTAATTGTGATTGCTTCAGATGATGTATTGGCGCCAGATAGACTGAAATTGCAAGTCAATTTTTTAGATAATAATGTTTCACATGCTTTGGTGTGTGGTGATGTTGTAGAGTTGGATGAGGCTGGAAGAATGGGGAGTAAAATCAGTTATCCATTTGAAGAAGGAGAATTGTTTTCAAGGCTATTAAGAAAAGAGCTTTTTATTTTGGCTCCAACGGTGATGGTGAGAAAAGAAGTTATAATTGATTTAGGTGGATGGGATGCAGAATTGGCAATAGAAGATTGGGACATGTGGTTAAGAGTCTCAGAAAAATATTCCATTGGCTATTTAGATCAGGTGTTCGCCTTTTATAGAATACATTCAGGAAACTCTCATGGAAATTATCAGAAGATGTACCTAGAGATGGAAAGAACATTAGAAAAATTTCAATCCAATGCAGAATATCCTGCTGCAAAGGTAAAGCTATATGCAGATGCTGCCTCTTATTTAAGTGGTATTAAAGGCTACAAAGGTTTGGCTTGGACCTACCTAATGAAGGCAATGAATTTGGGGAGCTTTAAAATTGTCCCAAAGATTCTATTTAAATTAATTTTTATTAGAAAGGCTTAAGTAACATATGCAGAGTTTGAAAAAACTGATACAACATCCTTTAGTTAGGAATTTTTCTTCCTTGGTATTGATTCAAGGAATGAACTACCTTTTCCCATGGATTACTTTTGTTTATTTGACCCATGTTATAGGAGTCGAGTTGATAGGGCGAATCAGTTATGCATTTGCAATCATCAATATATTGATGGTGTTTAGTGATTTTGGGTTTAATCTAACCAGTCCTAAAAATATCTCCATATTTAGAAATCACAAAAGAAGAAGAGATGAAATATTTAACGGGGTTCTGCTTCTTAAAGGAGGCTTGAGTATTCTAGTTTTACTATTATTCATCCCATTTGTCTTGTACATTGATAAATTACAAACTGATTATATTCTTTATATCTATTTCATTGGTTATGTATTAGGAAATGGATTGATTCCTAAATGGTTCTTTCAAGGGGTTGAAAAAATGGAATATTTAACCTTGTTTGTCTTTGTTTCCAAATTGATGTTTACAGCGGGGATTTTTCTTTTAATCAGAGATAAGGAAGATTTCTATTTATATCCATTGGCCTTGTCAATTTCCGAAATTTCTGTGGCAGTGATTTCATTGTACCTAGGGGTTAAGCGATTTAATATTCAAATTTTCATCCCTAAAAAGGTGAAATTAGCCTATTTATTAAGAGAAAGTAGAACTTTTTTCTATTCTACTTTATCCATTTCATTATTTGCACAGCTGAATGTCTTGGTCATTGGAAATGTTCAAGGAGACTATAGCTTAGGTTTATATGCAACGGCGGAAAAGTTTTATAATGCTGCCCTTACTGTCCTATCTCCAGTAAAGGATGTGTTGTATCCCTATATGGCGAAAAATAGAAATATCCCATTGTATAAAAAACTGTTTATAGCTGTTATGATAATCACGATAATTGGAGCTATTTGTCTGCATTATTTTTCAGAGGAGATGATTGCCTTGGTTTTGGATGATACCTTTATTCCTGCTGCTAAATACTTATCATTCTTTGGATTTATTTTGTTATTCCAAGTTCCATCTATGTTATTGGGTTATCCTCTCTTGGGTGCCGTAGGGAAAGCAAAAGAGGCTAATAAAAGTGTTATTTACGCCACTATTTTATATGTTGTAACTATGTCTTGGTTGTACAATAGTATAGATGTTGAAACTATCTTATACATGTTGTTGTTTTTCCAAGTATTTGTATTGAGTTACAGATCAATTTCCACCTATAAATTTTTTAATAAAACATGAATTTATTGAAGTTGATATTATTGCCTCTTTGGTATATTTCTAGTGGTTTACCTCGCAAGAAAAATAGTTGGGTATTTGGGTCAAATACAGGGAGTAGTTATGCAGATAATTCAAGGTATTTTTTTGAATATATTAATCGATATCATCCTGAGATAACTGCTATTTGGATTACTCGGTCTAAAGCTATTTATGAAAAGTTAAAGTCAGATGGTTGTCAAGTAGAGTATGGGGATAGTTGGAAAGGTAAATGGGCATGTCTAAGAGCTAGTAAGGGATTCACAACCCATGGTAAATTAGATTTATGTAATGAGTTTTCCAATGGGATGACATTATTTAATTTATGGCATGGAATGCCCCTAAAAACGATTGGTCATATACCACCTAAAAGTTGGTTGAAAAGATGTTACTATAGGCTTTGGTATCCTCAAAAGTGGGATCATTTTTTTGTTACTTCAGAAAAGTTTCAAAAGGTAATGGAAGATTATTACATCAATAGCTATCGACCTATAAAGAAGGTTACCTTAATGGGGCAGCCACGATTTGACCAATTTGAACGACCAGGTGCGGAAAAGTTAGTTCAAGGGTATAAAAATAAATTTGGAGAGGATGTCCGTTTCGTTCTGTATTGTCCAACCTATAGAGAACAGAATGAATTCGCTGGATATGCCAAGCATGGTGCCATTAATTTATTTGATGATTACGATTATCAGGGAGATGAAATGCAAGCGAATATGGAGGGTTTGAATGCTGTATTTCTAGTGAAAATGCATCCAATGGCTAGTGATAAAATCCAAATTGGTGCAGCTCATGATAGAATTCACCTTGTTCAAGACAATGAGATAGATGATCTATATTTCCTGCTAAAAGATATGGATATGTTATTGTCTGACTATTCAAGTATATTATTTGATTACCTTATTCTAAATAAGCCGATTGTTCATACTGTTTTTGATTTGGATCAGTATAGAGAAATTAGATCATTCAATTTTGACTATGAGGATATCATTTCTGGGCCAATTGTAGATAATTGGAAGGAGACGATAGTCGCCATTAAATCTGGCTTAACAACAGATAATTTCACATCTCAACGTGAACAAGTAAATTCATCCATAAATAGTTTTCAGAAACCAAAAGGATACAATGAGGCATTGTACCAATTCTGTAATGCTATTCGTTGAAAACGATCATTGTTAGTTAAAGTAGGGCTATTCTTGGTTCTGCTTATTTCCCTTTTGCAATTTCAATAATTTCCGAACTGGATATGGAAGGTGTTCTTGGAAGGTAGTGTACTTCACAAATATCATTGAACTCATCAAATTTTCCTTCCCAGTCATCACCCATTACTAGGATGTCAGCTTTGTGCTTTAGAATATATTGCCGTTTTAATTCCAATGATTCTTCGAAAAAAACTTCATTTACAGCCTTTAGACCTTGAATGAGCAGCATGCGATCCTCTTGATTATAAATGGCGTTTTTTCTTTTTTTACTGAAATTTAAATTATCAGTAGATACTCCGACTATTAAATGATTTCCAAGAACTTTTGCTCTCTCCAATATTTTTAAATGGCCAATATGTAGTAAATCAAAGGTCCCAAATGTAATTATTCTTTTATCCATAGATTGAATTTCATTCGTTATAATAAATCCAAAATAGAATGACGAAAAGACATTAAATAATGCTTAGCATTAAATGAAGCTAGTATTCCGTGCATTGAGTATCATTTGGATTGTAAAAAACTGTTTTTATATGAATCTTGAAATATAAAATCTAATAGTATGATTTGGTTTTTGTTTTCGTTGAAAACAATATTTTTTTAGTTAAAGTAAGGTTCTCCTTAGTTCTGTTATTTCCTTTTTGCAATTTCAATAATTTCCGAACTGGATATGGAAGGTGTTCTTTGAAAGTAATGAACTTCACATATATCATTGAATTCATCAAATTTCCCTTCCCAATCATCTCCCATCACCAAGATATCTGCTTTATATTTTAAAATATATTGACGCTTTAGGTTTAATGATTCTTCAAAAAATACTTCATCTACTACTTTCAAGCTTTGAATGAGCAACATTCGGTCTTCTTGATTGTAAATGGCATTTTTTCTCTTTTTAGTGAAATTTAAATTATCGGTAGAGACTCCAACGATTAAATGATTTCCAAGAACTTTTGCTCTTTCTAATATTTTTAAATGACCAATATGTAGTAAATCAAAGGTCCCAAATGTAATTATTCTTTTATCCATTGATTGATTTTCATTCGTTCAAAAATTTGACAAATAGTAAAATGCACAACTTTAATATACAGATTTAATCTTGAAAATATATAGAGTCAACGACTTATTTCGTCTGTCTATCTGAATGATTAAGGGTTATAGGTCCTTTTTGAATTATATTTATGAAGCTTATTAAGAATATTAAAATTACTCCTAAACTGATGTAGATGGAGGTCAAAATCCAATTTTGGGTATCTAGCTATTTATCTGTATTTTTAGTAATTAACCATTATTATAGTTTTAATAATTTATAATCCCAATCTCCATAAGTGGTAAAAGATAGAATGCATATACTTTTTGTGAGTCATGAATATCATGATTCTGAACTTCCGGAGGCAGGTGGGATTGGCCACTTCATATTTCAATTTGCTAATGAACTCGTTAAGTATGGGTATCAAGTTTCTGTAATAGGCTATTCTGATGTCTCCTTAAGTAAAATGGAGAATGGGGTAGGTTTATATTTTTTCAAAAGCTATATCTCTTATTTTAAAGGCTTGTATAATATTATTGAACGGATATTACATTTGGCGGGCTTGTCTTCTTGGTTAATTCCTATAATGAGGATCGATAGAAAAATATTGGCTAGGAAAATTAAACAGTTTGTAGAAGAAAATAGCGTTGACCTTGTAGAGTTAAACGATTATGTAGGTGATGGAGCCTATTTAGATATTGATACTCCAACTGTATTACGAGCTCATGGCTCCTATACCGTTTTACATAATGAAGTTGGTTTTAGAGAAAATAAAGCATTTAGATTTTTTGAGAAACTTCAGATTCAAAAAAGTGGAAAAGCTGTTGCTGTATCCAATTATTCTAAGGATATGCTGCAAAAGCATTTTGATATCAAAGATGTTCAAGTCATACATAATGGCTTAGACCTAGAAGGTTACCTGGCTACTGATTTGCCAAAGGTTAAATCTATTCTATATTTTGGAACCTTATCTGAAGCTAAAGGAATGGATCGACTAGTTCAGATTTTCAATCAATTGGTTTTAAAGGATTCTGAAGTGAAATTGAAGATTGCAGGGAAAACAAAGGATTATTTTGAAAAAAAAATGCTACCAGCTTTTTCTTCCGAGGCAAAAGATAGAGTTCAATTCTTAGGCTACTTAGATAAAACTGAACTAGTGAAGGTGCTGGACCAAAGTAGTCTACTATTATTCCCTTCTAGAATTGAAAATTTTAGTTTGGCTTTATTAGAAACTATGGCTAGTGGTAGGATGGCTATCTGTTGGGATATTCCTTCTTTTAGAGAGTTGATCATTGATCATCAAAATGGTTGTTTGGTTGCTAATGTTGATCAGGCCGTGGAAAAGATAGTGCGATTGCTAGAAGATAAAGATGAATTATTAAAAATATCCTTATTAGCAAGAAAGACCATAGAGCAACGTTTTTCTTGGGATAAGTTGGTGCTCGAAAATATTTCATTTTATAATAATTGTATAAGGGAATAGATGACTGAATATAAAGAGGACATATTGCTATCTGTTATCGTACCAGTGTACAAGGTCGAACTGTATTTGGCTAGGTGTTTGGATAGTATCTTGGGGCAGACTTTCAGGGATTTTGAACTTATTATAGTAAATGATGGTAGTCCAGATAGGTCCCACGAAATTATTGCGAAGTACGAAGAGCAGGATAGCCGTATCCAAGTCATTCATAAAGAAAATGGTGGACTAAGTTCTGCAAGGAATGCAGGAATACGTATTGCAAAAGGGAAGTATTTGGCCTTTATAGATTCCGACGACTGGATAGATAAGGAGATGTTTCAGTGTATGCTTCAACCCGGTTTAAAATCACAAGCAGATATTGTTTTTTGTGATGTTCGTGGGGAGTTTGATGATGGAACCGTAAAGACAATATATCAACAAGCTACAGATTATCCTGAATTAATTGAAGTATTGGATCATCCTCAGCTCTTTTTGGATGTTGAATGTTTCTCTTGTAATAAGATTATTGCACGGAGCCTATTTATAGAAAATAAAATTGAATTTCCAGAAGGGCTTTTATACGAAGATGTGGCTACTTTTCCGCGCTTGTTTTCCAAAGCCAACAGATTATTAAAAGTGCCAAAGCAATTCTATCATTATATCATTAGAGAAGGAGCTATTACTCAAGTTTTTTCGATTAAAGGATTGGATTATTTATTGGTGATTGAGGTTGTAGAAGATTTTTTTAAGGAAAATGATCTGTGGGAAGATTATAAAGAGCTGATGTATGATTTTTATCTATATCATATATTCTTTAATCTTAGTATTTATTGTGGTCATATTACGGATAGGAAAGAAAGAGCCAAAGCATTAGATAAATTGTATAAAAGTTTGACCGTTCATAAAGTAAATTGGAAAAAAATAAAGCGATCCCAAAGGATTGGAAAATCAATCTGGAAACAGAGATCTCTTGCAAAAAGAGTATATTATAGAATGTTTTGGGATTTCCCAGGCATCTTTAAATTATTATTAACCATTTATCATGAATTTAGAATTAAAAGCAGATAATTTAAGATACTTATACTATGTCCTGCTGCTGTTCCTCTTTTTCTATGGAATTCAGATTACTGGTTTGGTTTTTAGTACGACTAAATATGCACTAATTTTAATTGCTGCAGAGGCTGTTTTATTGAGGCAGTTGACCGTTCGAAAGGATGTTATGTTCCAGATGATTATCGTTGGATTTGTAGTGTTCTATTCCTATTATATTGCACATACTAGAGGAGATGGTGATATGCAGATTATCGAATTGAGTACGACCTTATTATTGGAATGCTACTTAATAGGTTCCCTACTTATAAATATTTTGAAATACAGAGGTTTCACAGCCTCGAAATTCTTGGATTTATTAACTTCAGTAATGGCTCTTCAAGGATTTTTAATGTTGATAATGCTTATTTCAGGTTCTTTCCGTGATCTGGTATTTGGCCTTACGAATAATCATGGGATGAATCAGTTCATTACTACTGGACATAGAGGCTTGGCTATTTCATGGCATAAATATTATGATTTTTCCAGTTTTCAATCCATAGGTGCTATTGCCATTGCTTTCAAATATAGATATAATCACAAGTTAACGAAGTTTGATATACTCAAATATCTGTTGATCATTTTCTCTGTGGTAACATCAGGAAGAACTGGTTTGATTGGAATTGCCGTATCATTTTTAATATTCGCATTGAGTTTTGTTCAAGTTAGAAAGAAGGTTTTTAGATATCTTATGATACTGGTATTTCTTCCTTTTTTAGCTTATGAATCCTTGAGTGTAATCTCTCCGGCTGTATACAGTGGCTTGAATGAAAAGTTATTGCCATGGGCCTTTGAGGCTTATTATAATTATTTGGAAAGTGGGGAAATTGCAACTGAATCATCAGATTATTTATTAGATAACTTCTATTTTGATGTACATGAACAAACTCTTTTGTTTGGAGATGGGCGATATCGAGATGGCGATGAATATTATATGGATACAGATGCAGGATATATGCGGCATATTTTATTCTTTGGATTAATAGGTAGTTCATTACTATTCATTAGCTATTTGAGAATGGTGTATATTTCTTTTCTACGTGGAAACAGTAAATATTCTGGAATTATTACCATCTGTATAGCCTATAATTTTTTAGTCCATTATAAGGGAGATGTATTACTGAATTCCCTAATTAATATGCGTTTAATGGTACTTCTTTTTCTAATATATACTTATAGTTCAATGTATAGTTTGGAAGACAAGCAAAAACTAGCAGAAATATGATTTCAGTAGTTATACCAGCATACAATGCGCAGGATAGTATATCGAATGCTATTCAGTCTATTCTTGATCAAACGAGGGTCGTTCATGAAATTATTGTTGTAAATGATGGGTCTACAGATTCCACAGAAGAAGTTGTAAAACAATATCAAACGGATAATGGAGTAGATATTAAGTTGATAAATCAAGCCAATGCTGGTCCTTCTGTCGCAAGGAATCATGGTGTTCAATTAGCGATTGGAAAATGGATCGCTTTTTTAGATGCAGATGACATTTGGGAAAAGGATAAAATCGAAAAGCAGATGATTCTTTTAGAGAGTCATCCAGAATATGCCTTATCAGGTACTTTGGTTGAGTTTTCGAAAGTAAATAAAACGAGACCCTTTGAGAAAATTAGATTTTCGGAATTATTGGTTAAGAATAGAGTATTTACCTCAACAGTGGTAATAGATAGAGAAGTCCTTTTAAGGGTAGGAGGTTTTAGGGAAGATATGAAATATTCGGAGGATTATAATCTGTGGTTAAAGGTGACAAAAAAAAACCTTGTCATGGTTTTAAACGACCGATTAGTACAATACGGAGGAGGCAAGGGAGTGTTGAGTGAAATAGGATTATCTAGTAATATGTGGGAGATGCAGAAAGGAGAGTTGAAGAATTTTCTAGAAATCTACCAATTGGGATATATCAGTTTAGGAAAGTATATCGCTCTTATAGTCTTTTCCTGTACAAAATTTATTAGAAGAAAAATATTGAAATTTTTTAAATAAATGTGCGGAATATTTGGAACCATAAACAATAGACCTGTTGATAGAGAGCTAGTGAAAAAGGCTTTACTCCATCGAGGTCCAGATGCTCAAGAAAGTTATCAATTTGAGCAGGTTTTTTTATTTCACTTTCGATTGTCCATTGTGGATATTGAAGGGGGAGTACAACCTATGCATTATAAAAAATGGACAATTATTTGGAATGGTGAAATTTACAATCATTTAGACTTAAGAAAAAAATACAACCTTGCTTGTGAGACAAGTTCAGATACTGAAACCATTCTAAAATTATATGAAAAACTGGGAACAAATATGTTTCAAGCAATGGATGGGATGTTTGCCTTGGCAATTCTTGACAAGGAATCTGGAGATGTATTATTAGCAAGGGATCGAGCGGGAAAGAAACCCCTATATTATTATAAGGAAAATGATAGATGGGCTTTTTCGTCAGAATTAAACGCGCTAAAAGCGGTATTCCCATTGAAACCAAATTATGATCATATTGGTAGTTTTCTTCGCATGGGTTATTTCTATAAAGAGGCAACTCCTTATCAGAATGTAACTGAATTACCTGCTGGATCTTTGATGATCATCAATAGGTCTGGACGACAAATAGTCAATAAGAAATGGTGGTCTATTGAAACATATTATCAAAATAAGTCAAACCTTTCCTTTGAACATAGCTTGTTAAAGGTAGAAGATCTTTTGAGAGAAGGAGTAGAAAGAAGAATGTTGTCCTCAGATCTGGAGGTGGGTTGCTTTTTAAGTGGTGGGATAGATAGTGGGTTGACAACAGCAATGGCTGCAGGCTGCATTGATAAGTTGAAAACCTTTACCATTTCATTTGATGGCGTATATGATGAAGCTCCTTTAGCAAGGATGGTAGCCCAAAAATATGCAACAGATCATCATGAACTAAAGATTGGTTTTGATCAGTTAGAAAATGATATTGATCAAATTATTCTACAGCACGGAGAGCCTTTTATGGATGCCTCAGCTATTCCTAGTTATTATGTAGGGAAGGCCGCCAAAGAACACGTAACAGTTGTTTTGAATGGTGATGGCGCAGATGAATTGTTTGGGGGGTATAGGCGTTACGTTCCATTTTCAAAATATGATTTCTTTAAGAGTTCAGCCATAGTTAGAACATTGGCTGCTGGACTTCATTTATGCCTTCCAACTAGTCACCAGAAGATGAATATCTACAATTATATCTATCGTTTGTCTGACCTTGCAAGGAAAAAAGGTTTGGACACCTATTTGAGTAGTACCTACGATTTATATACAGGAATGGAATCCAAAGCTTTTCATTCTAAACCATCGCTCAATGGATTCAATTCCTATTTTGAGCAAGTGAATACCTCCTCTCTTTCTGGTTTGTCCAAAATGATGTTGTTGGATTTTGAAGGATTATTGTTTGGAGATTTATTGGTGAAAATGGATATCTCAACTATGGCCAATTCATTAGAAGGCAGAAGTCCATTTTTGTGTAAAGAACTATTGGAATTTGTACCTGGATTACCAGATGAGTATAAGATTCATGGTAACCAGACGAAATACTTATTAAGAAAATTATCAGAAAAATATTTACCAAAAGAACTAGTGAACCAGCCTAAAAGAGGATTTGAAATCCCATTAAATGATTGGGTAAATGGAAGGTTGAAAGTCCAAATTGCAGATAGATTATTTAGCCAAAATAGGATGTATAGTAACTGGTTAAATACTGATTTTGTGAGGGATTTATACGACCGTAAATTGAATTTCCCTGAGGAAAGACGAGCAAAGATTTTGTATCAATTGTACTGTTTAGAAACTTGGTCAGATGCGCAATAAAAGATCAGATATAAAGCTCTTGATCTGTGTGAATGTAGATTGGTTTTTCCTTTCTCATAGATTACCCTTAGCTCTTGCAGCCTTAAAGGAAGGTTATGATGTTCATATAGCAGCTGGAGATACAGGTAGAGCGAAAGAAATCCAATCCTATGGATTGAAATTTCATGCTTTACCGCTTAGTAGATCGGGAACGTCTCCTTTGGCGGAAATAGGAACTGTTTGGGCATTGTATAAATTGTATAAGCTGTTAAAACCAAATGTTATCCATCAGGTAAGTATGAAACCAGTAGTATATGGTTCTTTGATTACAAGATGGTTTGGTATTCCTACTATCAATGCGATCAGTGGGATGGGCTATGTTTTTACCAAAGGAAGAATAAGTATCGTTCAACGATTAATGAAAGCCATGATGAAATGGGGGTGGAATCAGCCCATGTATTTGATATTTCAGAATGAGGATGATCTTGCTGAATGCAAGAATTTTGGATTGATGAATAGCCAAATTAAACCTGTTATCATCAAAGGCTCTGGGGTGGATTTATCAGTCTTTCAGTTTTCTGAATTACCGAACTCAAATCCTATAAAAATTGTTTTTCCAGCAAGGATGTTAAGGGATAAAGGATTGTCAGAATTTATAGGTGCGACAAGATTGTTGATGAAAGAATGGAAAGGCAAGGTGCTATTTCAGTTAGCGGGTATGGTGGATAAAGAAAACCCAACCAATATGCAGGAGGAGGAATTGAAATCTTGTGATGTACCAGGGTATTTAGAATGGTTGGGTTTTGTAGATGATATGCCTCAATTATATCAAAATGCAGAATTAGTTGTTTTACCTTCTTATCGCGAGGGATTACCAAAAAGTTTGATTGAAGCCATGGCAATTGGTCGTCCTATTATTACGACAGATACCGTTGGCTGCCGAGAGGTTGTAGAAAAAGGAAGAAATGGTTTATTGGTACCTGTCATGAATACGGAGGCCTTAGCGAGAGCCATTCATGAATTGTTGATAAGTAGAGGTGAAAGAGAAAGAATGGGAGCGGAGTCCAGGAAAATGGCAGAGAGTGAATTCTCTTTAGAAGAGGTGATTTCGAAACATTTGGAATTATATTCAATCACTGATTGGATCAAAAAATAACCAATTAATTGACTTTGTTGATAAGTGAAATTTACTGTTGATAAATGACAAGATTTGATAAAATAATAAAACGTCTGTTCGATTTTATAGTTAGCCTACTAGGGCTAGTAATGCTCTTTTGGCTCATCATTTTATTAGTGGTTTTGGCTACAATGGACACCAAAGAATGGGGAATTTTTTCTCAATGGAGGTTGGGTGAAGGAGCAAAGCCATTTAAGATATATAAAATTAGATCCATGCGTAAGATTTCTGGTATCTCCACTACGGTAACGGCAGCTGGAGACCCTAGAATTTCTAGATTCGGAGCAATAATACGAAGATTGAAACTGGATGAGTTACCTCAGTTGTGGAATGTATGTATAGGAAAAATGAGTTTTGTTGGACCTAGACCAGATGTTGCAGGATACTTGGATAGACTGACAGGAGAAGATAGTATAGTTCAAAGTCTAAAGCCTGGAATAACAGGACCGGCCTCTATGCATTTTAGAAATGAGGAGGAGATACTGGCAAAGCAAAAAGATCCTGAAAAATACAATGATGAGATTATTTGGCCAGAGAAGGTCCGAATAAATAAACAGTACATCGAAAAGTATAGTTTCTGGGGGGATATTCGTTGTATATTAAAAACAATATTTGGTTGATATGGATAGAATTTGGTTATCATCTCCACATATGGGAGGAGCTGAACAGGACTTTGTTCAGCAAGCGTTCGAAACAAATTGGATAGCTCCTTTAGGGCCTCATGTAAATGGTTTCGAGCAAGATATAGCTACCTATACAAAAGGTGGTCATGTTTCTGTATTGAGTTCAGGGACGGCGGCTATTCATTTGGCACTTATTTTATTAGATGTGAAAGCCGATGATTATGTTTTGTGTTCAAGCTTTACCTTTTCGGCAACTGCAAATCCCATAAAATACCTAGGAGCAAATCCTATTTTTATTGACTCGGAAGAGGATACATGGAATCTTTGTCCACAGACTTTAGAAAAGGCCTTGGAGGATCTTCAATCAATGGGAATATTGCCCAAAGCATTGATTTTGGTCCATCTATATGGAATGCCTGCAAAAATGGCGGAAATCATGGATGTTTGTGATCGATTTGATGTGCCAATTATAGAGGATGCAGCAGAAGCTTTAGGATCTCGTTATGAAGGGAAAGCAATGGGGACTTTTGGGAAATTGGGTGTTTTCTCATTCAACGGGAATAAAATAATCACTACTTCTAGTGGAGGCGCCTTAGTGTCGGAGGATAAAGAATTAATTGATAAAGCAATCTTTTTGGCTACTCAAGCTAGAGATGAAGCAGCGCATTATGAACACAGTCATATTGGTTATAATTACCGAATGAGTAATGTCTGTGCAGGGATCGGAAGAGGGCAAATGCAAGTATTGGACGATCATGTTGCAGCTAGAAGAGCGATGAATCAAATGTATCGTGATTTATTTAAAAATACACCAGGTATTCAATTTCTTAATGAATCTGAGGAGTCCTTTTCCAATTATTGGTTGACTACCTTGACTATAGATAAAGAGCAGGCAGGATTTGATACTGAGGAATTGAGATTGCATCTATTGAAATCCAATATCGAAAGTAGGCCATTATGGAAACCGATGCATTTGCAGCCAGTTTTTAAAGAGGAAATGGCCTATATAAACGGTTGTTCAGAAGCTCTTTTTGAGGAAGGGATCTGTTTGCCTTCAGGGTCTAATCTCACTGATAATGAGATAAATCGTATAAAAAACAGTATATTAGAGTTAATTAAAATTTCATGTTAAGATATATTTATACGAAATATTCGAAGCGACATTTATCAAAATGGACTGTGCTAATATTTGATGTGATTAGCTCCATGTTCATGTTTATCTGTGCCTTCATTATTCGTCATAATTTTTCTTCACTTGGAATTTGGGAGTACCCTCTATTAATTTATACTCTGAATGTTGGGGTCATCACATTACTTATTTCTATTTGGAATAAATCCTATGTAGGGATTATAAGAAAAACATCAGTACATGACCTAGTTAAGCTTTTTTGGAGCTGTTTCATTGTGTCCTTCATTTTGTTTTTATTCGTTGTGCTTAGTACCAGATATCAAATTGATGTTGTACGAATGGGCCGAATTCCTTTAGGAGTTATAGCGATTCATTTTTTACTTAATTTCTTTGCGCTCTCTTTTGGAAGAATATTTGTCAAAATCATTTACGAATCGGTTCGCTACGATAAACAAAAGAATGAAAATGTTCTGATTTACGGAGCAGGGGAAACTGGGCAGTTGACCATGGTCAGCCTTAAAAACAATCCTGATGTGAATTTTCATATAATGGGTTTTGTAGATGTTCATCATTCAAAGGTTGGAAAAACTATTGCTGGGGTAAATGTCTTTGAGTTGGAGGATATCGATTTAGATTTTATCGAAGAAAATAAGATAGAAGAAATCATTATTGCTTCGAAGGATATTAGTCATAAGAAATTACAGATAATGACTGATTTCTTCTTGAAACATAATGTGATTGTAAAGCGGGTTCCCCCGTTGGATAAATGGTTGGATGGTGAGTTAGATATTCGGCAGATAAAGAAAATCAACATTGAAGATTTATTGAATAGGAATACCATCCAATTGGACGATATACATGTTAGAACAGATATCAGACATAAACGGATTTTAGTAACGGGAGCTGCTGGTTCTATTGGCAGTGAAATCGTTAAGCAGATTTTGCAATTTCACCCCAAGGAAATTCTATTGATTGATCAGTCCGAAACGGGTATTTATGATTTGTTGAATGATTTAAAACACTTGAATACTGATCAAATTACTATTTGTTCCAAATTGGCAGATATTAGTAATATGACCATTTTACAAAGGGTATTTGGGGAGTTTAAGCCTGAAATAGTTTATCATGCTGCAGCATACAAGCATGTTCCTCTTATGGAGGAAAACCCTTTAGAAGCTTTAAGAGTTAATGTGTTTGGAACGGTGAATCTGACTCAGCTTGCCATGAAATATAAAGTGGAGAAATTTGTGATGGTTTCAACAGATAAGGCTGTAAACCCCACCAATATAATGGGGGCTTCCAAAAGAATGGCTGAGATGTACATCCAGTCACACAACAGCATGAACCAAACCAAGTTTATTACTACACGTTTTGGGAATGTACTTGGATCCAACGGGAGTGTTATTCCATTATTCAAAAAACAAATTGAACAAGGTGGCCCAATTACGGTTACACATCCAGAAATTACGCGATACTTTATGACCATACCTGAGGCTTGTCAACTGGTTTTGGAGGCCGGAGCCATGGGGAATGGTGGAGAAATTTTTGTTTTTGACATGGGAGAGTCGGTTAAAATTTATGATCTAGCACAGCGAATGATTCGTTTAAGTGGATATGAATTGGAGGAAATAGAAATAACTATTTCCGGATTACGCCCTGGTGAAAAATTATATGAAGAATTGTTGGCTGAGGAGGAGAATGCGATAGCGACTTATCACCCACGTATTATGATTGGGAAGGTTCGGGAGTATGGATTAGAAGATATAGAAGATAAAATAAGGAATTTAAAGAAGAGTTATCAAGGCGGTGATATTTATGCTAATGTAGCTCTATTGAAATCGTATATACCTGAATACCAAAGCGAAAATTCACCTTTTGAAGAATTGGATGAACGAATGGGGAATAAAAAAGCTTGATCGAATAAATGATTGCATCAAAATTGCCACTATGAAAGATCTTAAAATAAAAAGTATTGGAAGTATTTGTTGTTTTTTACTTTTTGGAAGCTTGCTAGCTCAAGAAGTCAATAAGTCAAATTATGCTAATTATAATTCGGCTTTTTTACTACGTTTTGACGAGGGAAAAGCTATCCAAAAATCCAATGAATTCCATACAGGAATAAGACCATATCGTTCCAATGAATTGATGCAATATATTGACCCTGATTCAGTGATAGCTCATTACGCTGATATCAATGATCTAAAATACTGGAAGCGTAGATTATTATTGGATCCACTTTATATTTACCAGCCTCGAAATCACGATGTACAGATAGTTGTTAATCCGCTATTTGATTTTTCATTTGGTTCAGATGATTTGAGCGATAATGGAACCTTTACCAATACAAGAGGAGTTCAGGTTTTAGGACAATTGGGAGACAATGTTTGGTTCTATTCGGATCTAACGGAGACCCAAACCAGAGTTCCACAATATATTCACAATTGGGCAGACTCTCTGGATAGAGTATTGCCAGGCATGGGGCAGGCTACATCCATTGATCATGAAGGAGAGTACGATTACGGATTCTCTACAGCCTGGGTGCAGTACAAAACCAAAAAGTTTTTCACATTTGAATTGGGGACAGGGAAACACTTCATTGGAGAAGGTTATCGTTCGATGTTATTATCTGATGTAGCCTTTAATTATCCTTATTTTAAGATCCGTACGGACTTTGGAAGGGTTCAATATGTTAATATTTATTCTGAACATAGGGATTTACATGAAGAGGAAACAGATGCGTTACATAGACGGAAATACAATGTAACGCATTATTTGTCTATGAATTTAGGAAAGAAATGGAATGTTGGTTTTTTTGAAACTGTGACTTGGGATGGTCAAACGGATGACCGCGGTGTAGAATTAGGATTTCTGAATCCAGTAATTTTCCTACGAACAGTGGAAAGGGTCATGGGTTCTTATAGTGGGAATGAAATGTTAGGATTGAATCTCTCTTATAAAATGACGGATCAATGGAAATTCTATGGTCAGTTTATTTTGGATGAATTCAAGGGAAAGGAATTGTTCTCCAGTTCTGGATGGTGGGGAAATAAATACGGATTACAATTGGGTACAAAGGCTTATGATGCTTTTGGAGTAGACCAACTGAACCTATTAGCAGAATTCAATATGGCTAGGCCATTTATGTATTCTCACTTTAATGGCCCCGAGTCAGATGGAGATATAGGGGAAGGAGGATTAACCAATTATGCACATAACAATCAAGCTTTAGCTCATCCCTTAGGAGCCAATTTCATTGAATTTCTTACAAGAGCAAAATATACACACAAGAGATTGGCCTTTATGGCGGAGTTTATGTGGGCGAAGAAGGGTTTCGATATTATTGGTGAGGGCAGTTATGGAGGAGATATTTACCGTGATTACGAAGATAGAGTTTCCAATTTTAACAATGACCTTTTGCAAGGAAACGAAACAACCATTACCTATATCGAAGGAAAGGCAAGTTATCTGATCAATCCACAAACCAATTTCATAGCAGAACTGGGGATAGCAATGAGAAATCAAACACCAACAATTTTAAATGCCGGGATAGAAGAGCGTAAGGATGTGTTATTAAGCTTTGGTTTAAAAACTGATCTTTTTCCTCGTTATTATGACTTCTAATCAATAACCTCCCCTCTTGAGAGGGGCTGGGGGTGTGTTCACCTTCTCACTAATGAAATCGGTATACGACTTTTTACACCTAAGAATATAAAACCGGTAAGATTAAAAATCCCCTCTTGAGAGGGGAAGGGGTGTGTAAAAAAAAAAGCCGAGTAGTTACCTACTCGACCTAATTCTATTTATGATAAAAACCTTTAGCTCTAGCTAAAAACCTTCCACCATGTTTTCTTATTTTGTTCTTGACCATAGCCATAACCGTAGCCATACCCATATCCAAATCCATTGATATTAACCCCATTCAATAAAACAGCCATATTAGGAAGGCGTTTCTCATTATAAAGGCTTTTAGGGATCTCTAACATACGTTTATCAAGATAGTTCGCTCTAGTAACATAAACGAACATATCAGCATGTTTGGCTATCAATAAGGTGTCTGTTACCAAGCTAATAGGTGCAGTATCCACTAGAATATAATCGTACTGCTCTTGAACCTTGGTGAATAATTCTTCAAATCTATTGTTCATCAACAATTCGGCAGGGTTAGGAGGGATAACTCCAGACAGCATCATATCCAAATTTTCATATTCTGTGATATTGAATATCATATCTTCAGAACTCAATGAAGGGTTAGATAGGTAATTGGCCAATCCTGGTCTTGCAGGAATATCCAAATATTCACCTAGCTTAGGATTACGTAAATCAGCACCAATCAGCAATACTTTCTTTCCAGATATCGCCAATGCCATGGCCATGTTCATGGAGATAAATGTTTTCCCTTCTCCACCAATTGTTGAAGTAATAAATATGGTTTTTCCTTTTTTCTCCTTACCTGAAAGTATGAAATCAATATTTGTACGAGCCAGACGGAATGCTTCAGCTGTTCCTGAACGATCACTTGCGGTATCAAATATTTTTCTATCTGTAGTATTCAATGGAATATCTCCTAAAATAGGGATTGGAATCAATTCTTCCAATTGTTTTTTATTATGAATCTTATTATCCAAAAGATCTCTGATATATAAAATGACAAATGGGATAATCATTCCTAATATCAAAGCAGCTAAAAGGATGATAGATTTTTTTGGAGATACAGGAACGTTTGATCCATAAGCTCTATCAATTATTTTTGCATTAGCAACACTCGATGCTAGTGAAATGGCAGTCTCTTCCTTTTTCTTTAAAAGGAAAGAATACAATTCTGACATGATCAGCTGTTGCCTTTTGATATTAAGGAAAATTCGTTCCTTTCCAGGTAAGGCCAAAATTTTATTGTTTATTTTCTCCTCTTCTTTTTTCAATTGTGTTAATGTCAACTGTAATGAAGATTCATAATTGACCAAACTTTGTTTAAGACCAGATTTAATATTACTAATCTGAGATTCTAAATCTAGAAGAATAGGGTTTCTGCTACCTGAACTAATTTTCAATTTATTCCGTTGCAAAATCAATTCATTATAACCAATAATAGCCCCTGCAATGGCAGGATCTTTTGATAAGTTTGATGCCAGAATTTCTGGTTCTTTCGTATCTTTTTCCAAGCTTTGATTAATCCATTTTGCTAATTGTAATTCTGTTTCAATTCCAATAATTTGAGCATTATTTTCAGAACCTCTAGTTAGAAATAGCTCAGCCTCTGTATTTAGGTCGATTACCTCTTGTTCTTTTTTATAATCTTCCACTTGATTATCAACCGTGCCTAAATCCTTACCGATAACAGCTAAACGCCCCTCTATGAAATCTTTTGTTTTTTTTGATACTAGATTTTTATCTGAAATGGTTTGTTTATTGTATTCTGTAACTAGAAGGTTTAAGAAGTCTTCTAGTTTTCCTTTTATTGGCCCTTTCATGCTTAATTTGAGTACGCTGGCATTTTTATTTACGGGAGCTATGGTCACATTTCGAATATAGCCATCTATGGTATGGTCTAATGAATGAATTCGAACTTCAATTGGAATATTGATCAATGGCTGAACTCCTATAGAATCTACTAGAGTAATTGTGAAGCTCCCAATAGAACTTTCTACTGTAGTATTAAATGAATATACTTCTGAAGATTGTTCATTTTTATGCAATAATTCAAATTCCGTCGTATTTTTTAGCACCAATGTGAAGATGGTGTCCCGTGTATAAAATAGAGGATCTTTATCTGTAAAATCTAGTTGGAATGGTAGTTCGGAATATATTTCTCTCTTTTTTACACGACCAACTGTAAAAAAGCTTTGGTTTAGATCCAATTCTTTTATAACATCCCCAATGAGCTTTCGTGATTTTAAGATCTCAATTTCATTATCAATATTATTGGCGCCACCTTTCAGCATGCCGATCTCTTCCAGCATTGCTAATTCAGCCATTCCCCCGCCTTTTTTCTCATCTTTTATGAGAATGGTACTTGAAACACTGTAATGAGGAGTCGAATAGCGAAGAAAAGCTAGAGCACCAGCAACTGCCAAAATAGCCCCTAAAACGAACCATTTCCAATGTATCAAGTACTTTTCTAGTTCAGTACGGATATTTAAACCTTCTTCTTCTGAAAAATTCTGTCCGTTGTTATGTTGAGTATTCCAGTCCATATTATCTAGTGAGAATTGAGATCAGTGTAATTATTACAGAGGCTACTGAGATGATAACTCCTGTATTTTGATTGTAAGCTGCAGATTGTGATTTTGATTTATTCGGTTGTACATAGACCACATCGTTCTGCTGTAAATAGTAAAATGGAGAATTGAATAGGTCGTTAGATTTAAGATCTATTTTTCCTGTTAAAATTCCACTTTCGGATTCCCTTTTGATGATTATTTCTCTATTTCCAGAAATATTCAAATCACCGGCTAAGGCTATAGCATCCAATATACTCACCCTTTCATTGGGGATGACATAGGTGCCAGGACGTTTTATATCTCCCAATAAATTTATTGAAAAATTGATAATATGGATATTTACAGAGGGTGATTTGACATAATCTGGATCCAATTTTGAAATCAGTAAATCGACTGCTTCAATTCGGTTTAATCCTTCCAACTTGATTTTTCCCAATACTGGGAAATTGATTTCTCCCCTATTGTCAATGAGATAGGTTTGTTGTTTGGGCACACCAGAAACAGCATTGGTAGAGGATCCATAGGCTACAGAAGATAGATTAAAGGGTTTAACGGAAGCAATATCCTCTGCTGTAATATCAATTGTTAATAAATCATCCTTTTTGAAGCGCACTTCAAATTGTTGTTTAGAGTCAATTTGAGAAATTTCATCTTTTTGAAAGTATAATATTTCTTTCTTAGATACGCAAGAGCTCAAAAGTAGGAAGCTTATGAGTAGAATGCTAATATATTTGTTATTTGATCGGGTATTCATGTATTGGGTTTGATAAAATGAGTGCAAATTTAAACTTTATTTTATAATCTCTTTAAGCCTAATAATGTTAGAAAAAACTCTTTGATTTGGAGTTTTTTCTAACAGAACTTATTTTTTTCTTAAGAGCTTTCTGCTTGTTTCTAAAAAATACCTTTTTGCGCAGGTTGGATATGCTAAAATCCAATCGATAAAAGAGGTAGATTAGGGCGATTGCCATTATGCCTAAGAATAGTAATAAAAAGTCTTGTTTAGAAGTTCCTGCCATATAGATGAAAAGAACAACAAATAATAGGTTGAACAGGACCAGTAAGATACTAGCTTGGGCATGGCTTAGACCAAGGTCAATAAGTATATGGTGCAAATGATTACGATCTGCAGAGAATGGACTTCTTTTATTGAATATACGAATGGTAAATACTCTAGCTGTATCAAATAAAGGAACAATCAATATGACTAGAGCTACCAAAGGTAGATTCTCGATGATAAAGGGTAGGTCAGTTGCTAATATTTGTTGGTTTAGGGTTAGTAATTTAATGGTGAAAATACTTAATACAAAACCTATAATTAGAGATCCTGTATCGCCCATAAAAATCTTCTTATTTGGCGATAGATTATATCTCAAAAAGGCCGCTAAGGTTGCGATTAATATCAATGCCAAGTAAAAAAATAGATCAATCCCTAAGAAATAAAATAAGATGGCATAAATGGCCGAAATGGAGATACCTATCCCAGCGGCTAAGCCATCAATTCCATCGATCAAATTGTAGGCATTGATGACTACAATCATTAGAAAAGCGCTTAATAATATGGCTATATAAGTAGGGATTTCCTGAAAACCTAAAAATCCATGAAGTGAATTGATTTGTAATTCAGGATGAGCAAGCATAAAATAGACGGCTGTAAATTGAGCTCCTAGTTTAGCAAGTGGAGAAAGTACTACTAGATCGTCTTTTAGACCAAAAATGAATAAAATGGTTAAACCAGGGAAGATATGGTAGATCAAATTACTTTCATCAAAATCCTTTAGAAAGAAAAATGAAAACATCAAGGTAAAGTAAAAGGCTACCCCTCCTAAAGTAGGTGTAACACTTAAATGGGAACTTCTTACATTTGGTTCGTCCAATAACTTCTTATATTGAACTACGCCAATTATTTTGGGTATGGTAATATAGGTTAATAAAAATGAACCTATAAATAGTCCTATTGCCATCAAAATATCAGAGATTTTTATTTTTTATCATTGTTATGTTCGTGTATTTGACTTTAAAGTTATAGTTTATTTCTCTTTAGTAAATACAAAAATTTAAAAAGGTCTAAATTTCTTTTTGTTCTTAGTTTGGGTTCGCATAGCCATCTATAAGCCCATTCTAAATTCAATTTAACCCAAATTTTTGGAGCCCTTTTTACGTTACCTGTATAAACATCAAAACTACCTCCAAGTCCAAGGAATAAAGCAGAATGCATCTTTTGAATTTTTTGCATCAAAAGTTCTTGTCTAGGAGAACCCATTGCTACAAAAATTACGTCCGGCTTATGTTTTTTAATGTCATTTAATAAATCTGCTTCTTGATCTATATTACTGATAAAACCATTACGATGGTTTATAATATTGATATTTACAAATTCCTTTTTTAATTTAATTACAACTTGTTCGATTACATTTTGTTTTCCACCAATTAAATAATAGGATGTATTGCTATCTAAATAATTTATAATATCCAGCCATAATTCGCAACCTGGAATTTTGATGGAATGAATGTTTTTATTTTTCAATGCCATAATAGCTCCATGACCATCAGGATATCCAATATTGGCATTAATAATTTCCCTAGTTTCTACATCGGAATTAATAATTTTATGCGCATTAATGGCAATTAATATCTTTTTTTTAGATACTGCAAAATCAATTAATTCAATTTTTGAATTAAATCCAAAGGTCTTTAATCCGTTTAAGTTTGCTTTTTCCAATTGGTTTGAGGATAAATTGGTTAAATTTTCAGATGAGAAATTGATATTTTAAAGAATATTTGAAATATCTGATTCAATCTTTTTTGCAACTGATGATGCCAAAAAATGTTTTTTTGCGTAGTAGTGATTGTATACCGAAATATCTTTTGTTTTTTTAGGATTATGTATAAGGTCTTCAATTTTGTTCGCAAAATGAATTGGGTTATTACTTTCAATTAAATGTCCCATCTTATCCTCTTCAAAAAAATCATTCAATCCGCCTAAAGGTCTACTAATTATAGGTAGACCAAATGCCATGGATTCAAGAATTGATGTTGGCATTCCTTCCCCATACGATGGCAAAATGTATAAATCAGAATTTTTGAAAAATGGAATTATTTCTTTGTTCATTTTACGACCTACAAAATAAATGTCATTGATTTGACAATCTTTTACCTTTTTTTTTGCTTTAGAAAGTGCTCCACCATCACCAACAACAAAGAGTTTCAATTTGGGAAATTTTCTTTTTAATATATTAAAGGTATCAATCGTTTCGAATATGCCTTTATTTTTTTCTATTCTTCCTAGAAATAGCAATGTATTTATAGTCCCATTTTTATTAGAAATGTCAAAATCTTCAATGAGAAAATCCGATACTTTCGTAGTTGTTAGAAGAATTGGAGAGTTGATCCCCATTTTAATCAGTTTTATTTTAAATTCATCACAGAGTACATAGATTAAATCGGATTTATTGTAAATATGTTTGAATAATCCATGTTTTTTTAAATTGGATTCTGCTAGTTGATCATCCCATCCATGAATGAAAGTTATTATTTTCTTGTTAAATAATTTCCCAAACATTAAGTATAACCCATCTCGAAATAGTTGATATTTACGAAATGAGGGATTTATTAAAACAATATCAATTTTTTTTAAAAAGAGCTTAAATATGTATTTTAAAAGGTCAAAGGGAAATAATACATAGGCTGGTAATCCTTTTCTCTTTCCATAAAACTCATACATAATTTCATTTTTCCAATATGGTTTTAATCCAATGTGGTGGTTGCTTACTCCTCCAAGTGCTTGGAATGAGCTAACAACAATCAGTATTTTTTTCATGGTTTAATGGGTCTAAAGTTCATTGATATAATCCAGGCAAAACAAATCCCCATGGTGGATGTTGTAGTCAGCACATTTGAATAGGTCAGAAAGTCAATTAAATAAATCATTAAACAAACAAGGGTAAATATTTTGTAAAATGTCGTTTCATTTGAGTTGTTTTTTAGTTTTTTAACCGCCCTAATAATCGATATAATGATTAGAAGAAAACTAATAACTCCAAGGAGACCAACCTGTAAAAAGATTTGGAGAAAACTAGTTCTAGCACCATAAGCAACACCATATTTTGATTCTGTTATTTCATCTGATGTTTTTCCTATTACGTCTTGATTGAATTTTGATTTAACTAAATGTCCTGCTCCGTTTCCAATGAGAAAGGTTACAGGTGAAATGTTGTACAATTTTGAAAAAAGATATGCAGGAGCATCTCCTCTTGAAATAAAGTCTGTATCATATCTATCTCCTGTTATGTATCCTGAAGAGTACTCTATGACGTAGTCTATATTGAAGCTACCTCCCACTTTATTCTCTTTATTTAGTGTTGGGGAAAGTATAACCATTATGTAGCCTATTACTGGGAGAATAATAATAGCTCTTACTAGTTGTTTATAAAAATATGATAGTTTTATTTGATAATTTTTTGTGAAAAAGTAAAGAATCAAAAAATAGATTATAGGGAAATAAAATATTGTAGCTCTTTTCCCCCCAATTACTGAAAATGTTAAAAATAAGAGTGTTAATAGGAGGAATTTTGGCTTTTTCGTATACAAAAAATGTAAAATTGAGTAAGATGATCCAATTAATGCAAAAATAGTAGTTTGACTACCTCCAACATTCGCCATAGTTCCAATGTAAGGTTCTGAAGGTTCTTTGAGGATGATTAGTTTAATAAGACTTGCAAAAATTTGAGAAATGAATAAATATGATATTAATTCATCAATTTTGTAGTATTCCCATTGCTTAAATTTACTGTTTGAAAAGACAAAAATTATCAAAAAAAGCATCAAATATTCTTTACTAAATAATAGTAAGTGTGTTAAAGAATATTTTGGGTTTACATAGATTGAAAAAGTTGAAATAATAAGGAAAATCAATATCCATTTAAATCCAGGTGCTTTTGGCCTGTATTTTTTTAGTGTTAATAATTTATATAAGAATAAAAATACGAACGTTAATTCCACTAGGATTCTAGTCAAACTAGAACTTATTCCAATAAGTTCAAATGATCCTCTAGTGAATATTAGAATGAATATTGATCCAATTAATAAGGTTTTTACACTTTTTTTAGTGTTGACAAACCATAATATAACTGGAATGACTGCTACAACACAGAAGAATATATTTTGATTTAATGTAAAATCCATTAAATGTTTTTAAGGAGAGGTAATAGATTCATTTTTATAACTCTATTCCATGTATGCTGTTCAGCCGATTGCCTAATAGTTTTACTATTGAATATGGGCGAATTTTCAATTAGTGAATTTAATCCATCACAAAAATCTTTAGGATTGTCATCTATTAACATTCCATTATTTTTATTAATAATTTGCCTATTTGCAATAGTATTTGTTGCTAAACAAAATAGTCCAGATAAAATGTATTCAAAACTTTTGGTCGGTGGTTGATGTTGAAAGTGTTCCTTTAATGGGATAAAGGAAATTCCAACATTACACTTATCAAAATATGGTTTTAATTTATTATGTGGTATGCGTCCATGGAGTGTTATTTCATTGTTGAGATTTAGTTCTTCTATTTTTGACCTTAATTGGTTAATTTCATCATTAAACCCATCTCCAACTATATCATATGTTATGGCAATTTCAGGATGTGAATCTAATAGAAGTCTAAGTCCAAGAATGGTCTTTTCTAACTCTCGACCAGATAAGGTTCCTACATAAAGCATTTTTATTGTGTTCCAATTCTTATCTACATTTGATATAATATCTGCTCCTAATGGTAAAATAGTAAATTTTTCTTTGAGATTTAGTTTGTCTTTTATTCCTTCAGATATTACGGTTATGTGTTGATAGTATTTGATATTTTCTTTTAATTCTTTGTTGTATTTTTGTTTAATTTGATCGGAATCTGATACAGATAAAGTTCTTATGTCTAAAATCATTTTTTTAAACATATTGAGAGGACGAAATAGTTGAGAACCTGAAAAGTGAACCACGAAAATTAATCCATGATGAAAAAGGGATTTAAATAAAGTAATGAGTAAAAACCGTATACCTCTAATAATCAGGTGTCCTTTGCTTGATACATATATTACCTTTACATTTGGTATAGTCAATTTTTCTATTCCCATATTAAAACCGATATAAGTTATATCGAAATCTTTATTTAGATTTTCACAATATTTGTACGTATCAATATGATATCCAAATTGTGCTTTATTAATTATTAGAAGCTTTTTATTCATTTATTATTGATTTATAAGAAAATTCCAATTCATTAAGAATAATACTTACTATAAACTTGTTCTTTATTTTTAAAAAGGCTTGTTGTTCAATTCTTCTTCTTAGATCATTGTCATCAAGTAGCAATTGAATATTTACTATTAGTTCATCTATATTTTCGGGGTCTATTAATATTCCATCCATTAGGTTTTGTATTATTTCATTTCCTGAAGTCCGTTTACTATAGATAAGAGCCTTGCTTCTAGCCATGATTTCTAATGCAACCATACTGAAATTCTCAAAATATGTTGGAATAACACAAAATTTTGAATTGTCGATATAGTCTTTAATAAACGTTCTAGGAATATATCCTTTGAATAGTACCTTATTCTTTACATCTGCATTAATTAATGTTTTAGCTTTTTCGATTTCTCCTCCCCCTAGAAATATTAGTTTTAAATCTGGGTTTTTTCTCGAAATCGTATTAAATGCTTTTATTAATGAAAATGCTCCTTTAGTTTCTGAAACTTTCCCAATGAATAATATATAGTTTGTTTTTTCTGGAGAGCTTGTTTCCTTTAAAAAAGAATCTTCAATTGGGTTGAAAATAACTTCAGAGGGGAGATTCCTTATGTTAATTTTATTATTAACATAGTTTTCAGAAAACTTACTAACTGCAATTATTTTGGAACATCTTTTAAAATTGTTGATGTCATTTGAAACATGAATTTTATTTTGAATTTGCTTGTGAAAATTCAAAAATGAGATACTTCCATGAGCTCTTAGGATTGTTGGTATTTCAAAACGCTGTAGTTTAATTTCCTTTTTTATGAATTTAAATAAATCATTATAGTCTGTAATTTCAAGACAGTCTATCTTTTCTTTAATAATTAACTCCTGAATATATTTTTCTAATATTGTGTTAGCTCTAATGGCTTGATTACTTAAAATAGAAAGTTTATTCAATAATTTAATTGTTAAATTTACTGTGAAGGTGGGGACGTATCGGATAAATGCAAAATGAGTCAAGCGGAAAATGGTTACTCCATTTATTTTGGAGTAAGCCGGTAGGTTGTGCCCCATTTGATAGGATCCAACAACAAAAATTTCATGCCCTCTTTTAATTAATTCTTCCGCAACTATTTTAGTCACACTTCCAATTCCGCCGCAGTTTGCTGGAGGGTATTCATCACATCTAAATAAAATCCTCATTTTAATTTGGCCTATTTTTAGATTCATTAAATGCATCAATGGATTTTTTGATGGATTCGTCAGATATCATGTCATTTTCTAGACGAGATAATTTGTTAGACTTTAATTTAGCTGGGTTACCAGCTATAAGACTAAACGGATCTATATTATATTTTTTGTTAGCTAAGCTATTTGCAGCTAGAATGGTGTGAGGAGGTAATTCAGTTCCCTTTAAAATTATACTACGAGTACCAATCCAACAATTTTGATTAATAATTATTGAATCATGAATTTTTTTCAAAGATTGTTTTTCTAAATCATATATAGGATGAGAATCTGTGTCCATAATTAATACGTCCCAACTGATAATAGTATTCTCTCCTATAAAAATACTTTTAGCACAGACAAATTTGCTGTTTGAAACAATAGAAATATTTCTTTGAAATTCTAACCTTCCGCTTTGTTCAATTCTTATTGCGCATCCTTGATGAAAACCGACTCCTTGTCCAAATTTGCATTCACCTCCATTGTTGTGCCAAATAAATTTTAAATTTTTTTGAAACATAGGATTGTTAGGAAGTCCAAAAATCACCATTCCAGGTCTAATTTTATCTGTTAATTTCACAGTTCCTTTTAATGAGGAAAATTCTGCTGAATTGTAAAAAATAAAGGGAAATTTTATTGCCTGTTTGAAAGGTAAATAATAGAAATTAAACACCAAAGTGTAATAAGAGTATCTTATTACCCTTACATAGGATTTTAATCTTTTAAATTTATTTCGCAGAAAGTCCATTTTTTTTGGATTTTATTAAATGCCAAACATATATCCCTTGGATGGATATTGAAATACAGTAGCTAAAAAGAATTGACAAAGCCAAACCTGTTTCTGCTAGTCCGTAATTCAAGAATATTTTGGCTAAAATTATGCAGCAAATGCACCAGAATATATTTATATACAATCCATACCACAATTTATTGTAGACCATTAACAAAGGGAATAGAATGTTACTAGCAGAAACTAAAATGGTTGATCCTGCTAAAATGTATAATGGTGCAGTATTTAAATACCCCTCTCCATACGCTTCCATTATGTAATTTCCAGAGAAAAATATGATGATTGTTAGGACTGTGGTCGTAGATACATTTAAAATAAGGTTCCATTTTATAGTATCCTTAAATTCTTGACTTGACCCATTTGTGTTAATATTGGCTATCATTGGAAGTACTATCTGTGATAGTATTGCAGGGATAAAAAGGATTTGTGTTCTCCATTGTTCAGCAACATCATAAGTTGCCATGGCTTCAAACCCATCTTTTTTAACTAGCAATGTTTTTATCCACCAGATTGCAAATGGCATTATCATGGATGATATTGCAGCAGGTAAGCTAAATTGCCATAAGACTGAAAGTTTTTTAAAAGTAATTAATTTCAATCTTGAAATAAGACCTACTTCCAAGGATTTAATATGTCTTCTGATTACTATAAAATTGCTTAGCCATGCAACCCCAAAAGAAAGTCCAAATCCTATTATAGCGCCTTTTAGTCCAAAATAATATGTCAGCAATATTGAAAATATTACTTGGGTAAAACCTTTAAGTATATTTGTTTTTGCTAATGATTTAAAATCTTCAAATCCTGAAAGCACTCCATTTTGAGCTCCGTCTAAAACGCTGAAAAGAAATATTACACCTCCAATTCTTATTTCAGTTACTAAATGGGGGGCATGAAGAGATTGTATGGCAATATAAGGAGCAAAAATAAAAATCAAGATTGATGCGACAAGTCCAATTGCAAGGGAAAATCCGTTCGAAATTAAGTATATGTCTATAGTTTTCTCTGAGTTTGTATCTCTATTTTCAGCTATGAATTTTGATGCAGTCGCTCCAATTCCAAATCCAGCAAATGCAATGAACATTTGTATGGTGGATCTTATTATTCCTAAACTTCCATATTGTTCTTTTCCCAGAAGTCTTGAAATTGCCATTGCTCCAACTAAAATTAAAATCTTTGAGAATACAGACCCTAGCAAAGACCACACGGCATGAGAAGCCATTTTCCTACTAATTTCAGAAGTAAGAAGAATTTCTGTTTTTTCTTTTATTTTAATTGGTATTCTTTTCACTTACGTTTGAAAATTAATCTGAATGGTTATGATTTCCACAAAAATCAATAACAATAGTTTTTTTTGGAATGTTAACCGTTTTAAACTCATCGTGCCCCACCAACATAACTACAATATCCGCCTTCTCAGCCGCCTCTTGATAAGGAGTTAACTTAAATACAGAATGTGTTTCAATATTTGGCTCAACGATATAATACTCTTCGTTATTGGCATCTTGAAGGATTTTCTGCGCAATATATTTTGCAGGAGATTCTCTTAAATCGTCAATATTCGGTTTGAAAGCCAAGCCCATTAAAGCAACAGAAGGTCTTCTACCGTGTTTCAACTGAAATTCTAGCTTGGCAGTTTTTACTTTCTCTGCACACCAAAATGACTTATAATTGTTGATCTCTCGTGCTTTTCCAATCAATTGAGATTCTAAGGGGTAATCTGCAACAATGAAATAGGGGTCTACCGCAATACAATGTCCACCAACACCACAGCCTGGTTGTAAGATATTTACACGAGGATGTTTGTTTGCTAATTTGATCAGCTCCCAAACATTGATGTCAGCTTTATCGCAGATTAATGATAATTCGTTAGCGAATGCTATTTGTACATCTCTTGAAGAGTTTTCTACCAATTTGCACATTTCAGCTGTACGAGCATTGGTTGGGTGTAATTCACCTTGTACATATTGTCTGTAAAAAGCTGTGGCTTTTTCAGTAGAAGCTTTGTCTACACCTCCAATAACACGATCATTATGCACTAATTCATGCATAACATTTCCAGGTAAAACACGTTCGGGACAATAAGCCAAGAATAATTTACCCTCCAATTCAGGTCTTTCAGTGTAAATGAAGTTCATCATTTTTTCTGTAGTACCAATAGGGGAGGTAGATTCGATAATATATAAATCACCTTCTTTTAATAAGGGTAACACTGCTTGTGTGGCTGCCTGTACAAACGAAATATCAGGTTCATTCTTTCCCTTAAATGGAGTGGGAACCACAATCAGATAGGTATTGGCTTTGCTAGGAGTAGTGGAAGCCTTTAAATTTCCATTGGAGACTGCATCGGCAACTATGGCATCTAAATCTGGTTCTACAATGTGAATTTTTCCTGCATTGATAGTATCAACTACCTTAGGATTGATATCTACTCCGAGTACATTGGTTTTATTTTTTGCTACAAGTGCAGCGGTGGGAAGTCCAATATAACCCAATCCCATCATGACAACTTCAGGCTGAAACATATTATAATTTTTCAATAAATTCAACAATCTGACTACAAGCTGTCCCGTTTCCGTATGGATTGTGGAGGCGGCTCATGCTGTCATAATTGTCTTTGTTTTCCAAAAGGCTTTTTGTTTCTGAAACAATTTTCTGTGTATCTGTACCTACCAATAAAACCGTTCCAGCTTCAACAGCTTCGGGTCTTTCCGTAGTGTCACGCATAACCAATACAGGCTTCCCTAAACTAGGAGCCTCTTCTTGTACGCCACCACTATCTGTAATGATAAGGTGAGATTTATCCATCAACCAAACGAAGGCAGGATAACTACATGGGGCAATTAGTTGAACATTTGGAATATCAGCCAACAATTCATAGACTGGTTTTTGCACATTAGGGTTTAAATGTACAGGGTAGATTATTTGAGTATCTGGATGCTCCAATGCAATTTGCTTTAATGCTGAGCAAATATTGATAAATCCTTGTCCGTGGTTTTCTCTTCTATGTCCTGTAACTAGAATGAGTCTTTTAGAAGTATCAACAATGGATTTTAATTTTTCTATCTCCGTATCTTGAAAGTTATCCGCTTTTACTTTTCCTACACTTAGGTTTAGGGCGTCGATTACTGTATTTCCAGTAATCAAAATACTGCTTTCTTTGATGTTTTCATTCAGCAGGTTTTGTTTGGAAACCTGAGTTGGAGAAAAATGATAATCGGAAATGCTTCCCGCAATAGATCTGTTGATTTCTTCAGGGAATGGAGAGCGTTTATTAAAAGTTCTCAAACCTGCCTCTACATGACATACTTTAGCACCTGAATAAAAGGCAGCTATACTAGTCGCCATAGTGGTGGTGGTGTCACCATGTATATAAACATAATCTGGTTGAAATTCTTCCAATACAGGTTTCATTCCTGTGATAATATCTGCTGTTAAGCCATATAAATTTTGATTTGGTTTCATCAAATCCAAGTCAAAATCAGGTATAATATCAAAAAAGTCCATTACCTGATCCAACATTTCTCTATGTTGAGCAGTAATACAAACTTTGGTGTCAAATTTATCTGTATGTTTTTGGAATTCCTTTACTAAAGGAGCCATTTTGATGGCTTCTGGTCTGGTGCCGAAAACGATTAGGTTCTTTTTTTTCATACTATTGGTCAATCGACTAAATTAATCTAAGCTATTATTTTTTATTCAACCCCTCTTTCTCGTGTACCTCTCTTCTCAAACCACTGCTTGAAAATCTATGTTCACGTTTGTTGAAATAAAGATCAATGCCTTTTTCTTCACAAAAGGCCCTTCCTGTAAAAGATTTATTGGCATATTCATCTCCAATGATGCGGACATCAATTTTGAAGGATCTTAAAATATCTTCCAAGTCTTGTTCCGTAGCGTAGGGAACAATTTCATCCACGTATTTACATCCTTTTAGTTGAATATAACGTTCTACTACAGATTGTACGGGTCTGTTTTTATCTGGTCTATCTAGTGTAGGATCAGTTTGTAATCCACATATTAAATAATCACATTGTCTTTTGGCTTCTTCCAACATCTTGATATGCCCGGCATGTAAGAGGTCAAAAGAACTGAAGGTAATTCCTATTTTCATGTAAAATAAAATTTAAAACAGGTGGTTATTTTAATAATAACCAATGTTGCTTTTGGTTGTGTCCGTTTCACTAAAAATATTAAAAAATGATAAAACTAAATGGACGAAATTTATTGATCTAATGACTTCGAAATGAGTAGGATTTGAATAATAGGTGCTCCGAGAGAATATATCAACAAAGCATAGCTTCGCTCTTCTCAGTCCCAAGGCAAAGCCAGTAATTCCGAGTCAATTAAGCGGCAAATCTACAATTAATATAGCTTGAATGTTGTTAATTGTAGATTAAATTTAACTGATCGTTCAACAATGCTATCGGCATACATTAATTCAACAATAATGACAGTTGATTTAATTATGAAAATAATAGAATGTTGAAGAGATATTTATTTTAATTGAAATGCTCCTTATTTGCTTGTAAATAGACCAGTAGAATAACAAGTATTGATAGGGGTTATTTTTTAAAGAGTTTACGGATAAAATTGAAAACAAAGAAAAACTGTAAATACAAACTATTTAATTTTCGGATGTCTGTGTTCTCGAAATGGCGTATTTCTTTTTTTGTAGCCAGGTTGAGCGGCCTATATTGGATTTTTTCTATCAAATCATTCAGTTGGGCTGCATTTTTATTCCAGTTTAATTGCTCAATAGCAAAATCCCTATTTTTCTTTTTTAGAGCTGGGATCTTTTCTTTGTTTTGGCAAATAGTAGTCATTAGTTGGCTTAGATGGTTCTCGCTAGGCGTGCATTCCGGCCAGTAGTAACCGTCCTCTCTGGAATAAAAACGTTCAACATCTATCAAATAACCGAGACCTTCAGGAACGAATTCATTCATTGGTCCGTTGTTGGTTACCACGGGTACATTTCCACAAGCTTGAGATTCTGCAACGGTTAATCCAATACCGTCTAACCTACTTGGATAAACATAAACATCCCCTCTGTGATAAAGACCTGGGGCAGGAACGGTTTGGTTGATTATTTCCAATTTCCCCTTTTGTAGGAGTTCTTCAATGGTTGCTTTTAATTCAGGTAATTTTTCAATTAAATCGACCTGTGTATGTATAATCAAATGAAAGGCTTCACTTATATTGTTGGCTGCCTTCAGTAAAATGTCTGTTCCTTTCCTGATTGGAGCATAACCTGTAGAGTGGAAGAAGCTAACAAAATCCGGATTATTCAATTTAAACTCCTCTTGACTTGGTTTGTAAAGCTCGGTATTCGTTCCCCAGGGTACATAACAAGCGTTAGTATGCCATTCGAAGACAGAATGATGTCGTTTTGTATTGCAGATCAATGCTGAGTATCCATTGAATAGAGGAAGGGTATTTTTTTTATAATAGTCAATATATGCAATGGTTGGAATCTTAAGTTCATCACACCATAAGAGAGGTATGAACCACTGCTGTTCATTGAATAGTATTTTTTCAATTTTATTTTTTTTGACCCACTCAACAAAATCTTTTTTATTCATCGAAGTGGATTCAAAAGGGGTCTTTCTTTTTTTTCCCCAATGCACATTTTCTTTGTCCCATTTGGGGTTGCCGATAGCGTATTTTTCACCACCTCTTGCATAAATGAATACCGAGTGTTGCTCAGACAATACTTCTTCAAATTGCTTTGAAACATAAGCCGCTCCTCGCTCAAACCAAGTAGTAACTATTCCGATATTCATAATATATTATTTATATTTTTGTGTAGGTCTGTGCACATTTGATTTGCCAAATCTTTTTGTTGAAGAGCTGCTGAGCGTATAGCTTCTGCATGATTTGAATAGTCTTGGTCAATGCTTTCAAATTTGGTGTCCAAATCTTGTATATCAAATGGATAACTCCAATTGGCTGATCCTTCCTTGAAAATATTGCTTATCATTCGCAATTTTTGCTCAACTTCGATACTAATAAATGGTTTTCCCAACATAGAGGCGAAAATAGCTCCATGGTATCTTGCACTAATGAAAAGGTCCATTTCGGCAAGCTGAGCTAAGTAATTATCAAAGTCATTGGAATCGGGATTCCAAATATTAAATTGGATGCCTTGTTCCTTTAGGAAGTTGATCCAGTTTTTATCCTTTCCTTTTGCGAAAACGAAAAAATGCACCTCCTTTCCTTTTTCCTTTAGTTGATCTGTATATTGAATAAGGGAATCTCTATAGCTATTTCCTTTCAAAGTCCATTCCCAGTCTCTGACTAAAATTCCAATTTTGTTAGCCTTATTACTTTTATTCTCTTGGAAGAAAAGTGGATGATTCATTTTATAGCAAAGATCGGTATACTGTCCAACGTTTTTTAAACCCCATTCTTTACATTTTTGATAGCTATAGTTGTCTCGAACAGCTACAAAATCCATTGATTGAAATAGTCTTTTTGCGTCGCGTTCATCTTTTGGGTCTCCCTCTGGAAGGAAAGGTCCAATACCTATGCCCAAGGCAATCTTCTTGCAATCTATTTCTTGTGATTCAACAGGCTTTTTAAAACGATTCAGAATTTTATTTGCTATCCATCTAGGGTTAAATAAATTCTTTTTATTGTTTTTTAAAGTCGTTAGAATACTACCTTTTATAAATGAGTAGAATTGAGTCCCGCCACCATAAACTAATACCTTGGTTAGTTTTCCGTAATTAGCATCTCTTGAAATAACGTCGTAACCAGGGATGTATTTTGTAAGGTATTCTGCTTCTTGACAACTATATCCCAGCTCCTTTGGATTGAATTGACTAAAATAATCCTCATGAATTGATTTTAGCAAGGCATCATCTCCAAAATTGGTCAGTCCATATCCTCCTCTTACAATAATATCGTATTTCATCTGCTGATTTTTTCTATTTGGAAATGGCCATTGACCAATTAGTCCATAGGGGAGGACAATATCCTAAAAATGAATGAGACTTAAAAGTTTTAGGAATACAGGATGGTGTATTATTCTTTTTTTTCAATAAAGTCAAGAGGGATATTCATGCTAAAGATGGTGTTCATGGATTCAATATTTACCATGACTCTGAAATCACCTTGATATCTGATATATTCTGCCTTTAATCCAGTAAAAGGACCTAAAACGACTTCAATAGGATCTCCCTTTTTTAATTTATAGTCAGTAATGGTTTTGATTTCCTGTTGAGCGTCTGTTAGAATTTGTAGATTCTCAATCTCATGATCTTTAACGATAGCTGGCTTTCGTAGATGTTTGAGTATTCCTACTACTCCTTGGATTTCCAATGTTTTATTTAATTCAATATCAGAAGTTCTTACAAAGACATAAGAGGGAATAAGTGGTTCTTGCACTTTTTTCTTTCGGTCGCTCCATTGTTTCATCTTAGTAGAAAGGGGAAGAAAGGCTTCAAATCCAGCATCTAATAGATATTGGCAAGTCTTCTTTTCAGATCTTGACCTCGTATATAGTGCAAACCATTTTTTATCCACTGTTTTCATCTAATCTATTTAATGAGATGGTGTGTCTAATTTTTTTTCCCAATTCCAGGCATCGCGCATGGCTTCTGATAAGCTTCTTTTGGCTTTCCAGTTCAACTGTTTTTCAACTTTTTCTGTGTCGGCCCAAATTTTGGTAATATCTCCAGCTCTTTTTGGGGCAACAGAATAAGGGACTTTCACATCATTTGCAGCTTCAAAAGCTTGAAGACACTCCATTACAGAGTATCCGTTTCCTGTACCTACATTGAAATGATCAATATGAACGTTTGGATTTTCTTCCATGTATTGTAACGCTTTTACATGTGCTTCAGCCAAATCCATAACATGTATATAATCTCTAATACAGGTTCCATCAGGTGTATCGTAATCATCACCAAAAATGCTCAATTCTTTACGAAGACCTTTTGCAGTTTGAGTTATGAAAGGCATAAGGTTGTTTGGAATGCCTTGTGGTAATTCCCCGATTAATCCAGAAGGGTGTGCTCCAATTGGATTGAAGTAACGCAATAAGACACCTTGAATTCCTCCTTTTTTTACTCTATCTATTAAGATTTGTTCGCCCATTTGCTTGGTTGAGGCATAAGGAGATTCGGCTTCTTTAATAGGAGATGACTCTGTTACAGGTAATGTGTCAGGTTGACCATATACGGTACAGGAGGAGGAGAATACTATTTTGGTTGTATTGCTTTGATCCATCATGCTAATAATTTCCCAAAGGCTGCTCAAATTGTTTTTGTAGTATTTGATAGGTTCTTTCACAGATTCCCCCACCGCTTTAAAGGCAGCAAAGTGAATTATACCATCAAAATGGCCCTCATTTTTTATTAAAAGTTGAAGATTCTCTGGGTTGCAGCAATCCAAGCTATAACATTTGATAGGGGAGTCGGTAATTTTCTCAATGGCTTCTATAACTTTTGGCTCAGAGTTGCTGAAATTATCAACGATAACCGGTTGATAACCTGCATTAATTAAAGCTACTGCAGTATGAGAGCCAATAAAGCCCGCGCCACCAGTAATGAGAATCTTCTTTTTAGACATAGGTTCTGATTAGATAAAACAAATTTCGTTTAAATCTTTGAGGATTTCAAGATAGTGAAGAGATTAAAGATGTTTGTTCTTTTTCTTTATTAATAGTTGAACAAAATTCTTGCCCCTCTCAAGAGGGGAGTTGTTCGGAATGTGTTTTACCTGCAGATTGGAATCTTTTGTAGTTGTTTTTGATTATTAAGGATAAGAGAATATTTCAACACGCGAGGCAACAAAGTCTCCCCTCTAGAGAGGGGTAAGGGGTG